>Ga0209467_1000161_pt1 | contig 122711 bp, 119 predicted proteins | sample Higcelwee11metaG_FD_187175 | JGI IMG/M metagenome (GOLD analysis project Ga0209467, IMG submission 187175) | Freshwater pond sediment microbial communities from the University of Edinburgh, under environmental carbon perturbations - High... | ecosystem: Environmental > Aquatic > Freshwater >...
AGGGGGAAACCATGGGCAAGGCGAAATTCGAGCGCAACAAGCCGCATGTCAACATCGGCACCATCGGCCACATCGACCACGGGAAAACGACCCTGACGGCGGCCATCACCAAGCTGGCCAGCATGAAGGGATTTGGCGAGTACATCCCGTTCGACCAGATCGACAAGGCGCCTGAAGAAAAGGAACGCGGCATCACCATCGCCACGGCCCACGTGGAATACCAGACCGACAAGCGCCACTACGCCCACGTGGACTGCCCGGGTCACGCCGACTACATCAAGAACATGATCACCGGCGCGGCGCAGATGGACGGCGGCATCCTGGTGGTGGCGGCCACCGACGGCCCCATGCCCCAGACCCGTGAGCACATCCTTTTGGCCCGTCAGGTGGGCGTGCCGCAGTTGGTGGTGTTCATGAACAAGGTCGATCTGGTGGACGACCCCGAGCTTCTGGAATTGGTGGAGCTTGAGGTTCGCGAGCTTTTGACCAAATACGGCTTCCCCGGCGACGACGTCCCGGTGATCAAGGGCAGCGCGCTCAAGGCCCTGGAGTCGGGCGACATCAAGAGCCCCGAGGCGGCCCCGATTTTCGAGCTTTTGGACGCCTGCGACTCGTTTATCCCCGAGCCCAAGCGCGACATCGACAAGCCGTTCCTCATGCCCATTGAGGACGTGTTCTCCATCTCCGGCCGCGGCACCGTGGTCACCGGACGTGTGGAGCGCGGCACGGTGACGGTGGGCGAGGAAGTGGAGATCGTGGGCATCAAGACCACGGTGAAGACCACCTGCACCGGCGTTGAGATGTTCCGCAAGATTCTGGATCAGGGCATGGCCGGCGACAACGTGGGCGTGCTTTTGCGCGGCATCAAGCGCGATGACGTGGAGCGCGGCCAGGTTCTGGCCAAGCCGGGCTCCATCACCCCGCACCGGAAGTTCAAGGCCGAGGTGTACATTCTGACCAAGGAAGAGGGCGGCCGCCACACCCCGTTTTTCACCGGATACCGTCCGCAGTTCTACTTCCGGACCACGGACGTCACCGGCGTGGTGACCCTGAACGAGGGCGTTGAAATGGTCATGCCCGGCGACAACGCCACGTTCAATGTTGAAATGATCGCCCCCATCGCCATGGAAAAGGGCCTGCGCTTCGCTATTCGCGAAGGCGGCCGGACCGTTGGCGCGGGCGTCGTCTCGGAAATCGTGGAGTAAGGACATGGTTGCCATGAACAGCGATCGCATCCGCATCAAGCTTAAAGCGTACGACTACCGCATTCTGGACAAGGCCGTTTCCGAGATCGTGGACACGGCTCGCAACACCGGAGCCGGTGTGGCCGGGCCCATCCCGCTGCCCACGGATATCCACAAGTACACGGTCAACCGTTCCGTGCACGTGGACAAAAAATCCCGTGAACAGTTCGAGATGCGGGTGCACAAACGTCTTTTGGACATCATGGAACCCACGCAGCAGACCGTTGACGCGCTGGGCAAGCTCAGCCTCCCGGCTGGCGTTGACGTGGAAATTAAGCTCTAGGACGAGGGTCATCATGGCAGGCACGTTAGGAATATTAGGCCGGAAACTGGGCATGACCCGGATTTTCGCCGACGACGGCACGATGATCCCGGTGACGGTGATCCAGGCCGGACCATGTCCGGTGACGCAGATCAAGACACCGGCCACCGACGGGTACGAGGCCGTGCAGATCGCTTTCGATCAGATCCCCGAGCGCAAGGCCAACAAGCCCATGCGCGGACATCTGGCCAAGGCTGGCCGTGGTGAATACCGGGTCCTGCGCGAGCTGCGTTTCGACGGCGCCGGGGGGTTTGAACTGGGCATGGATCTGACCGTCTCCATTTTTGCACCCGGGGAAAAGGTCAAGGTCACCGGCACATCCATCGGCAAGGGTTTTCAGGGCGTCATGAAACGTTGGAACTTCAGGGGCTTGAAAGCCACTCACGGAACGGAGAAAGCCCATCGTTCCGGCGGTTCCATCGGTAACAACACCGAGCCCGGCAAGGTCATGAAAGGCAAGAAGATGGCCGGCCACATGGGCGCCAAGACCGTGACCTGCATTGGTCTTGAGATCGTGGACGTGCGGCCGGAGGATAACATCCTTCTGGTCAAGGGCCAGATTCCTGGTCCCAAAAACGCCGTGGTCATGGTTCGCAAGCAGGGCTAAGGGTGATTGAAATGGCCAACGTGAAAATATTCGATCAGACCAGGCGGGAAGTGGGCGAGCTTGAACTTTCCTCCGAGGTTTTTGAGGTCCCGGTGCGTCCTGAGCTCCTGCATCTGGTGGTTCGCGCCCAACTGGCCGCCAAGCGGGCCGGTACGCACAGCACCAAGACCCGCAGCGAGGTGTCCGGCGGCGGACACAAGCCCTGGCGTCAAAAGGGCACCGGCAAGGCCCGGGCAGGCAGCTCCCGCTCTCCCCTGTGGCGTGGCGGCGCAGTCATCCACGGCCCAAGGCCCCGCAACTACGAGTTCAAGGTCAACCGCAAGATCCGGCAGTTGGCGCTCAAGATGGCCTTGTCGGCCAAGCTGGTGGATTCGAGCCTGCTTTTAGTGGACAAGTTCGATTTGGCCGAGGCCAAGACCAAGCTCATGGCCAAGGTGGCCGGAGACCTGGGTCTGAAAAAAGCATTGATTGTCCTGACCGAGTCTGATAACAAGCTTGAGCTTTCAGCAAGGAATTTGCCCGGCATCAAGGTCATCAGGCAGGACATGCTCAACGTCTACGACGTGCTGTATCACGAGCAGTTGGTGATGGCCACGGACGCCGCGCTTCGCGTACAGGAGAGGCTTCGCCATGGATTACGCTAGCATACTGCTTCGGCCGCTGGTTTCGGAAAAGGCCACCTTCGTCAAGGACGCGGCCAATCAGGTGGTGTTTCAGGTCGCGCCCGGGTCCAACAAGATCGAGATCAAGAAGGCTGTTGAAGCCGCCTTCTCCGTGAAGGTCGATGCCGTGAGCGTCACGGTGCGCAAACCTCGCAAGCGTCGTTTTGGCAAGGTGATGCGCCATGTGCCGGGCATGAAGAAGGCCTACGTGACCCTGGCCGCTGGCGATAAAATTGAGTTTTTTGAAGGGGTCTAGACATGTCCATCCGTAAGCTCAAGCCGACCTCGGCGGGTCGCCGGTTCCAGACGGTGTCCACCTTCGAGGAGGTCACCCGGAGCACCCCGGAGAAGTCCCTTACCGAAGGGTTGCCGCGCAAGTCCGGGCGCAACTTCAACGGGCGTATCACCTCGCGTCGGCGCGGCGGCGGCAACAAGCGCCTGTACCGTTTGATCGACTTCAAGCGTGACAAGTGGGGGATTCCGGCCAAGGTGTTCTCCATTGAATACGACCCCAACCGCAGCGCCCGCATCGCCCTTTTGCACTATGCCGATGGCGAGAAGCGGTACATCCTGGCGCCGGTGGGCATCTCCGTGGGCGACACGCTGACCGCCGGCGACGCAGCGGACATCAAGCCCGGCAACGCCTTGCAGCTCAAGCGCATCCCGGTGGGCACGCTTCTGCATAACATCGAGCTGACCCCCGGACGCGGCGGCCAGATGTGCCGCGCCGCCGGAACGTACGCCCAGCTCATCGCCAAGGAAGGCAAGTACGCCCTGGTGCGGCTGCCCTCCGGCGAGGTCAGAAACGTCCTGGCGGCCTGTGTGGGCACGGTGGGGCAGGTGGGCAACGTCATGCACGAGAACATCTCCATCGGCAAAGCCGGCCGCAATCGCTGGCTCAATCGCCGGCCCAAGGTGCGCGGCGTGGCCATGAACCCCGTGGATCATCCGCTGGGCGGCGGCGAAGGCAAGAGCTCGGGCGGACGGCATCCGGTGACCCCGTGGGGCAAACCCACCAAGGGCTACAAGACCCGTAACGTCAAAAAGCCCTCTTCCAAGCTGATCGTGAAGCGGCGCGGCGAAAAGTAGGAGAATAGGATATGCCTCGTTCCCTGAAAAAAGGTCCCTTCCTGGACGACCACCTGCAGCGCAAGGTCCAGATCGCCAACGAAAGCAAAGACCGCCGGGTCATCAAGACATGGTCCCGCCGTTCGACCATATTGCCTGAAATGGTGGGAATGACCTTTGCCGTGCATAACGGAAAGAAGTTCATGCCGGTGTTCGTCTCCGAGAACATGGTCGGACACAAGCTTGGCGAGTTCGCGCCCACGCGCACCTTCCACGGCCACGCTGCGGACAAGAAGTCCAAGGCTAAGAAGTAACGGGCGCCCCAGCGACCTTTGACCACGCACCAGGATAAAAAGATGGAAGCCAAAGCGATAGCCAGATACATCCGCCTCTCGCCGCAAAAAGCGCGGTTGGTGGCCGACAACATCAAAGGCCGCCCCGTCGAGGAGGCGATGAACATTTTAAAGTTCACGCCCAAAAAAGCCGCTCGGCTCATCGGCAAGGTGCTGCATTCCGCCGTGGCCAACGCCGAACAGATTTCGGGCGTGGACATTGACACGCTGACGGTCAAGCAGGTGATCATCAATCCGGGACCCTCCTGGAAACGCCTTTTGACTCGTTCCATGGGCAGGGCCAACCGGATCGTGAAACGCACCAGCCACATCACTGTGGTTGTCGCGGAAAGCTAGGAGCTTGACATGGGCCAGAAAGTTCATCCGTACGGATTCCGGCTGGGATACAACAAGACCTGGTTGTCGCGTTGGTTCTCCAAGAAGGATTACCCCGGCTTTGTTTTCGAAGACAGCAAGATTCGCAAGTTCGTGAAAAAGACCCTGTACCACGCGGGCATCTCCAAGATTGAGATCGAGCGGGCCGGGGGCAAGATCAGGCTGATCATCCACACCGCGCGCCCAGGCATCGTCATCGGCCGCAAGGGGACGGAGATCGAAAAGGTGCGCGCCGACCTGAAGCAGCGCTTCGGCCGCGAGTTCACCGTCGAGGTCAGCGAGATCCGCCGTCCCGAGATCGACGCCCAACTGGTGGCCGAGAACATCGCCCTGCAGTTGGAACGCCGGGTGGCGTTTCGGCGGGCCATGAAGCGCACCGTGGGCCTGTCCCGCAAGTTCGGGGCCGAGGGCATCAAGGTGGCCTGCGCCGGCCGCCTGGCCGGGGCGGAAATCGCCCGGTCCGAGTGGTACCGCGACGGACGGGTGCCCTTGCAGACGCTGCGTGCCGACATCGACTACGGTTTGGCCACGGCCAAGACGACCTACGGGGTCATCGGGGTCAAGGTCTGGATTTTTAAGGGCGAGATACTCGACAGAGAGGTTGAAGCGTAATGTTGGCTCCCAATAAAACCAAATTCCGCAAGATGCAGAAGGGTCGCCTGCGCGGCCCGGCCACGCGCGGGGCCAATGTGGCCTTCGGCGAGGTGGGCATCAAGGCTATGGAGCACGGCAAGCTGACCAGCCAGCAGATCGAGGCCGCCCGTGTGGCCATAATGCGGCACATCAAACGCGGCGGGAAGGTCTGGATCCGCATCTTCCCGGATCACCCCATCACCGAGAAGCCTGCCGAAGTCCGGCAGGGCAAGGGAAAGGGCGCTCCGGTGGGTTGGTATGCGGCGGTCAAACCCGGGCGCGTGCTGTATGAGATCAAGGGCGTGGACATGGAGCTGGCCAAGATCGCCTTGACCCGGGCCATGCATAAGCTGCCCATCAAGACCAAGATCGTGGTCAAGGAGGTGGCCTAGCATGAAAGCCGCCGAACTGCGTGATAAAGAGATCAAGGCCCTGCACGACCTTCTGGGCGAAAGCCGTGAGGAACTCTTCAAGCTGCGTTTCCAGCATGCCACGGCCCAGCTGGAAAAGACGCACAAGCTTGTGGACGTTAAAAAGAACATCGCCCGTATCCTGACCGTGCTGCGGGAAAAATCCGCGCCCGGCGCCTAAGCGGAGCTTTGCAATGACAGAAGAGCATAAGAGCAATCGCCGCGTACTGACCGGCGTCGTGGTTTCGAGCAAGTGCGACAAGACCATCGTGGTCCGGGTCGAGACGCTGATCCAGCACCCGCTTTACAAGAAGTTCATCCGCCGCCACAAAAAGTTCATGGCCCACGATCCGGCCAACGAATGCGGTGTGGGCGACACGGTGCGGATCATCGAGCATCGGCCCTTGTCCAGGCGCAAGCGCTGGCATCTGGTCACAATCATGGAAAAAGCGGTTTAGGGTGAGACGATGATCCAGGTGGAAAGCAAACTCGACGTGGCGGACAATTCCGGGGCCAAGAAGGTCAGTTGCATCAAGGTCCTTGGCGGCAGCCGCCGCCGTTATGCCGGGGTGGGCGACATCATTGTGGTCTCCGTCAAGGAAGCCATGCCCCACTCCAAGGTCAAAAAGGGCGCGGTGATGAAGGCCGTGGTGGTTCGCACCACCAAGGAAATCGGCCGTCCCGACGGGTCCTACATCAAGTTCGACAACAACTCCGCCGTGCTGCTTAACACCCAGCTCGAGCCCGTGGGCACCCGTATTTTCGGACCGGTGGCCAGGGAGCTGCGGCAGAAAAACTTCATGAAAATCGTCTCGCTGGCCCCTGAGGTTCTGTAGAGACGCTGCCGCTGCATTGAGGACGCCATGAAAACGTACAAGATTCGCAAAAACGACAAAGTCATCGTCACCGCAGGCAAGGACAAGGGCAAAGTGGGCCGCGTGCTCAAACTTTTGCCCAAAAAGGATCGGATCGTGGTGGAGAAGGTGAACATGGTCAAGCGCCACACCAAGGCCAATCCCTACGCCAAAACCACCGGCGGCATCGTGGAGAAGGAAGCCTCCTTGCATATTTCCAACGTGGCCCTCTTGTGCGACTCGTGCGCCAAGCCGACCCGGGTGGGATACAAGGCCACGGAAGACGGCAAAAAGATCCGGTTCTGCAAGAAGTGCAACCAGGACATCGATAAGGGATAAGGTTATGACCCGCCTGGAAAATGTTTACGCCGAAAAGGTGTCGCCAGCGCTCACGAAAGAGTTTGGCTATACCTCGTCCATGCAGATCCCGAAACTTCGGGCCGTCTCGCTTAACATCGGACTTGGCGAGGCCAGTCAGAACAACAAGCTCATTGAAGAGGCTGTTGTCGAGCTGACGAACATCGCCGGTCAGAAGGCGGTCATCACCCGGGCCAGAAAGTCCATCGCCGCCTTCAAGCTGCGTGAAGGGCTTCCTGTCGGCTGCCGGGTGACCCTGCGCCATGCGCGCATGTGGGACTTCCTGGACAAGCTGATCAACTATGCCCTGCCGCGTGTGCGCGACTTTCGGGGCATTCCCGACAGGGGTTTTGACGGCAGGGGCAACTTCACGCTGGGCATCCGGGAGCACACTATCTTCCCGGAGATCAACGTGGACCGGGTCGAGCGGGTCAAGGGCATGAATGTGACGATTGTCACCACCGCTCGTTCCGACAAGGAAGGCAAGGTTCTTCTGGACCTGCTCGGCATGCCGTTCAAAAAATAAGGAGATCGGTCTTGGCTCGTACAGCACTCATGGTCAAAGCCCGCCGCAAGCCGAAATTTTCCGCCAGGGCGTACAACCGTTGCCCCATTTGCGGCAGGTCCAGGGCGTATTTACGCAGGTTCGGCTTGTGCCGCATTTGTTTCCGAAACATGTCGCTGGCCGGCGAGCTTCCCGGCGTGCGGAAATCGAGCTGGTAAGCGAAGGAGAAGAGGGAAATGTCCGTAGTCGACCCCATCGCAGACATGCTCGCGCGTATCCGCAATGCCCATCAGGCCCTGCACGCCGACCTAGTCATGCCCGTCTCCAAGATGAAGGCGGCGATCGCTTCCATTCTCAAGGATGAAGGCTACATAGCTGACTATGCCGTGGACGAGCAGAAATTGTCCATCACCTTGAAATATGTCGGCGGCAAGCCCATCATTGCGGGCCTAAAAAAGATCAGCAAGCCCGGCCGCCGGGTCTATGTCGGGACCGAGGGCATCCCCAACGTCCAAAACGGGTTGGGCATCAGCATCCTGTCCACCTCCCGGGGCGTTCTGGCTGCCGCAGCCGCCCGTGAACAGCGCGTGGGCGGCGAACTGCTCTGCGAGATCTGGTAGACCAAAGGCGCGTGAGGAACTTATCATGTCCAGGATAGGAAAAAAGGAAATCATCCTCCCGGCCGGGGTGACCGTCGCGGTCGAACCCGGTGCGGTGATGGTGAAGGGGCCCAAGGGCGAACTTTCCACGCCCACCCACCACAAAGTTGCCTATGCCATTGATGGCGGCACGGTCGTGGTCAACCGCGTGGACGACTCCCGCATGGCCCGTGCGCAGCACGGCCTGCGTCGCACGCTTCTGGCCAATCTGGTGGAAGGTGTGAGCAAGGGATTCTCCAAGACCCTTGAGGTCATCGGCGTGGGATACAAGGTGTCGACCCAGGGCGGCATGGTGTCGCTGAGCGTCGGTTTCTCCCACCAGGTGGAATTCAAGCTGCCTGACGGCATCGAGGCCAAGGTCGAGGGCAACAAGCTGACCGTGGCCGGAATCGACAAGCAACTGGTTGGTGAGACGGCTGCCCGCATCCGCCGGGTGCGTCCGCCCGAACCGTTCAAGGGCAAGGGCATCAAGTACGAAACCGAGACGATTCGTCGCAAGGCCGGAAAATCCGGCGGCAAGAAATAAGGTCGCCCTATGAAACTCACCAAGGAACAAGCTCGCAAGCGTCGCAAGGTGCGTATCCGCAAGAAGTTATCCGGCGTCGCCGAGCGTCCGCGCCTCGTGGTGTATCGCTCCAACCGGCATATCTACGCCCAGGTCGTGGATGACGTGGCCGGGCAGACCCTGGTCAGCGCGTCCACCCTGGCGATGTCCAAAGACGGAGAGGCGCTCAAACTTGACAAGGCCTCCGCGACCCGCGTCGGCCGCACTGTGGCTGAACGGGCCAAGGAACGCGGCATTGAGGCCGTGGTGTTTGATCGCAACGGCTACCTGTTTCATGGCCGCATCAAGGCTTTGGCAGACGGCGCCCGCGAAGGCGGACTGAAATTCTAGCGCGCAAGGATCCAAAAAAATGGACCAGTCGGAACTCAATCAGATTGAAAAGATCGTGTACTTGAACCGCGTCGCCAAGGTCGTCAAGGGCGGCCGGCGGTTCAGCTTCAGCGCCCTGGTGGTCGTCGGCGACGGCAACGGGTCCGTCGGCTACGGCCTGGGCAAGGCCAATGAAGTGCCCGAGGCCATACGCAAGGCCTCGGAGCAGGCCAAGAAGTCCATGATCAAGGTGCCGCTGCTCGAAGGGACCTTGCCTTACGAGATCCTGGGCCGCTACGGCGCCGGACGGGTGGTGCTCAAGCCCGCTTCCAAGGGAACCGGGATCATCGCCGGCGGTCCGGTCCGCGCCGTCATGGAGGCCGTGGGCGTCCACGACATCCTGACCAAGGCCATTGGCACCAACAACCCCCACAACGTGCTCCGGGCCACCATCGCCGGTCTGGCCGCTCTGCGCAGCGCCGAGTTTGTCAGCGAGCTTCGTGGCAAAGCCTTAAGCACCCCGAGGAAATAGCCATGCCTGGCAAAATTACTGTTACGCTGGTCAAAAGCGCCCACGGCCGTCCCCCCAAGCAGGCGGGGACACTTAACGCCCTGGGTCTGACGAAAATCCGCCAGGAACGGTCGTTTGATAAAAACGACACCGTTTTAGGCATGATCGCCAAGGTCGAGCACCTGGTTGAGGTGAGCGAATCATGAAATTACATGAATTGTATCCGTTCCCCGAGGAACGTAAGTCGCGCAAGCGGCTGGGACGCGGTCGCGGCACCGGCCAGGGCTGCACGGCGGGCAAGGGCAACAAGGGCCAGAACGCCCGCGCCGGCGGCGGAACGCCTGCCTGGTTTGAGGGCGGACAGATGCCCTTGGCCCGGCGTCTGCCCAAACGCGGCTTCAAGAACTTTGATTTCAAAGTGACGTACGCGCCAATCAATCTGGATCGGTTGTTCGCCACGTTCCCGGGCAAGCCCGAGATATCCCTGGAAGACATCTACGCCAGCGGACTGTGCTCGAAAAACGTCCCGGTGAAGATACTGAGCCAGGGCGAGGGTGCAGCCGTCACTGTCGAGGCGCATCGTTTCAGCGCCAAGGCGGCGGAGAAGATCGCAGCGGCCGGCGGCAAGGCCGTCATCCTTGAAGCGAAGGACGCTTCGGAACCCGTCTCGTCCTAAGTAAGGTGGTAAGCTGTGGCCCTGACTGGCGTTGAGAATCTGGCGAAGCTTCCGGAGCTGAAACAAAAGCTCCTGTGGACCTTCCTGCTTTTGGCCGTGTACCGTGTCGGCGTGCATGTCCCTGTTCCGGGCGTGGACGCTGGAGCGTTGGCCGACTTTTTCGAAACCGCCAAGAATACCCTGTTCGGGCTCTTTGACATGTTTTCGGGCGGCGCGCTCGGGAACGTGTCCATCTTCTCGCTGGGGATCATGCCCTATATCTCGGCCTCCATCATCATCCAGCTCCTGACGGTGGTCAGCCCTGAGCTGGCCAAGATGCAGAAGGAGGATGGCGCGGCCGGGAAGAAGAAGATGACCCAGTACACCCGATACGCCACGGTGCTGATTTCCGTGGTGCAGGGGTTCGCCATCGCCGTGGGCCTTGAAAGCATGGCCAGTCCCACCGGAGCGCCGGTGGTCCTTGATCCAGGGTTGGGCTTTAAGCTCATGACCATGACCACCCTGTGCACGGGCACGATCTTTCTGATGTGGATCGGCGAGCAGATCACGGGAAAGGGCATCGGCAACGGCATTTCGCTCATCATCTTCGCCGGTATCGTAAGCGGGTTTCCCCGGGCCATCATCAACACCTTCCGGTTGCTGGGCGCTGGCGAACTGAGCGTTTTCGTGCTGCTTTTGCTTATGACGCTTATGGTCGTGGTGCTGGGCGTGATCATCTTTGTGGAACGAGGGCAAAGGCGGATTCCCATCCAGTACGCCAAGCGGATGGTGGGGCGGAAGATGTACGGCGGGCAGACCACGCATTTACCGCTGCGCATCAATACCGCCGGGGTCATCCCGCCCATTTTCGCCTCGTCCATCCTGCTTTTCCCGGCGACCATAGCGAACTTTTCCCAGATCGAATGGTTGAGCAACATATCACATTTTTTCAGCCCGCAAAGCATGGTCTACAACGTGCTATTCGTGGGCATGATCGTGTTTTTCTGCTACTTTTATACAGCCATCATCTTTGATCCCAAGGACATCGCCGAGAACCTGCGCAAGCAGGGCGGGTTTATTCCCGGCATACGTCCCGGCTTGAAGACCAAGGAATATATCGACCGGGTGCTCACGCGCATCACCCTGTGGGGCGCCATTTACATCTCCGCCGTGTGCGTGCTGCCCATGCTGCTCATCCAGCACTTCAACGTGCCATTTTACTTCGGCGGCACGTCGCTTTTGATTGTCGTCGGCGTGGCCATGGATTTTATGGGACAGATCGAATCGTACCTTATCTCCCGCCAGTATGAAGGACTTATGTCCAAGGGGAGAGTCAAGGGTAGGCATTCGTTTTGAAGAAGTTTCGGGGTATTTACCTCAAAAACGACAAAGAGATCGGACTGCTGCGCGAGGCCGGACGGATCGTCGCAGCCATCTTGGAGACGCTTCGCCAGCATGTGGCCCCAGGGGTTCGCACCCTTGAATTTGAGGAGCTGGCTTTGTCTTTGTGCGACACGTATAAGGTGAAGCCGGCCTTCAAGGGCTATCTTGGGTATCCTTACGCCCTGTGCTGCTCGGTGAACGAGGAAGTGGTGCACGGGTTCCCCTCTGAACGCATTCTGGTGGAAGGGGATCTGGTCAGCTTCGACATGGGCGTGGTGTACCAGGGTTTTTACGGAGATTCGGCGCTGACGGCGCCGGTTGGCAGGATCGACGAACGGGCGGAACAGCTCTTGAATGTGACCCGGGATTCCCTGTTTGTGGGGATTGATCAGGCCGCCCCCGGCAACGACCTGTACGACATTTCGCGGGCCGTGCAAAAATATGTTGAAGGACGGGGCTTCTCCGTGGTACGTCGTTTTGTTGGGCATGGCATCGGGAAGCAGCTTCACGAGAAGCCCGAGGTACCCAATTTCGCCCCGGATGGGGCGCAACGGGTTGCCTTGCAACCCGGCATGGTTCTGGCCATCGAGCCCATGGTCACAGCGGGCAGGCCAGAGGTGGAAGTTTTGTCGGACAAATGGACTGCGGTGACAAAAGACCGCAGTCTTTCGGCCCATTTCGAACACACGGTGGCCGTCACCAAAAACGGTCCCGTGATTCTGAGCGTTCGGGACTAATTCCCGCCCGGTGCGTGTACCCGGACGGACAATGGAGCATCCAGGATGAAAGTCAAACCGTCGGTCAAGAAATTGTGCGCAAATTGTAAAATCATCAAGCGTCACGGCGTGTTGCGGGTTATTTGCGTCAATCCCCGGCACAAACAGCGCCAGGGATAAGGGGGACTATCGTGGCCAGAATCGCTGGAGTTGATCTTCCCAGAAGAAAGCGGATGGATATCGCGCTGACGTATATTTACGGAATCGGCCGGATCACGGCCCTGCGCATCCTCGACGCCACGGGCGTTGACTGGACCAAGTCCAGCGACGACTTAAGCTCCGAGGAGACCAATAACATCCGCAAGGAAATCGAGCAGAATTACAAGGTCGAGGGTGATCTGCGCCGTGACGTGACCGCCAACATCAAGCGGCTCATGGACATCGGCTGCTACCGTGGACTGCGGCATCGTCGCGGCCTGCCCGTGCGGGGCCAGCGCACCCATACCAATTCGCGCACCCGCAAGGGACCGCGCCGCTCGGTCATGAGCAAGAAGAAAAAGTAATCGAAAATCCAGGTGACCAAGCCCCCGGACATGACCGGGTGCGGCGCCAAACCCCCTTGGAGCAAGCGACATGGCTAAACCTCGCCGCACAGGCAAGAAAGAGAAAAAGAACATCCCCTCAGGGGTCGCCCACATCCAGGCGACCTTCAACAACACCATCATCACCTTCACGGATCAGCGGGGGAATGTGGTGAGCTGGGCCACGTCGGGCAACGCGGGGTTCAAGGGATCACGAAAGTCCACGCCGTTCGCCGCCCAGATCGCGGCTGAGAATGCGGCCCGCAAGGCCCAGGAACACGGCATGCGTACGGTCGGCATCCTGGTCAAGGGCCCCGGCTCCGGCCGTGAGGCGGCCATGCGGGCTATCAACAACGCCGGTTTCAAGGTCAGCTTCATCCGGGATATCACCCCCATCCCGCACAACGGCTGCCGTCCTCCCAAGCGGCGCAGGGTCTAGAGGCGGCGTTTCGAGCGAAAACATTTTCCTGGTCCCGTCCGGCCGCCTGTGGCGGCTAAACGACGCCCTGAGGACAGGGACGGACCGGCAGATACTTATCAGGAGGTAACCCTTGGCACGTTATACTGGAGCGAAATGCCGCCTGTGCCGTCGTGAGGGCGCCAAGCTCTTTTTGAAGGGCGACCGGTGCTTCACCGACAAGTGCGCCTATGAGCGTCGTCCGTACGCCCCCGGCCAGCACGGCCGCATTCGCAAGAAGATGAGCGACTATGCGGTGCAGTTGCGTGAGAAGCAGAAGGTGCGCCGCATGTACGGCATCCTCGAAGAGCAGTTCCGCGCCTATTTCCAGCGCGCGGATCTGAAAAAGGGCGTCACCGGCGATAACCTGCTCATTTTTCTCGAGCGGCGCATGGACAACGTCGTCTACCGCATGGGATTCGCCAATTCCCGCAACCAGGCCCGCCAGCTGGTGCGTCATGGCGTGTTCACCCTCAATGGCCGCCGCGTCACCGTGCCGTCCATCCAGGTGAAGGAAGGCGATCAGGTCGGCGTCCGGGAACAGAACCGTACTTCGCCCATCATCAAGGAAGCCCAGCAGGTGATCGCCCGTCGCGGCTGTCCGGCTTGGCTTGAGGTGGATGGCGAAAACCTCAAGGGCAAGGTCAACGCCATGCCTACCAGGGAAGACATTCAGTTCCCCATCAACGAGCAGCTCATCGTCGAGCTGTACTCCAAGTAAGAGACGCGCCCTGCGCGTCGCAAGGTGTCGAACATGCTCATCCGAAACGGCGACCGGCTGATCAACACCCGCAACTGGGCAGAACTCGTCAAACCCGAGAAGCTCGGGCGCGAGTTAAACCCCAGCGCAAACTACGGCCGCTTTATCTGCGAGCCGTTGGAGCGCGGTTTCGGAACCACGCTCGGAAATGCGCTTCGCCGGGTGCTTCTGTCCTCGCTGCAGGGCGCGGCCATCGTGGCCGTCAGCATCGAGGGCGTCCAGCACGAATTCACCACCATTCCCGGGGTGATCGAAGACGTCACCGATATCGTGCTTAATCTCAAGCAGATCCGTTTGGCCATGAGCACCGAGGAAGCCCAGCAGCTGGTGCTTCTGGCCAACACCAAAGGCGCGGTCACGGCCGCGGCCATCAAGGAAAACCAGCACGTCACCGTGCTTGATCCCGAACAGCATATTTGCACCCTGTCCGAGGACCGCGAACTGCGCATGAAGCTCGATGTGCGCATGGGCAAAAGCTATGTCCCGGCCGACATGCACGAGGGACTTGAGAACGAGATCGGACTTATCCTCCTTGACGCCAGTTATTCTCCGGTCAAAAAGGTCGCCTACACGATTGATCAGGCCCGTGTCGGGCAGATGACCAACTATGACAAGCTCATTCTTGAGGTTTGGACCGACGGCTCCATCAGCCCTGATGACGCCGTGTCCTACAGCGCCAAGATCCTCAAGGACCAGCTGACGGTGTTTATCAACTTCAACGAGAACGAGTCCGAGGCTGAAAGCGCGCGGCGCGCGAACGACATCGAGCTCAATCCCAATCTGTTCAAAAGCATTGACGAGCTGGAGTTGTCCGTACGGGCCACGAATTGTCTCAAAAGCGCCAACATCACCCTTGTCGGCGAACTGATGCAGCGTTCCGAAGGCGAGATGCTCAAGACCAAGAACTTCGGCAAGAAGTCCCTGGAGGAGATTCGTCGCGTCCTTGAGGAGATGGGCCTTGAGTTCGGCATGAAGATCGACAATTTCGAGCAGAAATACCAGGAATGGTTGAAGAGGAAGCAAGTCGATGAGGCATAGCAAATCCGGCCGCAAGCTTGGCAGAAACGCCTCGCATCGCAAGGCCCTTTTTCGGAACATGGCCCGTTCGCTCATGACGTTCGAACGCATCCGCACGACCGAAGCCAAGGCCAAGGAACTGCGCAAGGTCGCTGAAGGGCTTGTCACCTTGGCCCTGGCCAACGACCTGCACGCCCGGCGCGAGGCCTACAAGGTGCTTGGAAACCATCAGTTGGTGGCCAAGCTCTTCAACGAAATCGGTCCGCGCTTTGTCGGCATACAGGGCGGCTATACCCGGGTGGTGAAGCTTGGCCAGCCCCGCGCCGGCGATTGCGCTCCCCTGGCCATTATCGAATTGACCCGTCGGGCCGATGCCGCCGGGGAAAAGGCTCCTGCCGCTCCAGCCGCCGAGACCGGGGAAAAGGTAGAAGCCTAAGCACAGGATCGTAAAGCAGGGCTTCGGCCCTGCTTTTTTTTGTTTAATAATATAGCGTTAGCCAATACCGGGCATAGGCATAATGGATATCAGGCGACTTCAGGCCTTTTGCAAGGTCTACGAACTTAAGAGCTTTTCCCGTGCGGGAGAAGAGTTGCTCCTTTCGCAACCCACCGTCAGCGCCCACATCATGGCCCTGGAAAGCGAACTGGGGACCAGGCTTTTTGATCGCCTGGGCCGGACGGTCCTGCCCACCCCGGCGGCCCGCATTCTCTATCAGCACGCCCTGGACGCCTTCGACCGCCTGGAAAACGCCCGCACCGAGATACTGGCCCTGACCCAGCGCGTCTCCGGGGAGCTGTCCATCGGCGGCAGCACCATCCCGGCCCACTACATTCTGCCGCGTGTGGTGGCCTCGTTTCGGGCCAAGTATCCCGAGGTGACCATCGATCTGGTCATCGGCGACACCCAGCAGATCATTGACCGGGTCATCGAGGGGAGCTTGAGTCTGGGGCTTGTGGGGGCGGCCTCGGATCATCCCGATCTGGCCTGTGAACAGCTCATGGACGATGAGCTGATCTGCGTCGCGCCCCCGGACATGAACCTGCCGACCTGGTCGAACGACCAGAATGCCTTTGACCCCGATGCCTTGCGGGCTTTGCCCTGGGTCATCCGGGAGCAGGGGTCCGGCACGCGGTCGGCTTTCGAGACCGCCCTGCGTGAGCGGGGGATGGACATCCGTGACCTGCGGGTGGGCCTCCGGGTGCATTCCACCCTGGCGGTCCTTCAGTGCGTCAAGGCTGGACTCGGGGTGTCCGTGACCTCGCGGCTTGCGGTGGAGGGGGCCTTGGAGCGCGGCGAGATCCGCCAGCTTCGGTTGCCCGGGTTGTCCATACGCCGGGGGTACTTTCGTGTGCACCACGCCAAACGCCATATTTTCCCGGCCATGCGCCGTTTTCTCGAAGTTCTTTCCACCCTGTCGTGACCCTGCCGGGCGGACAGCCGCCGCCGGAAAATCCTTTCCCCTTTGTGACTGGGCCCGCACGGCGCCGCACGCGAAACGGCCGCCGCGCTTTCGCGCGGCGGCCGTCGTGGTGCGGTTTCCGGAATCCGGCTACCGGGTTAGCCCATGAGCTGCAAGGCCATACGCGGCAGGGAGTTGGCCTGGGAGAGCATGGCCACCGCAGCCTGGGTCAGGATCTGCTGGCGCACGAACTCGGTCATCTCCGTGGCCACGTCCACGTCGGATATCTGCGATTCGGCGGCCTGCAGGTTTTCGGCCTGAACCTCCAGGTTGGTGATGGTATTCTCCAGGCGGTTCTGCAAGGCGCCCAGGTTGGCGCGGATCTTATCCTTGGAGATGATGGCGTTCTTGATCGTCACCAAGGCTTCCTGCGCCGACTGCTGGGTGGAGATGCTGTTGCCGGCGGCAAGTCCCACGCCCAACGCAGAAGCGGTGGAGGTGCCGATCTGGATGTAGTAGTAATCCTCGGCGCTATCGTTGGCGGTGCCGAAGTGGACCTTCAGCTTGCCGGCGGCCTGCATGGCGGAACCGTTGTGGGTTTCCGAGGACAGGTTGCCGTTGAGCAGGTAAATGCCGTTGAAGTCCGTGGCGTTGGCGATTCGGGTAATTTCCGAAGCCATGGCCTGGTATTCCGAATCGATGATAAGACGCTGATCCGAGGTGTAGGTGCCCGTGGCGGCCTGTTCAGCGAGTTCCTTCATGCGGATCAGCTTTTCATCGATGACGCCCAGAGCGCCGTCCGCCGTCTGGATCAGCGAAATGGCGTCGTTGGCATTGCGCACGCCCTGGTTCAGGGCGGCGATATCAGCGCGCATGAGTTCGCGGACTGCAAGACCGGCCGCATCGTCGGCGGAGGTGGTGATGCGCAGGCCCGAGGACAGGCGGCTGGTTGAGGTGGCCAGGTTTCCGTAAGCGGTGCTCAGATTCCGGGTGGCGTTCATTGCCATCAAGTTGTGATTGATAACCAGAGACATGGGTTTTCCTCCTTGAAAAGTTTATCGCATCCAGCGTTGGTTGTAGGAATGGCCGATTCCATCCCCGGGATAACGAGTCTGTCAGGTCATTGTGTCCGGAGGATTCGTTCCGGCTGCATTTCCCGGTGACACCCTCCTTTTTGCTGCATGTGGCCGCCGGTTCATCTTCCATCCGGGGCTCGGCCTCGCCCCGGTGAGTATCCTGCGTTGTGTTGCTGCTCTTATCGTCTGGTTCAGAAAACCCTTTAGACTGAAAACCGAGAAAATGAGGAATTTTTTTTATGAGGGTGTGAGGCGGGTTGTTTTGTGGTGATTTTGCGTTTTGGCAGGGTGCGATAAGTTCGTATCAATGTCTTGGAAATAGTTTATGGATAAAAATTTGCTGCATCACGGCAGTACATCATGAGCACTGCACAATAGACCTGTTCCGCCACTCTCATCGGAGGTTTTTCAGATTCCTTTAGGCCGATTTGAAAAAAATATTCAGTTGGCCGGATCGCGTGGGATCGGACCGGATAATCCATGCGCCGCATTGTCGCCCCGGAGACGGCAGGCCGCCGTCCGGCAAATCGCCCACAACCCGATCCGGATTGCGAAGCGGTCGATTCTGTGTCACGATTCCCATATATACGCGGAACACTAAGCAAGGAGATCGCCATGAAACGAATCGTCGTGCTCGCCGCCGTCGTCTTCACCCTGTGCGCCGCCGTGGCCGCCCAGGCCCAGGACAAGGTGCTCATGATGGCCACCACCACCAGCACCGACAACACCGGCCTGCTGCCCGTCCTGGCCGACGCCTTCAAAAAGGATACCGGCGTCGAATTGCGCTGGACCGCCGTCGGCACAGGCAAGGCCCTGGAGCTGGGCAAAAACTGCGATGTGGACGTGCTGTTGGTCCACGCCCCCAAGGCAGAAAAAGAGTTCGTCGAGGCTGGAAGCGGCCTGGGACGCACCGAGGTCATGTTCAATGACTTCGTGATCCTTGGACCCAAAGATGATCCGGCCGCAGTCAAAGGCAAGACCACCTCGGAGGCCCTCAAGGCCATAGCCGCCGCCAAGGCCCCCTTCATCAGCCGCGGCGACGACTCCGGCACCCACAAGATGGAGCTCTCCCTGTGGAAAGACGCCGCCATGCCCGCCCCGGACAAGGAACAGTGGTATGTCCAGGCCGGACAGGGCATGATGGCCACCATCGTCATGGCCGCCGAACGCAAAGGCTATACCCTCACCGACCGGGCCACCTACTTCACCTATGAAGCCAAAGGAAACCCCGCCCTGACCGTCCTCGTCGAAGGCGATAAGCCCCTGCTCAACCAGTACAGCGTCATCGTCATCAACCCCGAAAAGTGCCCCAAGGCCAAGGTCGACCTGGCCAAGGCGTTCAATGACTGGATGGCCTCGGACAAAGGCCAGAAGGTCATCGCGGATTTTAAAACCGACGGCAAACAACTGTTCACCCCCAACGCCAAGAAATAAGATGGCATGAGAGAGGCGGGGCTGCCGCCCCGGGCCCCGCCCGGGGGGACATGGTCCCCCCGGACCCCCCGTCCCCGATCCCGACCTGGGGCGGCGAACGCCGCCCCAGGTCGGGATCGGAACGGCCGGGTGGGGAATGGAGATGGTGACGGGCGATAGAAGAGGGGGATGGGTGGATTATATACTTGACGGGCTGCGCCAGGCGTTCGTGCTGCTTTTTACCGGCGACCCCCAGACCTATTCCGCTGTCCAGATCACGGCCATCACCTCAATGCTGGCTATTGCGGCCTCCATGGCGCTTGGCGTCATACCGGGATTTTTGCTCGGCTACGCCGATTTCCCCGGCAAGCGCGCCGTACGCACCGTCGTGGACAGCATGCTGTCCTTCCCCACCGTGGTCATCGGCCTTCTGGTCTACGCCTTCATCTCCCGGCGCGGCCCGCTGGGCGACCTGGGACTTTTGTATTCCGTGTCGGGCATGGTCATCGGCTTGACCATTCTCGGACTGCCCATCATCACGGCGCTCACGGCCTCGGCCGTGGAGCACCTGGACGCGCGGCTCAAGCCCACACTTTTGACCCTGGGCGCGTCTCCCTGGCAGGTGGTGGTCACCACCCTGTGGGAGACCCGGTTCGGCATCATGCTCGCGGCCATGGCCGCCTTCGGGCGCATCGTCTCCGAGGTGGGCATCGCCATGATCGTGGGCGGCAACATCAAGTGGCATACCCGCACCATCACTACGGCCATCGCCCTGGAGACCTCAAAAGGCGAATTCGCCATGGGCATCGCCCTGGGACTGGTGCTCATGGTGGTGGCCTTCGCCGTCAACATCGCCGTGTCCGCCTTCCGGAGAATCTCGGAAAAATGAACCCGCCGCTTTACGAACTGCGAAACGTGATCCAGGCCCACAGCGGCCGCACGGTCCTGGACGTCCCTGCCTTGTCGCTCGCGGCCGGGGCCATCGTGGGCGTCACCGGCCCAAACGGCAGCGGCAAGACCACGCTTTTGCGCCTTCTGGCCTTTCTCGACCGGCCCGCCGGGGGCGAGATACGTTTCATGGGGGAGCCGTGTCTGGGGCGGGAAGGGACGCTGCGCCGCCAGGTGACGCTTCTGGTCCAAAATCCCTATCTTTTGCGCCGCAGCGTGCGCGGCAACGTGGCCTACGGCCTCAAGGCGCGCGGCATGAGCGACGTCCGGGGGCGCACCGACCGGGCCTTGGCCGCCGTGGGGCTTTCCCCGGCCCGCTTCGCCGACCGCGCCCGCCACGAACTGTCCGGCGGCGAGGCCCAGCGCGTGGCCCTGGCCGCCAGGCTCGCCTTCGAACCCCAAGTGCTGCTCCTCGACGAACCCACCGCCAGTCTCGACGCCGAATCCGCAAAATTGGTGCGCACGGCCGCCCTGGACGCCCGCGACCGCCTGGGAACCACCCTGGTGGTGGTCAGCCACGACATTCGCTGGCTCACCGAGGTCAGCGACATGGTGTTGGCCATGGAGGGCGGCCGGATCGCGACGCCCGGCGCCTAACAAAAAACCGTCCCCTGCAAGGAACCCTGCCATGAAAGCCATACAGATCGTCGGCTACAAGAACTCCGGCAAAACCACCCTGGCCCTGGAGCTGGCCGCCGCGCTTACGGCCCGGGGCGTGGCCGTGTCCGCCGCCAAATTCACCCATGCCGCCAGCCTGGACAAGGCCGACACTGACACCGGCCGACTGGCCGCCCACTGCCGGGCCGTGGCCGCCTTCACCCCGGCCGAGGCCGCCGTGTTCTGGAGCGGCCCCCGCTTTTTTCACGATGTGCTGCCGCTTCTGGACGCCGAAGTCCTGGTGGTCGAGGGGGGCAAGGAGTTGGCCTGCATGCCGCGCGTGCTGGTGCTACGCGACCCGTCCGAGGCCGCCGAACTTGGGGCCGAGCTGGCCCTAGGCGCCTTCGGGCCGGTGGCCGCGCCCGGCCTGCCCCAGTTCACCGACATAGCGCAACTGGCCGATCTGGCCTGCGACAAGGGCTTCCTGCTGCCGGGCCTGGACTGCGGGGCCTGCGGCCAGGCCTCCTGCGCCGACATGGCGGCGCGCATCGTGGCCGGGCAGGCGTCCCCCGGCGACTGTCAGGCCGTGCGCGAGGCCATGCAGGTCACAATCAACGGCGCGCCCCTGGCTATGAATCCCTTTGTGGAGCGCATCCTGGCCGCTGGAATATCAGCCATGCTGTCGCAACTCAAAGGCTTCGCCCCGGGCCGGATAACGATCGGCATGGACGCCCGGTGACCGAGTAGACGCCTATTTGTCGCCAAAACCACGCCCCATCCGGCTTGTCTTTGCCCCGATTCACAGGTAAGGATCAGGCATCGTCAACAAAAAAAATGAGCCGCCGCGCATGCAAAAGCCCGAGGACGCCCCCCGGCCGCTGACCGCCCCGGAAACTCCCGCCGGTCTCCCTGCGGACGCCTTCCTCATTGAGCGCGCCCGCCTTGACGCCGTGGCCCGGCGCATCCATCGCAAGTTGGACGACTACGACTCCTACGGCTTCACCTCGCACCAAAGCATCTCCCTGAACGTCTTTTTCGATCTGGCCCAGGAATTTCCCGAGCTCGAAGACCTCTACGCCATCTGCCTGCTCATCCCGCGCATGTTCTTCGACGTGGAGTGCGACCTCTTTATTCTGGACAGCAAAGACGGCATCCTCAAGCGCTGCATCTATCGCTGCCTGCCGACCCTCCAGTCGGAGCAGCCCGAGCCCGTCTTTCCCGAAAAGCCCATGGTGAAGGACAACTATTTCTTTCTGCCCATCAAGGGCAACCATGAACTGATCAGCCAACTGCCTTTCACCCCCCACGGCGACATCATCGGCGTGTTGTGCGTCCACCCGGCCGACAAGCTCACCGAGCACGACCGCCTGTATTTCGAACGCTACGCCAACCGCTTCGGCTATCAGTTGCACAACCGCATCATCAACAACAAAAACAAGGAACACGTCCAGTTCATCCGCAGTCTGGTCAAGGATATCGGTCACAACGTCATCGTTCCGAACATCTATTTCAAGTTGTATTACAAAAGGCTGCACTCTAAGATAGATCTTCTGGACATCTATGGACGCAAGCTGGAGCGTTTCCTGCGCAAGGCCAAGGACAGACTCGGGGACGCAGCCGGTGACGGCGATGTACTGCTCAAGGATATTGGCTACATCCGGGATGGCATGGCCGATCAGTACAAGCAGATTTTCAGCCACTACATGCACACCAGCCTCTTTCTGGAAACCCTTCTGCGGCGCAGCCACTTCGAGGAAGGGCGCTATGTCCTGGAAAAGCGGATGTGCAACTTCAAGACAAAAATCATTGATCCGCAACTGGAGCGCTATCGGCCGCGTCTGGAGGAGCGGGGCGTCGAGATCGACACCTCCCTGGGCGGTGTCCCGGATGCCGAGATCGAGGCCGTGGCCGATGTGGGGCTCATAAGCCAGGTCTACGCCAACCTGTTCTCCAATGTGGTGAAGTACGCCAGGGAGGTGCCGGATCCTGGCGCCGGACGGGTGCGCAAGTTCATGTCGTATGGCTGGGAGGTGATGCCGGACTTTTTTGGTTTCGGCCGCGACGGCATCAAGCTCAACGTCTTCAGCTCCGGCCCGCCCATGGACCGCGAGGTGGCGCTCAGGCTTTTCGAGGAGGGCTACCGGGCGGATAATTCCAAGGGGGAATACGGCACCGGGCACGGGTTGTATTTCATCCGCGAGGTGGTCAGGCTGCATGGCGGCGTCGAGGGCTACGAGCCCACCCCCCACGGCAATAACTTCTATTTCATCCTGCCCAAGGAACCCGAACCTCCCCGGTCCGCGCCGTCTTCCGGCCCCCAGACTCCTGACGCCCCAGGCGGTCCGGACGATGACGGCCTGGAAGGGTCTCTGCATACCCCCACCCCATGACCCGATCCGATGTCCGGTCCGATGCCGCGTCCCAGGCCAAGGCGCCTGCGTCCGGGGACGTGATGGCGCGTGCGTCCCTGGCCTGGAACGGCCTGCGGCTGGGCGTTCCCGTTGACTGGGCGCCTGCCCGGCTGGGCCGCGACTACCTGGGCCTGGAATCCCCGGACGGTCCGGTGATGGAGGTCCGCTTCTCCCGTAGCGCCGGGAATGTCGCCCCTGACGAGGTGGTGCGGCGCATGCATAAAAAAAGCGGCCTGGAGGTGCGTACCGGGCCGTCGTCCGTGCCTGCGGACTGGCTTTCGGCCCTGCCCGGGCGGGACAACACGGGATTTGACTGCGGCGGGGCGCCCATCTCGCGCGGGGTGGCCAGCCTGTGCCGGGAATGCGGGACCCTGGCCGTGATCCGTTTTTTCCCGGCTGGCGAGGGCAAAGGCGGGGCCGTGGCCCGGGAGGTGCTGGCCTCCCTGCGCGACCATGACCGGACGCAGGCCGCCTTCGAGCTGTACGGCCTCCGGCTGGACGCCCCGGAGGGGATGACGCTGGCTAGGTTCTCCTTTCCGCCCGGCCGGTTCGACCTGGAATTTACCGGTTACGGCCGCACCCTGGGATTTTCCCGATTCGCCCCGGCCCAGGTGCTGCTCGCCGGGACGGACCTGTGCGGCTTCGCCGCGAAGTATCTGGCCCTGCCGGGATTGCGGCTGACATTTGCGCCGCACCGGTGGCGGGGCCGGGAGGCCGCCCTGGCCGTGACGCCCGCCCCTTCCGGGGTATGGGACGCGGCGGCGGCCGGGGTGGCCCGGTTTTTTCGCAGGCGGCGGCAGGCCCGGGTCATGGTCTGGCGCGAGGCGGCGGCGGACAAGCTAGCGGCCGTGGCCTGGTGCGGCCTTGACCTGCCGGATGAGGCCTTTTTCGACAAGGTGTGCGCGGGCTATGGGATTATTTAGGAAAAATGCGCCTGCAAACGCCGGGGGGCTGACCCGGGGGCAGGCCCTGTCCTTTGTGCCGGTGAAAAATAGCGCCGTGACCGAGGAGAGGCTGGACGCCGGGGGCCTGCGGCTGACCTACCCGGTGACTGTGCGGCCCGCCTTTTCCGAGGTGCTCAGGCGCGTTGGGATATGGGACGGCAGGCCCTCGAAGAAAGTCATCGAGCTTGACGCCATGGGCGGCGCGACCTGGGAGCTGGTGGACGGGAAGCGCAGCGTGCGTGAGGTGGCGGCGGCCTTTGCCGCCCGCTTCCGGCTGGACGGGCGCGAGGCCGAGGTGGCCGTGTCCTCGTTTTTGCGCAACCTTGGCCGCCGGGGGCTTGTGGGGTTCCAGGCCCCTGGAAGCGGGGAGGGGGCGTAGCGCCCGCTGTGGCCTATGCATGGGCCGGGCGTCAGAAGCGGGCGTCCCCGCAGACGGCCGTGACCAGCCCGGCAAGACCCGCCTCGGTCCGGCCCGCCGCCGCCAGCACGTCGGCCAGGCTGGTCTGGGCCATGCAGTCCGGCAGATTCACGTTGGTCACGCAGGACAGCCCCAATATCTCCATGCCCAGGTGCCGGGCGGCGATGGCCTCAAGCACCGTGGACATGCCCACGGCGTCGGCCCCCAAAAGGCGCAGCATGCGCGTCTCGGCCGGGGTTTCCATTTGCGGCCCGGCCACCCCGGCGTAGACCCCCGTCTCCAGGCGGATGCCCGCCGCCATGGCGCATTGCCGGGCGATATCCAGCAGACGTGGGGAATAGGCCCGGGACATGTCCGGGAAGCGCGGTCCCCAGGGATCGTGGTTTGCCCCCGTGAGCGGGCTTTGGCCGGTCAGGTTGATGTGGTCGACGATGGCCATGATCGAGCCGGTCTCGAAACGCGGATTGAGGCCCCCGGCGGCGTTGCTCAGGATGAGCCGGGTCAGGCCGAGTTCGCGCAGGACCCGCACCCCCATGCACGCCTGGGAGGCGCCGTAGCCCTCATAAAGATGGAACCGGCCGCACAGGGCATAGACGTCGCGGTCGGCCAACCGGCCGCGCACGAGCCGTCCCGAATGCCCCTGGACCGTTGACCGGGGAAATCCCGGCATGTCCGCGTAGGCCACGGCGGACAGGTCCGCGAGGCGCTTTTCCAGTCCGCCCAGTCCCGTGCCCAGGATCACGCCAACGGCGTTTCTGTCCGGCAGACCCAGAACTCCGGCCGCATGGCGCGCGGCGAGCTTTACATCTGATGGATTTTGCATGTATTTCTCGTGGGTGAGTATTTGATCCAGGATATCATGGTCGGATCGGCCGGAAAAGGGGAGGCTTTTGCGGTCGACAGCGTGGTGTACGGGCGCATCCATGAGGTCCTGGACGTCTGCGCAGGGGCTTTCGCCGCCACACGACTCCTTCCCCGGGGGATGCGTCGGCCTTTTTTAACAGGGAGCAGCACCGGGCAACGGGCGGGATTCACGGTATGGATATTGCCACATTGCTTGGCCTGTCTACGGGGCTCACGCTGGTTTTGGGCGCGATCTTCATGGGCGGGTCGCTCTTGCAGTTTTTCGATGTGCCAAGCCTCATGATCGTTGTGGGCGGCACATTGGCCTCCATCTGCGTCACCTATCCCTTCGAAGAGGTGTTCCAGGCCTTTTCGGCGGGCATGAAGATTTTCGCCTCGCGCAAGGTCAAAGACGGCGAGGTGGTGACCATGATGGTGCGCATCGCGGAGATCAGCCGCCGCGAGGGACTTTTGGCCCTGGAGAACATCCAGACCGAGAACGCCATCCTGAAAAAGGCCTGTCAGCTCATCGCCGACAACGCCGACCCCGGGCTCATCCGGGAGACGCTGCGCATCGAGATCGGCTCCATGAAACGCCGCCACGCCGTGGGCGAGAGCGTGTTCAAGTCCCTGGCCGGTTTCTCGCCTTCCTACGGCATGATCGGCACGCTGATCGGGCTTATCCAGATGCTGGCCAAGCTCGACGACCCCAAATCCATCGGACCGGCCATGGCCGTGGCCATCATCACCACGTTTTACGGGGCGCTCTTGTCGACCCTGTTCTTTTTGCCCGTCGCCGGAAAGCTCAGGTCCCGGACCCTCAACGAGACCCTGCAACTGGAGATTATTTTCGAAGGGGCCAAGTGCATCCTGGAGAACAACAATCCGCGGCTTGTCTACGAAAAGCTGTCTTCGTTCATCGCCCCCAGGGAGCGTCGCTATGAGCGCCGGTGATGAATTCGAAGTCTTCGACGACGACGACGACGAATCCGAAATCCCAAACGAGTGGCTGACCACCCTGGCCGACCTGTCCATGCTGCTGATGGCCTTTTTCATCCTGCTTTTTTCCATGTCCTCCCTGGACACGAAAAAATTTACGGATTCCTTCCAGTCGGTGAAAAAGGCCATGGGCTCCAAGGGCAAGGAACTCATGACCGCGCCGGTTTCGGTGCAGGACGTCTCGGTCATGGTGGAGCAGGCCAAGCTCAAGCAGCAGATTATAAACGAGCAGCGCAAGGTCTATAACGATTTCAGGTCCTACGTCTCCAGCAAGGGCGTGGAGGGCGTGGTGGCGGCCACCCTCGAGGCCGGAAAAATCACCCTGAACATGCCCTCAGGCGTGCTTTTCGACAAGGATTCGGCCGAGCTTGCGGCCAAGGGCAAGGCCCTTTTGGACACCATGTTCGATTTTTTGATCAAGATGCCCGGGGAGCGGGTGAACATCCGGGGCTTCACCGACAACCTGCCGCCCCCTCAGGGGTCCCGGTTCCACGACAATTGGGAGCTCTCGGCCATGCGGGCGGTCAACGTGCTGCGCTATCTGGTGGCCAAGGGGATGCCCGCGAACCGATTGACAGCCACGGGATTAGCTGATTTAGAACCCCTTTATCCGAACAGCAGCGAGGAAAACAGGGCCGGGAACCGGCGGGTGGAATTCGTGCTGGAACGGTGGATCGGCGACTGACGACCGCCAGGACGTTGCGCCACGAGACGTTGTATCGGCGATGCGCGCTGTGCGTGCGGACGCAAGGCGGACGAGATGGATTTCGACTTTCACATAGAAGGCGAGGATCGTCCCCGCCGGGCCTTTCGGGCCCGGGTAGTGGGGCTTGGCGCCAGGGTGCACGTCCATGAACGGGTCTACCCGGTCAAGGATGTCAGCGCCACGGGGCTGGCCCTGCTTGACGAAACCCGCCAATTCCGACAGGGAGAGTCCCTCGTTTTGGATTTGGAGATTCACGAGCGGACCTTTCTGAAGGACATCCCCGTGAAGGTGGTCCGGGTGCTGGAAAACGGCATCGTGGGCCTGGACTTCATGAACCTCGACCGCAGGATGGAAGCCAGGCTGGATAAGCTGGTGCTTGAGATCCAAAAGCGTCTCATCGACATGCGCAAGGCCCGGGAACTGGCCGAAAAAAAGGAAGCGGAGGCAGGGGAACAGCCCCCCGGCGACCGCGACCCGGATGCGCCCCCAAAAGACGGCAACCCATAGCGGCCCATAACGGAACGACACACCGTGATCGATAAAAAACACAAGGTTCTGGTGGCCAACCGGGGCGAGATCGCCATGCGCATCGTCCAGGCCTGCCGCGCGCTGGGCCTGGATTTCGCCTGCGTCTACACCAAGGAAGACCATGCCTCGGGGCATGCCGCCCTGGCCCGGGAGTGCGGCGGGCAATCCCGGCTTTTCCGGGTCAGCTCCTACCACGACGCCAACGAGATCTTATCCGTGGCCGACCATGCCAAGGCCACGGCCATCCATCCCGGCTACGGTTTTTTCGCCGAGGATTTCCGTTTCGCCCGCCGGGTCACGGAACGCACCAACCCGCTGGTGTTCATCGGCCCCTCCTGGCGCATCATCCGGTCGCTGGGGGACAAGATCAACACCAAGCGTCTGGCCCGGAGCCTGTCCATCCCCACCGTGCCCGGATCGGACCGGCCGGTGTACGACGAGCTTGAGGCCGAGGAGATCGCCGAGACGCTTTTCGCCTTTCAGGCCGAGCAAGGAGTGGAGAACTCCGTGGTCCTGGTCAAGGCCTCGGCCGGCGGCGGCGGCATGGGCATCGAGGAAATCCACGACATCGACCAGTTCAAGACCGTCTACCGCCGGGTGCGCAACTACGCCAAACGCCAGTTTCACGACGAGGGCGTCTTGATCGAGCAGCGCATCTTCGACTTCAATCACCTGGAAGTCCAGATCGTGGCCGACCGCACCGGCAAGGGCATAATGCACTTCGGCACCCGCAACTGCTCGGTGCAGTCCACGGGACGCCAGAAGCGCATCGAGGTGGCCCCCGGGTTCCGGCCCGAGGATATCCACTACGCCTTTGACGCCAAAAAGGTCATGGACGACATCGTGTCCTTCTCCCTGGCCATGGCCCGGGAGGTGGGCTACGACAACGTGGGCACCTGGGAGTGGATCGTCTCCCCCACGGGACAGCCGTTCCTCATGGAGGTCAACACCCGCATCCAGGTGGAAAACGGGGTCTCGGCGGCCATCTCGCGGATTCGCGGCAGGGACGGGGTGGACATCCTCGCCGAGCAAATTCGGCTGGCCTTGGGCGACAGCCTCGGCTATGATCAAAAAGACATTACGTTTGCGGGCGTGGGCATCGAATACCGGATCATCGCCGAAGACCCGGCCAACCGCTTCACCCCCTGGGTGGGACGCATCGACACGTTTACGACCCCGAACCGGGACTGGCTGAAATTTCATTCCCATATCCCCAGGGATGCGGCGTACATGATTCCCACGGAATACGATCCCAACCTGGCTTTGGCCATCGTCTGGGGGCGCGATCTGGCCGAGGCCAAGGCCCGGGGGCTGTCCTTCCTGGACGAGATGGTCCTTTCCGGCGAAGACCAGTCCGGGGCGGCGCTTAAGTCCAATGTCGCGTTTTTGCGGGACAAGACCGCCACGCTCCTTCATTTTTAAAAGACACCATCCACGGCGGCGTCACGAACCGGGCCAGCCCCGGGTCCGGAGACGCGCGCCCGTGCCAAGACGGAACATATGGATACGGAGAAACGCATCGCCGAGTTGTCCGAGCGGCTAAGATACATCCGGGACATCTTCGGTTCCAGGGAGAACGCCAACATCACGCTTCTGGAGTCGAAACTGCGGGAGTTTGGCGAACGCGAGCGGCTGGCCTCCCCCCAGGAAGTGGTCAGGCTTTTGCAACAGCTCGAAGACATCTTCGTTTTTCTGGAAAAAAAGCTCGACGCCGAGTTGTCCGCCATGGATGTGGTGCGCATCGTGCGCCACCCGCAACGCGTCAGCCTCAAAGACATCCTGGAAAACGTCTACGACAACTACACCGAGATCGGCGGCCAGGACGAATACAGCATCGACCCCAGCATGCTCATCGCCCGGGCCTACATCACCCGCCGCCGGGGAGACAAGGTCCACCATCAGCCGGTCATGGTCATCGGCCAGGAAAAGGGCCACGGCCAGGAGTTCCGCAACGGCGGCTCGGTCAAGCCCTGGGGCAACGCCAAGGCCCTGCAGTACATGAAGGTCGCCGAGACCGAAAAGATTCCCATCCACACCTACGTGTCCACGCCCGGGGCCTTCCCGGTGGAGGACTATCCCGGCGCGGCGCAGCAGATCGCCCGCAATCTGTACGAGATGGCCGGACTCAAGGTGCCTGTGGTCAGCGTCATCTCCGAGGGCGGCTCGGGCGGGGCCGAGGCCATCGGCCTGTCCGACGCCCGGCTCATGTTCTCCCACGGCTACTATTCCGTCATCTCTCCAGAGGGCGCGGCGGCTATCGAGGCCGGCATCCGGCAGGGGCAGCGGGTGGCGCCGGAACTCATCGCGGCCTGCGCGTCGCGTCTGAAGATGACCGCCAAGGATAATCTGTCCATGGGCTATGTGGACCGGATCATCCAGGAACCCCACCTGGGGGTCAGGTCCTGGCACTATGATTTTTTCAAGATCCTGCGCCAGGAGGTCATCCGGGCCACGGACCAGGTTTTTTTGAGCATCACCGGCATGAAGTTTTTCCGGGCCATGGCCCTTGGGCGGCATAAGGACGTGTCCCCGGCCGACGCCGAGAACATGTACGTACGATGGTCCGTTGACGAGGCGGCGGCGGAGCGGCTTTTATGGCGCAGGTACCGCAAGTACCGGCGCATGGCCGAAAACGCCTTCGTGGACAGCCGCACCCCGGCCGAGCGCCTGTATTCCCGGGTGCAGGGGCTGGTGTGGTCGGGCTATTCCTTTCTGCGCTACGACTTTCTGGGCAAGCAGGAAAGGCGCCTGTCCAAGGCCCTGGGCGAGGTCGAGGGCGAGCTGCGGGTGGTGGTGGACAAGATGTCCGCGCCTCTCAAAAAGATCACCCGGCGCACGGGCGCGCCCGTGTGCGACGCGGAAAAATCCCGCATGCTCACGGAGTTGTCCCAGCCGGAACTTGGGGCCTGCCTTGAGGACTGGGGATGGACCTACATCAGCCCCCGGGCCCGTGAGGATCGGGCCGTGACCTGCCCCAACATGAAGCAAAGCGGTTGCCCGGACCTGTGGGCCCCGGATCTCTTCGGCGATTTCGCCGGGGTGTGCAGCAACTGCGGCCACCATTTCCCCATGGAATACCAGTGGTATCTCCATAACGTGTTCGACGCCGACTCCCTGCACGAGTTCAACGTCGAGATTGAGGCCGGGAACCCCCTGGACTATCCGGGATTCCCGGACAAGCTGGAAGAGGCCAAGAAAAAAACCGGCAAGAAAAGCGCCTGCCTGACCTACGAGGCCCGCATTGACGGCAAAAAAATCGTGGTGGCGGTGCTCATCGCCCCGTTTCGGGGCGGCACCGTGGGGGCGGCCGAGGGCGAGAAGTTCGTCCGCGCCCTGGCCAGGGCCCGCAAGCGCCACTATCCGTTTCTGGCCTACGTGCACGGCACGGCGGGCATCCGCATCCAGGAGAGCCTAAACGGGCTTATCCAGATGCCGCGGGTGACCATGTCCGTTCGGCGCTACATCGAGGCCGGTGGGCTTTATCTCGTGCTCTACGACACCAACTCCTACGCCGGGCCGGTGGCCAGCTTTCTGGGGTGCTCGCCGTATCAGTTCGCCATCCGGTCCTCCAACATCGGATTCGCTGGCCCCGGCGTCATCAAGGAGACCACCGGCATCGACATTCCCCCCCACTACCACAACGCCTACCAGGCCCTGACGCGCGGACATATTCAAGGCATCTGGGACCGTCGCGAGGCCAGGAAAAATCTCAAAAACGCCCTGTTAACCATTGGCGGGCGCAACCTCTACTACCGGTAACGCTCCGCCCGCCCGCTTCACGCGGGAGGGCTGCGTCCATTCTGAAAGACCGGGGTCGCCCGGTGAAGCGCCCGGGAAGGAGGGCGAGGATGATCGACGTCAAGTCCGTCCTGGAAGAAATAAAGGCCGCTCCCTACGAGGAGATCGTGATAACGGCCCCGCATACCGGCATCGTGAGCTTCGAGGTCAAAAAAACCGGGGTGCGGGCGGTCGCGCCGTCGGGCGCCTACCTGGAAAAGCCGGGGACGCTTCTGGCCTCCATCACCCGGGAGCGCAACGTCAAACCCCTGCACGCCACGGTCAGCGGCGAGGTGGCCATCATCCACCTGGAACGCGGCGGTACGTTCGTAGACGCCGGGACGCCGCTTCTGGTGCTGCGCCACTACCTGACCAAGGACGAGGTGGTGGCCGCCATCCTCAAACGCGTGCTGCACCTGTTTTGCGCCCCGGAGCGGGCCAAGTACTATTTCATCCCCAGCGTGGACATCAAGATCAAGTCCGGCGGCTGCCGCTCGGTGACGGTGCGGCCCGGGATGGAGCTTTTCATCGTCTCGCGCATGAAGCGGGAAAAGCCTCTGGCCTATGAAGGCCCCGAGGGCATCATCTATGCCGTCTATTTCCAGCACGACGACAACGTGGAGGCCGGGCAGCCGCTGATCGGCGTGTGCCCGGGAAGCCAGACGGGACTTATCCAGGATGTGGTCAACAGGGTGCACAGCGATTGGGAAGAACACGCATGAGGCATACGGAGGCCATATGGGAGCTTTCTTGCAGATTCGCGTATCGGCCGTGACCGCTGATCCGGCCAAGGTGGCCCGTGCCTGGCCGAGGCTCATAAAACTGGCCTATCCCCTCGAGGGCGCGGCGTCCGAGGCCAGCCCCGGGGTGCTTGAGCTTGCGGCGACCCTTGGCGATCGGCTGGTCCTGGGCGAGGTCGCGGAGAAAGACGGCTTCGACCCCAGGCCGGGCATCCGGGCAGTGGCCGCCGTGTCCGTCCGGCTGGAAGAGGCGTTGGCCGCCCGGGACCCGCAGACGGCGGATTCCCTGAGTTACGAGATCGAGGACGCGCTCACGGAACTCGAACGAGGACTCGGTTGACCATGGGCCAATTATTGCGTATGGGACTCTCTATTTGTAGCCCGGAGGAGACGGCATGGCCGGAAGTCTGAATAAAGTCATACTCATAGGCCGTCTCGGCCAGGACCCCAAGCTGACATATCTGGCCAACGGCAATCCCGTGGCCAATTTCAGTGTGGCTACAGACGAATCCTACAAGGATCGCGATGGCAACAAGGTGGAGCGGACCGAGTGGCACCGTGTTGCGGTGTACGGACGGTCAGCGGAATTTTGCGGTAACTATCTGTCCAAGGGCCGCTTGGTGTACATCGAAGGGACATTGCGTACCCGGAAATGGCAGGGCCAGGACGGACAAGACCGCTACACCACCGAGGTCGTGGTCACCAGTCCTGGCCATACGGTTCAGGGACTGGACCGCTCCCAGACCGCCGATGCGCCGCAAGGCGAATACGGCGGCCCGCCGAGACAGGATCGCCAGGGGCAGGGAGGTCGGCAGGCCTCACGTCCCGCTCCCCGGCAGGACGATGACCTCGGACCGGCCTTTCCGTCCGAGGCATCCGGTATGGACGACGTTCCCTTTTAGGCCCGCGGGAGGGCAAGTCCCCGATACCCGCAAGTAACCCAATGACATGATTCTTGTCGAATCTTGGACCATGGTACGATCCTGGCTCCAAATCTCCATGAGAAGCATGCGAAAACCGAAGGAGTCACACCCATGTCCAAGAAGCTGTATGTCGGAAATCTGCCTTTTACCTGCTCTGAAGACGATGTTCGCGACCATTTCGCCTCTTTTGGAGAGGTGATTTCCGTCAGCCTCATCAACGACCGTGAGACCGGTCGGGCCCGGGGTTTCGGCTTCGTCGAGATGGACGATCAGGGTGCTTCTTCGGCCATCGAGGCCCTTGACGGCAAGCCCTTCCAGGGCCGCAACCTGCGGGTCAACGAGGCCCAGGAACGCGCTCCCCGCCGTCCCGGCGGCGGTGGCGGCGGCGGCGGCGGCGACCGTCCTCCCCGTCGTTCCTGGTAGTATGGGATGACTCCGGTCGGTGACGGCCGGAAGTGCTCAACTCGCGCTTTCGCGGGGGATCGGTTGCGGCCGGTCCCCCGTTTTTTATGGGCCGAGTACTAGACGGCGGTGGCGGCCAGTTCCTCCATGATCCTGGCCATGGTGGACTGGACGGCGGGGGCCCTCACGGGCAGGCTAATCCGATGCTGTTCGGCGTGTAGGTCATGTGTGTTCCTTCTCCTTGATCTTGCGGGTTTCGCTCTGGATCTCGGCGATGAGGGCGTCGCGGGGGGTGACGCTTATGGCCGCCACCTGCGCCGGGTCGAAACCCATGGTCAGGGCCAGGAGCTGGGTGTAGTAGAAGACCGGGATCTCGAAATCGATCTCGCCGCGCTCTTTGAGCGTTTTCTGCGACATGTCGAACTGCAAAAAGCAGGAGGAGCAGGTGGTGGCGATACAGTCGGGATCGACCTCTTCCTTGATGGACAGGAGCTTGGTCTTGAAAAGCTCCAGCGACTTCTCCACGTCCGTGGAGCGCATGCCGCCCATGCCGCAGCAGGCCTCAAGGCGCGAATAGTGCGGCGCGGACGCGCCAAGCGCCTCCACCAGCTCTTTTAACTGGGTGGGGAAAAACGAGTTTTTCTCTTTGACGTGGTAGACGTCGGAGGGCCACAGGATGTGGCAGCCGGGCTGCACCGCGATTTTGAGGCCCTCAAGGGTGTACGTGAGGCTTTCCTTGATCTTTTCCAGGCCGACCTTTTCGTGGAGCACATGCGAGATGTGGTAGATGTCGCTTGTGCCCTTGAACTCGCGATTGATAAGCGCCAGCTTCTCGTTGACGATCTTTTTGCGCGAGGGATCGGCCTCGATGAAGTGCTTGGCCTCGCTCAAAACGCCGAAGCAACTGTTGCAGCCGGTCATGATCGGCACGCAAAGCTCCTCGGCGATGGTGATGTTGCGGCCGGAGACCGAGCACCAGGTGGTCAGGTCGAAGGATGGGGCCGTGCCCCAGGCCGGACAGCAGCCCGCGCCGGGAAGGTCCGTGACCTCGACGCCCAGCGCCGGGAAGACCTTGCGGAAGGACTGCTCGATGTCCGGCGCTTTGAACGGGATGTTGCATCCCAGATAGAGTCCGTATTTTTCCATTGCCACATCTCCTTCTGGCAGTGTCGCGTTGGCTAGAACAGGCCCAGTTCGCCCATGGGGCTTTCCGTGAGCAGGGTCTGGATTTCCTTCTGGGCCTTGTCGTCATAGGCCGAGGTGGGGGCCTTGGCGGGCAGGCCCACCTTCTCGCGAAGCGGCCCGGCCTCGGTGAACACCGCGTGGCCCGTGGCGAAGAGGTTCATCTGGCTGGTGGTGGCGGAGGAGGAAAAGGCCAGTTCGCTGGCCTGATAACGGCGATAGGCGAAGACCACTTCCTGGGGCCGCACGCCCTGGGGACAGACCTCGGTGCACCGGTTGCAGGCCTGGCAGCCCCAGGTGGAGGTCTCCTCCACCAGTTCCTCGAACTGCCCTTCCAGGAGCTTTTTGATGAGCAGCCGACACAGGACCGGAAAACCGGCCTTGACCCCGGGACACACCGCCGAACAGGCCCCGCACTGGACGCACTTGAGCACGCCCGTGCCGCCGTATTCCATGATCCGCTTGACCGAATCCTTTATCTTCTCGCTGTCGAGCACGATTGCGGGCATGAAACTCCCTCCTTAGGCGGTCAGGGCCGCGATTTGGGCGAATATCTGGTCTTCCTCGTAGCCGTGCAGCACGATGGCCGCCGAGGGGCAGGCCGCCGTGCACACGCCGCAGCCCTTGCACTGGGTGATGTCGATGATCGCCCGGGGCTTCTCGGCGTAAGGCTTGAGGCTGATGGCGTCATACGGGCAAAGGGGCACGCAGATGCCGCAGCCGCTGCACTTTTCGGTCTGAACCTCGGAGATGATGGGCTCGATTTTCACCCGGCCCTGGCACAGGGGCACGGCCGCAGCCGCCGCGGCCCCCTTGGCCTGGGACACGGTGTCCGGGATGTCTTTGGGACCCTGGCAGCAACCGGCCAGGAAGATGCCCTCGGTTGCGGTCTCCACGGGGCCAAGCTTGGGATGCAGTTCCTTGAAGAAGTTGGAGCCGCAGAACTGCAGGCCCAGGGTCTGGGCCAGCTTCTTGGCCGTGGGCGGCAGCTCCATGGCCGTGGCCAGGACCACCAGATCGGACTCGTATTCGACCGGCGCACCCGCGTCCAGGTCGTAGGCCAGAACGCGCAGGTTGTCGCCGGGAAGCACTTCCAGGCCGCCCACCTTGCCGCGCAGGATGTTGATGCCCATGCGGCGGGCGCCGGTGTAGTATTCGTCGTAGTCCTTGCCGGGAGAGCGCACGTCGATGAAGTGCATGTAGATGTTCAAATCCGGATATTTCTCTTTGATGAGCCGGGCCTGCTTGATCATGTACATGCAGCACACGCGCGAACAGTAGGTGTGGTGCTTCTCGTCGCGCGACCCGACGCAGGACACGAACGTCAGGGTGTGGGGCTTTTGGTTGTCGGAAGGCCGCAGGAGCTTGCCGCCGGTTGGGCCGGTGGCCGAGATCAGGCGCTCCATCTGCAAGGCGGTGATGACGTTTTTATTGTCCGGGGCCATCTCCTTGAACCAGCCCTTGTCCATGACCTGGAAACCGGTGGCCACCACGATGGTCCCGACCTTGATCTCCTTGATCACGCCCGCCGGGTCCCATTTCAGGGAACGGTCGATGGCGTCGGCCGGGCAGGCCTTTTCGCAGGGGGCCAGGATGGGCTTGCCGGTCTTTTCGCTGATTTTGGGCTCGGTTCCCAGCTCGCGGCCGCCGCAGCTCTTGCAGTGGGCCATGTCCACCACGGCCTTTTTGGGCACGGCCTGGGGGAAGTGGATGTAGGCCGCCTTGCGGTTGGACAGACCCATGTTGAATTCGTCAGGGGTCTTGGAGGGGCACTTTTCGGCGCAGGCCCCGCAGCCGGTGCACTTGGTCCAGTCCACGTAGGCCTGCTTGCGGCGGACCTTGACGTTGAAGTTGCCGATGTAGCCTTCCACGTCCTCGACTTCGGAGTAGGTCAGAAGCTCTATATTGGGGTGGTTTCCGGCCTCGACCATGACCGGGGTCAGGATGCAGGCCGAACAGTCGTTGGTGGGGAAGGTCTTGTCCAGCATGGCCATGACCCCGCCGATGGAGGGCTCCTTCTCGACCAGGTAGGTCTTAAAGCCCATTTTCGCCAGCTCAAGGGCCGAGAAGATGCCGGCCACGCCGCCGCCGATGACCAGGGCGGCCTTGGTCACGTCCACGTACTTGTCTTCCAGCGGGTGCAGCCTGGCGGCCTTGCCCACGGCGCTGGCCACCAGCATCTTGGCCTTTTGCGTGGCGCCCTCGGGGTCCTGGGCGTGCACCCAGGAGTCCTGGTCGCGGATGTTGGCCATCTCGAAGAGGTATTTGTTGAGGCCCCCGGCCTGCAGGGCGCCCCGGAAAATGGGCTCGTGGGTGCGGGGGGTGCAGGCGGCCACCACGACCTTGTCCACCAGACCGTCGCGGATGTCCTGCTTGATCATCTCCTGGCCCGAATCTGAGCACATGAACAGGTCCTTGCGGGCCACGGCCACATCCGGCAGCGTCTCGGCAGAGGCCCGAACGGCCTCCACGTCGATGACCCCGGCGATGTTCGAGCCGCAATGACACACGTAAACGCCGACTTTCGCCATGTCTTCCTCCTTAGACGTTTCGAACGACCCCGTAGCGCGGTCCTGCCGTCGCCGTAACGGCGAAAGGCCTGACAGCGCTGATTTTCCGTCGGCATGGCGACCCTTCCCGGCGGCCGGGACGGGCGCGCCCTGCGTTTTCAACCGTGAGGGACGCGCCAGACCCGTGACACGTCAGGCCGCGCATTTTGGGAACAAAAACGGACGCAGCGCCGTGCGTCCCTGTCGAAAAATAAATTCTATCTCCTTAAATTCTATATTCATTTCTGAAAATACAGTCAAACTGAAAATACTCTGGAGGGGGGTGTGGAGCTATTTGGTTCATCTATTGTTGGAGATTATATTTTGTATTATATTCAAAAAATGTTACCATTTTAGTATTCGTAATATGATTCGGTGAATGTACGGTGCACATGAGCCAGCGATAGATGGTGTTGGCGCAAATGAGCCAAGAATATCAAAATAATCTACCATGTCCATTTGATATTTATTTCACGAGCGGGGTCGCTAGGCAGGCGACGGAGGCGGCGCAAAATATCTGGAGCCATAGAGGGATACGCCAGGCCGCCCCCCCGGCGGCCCCCGGCGAGGCAGGGAATTGCCGCTTCATCCCATCCTTCACGTCCGACCCGGCGCATGGTATGTGTCGAACTGTCAGGGAGGGCGCTGTGGGCGACGCGGGAAACGGACGACTGTATGTGGTGGCCACGCCCCTTGGGGACGTGACCGACCTGTCGCCACGGGCGGCCCGGGTGCTGGCCGAGGCGGATGTGGTGCTGGCCGAGGACACGAGGCGCACCGGGCTTTTGCTCAAGCGCCTGGGCATAGTCGCCCGGGGGTTTTTGAGCCTGCACGAGCACAACGAGCAGGCGCGCCGGGACTGGGTTCTGGGGCTTTTGTCCCAGGGGAAGGCCCTGGCCCTGGTTTCGGACGCCGGAACGCCGCTTTTGTCCGACCCGGGATATCTGCTGGTACGCGCCTGCCGGGAGGCGGGATATCCCGTGACCCCGGTGCCTGGCCCCTCGGCCGTGGCGGCGGCCCTGTCCGCTGCGGGGCTGCCGCCCTATCCCTTCACCTTTTTGGGCTTTTTGCCCCGCAAGACCTCGGACATCCGCCGCCTGCTGGAAAAACACGCCGCCACCGGGGCCACCCTGGTCTTTTTCGAGCGCAAGACCCGCCTGGGCAAGGCCCTGGCCGTGGCCGCCCTGGTTCTGGGCGACCGGGAATGCGTGGTGGCCCGGGAGATGACCAAGACCTTCGAGGAGTTTTTGTCCGGGCGGCTGGCCGCGATGGCGGCAAACCCCCCGGAGGTGCTCGGGGAGATCACGGTGGTGGTGGGACCGGCTGTGGACGACGACCGCCCGACCCCGGAGGGCGAGGTGCGCCGGGTGATCGAGGAGGAGGCGGCCAAGGGGCTCAAGCCGAAGGAGACGGCCAGACTTGTGGCGGCCAGGGTCCGGGGCTGGAGCGCGGCCCGGGTCTATGAGGCGCTCGTCGCCCGGAATTGAGGGAATGTGTCCGCTTGTGCAAAACACATGCGCGGTATATGCGCTGCCGAACGTTTTCACTCGGTCCCGCCCACGGGGATCATTTCGCGCATGCAAGGGAGACGAAACCATGCCCCATAACGGGAAGGCCTTGATCGATCTGGCCAAAATGATGGACCGGTTCGACCATGACTGGGAACTGCTGCGCGAGGTCATGAGCGTCTTCGCCTCAGAGGCGCCGGAGCGGGAGCAGCGCATCACGAAGGCGCTTGGCGGCGGCGACATGGAGCAGATGGTCCGGCTGGCCCATTCCCTCAAAGGCGTGTGCGGCACCATTCATGCCGAGCCGCTGCGGGAGCTGTCCTTGCAGGTCGAGTTGGCCGCCCGGGCTGGCGACGTGAAGACGGTGGGGGAGATTACGCCGCGTCTTCTGGCCATGCTCGAGGATTTGGCCCGCTATCTGGAGACGGTCGCCGCCAGCGAAACGCCGCTGGCCTGAATGCGGCATGACGCCAGGGGCGCGCAGTGTGGCGCACGACATGATGGGGGGGCGCGCTTTCCGGCGGGACTGCCGGGCACGTGCGCGGCCTGGGGCATGATGCAGCTATGGCCGGGGCCTGCGCACCGGTTTTTTTTATGCTCTCTCCCGGGGCGGACGGTGAAACCGGCGCCTCGACTGTCGTATAGACGCCTAGCGCATGGGATGTTATCTGATAGGTCAGTCTGGACGAGGTCGCAAGGCGGTCGTGAGAGAGTGGCCGCATGCGGCGTTTTCCGTGTTGTTTTGATAGATAAAATCAGTATTTTTTGTGAATGACGGTTATTATCAACATGAATCAAAGAGAGGCTGCATGAAGATTAATGCTTCCCAAAGCATATTTCGGCTCGTCGTCGCCACATTCATTTTTATGAGTTTGATTTCTTTGCCTGCGTCGGGTACGGCATCAGAGATACAGGCGTCTTTGCTGCATTCTCTTTCCGTTAATCCAAAATTGCTTGGTCAAGATACAGCCCTGAACGCATTTCAAGGCGGCCAGGAGACGGCCCGGTTCATCGTCATGCTGGCCGAACCGACCAACACCCTGAAGGGGGCGGACCTGGACTCCGAGGCGGCTGCGGCCGCGCGCCGGGCCGAGGTGGCTACGGTCCTTTCCGCGTTTTTGAACCGGAAAACAGCTGCCGATACGGGCGAGGTCACCCGGCGCTTCGACTACATGCCCGCCTTTGCGGCCACGCTGACCGCCGCGCAACTGCAATCCCTTTTGGCCCAGGACGCTGTGGTCTTTGTCCGCGAGGACCGCATGAACACCCCCTTCCTGCGCCAGGGCATTCCGCTTATGGGGGCCTCCGCCACCCGTTCCCAGTACGCCGGGGCGGGCGTATCCGTGGCCGTGTGCGACACCGGCGTGGACTACATGAACCCCAATCTGGGAGGCCTGCCGCTGGCCAGCAACCCCAAGGTCATCGGGGGCTACGATTTCGGGGAGCTTAAGGCCGATCCCATGGACGCCGACGGGCACGGCACGTCCTGCGCGGGCATCGTGGCCGGAACCATAAACGATGTCGGCGACTACATCGGCGGCGTGGCCCCGGAGGCCAAAATCTACGCCCTGAAAATCTCCGGCCCCTCGGGTTCGGCCGCAGACTCGGCCATCATCGCCGCCTGGGAATGGTGCATCACCCACAAAAATGACAACGCCGCCAACCCCATCCTGATCATCAGCACCAGCTTCGGGGGGGGGCTCTATACCTCAAACTGCAACGCCAGCCTTCCCGACTACGCCGCGACCGTGACCAATGTCACAAACGCCGGGATCACCATCTTCGCCGCGTCAGGCAACGACGGCTACTGCGACGGCATCGCCTCTCCGGCCTGCCAGTCCGGAATCATCTCCGTGGGCGCGGTCTATGACGCCGCTTTTGGCAACTTCACCCCCTGCGTGTCGCCGCTTAGCTGCGTCACAGGCAAGATCGCGGACGCGAGCTGCACCATCACCGGCTACTACATCATCGACGCCGCCGCCGCCGACAAGGTCGCAGGCTATTCCAACGCCGCGTCGTTTCTGACGCTTATGGCCCCGTCCAACCAGTGCAGCACCCTGCAATGTTCGGCCAAGAGCTCGTGGTACAACCCGACGTTCGGCGGCACCTCGGCGGCCTGCCCCTATGCGGCCGGGGGGGCGGCGGCCCTGCAAAGCGCGGCCAAGGCCAGGACCGGCGCCTTCCTGACCCCGGCCCAGATCAAGTCCCTGCTGGTGGGCACGGGCACGCCCATCACCGACACCAAGGTGGCCGTCACCAAACCCCGAGTGAACCTTCAGGCGGCCATCAGCCGCATGGCCGGGGCTGTTGTCGTGGCCCCGCGAAACCTGCTTCTTCAGGACGAATAGACACAAATCCGGACCGCTACGGTCATAACGGCCGGGAGGAGAGATCCTTCCGGCCGTTTCGCGTCAGGCGGCCGCGATGGATGGCCAAGGCGCAAGAAGCGGAATGCCGGAATGGACGCAGGCGGCGCGGCATGATAGCTGGAAACCAGGACCGCCAAAAGCCATGGGCGAACCCACGCGATAGGCGCACAGGTCCGCCGTTTTTTAGTGCAGAGGCCTGAGAACATGATTTATCATTGTCGCAGCATGCAACAAAGGAGGGGGTATGCCGTTTTCTTTTCAACACATTATAAAGCAGTTCCTGGCCGGGGTTGTTTGCTCCATGGTTTTCATGGCCCTGCCGGGCCAGGGTATGGCCGCCCAGTCACAGGACGTCGTCCTGTCTTCGCTTGCATCGAATACGAAACTGCTTGATTCATCGAAGGTCGCGGCAGTCTTTCAAGGCGGTCAGGAGACCGGCCGCTTCATCGTCATGCTGGCCGAGACGTCGACAGTCAAGAAAGCCGCTGACCTGGGGTCCGAAGCGGGCAAGGCCGCGCGCCGGGGCGAGGTCGCGGCGGTCCTGGACGGTTTTCTGAACCGGAAAACGGCCGCCGATACGGGCGAGGTCACCCGGCGCTTCGACTACATGCCCGCGTTTACGGCCACCCTGACCGCCGGGCAACTGCAATCGCTTCTGGCCGACGGCGCCGTGGCCTTTGTCCGCCAGGACCGCATGAACAAGCCGCACCTGCGCCAGGGCATACCGCTCATGCGGGCCGACGCGACCCGCTCGGAATACGGCGGCGCGGGCGTGGCCGTGGCCATCTGCGACACCGGCGTGGACTACATGAACACCTACCTGGGGGCCGCCGCCCTGTCCGGCAACGCCAAGGTCATCGGCGGCTACGACACCGGCGAGGACAAGGCCGATCCCATGGACGCCGACGGCCACGGCACGGCCTGCGCGGGCATCGTGGCCGGGACCGTGGCCGACAGCGGGAATTACATCGGCGGCGTGGCCCCGGACGCCAAGATCTACGCCCTGAAGATCACCGACGCCTCGGGACAGGGGCCGGATTCGGCCATCATCGCCGCCTGGGAGTGGTGCATCACCCATAAAAACGACAACCCCGCCAATCCCATCATGATCATAAGCACCAGCTTCGGCGGGGAGCGCTACACCTCGAATTGCGACGCCAGCCTGCCGGACTACGTGACCACGGTGCAAAATGTCGCCGCCGCAGGCATCACCATCTTCGCCTCGGCGGGCAACGAGGGCTACTGCGACGCCCTGGGCTCGCCAGCCTGCCTGTCCGGGGTCATCTCCGTGGGCGCGGTCTACGACGCCGACGTCGGGACCCAGAGCCCCTGCGTGGCGGCCGAGTGCTGCCTGACCAAGCACGCCAATCCGGACGATCCCGACTGCCCGTACAACATCGAGGAGACGAGCGCCGCCGACAAGGTCACGGGCTATTCGGACACGGCCTCGTTTCTGACCCTTCTGGCCCCGTCCACTCAATGCGCCACCCTGCAATGTTCGGCCAAGGGGTCGACCTTCAATACGGACTTCGGCGGCACCTCGGCGGCCTGCCCGTATGCGGCCGGGGCGGCGGCGGCCCTGCAGGGCGCGGCCAAGGCCGAGCACGGCTCGTTTCTGTCGCCAGCCCAGGTCCGGTCCTTCCTGACGGCCTCGGGCACGCCGATCACCGATACAAAGGCCAATTACACCAAGCCCCGGGTGAACCTGCAATCGGCCATGTCCTTCCTCGAGTCCGGCGGGACGATCAATACCGCGCCCAAGACCCTGCTGCTGCAGGACGACGAATAGGCCTGCGCCGTAGCGAAAAACGGCCGGGAGGTGGCGCCCTTTTGGCCCGAAGTTACGACAACGCCCCGGTTTTGAAAAAAACCGGGGCGTTTTGCCGTGTGCGGCGGCGCTGGCGCCGGGCGGAAAGGCGCGAAAAACACGCTTACGGCGCGGCGCTACCGCCACCTGCGCGCGATTTTCGCGTCGTGTGCGGGCGATGTCCGGTTCAGTCCGGGACCACGGCCAGCACCGTGTCCCCGTGGGGGTCGGTCGTCGGGCGGCCGGTCGTGAGCAGGACCGCCCAGCGCCGCACGGCCAGGACCATGACCATGGCCATGAGCAGCATGACCACGATGCCAAGGCCCGCCAGCAGGTAGCGGCCCTTGGGCAGATAGTTGCCGAGAATGCTCTGGTATCCGGCCACCAGGGTGGTCACGGCCATGAAAAGGCCGGGCACGGCCGTCATCCAGGCGTACCTGGCCCGGTCCAGGCGGATGATGACCGTGGTGGCGATGATCAGCCCGCAGGCGGCCAGAAGCTGGTTGGACATGCCGAAAAGGGGCCAGATGGTGCTGATGTCCCCGGTGTAGACCAGATATCCCCAGGCCAGGGTGAAGATCACGCCGCTTAGGGCGATGCCCGGCCACCACTTCTCGCGCCCGAACCGGGGCCATGCCCGCGACAACAGTTCCTGCACGAAAAACCGCCCCACCCGGGTGCCCGTGTCCACGGCCGTCAGGATGAACACGGCCTCGAACATGATGGCGAAGTGGTACCAGTAGCCCATAAGCCCCTTCATAAGCGGCATGGCCGAGAAGATGGAGGCCATGCCCACGGCCAGGGACACGGCCCCGCCGGTGCGGCCCGTCAGCTTTTCGCCCACGGCCAGCGACAGCTCGTCCAGATGCGCCGGGGTCAGGCCCAGGGTGGCGAAGACGTCCGGGGCGGTGTTGATGGCGAAGTAGTCGGCCGGAACCATGACGCAGGCCGCAATGAGCGCCATGATCGCCACCAGCCCCTCCACCAGCATGGCCCCGTAGCCCACGAACAGGATGTCCCGCTCGCTGCCGATCATCTTCGGCGTGGTGCCGGAGCCGATGATGGCGTGAAATCCCGACAGCGCCCCGCAGGCGATGGTGATGAACACGAAGGGATAGACCGCGCCGGGGATGATGGGGCCGCCGCCGTGGATGTAGGGCGTCAGGGCGGGCATGGACAGATCGGGCCGCACCCACAGGATGCCCAGGGCCAGAAGGCCGATGGCGCCGATTTTTAAGTAGGTGGACAGGTAGTCGCGCGGGCACAGCAACAGCCACACGGGAAGGATGGAGGCCACGAGGCCGTAGGCCGGGATAAAGATCGACAACTCCTTGCGGGAGAAGGTGAACCATTTTGCCAGTTCCGGATGCCCGGCCACATACGGCCCGGCCAGGATGGCCGCAAGCAGCAGCGCCCCGCCCATAAGGCTGGCCCCGCGCACGTCGCCGCGCCGCCACACGTGCAGGTACAGGCCCATGAGCACGGCGATGGGGATGGTGGCCACGACCGTAAACGCCCCCCAGGGGCTGTCGTGCATGGCCCCGACCACGGCCAGGCTCAGGCCCGCCAGGGTCAGAATCAGGATGAACAGCACCGCGATGGAGGCCGCCTGACCGGCGAAGGCGCCGATCTCCAGGCTGGCGATGCGGCCCAGGCCGCGGCCCTTGTGGCGCACGGAGCAGAAAAGAACCGTCATGTCGTGCACCCCCCCGGCCAGGACGCAGCCGATGAGAATCCACAGCGCGCCGGGCAGGTAGCCGTACTGGGCGGCCAGAACCGGCCCCAGAAGCGGCCCGGCGGCGGCGATGGCCGCGAAGTGGTGCCCGAAGAGCACGAATTTGTCGGTTTTCACGTAGTCCACGCCGTCGGCCATGGCCACGGCCGGGGTGGGTCGGCCGGGATCGAGCCGCAGCACGCGGGTGGCGATAAAAAGGCCGTAGAAACGGTAGCCCAGGGCGAAGAGGCACAGGGCGGCGAAGACCAGGGTGAAGGCGTTCATGGGTGTTTCCTGAAAGAGGGTTCACTGCCGGGGGCGCGTCGCCGGGGACGAAAAACCCTGATTTCATGGACGTTTTTTCGGGAAAAGGCAAGGGGGACCATAGGGGAGACGACAGGCTCAAGGCAATGTCGAGGAGCCGGTCGAGCTGCTGCAAACCGGCCTTTGCGGGTATCAACCTCCTCGTGGATAAAACAAATAAACCAGGGAGGCTGTTGATCGCAATCCGTATGCATGCAATCTACTAAGGGCCTTCCGTTCATTGCTGCACGATATGCGCCGGGCCTTATCCGGCAGGCTGCTCCACGTCGCCGCAGGCGTCCGGCGACGGCTCGACCCTGTCCGCTACAAGCGTCGCCACCCCGCATCCGAAAAGGGCCTGGACGCCCGATATGATCGGGTCCACGATGGAGACGGCGGCCATGCCCACCACCACCGCCGGTTCCAGCGGCAATCCCAGGGGGCCGCAGATGATGGCCAGGAGCAGGACATAGGACAGGCCGATGGTGCCGATGGCCGAGACGACGCACAGAAGCGCCAGAAAGGCGATGGCGACATATTGCCCCGGCGTGAACGACACGCCGAAGGCCTGGCCCACGAAGACCGGGGTCAGGGCGAAAAACGCCGCGTAGGCGTAATGGCACACCAAAAGGGCGAAGGGATAGGCGGCCGTGATCTGCGCCCGGTCGATCTGCGGATAGCTTTGCAGCCTCTCCAGCCCGATGGGCATGGAGATGACGCTGCTGCGGGTTGAAAAGGACAAAAGGAAGATCGGTCCGAAATCCCTCCAGACGGCCGCAATCGGAATCCCGAGTTTCCAGCGGAGCAGGAAAAGGGCCAGCAGGCCGCCGGGAATAAACGCCAGGGTCAGGCACACCACCAGACGCAGGATGGCCGCCATGAGCTCCAGCCCGGTCGAGGCGATGAAGTCGAGGGACAGGGCGTAGAGGGCAAACGGCAACAGGTAGAGGGAGAGGCGGATCATGGTCGTGAAGGACTCCAGGATGGTGTCCATGATGTCGATCAGGGTCGTCTTGGCCTGTTTTTTTCCCGCCGCCACGGCCACCCCGAAAAAAATCGCCACGAAAAGCACGGCCAGATTCTCGTTGTTGACCATGGGGGCCAGCAGGTTGTCGGGGACGATGGTGTCCACCATATTCATAAGCTGATCGTACAGGTCGCCGCCGGGCGTAGCCGTTTGCAGCCCTGTGTTCATGGAGGCCAAAAGCCTTTGCGCCTCCTTGGAGAAATCCGCCCCGGGCCTGCCCACGACGCCGATGCCGACGCCAAGCAGCGCCGCGCCGAGCAAAAGAAGCGGCGTCCACACCAGCAGGCGCTTAAGGAGCCTGGCGTTGCCGCCGCAGGCCAAAAGCCGGTAGGTGCTGGTGATGATGGCCGCGACCATGATCGGCAACACGCACATGCGCCAAAATCCCATGTACAGCCCGGCCGGGCGGGAGAGGTAGGCGGCCAAAAACGGAAAATACAGGCCGGCCAGACCGCCAAGCCCCATGGCCGCCAGCACCGTCCAGGGCGACAACAGCCAGTGCTGGGCGCAGGGCCTGCGCACCACCATCGCCCACAGGACGCCCAGCACCAGGACGTGCAGCAAGGCGACCAGGGCGATGTCCTGCATGGCTACGGGGGGGGCCTGCGGCGCGGACCCGGCTGCGGGGGGCGTTTCCCCTTGGGCCGGAGCCGTGGGCCCCAGGTACCGGTCGATGATCTCCCGCAGCGTCGTCGTGGGACTTAGGGGATGGACCTCCAGATAGTCGTTGATGAAGCGCAAAAGGTCCGGTCTGCCCGGGCTGACCGCGATGGCGCAGGGATCGTCCAGGCTCGGGGCAAGGCGGTCGATCTTGTAGAGCAGGCCCGGGTCGGCATGCACGGCGATCTCGAAGGCGGCCTCTCCGACCATGATCAGGTCGGCTTGGCCTTCGTAGGCCATGGCGATGGCCGCCTGGGGTGAAGGGGCGGGCATGATGTCGGCCCTGGGGAAGAGCTCCCGGACGAGCGGCTCCAGGGCGGAGCGGGCCATGGTGGCGATCCGGAGGCCGGGCGCGTCGAAATGGCGCGCCACATCCTGCACCGAATCCAGGTCGGCGGCGTCGATGCGGTTTTGGGCCATGGCCAGCCGGTTGGCTATAAAGACGGCATGGGAGAGGAAATAGGGGCGGCTGAAGTATGCCCGTTGCGCGCGGGCCATGTTTTTGGTCAGCTCGCTTAGGCCGATGTCCACGGTCATGGCGGCCACGGCGTCCACCAGCCCGTCCCAGCCGCCGGGAACCCTGACGAACTCCGGCCGGACGCCGAGGGCCGCCGCCAACTGGCGGGCCAGGTCCACGTCGAACCCCGTCAGGCGTCCGTCCTGCTCGAAGACGAAGGGGGGGGCCTGGGCGTCGATGACGCCGATTCGCAAGACCCCGGTTTGCTGAATCTCCCGGATGTCGCCCGGCATGGCCGACGCAAGCAGCCCGGCGCCAAGGCAGGGCAGCGCGATGAGGAAGATCAGGGACGACAGGCTGACGATCCGAAACATATGCCGCATGTCCTGCTCCAGAGAAGGCGTTGCAGAGGATATTTTTGTCATACCCGCATGCGGATTATGTGGCAATATCAGGCGGGCGATGCGTGTCGCGAGCCCAAGAGCCTGCACGCCAAGCTCGCCAGACAGGCCGAGATTGAGGGTGTCAGCATGAACACCCTGGCCGTGACGTTTCTGGCCGAATGCCTCGGGAAAAACGAGGCGCGCTAGGAGACAGGCGCTTCGTCCCGGTCCCCCCCGCGCATCCGCCCCCGCCCGATTCCCGCGACAACCGCACGCCTTCGCCCCATGGGAACACCCCCACGGGGCTTTTTCTTTTCATGTCCCGGCGCCCCGGCAGGGTCCGCCATCCCCGGCGAGGCGCGGGTTTTTGGTCCGTTTTGTCCGCAGCCGCGCGCCGATTACGAAATCGTAACCAGCCCTGGTTTCAATATGGTCATTTTCGTTCCCGGCGCGTGACAGGCGCCCCTGGCCTGGGTCGAAACCCCTGCCGGGACAGGAGGGTCGAATCCGGCACGATGCTTGCTAATGGCGCTCGCCGGGATGCGTGAGCGTCTTTTGGCGAAGAAAGTGAAACAACTCCGGGAACTCCCCGGAATCATGAAAAAAAGCGGGGAACCAAGCCCCCGCGCACCAGGAGCGAAACATCCATGTTCCAGATCGAAGAGGGTCTCGCCATCGCCCCCATGGAACGCGTCCGCGCCCATGGCCGCTATCTGTTCGCCGGAGATGAGAAGTACTTCATCAAGGGCGTCACCTACGGCCCCTTTCCCGAGAACGAAAACGGCGAACCCCTGCCCGAGAGGGAGCGCGTGGTGCGCGATTTCGAGATGATGCGCGCCGCAGGGGTGAACACCATCCGCGTGTATTACGTGCCGCCCCGCTGGTTCCTGGATCTTGCCCAGAGCCTGGGCGTGCGGGTCATGGTGGGCATCCCCTGGCCGCAGCACCTGTGCTTTCTCGACCAGTGGGAGGTCAAGGAAGAGATCAAAAAGATCATCCGTGAGGCCGTGACCCCCCTGGCCGGACACCCGGCCATCCTGGCCTGGCTGATCGGCAACGAGATTCCGGCCCATATCGTGCGCTGGCACGGAGCCAAGAAGATCGAGAAGTTTCTGGCCAGGCTGGCCTCCATCGTGCGCGAGGCGGACCCGCAGGGACTGGTGACCTACGCCAACTACCCGTCCACGGAATACCTGCGCCTGCCGTTTTTGGATTTTTTGTCCTTTAACGTGTACCTGCACGAGGAAAAGGCCTTTCGGTCCTACGTCAAGCGGTTGCAGAACGTGGCCGGGGACCTGCCCCTGGTTCTGTCCGAGTTCGGCATGGACTCCATCCGCCAGGGCGCGGAGCATGTGGCCGAAACCCTGTCCTGGCAGCTTCGGGTCGCCTTCGAGCTTGGCGTCTCGGGCACCATGGTCTTCGCCTGGACCGACGAGTGGTTCACCGGCGGCAACCTGATCGAGGACTGGGCCTTCGGCATGGTGGACGCCAGCCGCAACCCCAAGCCCTCCTATGAGGCCGTGGCCGAGGTCTACCGCCAGCGCCTGCCGCTTCTGCCCGTGGAGACGCCGCTTATCTCCGTGGTGATTTGCGCCTACAACGCCGACTCCACCATGGAAGGCTGTCTGGCCTCCTTCCAGAAGCTGGCCTATCCCAACTTCGAGGTCATCGTGGTCGATGACGGCTCGACCGACGCAACCGGCGAGATATCCGACCGCTACGCGGCCAAGTATCCCTACATCCACGTCATCCACCAGCCCAACCTGGGCCTGTCCGCCGCCCGCAACGTGGGCATGAACGCCTCCCGGGGCGACATCGTGGCCTACACCGATTCCGACTGCTACGTGGACCCGGACTGGTTGACCTACATGGCCTGGGCCTTCGCCGATCCCCGCTTCGTGGCCATGGGCGGCCCCAACCTGCCCCCGCCCGAAGACAACCGCACCTCGGCCTGCGTGGCCGTCTCCCCGGGCGCGCCCACCCACGTCCTTCTGACCGACGAGGTGGCCGAGCATATCCCGGGCTGCAACATGGCCTATCGCCGCGAACGGCTCATGGAGATCGGCGGCTTCGACGCCACCTACCGGGCTGCGGGCGACGACGTGGACGTGTGCTGGCGGTTGCAGAACGAAGGCCACCTGATCGGCTTTTGCGCGGCCATGATGGTCTGGCACCACCGTCGCAATACGGTCTCGGCCTACATCAAGCAGCAGAAGGGCTACGGCCGGGCCGAGGCCCTGCTTCTGCCCAAGCACAAGGACCGCTTCAACGTCCTGGGCAACTCCCGCTGGGCCGGGCGCATCTACGGCGACATCGGCGGCTGCCTTTTGGCCAACCGTCCCATCATCTATCACGGCGTCTTCGGCATGGGGCTTTTCCAGACCCTGTACGAGCCCAAGGGCAGCCTGATGGCCTATCTGCCCCTGTCCATGGAGTGGATGGTCCTGGCCCTGGGCATGCTGCTCGCCACCCCCTTTATGCCGGTCCTGGGGCTTGTCGGGCTGGTCATGGCCGCAACCTCCCTGGCCTTCGTCGGGCACAGGGCCAGCAAGGCCAAGCTCCCGGCCCGCCACGACACCTTTGTCTCGCGCCTGATCATCACGGGTTTGACGCTCCTGCAGCCGCTGTGCCGGGGATGGACCCGCTACAAGACCGTGTGGCAGTTGCGCAAGTCCGCCTCCCAGGCCGTGTGCCCCGTGCCGCTGGCCGAGGACATGCCGCATGACGAGCGCGAGATGCCGCGGGTGGGCATCCTGCGCAAGGTCTCCGAGATCACGGGCGTGTTCTCCCACCGCCTGACCTTCCACCGCTTCTTCTGGAACAACAAGGGCGTGGAGCGCGAGCAGCTTCTGTCCCACATCCTGTCGGTCTTAACCGGCCTGCATATGCCGTTCACCACCGACACCGGGTTCTCGTCCATCTCCTCGACGCCGCCCTGGGATCTGACGACCAAGACCGGGCTGTTGACCAGGCTGAAGCTTCGCGTGACTGCGGAAAACCACGGCGGGTACAAGCGCTTCGTGCGCCTGGCCGGAACCATCCTGCCCACCAAGCGCTCCCTGCTCGTCCTGGCGACCCTGGCCGCCGTGGCCGTGGCGCTCATCCCCCTGTCCAGCTACGCAGCCATGGCCGCCGCCACCACCGCCGCGCTTTACGCCGGATGGATGCTGTGGGGCCTGTACCGCGCCGCCGTCCTGGTGACCATGCTCGTGCAGTACCTCATGGTGCGCGGCCCCGGCGGCTCGCTGGATGAGCCCGTCGAGGAGATCGCGGAGAAGCGCCGTCCGGCCAAGGCCGCCCCGTCCCGCCGCGCCGTGACCGGCGAGGGCGACCTGGAAGACCTGGTCGGGCTGATCCCCGCGACCGCGTCCGGGAAAAAGACCGAGAACGTGCTGGCCGCCTAAGGGCCGCCCATGATACCGACTGGGGCGCGTCGTCTGTGCGGCGCGCCCCAGTGTTGCGTTCACACCCGCAAAGGCCTCCCGCCTCTGCGGCAGGCCGCCGCCGCCCTCCCCGGGGGGATCGGATGGATGTCGCGGACGCGACACGACGCGCTCCGGCAGGCCGCCGCGTCGGGTTCCGGCCAACGCTCAAAACGCACAAGGCTCGTTCCCCATGCCCGTATTCCTGCGTCTTCTGACCTATCTTAGGCCCTACAGGCTGACATTTCTGCTGTGTCTGGGGCTGGTGGGCTTAATCAGCGCCATGGAGCTGCTCAAGCCCTGGCCGCTCAAGCTCGCCGTGGACCAGATCATCGGCCGCACCCCCCTTGAACTCTGGGGATGGACCATCGATCCCGCCACCCTTAGCGTCACCCTGCAACTGGGGCTGGTGGTGGGGCTGCTTCTGGCCGTGCACTTCCTGGTGGGCTTCGCCCAGCTTTTAAACAACTACCTGACCATCCGCATGGGCCAGAACATGGTCCAGGACCTGCGCTGCGACCTGTTTCAGCACCTGCAGCGCCAGTCCCTACTGTTTCACCAGAAATGGCCCACCGGCGACCTCATCTACCGCATCATGGGCGACACCTACGCCGTACAGACCCTGCTCATGAACGGCGTGTTCACCACGCTGACCAGTTCGGTCATGCTGATCGGCATGTTCGCGGTCTGCCTGCGCATGGACGTGGAGCTGACCATCTACGCCGTGTGCATCATCCCGTTCCTTTTTTTGGCCATCTCCCGGGTCAGCCGCCGCATCGGCGACCTGACCACCGAGACCCACTTGAAGGAGAGCCAGGTCTATTCCACTGTGGAGCGCATCTTTTCCTCCATCACCCTCATCCAGGCCTTCGCCCGCGAGGAGGAGGAGAAAAAACGCTTCGTGGCCGAGTCGCAGCATTCCTTCGACCGCAAGCTCTCCCTCTACGCCCTGCAGACCATCTACGGCTGGCTCATCGGCGGCATCACCGCCGCAGGCACGGCCCTGGTCCTGTACGTGGGCGTTCGCCACGTCCTGGACGGGACGCTGTCCACCGGCGAACTCCTGATTTTCATCTCCTATCTGGCCACCCTCTACACCCCCTTAAGCAGCCTGAGCACCACCGTGGCAGGCATCCGGGGGTCTTTGGCCCAGGCCAAACGGGTCATCGACGTCATGAGCATGGACGAGTCCGTGCACGAGGCCCCCGACGCCACGCCCCTGGCCGTGACCGACTGCATGGTGCGCTTTGACGGCGTGACCTTCGGCTATGACCCGGCCAGGCCGGTCCTAAACGACGTGACCTTCTCCTGCCCCGGCGGCTCCACCGTGGCCGTGGTGGGGCAGACCGGCGCGGGCAAGACCTCGCTCATAAGCCTGCTGCTGCGTTTCTACGACCCCCAGTCCGGCGGCATCACCATCGACGGCCAGGACCTGCGCGCGGTGACCATAAAAAGCCTGCGCGAAAAAATCGCCATCGTGCTCCAGGAAACCCAGCTCTTCCCCATGTCCGTCCACGAGAACATCGCCTACGGCAAACGCAAGGCCACCCGGGAGGATGTCGTCCGGGCCGCCACGCTGGCCAACGCCCACGACTTCATCACCTCCCTGCCCGAAGGCTACGATACGCAGCTCGGCGAACGCGGCGCCAACCTCTCGGGCGGACAGCGCCAACGGCTGGCCATCGCCCGGGCGCTGCTCAAGGACGCGCCGCTTCTGATCCTCGACGAGCCCACCAGCGCCCTGGACGCCGAGACCGAGGCGCTGATCATGCAAGGACTGGAACGGCTCATGGTCAACCGGACCACGTTCATCATCGCCCACCGCCTGTCCATGATGCGCCGGGCCGACCTCATCCTGGTCATCAAAGACAAACATATCGCCGAAATGGGCAGCTTCGAGCAACTCATGCAAAAAGGCGGCGAGTTCGCCCGGCTGCATGGCATCCAGATGGGGACCATCCAGGCGTAAGAGCCCGGGGAGGGGGCGCCGCCCCCTCCCTGGACCCCACCCCCGCCGGGGGAAATCATTTCCCCCGGACCCCCTGACATCGGGCGCTGTCTTCAGGCGCTACGCGCCTGAAGACAGCGCCCGGAAGTCCAGACGGGGTACGGGAAAACAGGGCGAAGCCTATTGAAAGTTTTGGGGGGAGGAGGGGTGTGGGGAGGAACCCCCTTTTTTCAAAAAGGGGGTTCCTCCCCACAATCACACTCTCCACAGGAGACCACAATGACCAAACGCACCATCATCGTCTCTGGGTTGGCCGCCACCTATCCGCTGGGCGGCGTGGCCTGGGATTATATTCAGTATTTGCACGGGTTTTATAAGCTCGGGCACGACGTGTATTATCTGGAGGACACGGGCGGCTGGGCCTATGATCCGTTCAACGTGACCTTTGTGGAAGATTTGACGTATCATGTCGGGTACTTGAAGGACTTTCTGGAGAAGCTGGCGCCGGGGCTGGAGAAGCGGTTTTGCGTGCGCGGCCCGGACGACCGGCACTGGGGGTTGTCGCGGGAGGAGCTGGCGGCGGTGGTGGCCCGGGCGGACGTGTTTTTTAACATCTCGACCACGTGCCAGCTTAGGCAGGAGTATGAGCGCATTCCGGTGAAGGTGCTGATCGACTCCGACCCCATGTACACCCAGTCGGACATCCCCCGGTACCTGCGCGGCGAGGCTGACGAGAAGGCCGTAAAAAACATCGAGAACATGCGCCGCCACGACGTGTTTTTCTCGTTTGGCGAGAACGTGGGCAAGCCGGGATGTCTGGTGCCGACCGGGGTTTTCGACTGGCGGCCCACGCGCCAGCCCATTGTGCTGGGCGCCTGGAGCGGCGGCGGCCGCTACAGCCGGGAGGCGTTCACCACGGTGCTCTCGTGGCAGCCCAAGGAGAAGGGGCCGGAGGTGGAGGGCGTGCGCTACGGCGGCAAGAACATGGAGTTCGAAAAGATCATGGATCTGCCGCAAAAGACGTCCGCCGTGCTGGAGCTGGCCCTGGGAGGCGGGCAGCCGCCCCGGGAGCTTCTGGAGGAGAAGGGCTGGAAGCTGGTGGACGGCTTCGCCATGTCCCAGACCCCGTGGCGCTACCGGGACTACATCTTTGAGGGCATGGCGGAATTCTCCCCGGCCAAAAACGCCTACGTGGCCTCGAAAAGCGGCTGGTTCTCCTGCCGCAGCGCCTGCTATCTGGCGGCCGGGCGGCCGGTTGTCGTGCAGGACACGGGCTTTTCCGACTTTTTGGAGGTCGGCCAGGGCGTGCTGACGTTTACGGACGAGGCCGGGGCGCTTGCCGGCATCGAGGCCGTGCGGCGTGACTACGACCGTCACGCGGCGGCGGCCGTGGAGTTCGCCGCGCGGTACTTCGACTCGGATGTCGTGCTGGCCAAGCTCTTAAGCGACGCCCTGGCGTAGGGAGAGGCCTGCGGCGCCCAGGGGGGAAACTTTTTGAAAAAAGTTTCCCCCCTGGACCCCTCTTCAAAAACTTTTGCCGCGCTTCGCGTCCGCGTCCGGGAAAAATCACTCTCGCCGAACCACCTGTTTTCCGGGCCTGTCCCCGGGAGCTTTGCTCCCGGGGACAGGCCCGGAACCGGGGGGCCGGGGGGAATGATTCCCCCCGGGCGGGGAGGGGTCCGGGGAGGGGGCGCAGCCTCCTCCCCGGGACATGGGGTGATGATGAAACGGTTTGTTTTCGTATGCGTGTTTGTCCTGGCGGCGGCGCAGGCGTCGGCCGGGCCGTGGACGGCGGGCATTTCGGACGGCCGGGCCTGGCTTTTCGAGCCGGGCGGCGGGCGTTTTTATAGCCTGGGCGTGAACACGGTCAACGGCGGCCAGGAGCATCCCAAGGGGCATGGCTATTACTGGAAGGATTACTACGGCAGCGAAGAGGCGTGGGCGAGCGACGTGGAAAAGCGGCTTACGGGGTGGGGCTTCAACACCCGGGGCGGCTGGTCCGATCCGACCACGGCCATCCGCCTGCCGATCATTCCCGAGATCGATCTGGGGAGAAACGCCCGGCTGCACTGGTTCGATCCGTTCGCCCCGGAGGCGTTGGCCGTGACCGTGGAGACGGCGAAGCGGGTCACGCAGAAGTATCGAGGCAATCCCGACGTCATGGGGTATTTCACGGACAACGAGGTGGGCTGGTGGAACGCGCCGCTTTTTTCGTGGTACCTGTCCAATGAATGGGCCATCTATACGAAAAGGGTCTTGTGGGGGCTTTTGCATGAGCACTACAAAGGCCGCTTTGACTGGCTGACGGCGGACTTCGTGCCGGGCGAGGGGATCGGGAGTTTCGAGGATTTGAAGCGCGGCGGCGTGAAGTTGAAGCTTCGGCCGGGCGGGCACGGCATCAAGGTGGTGTCGGCGTTCACGCGGCTGTGCGCCGGGAGATACTATGAGCTTGTGCAGGCGGCGCTTCGCAAGGTCCAGCCCGGGGCGCTGGTCATGGGCGACCGGCTGCCGCTTTACTACAATCAGGATGCGGTGCTGGCGGCCCGGGGCAAGGTGGACGTGCTGACCACGAATTACAACGTGGACGAGGCCGACGGCTGGGTGGCCCCGTACTATTTCGAGGGGCTGGCGAGGCTTATTGATGCGCCGGTGGTGATCACGGAGTTTTTTTTCGCGGCGAACGAGAACCGCAGCGGCAACGTCAATAACGGCCACCTCATGCACGTGAAGACCCAGGACGAACGCGCCCGGGGGGCGGCGGCGGCCCAGGCGAATTTCGCGGCCTTCCCCAATGTCGCGGGGGCGCACTGGTTCCAGTATTACGACGAGCCCACGGGCGGCCGGGGCGACGGCGAGGACTTCAACATGGGGCTGGCGGACATCGACAACCGGCCTTACGAGGGCCTGGTTGCGGCCATGACGGCGGTCAACGCCCGGGCCGCAGCCATCCACGCCGCCGCCCGCTTCGAGCCGGTCCCGGACGAGGCCGCGCCGGTTGTGGTGCGCCGGATGGAGAAGCATGCGGACTGCGGCGACAACTCGCTTCTGGACTGGCCGGAAAAGGCGGCCACCCGGCTTGTGGGTTTCGCCACGAAAAAGCCGTACGTGCCCTTTGGCGACGTGCACGTGGCCTGGAGTCCGGAAGGGTTGTCGTTTTTCAATCTGGCCGGGAACTATGCGGACCTGTTTCTTTTGGATTACCAGGGGGAGTTTCCCCTGTCCGAGACGTATCAGATCCATGTGATCCTTGAGATCGGGGGGCACACGAAGCACTTTGCGGCGCATTTGCTGCCCCGGCCCCATTCCCGCTACGAGGGCCGTTTCGAGCTTGAGCCCAGGCTCTATGAGGTGGGTCCGGACGGGAGCTACACGCGCCTGGAGTCGAAAGGGCTTTTGCAGACCCTGGACAAGCCGCTGCCGCATGTGGCGGTGGAGATGTTTTTGCCCGCCCGGCTGCTCGGGGCTGCGGCGCTTGCGGCCGGGGAGCGCGTGGAGGCCCGGGTTTTTGTGACCACGTTTTACCGGGAATTGACCATGACCTATGACGGCGGCCCGGCCACGTTTCTGGCCCGGGACGCGGACAGGCGGCTGCCCCGGACCCTCGTGCTCGGGGAGTGAGACAGCGTCGCAGCAGGTAGGATGTAACGTACGGGGGATTCCAGGGGGCGCAGGCCCTTTGGCCGCCGCAGGCATACCAACAAATGCATTCTCTGGAGAGAAACGACATGGACAAGACGATTCTGGTCACCGGCGGGGCCGGGTACATCGGCTCCCACACCTGTAAGGCGCTCAAAAAGGCCGGGTATACCCCGGTGACCCTGGACAACATGGTCTACGGCCACGACTGGGCCGTGAAATGGGGGCCGCTGGTTAGGGGCGACATTTTGAACGCCGCCGACCTGGACGGGGTGTTCTCCATCTACAAGCCCGTGGGCGTGCTGCATTTCGCGGCGTTTGCCTACGTGGGCGAGTCCGTGCAAAACCCGGCCAAGTACTACCATAATAACGTCACCGGGACGCTTTCGCTGCTTGACGCCATGCGCCGCCACGGCTGCGGACACATCGTCTTCTCCAGCACCTGCGCCACCTACGGCGTGCCGCAAAGCCTGCCCATCCCCGAGGACCATCCCCAGCACCCCATCAATCCCTACGGCTGGTCCAAGCTCATGATCGAGCAGATACTGCGCGACTACGAGCACGCCTACGGGCTAAGCCATGCCGCCCTGCGCTATTTCAACGCCGCCGGGGCCGATCCGGACGGGGAGATCGGCGAGGACCACGATCCCGAGACGCATTTGATTCCCCTGGTGATCCACGCCGCCCTGGGACTGCGCAAGCACATCGAGATTTTCGGCACGGACTACGACACCCCGGACGGCACGGCCGTGCGCGACTACATCCACGTCACGGACCTGGCCGACGCCCACGTCTCTGCGATTTCGAGGCTTTTGGACAAGGGCGCGTCCATGATGCTGAACCTGGGCACGGGCGTCGGCAACACGGTGCGCCAGGTCATCGAGGCCGTGGAGCGGGTTTCCGGCCGCACGGTCCCGGTCAAGGAAGGCCCGCGCCGGGCGGGCGATCCCCCGGCGCTCTACGCCAATGCGGGCGGCGCCGGGACGCTTCTGGGCTGGACGCCGCGCCTTTCGGACATCGACGCCACGGTTGAGACCGCCTGGCGTTGGCATGAGAAACGCGGGCGGTAGCGGCCAGCCGGTTGGCGCCGCTGCCGGATGGCGCCGCTTAGCGCGAATGGGACGCATACTGAAACGAACCCCCGTTGGTCATGACGATCAACGGGGGTTTTTCATGCAGAAATACTCCCCGCATATGACCCAGGCACGGTGGTCCGTTGGTCATGTCGAGCAACCGGGGGGCATGGTCCATGGCGACACGCCGCCGCTGGCGTCGCCAGGATGCAGGCGACTCCCGGCGCGTCGGAAAAGGCGGGGTTCGCCCGGCGGGTCAGGGCAGAAGCGACGGGAAGTGGAAGATGGCGTCGGCCACGGCCCACAGACCGAAAAGGATGATGATGACGCCTGAGCCTTTGCGGATGTGCGGCAGTTGGTTGAGCAGCCGGAAGCGCAACAGCTTGCCGCCAAGGGCGATGGCCACCCACCAGACCATGGCCCCGATAAACACCCCCGCCACCACGGCCATGGCGTGATGCACCCGGGCCTCGGCGCCGCCCAGGCCGAAACCCGCGAAAATGGCCAGAAAGGCCACAAAGGTCATGGGGTTGGTCAGGTTCAGGACGAAGATGGAGGCAAACGCCCCGGCGAAGTGGGAACCTCTGAGTTCGATCTGTTTCGGGGGCTTTTTGGCCAGGTAGAGGCGCACGCCCATGAGCGCCAAAAAGGCCCCGCCCACGGTTTGCAGCAGGGCCTGATGGGTGGTCAGGAAGTCGGAGATGTAGGTCAGGCCGAAGGCGGCCACGGCCCCGTAGAAGGTGTCGGCCAGCCCGGCCCCCAGGCCGCTTAAAAGCCCCACCCGCAGGCCCAGGGTGATGGCCCGTTGCAGGCACAAAAGACCCACCGGCCCGAACGGCATGGCGATGATCAGGCCGATGGCCAGTCCTTTGAGAAAGTAGAGCGGCATCTCGAGTCCTTATGCTTTTTTGCGCTTAAAGCGCAATGCCTTGCGTGGCGCCCCGGGAGGAAAACGGGGACCGCACAGGGCGGCTGGGATCGCGGCTTTCCTGAGAGATCGGAAACTGTTGCATGTGCATACGCATCTATATGAACATTGATATTGTAAAAGGAAAATGAGTTGCTGTCTGGAGATGATCGGACGTGTCTATTCGGGAAGCAGCGTTTGCAGAAAGTCGCACGATCCGGACCGTCAGTGCGTGGGATGGAAACGTCCATGCGTTATTTATTCGTTCATCCAGGTTTGGATTGACAACAGTAATACGATATGGTGTTGTCCCCATGTGGGGATGTTCTGCTGGGCCATTCCTGATGGGACGTTTCTCGGGATCATGGAGAGAACCGAACATGGTGCGTTCGTTCGTGCATAGCCTGCGCTTCCGCCTCATGCTGCTGGTTCTGCTCGTGGTGACGCCGGGTTTCGTCCTGACCGCCTACATGGGCGAGCAAAGCCGCCACTCCGCCCGCATCGAGGCCTTCGAACAGGCCCGCCGCATGGCCCTTCTGGTGGCCGGAAACGGCAAGGCGCTCATCGAGGGCGGCAGACACCTGCTGCACGCCGTGGCCCGGCTGCCGGAACTGCAACGGCGCGACGTCTCCGGGTGCAGCCTCTACTTCTCCCAGGTCATAAAAGACTATCCCGGCTTCGCCGACATCCTGGCCGTAAGTCCTGACGGCCGCATCCTGTGCAACGCCACGTCGCCTGTCCCGACGACGGCCAACGTCTCGGACCGGGCATGGTTTAAAAAGACCGTCAGCCGGAGCAATTTCACCGTGGGCGAGCCGGTGGTCAGCCGACTCACCGGCCAGCCGGTCATGTTTCTGGCCTATCCCGTGCGAAGCGAGGAGCTGCTTGAGGCCGTGGTGGCCGTGGCCCTGCACATGGACTGGGTGGGCGCCCTGGTGGCCACCCTGCCCATGCCGTCAGGGGCCACCGTCTCCATCATCGACCGGGCCGGGAGCATCCTCAGCCGTTATCCCGAAGGCGGCGAGTGGGTCGATAAATCCATCCCCAAGGCCGCCGACATCCTGGATCAGCTTTTGTCCGCGGGCGTGGACGCCGTGGAGACAGGCGGCGTCGACGGCGTGGAGCGGCTCTACGCCTTCGCCCCGCTTATAGCCGATCCCGGCAACGAATATTTCGTGCGCATCGGCATTCCGGTGTCGGTGGCCTATGCCGCCGCAGACCAGATCATGGCCCGCAACGTGACGCTTTTGGCCCTGGTGGCGCTTTTGGCTCTGGCCGGGACGTACTATTACGGCAGCGTGTTCATCCTGCGGCCGATCCAGACCCTTGTGGGGGCCACCCGGCGCATTGCGGGCGGCGACCTGGACTTCCGCCTGGGCCGCTCCCGGGACCGGGGCGAACTCGGCGAGCTGGCCCGGTCCTTCGACGACATGGCCGCCTCCCTGGCCCAGCGCACCGAACTGTTGCGCCAGGCCGAGGAGAAGTATCGCAGCCTGTTCGAAAACGCCCAGGAAGGCATCTTCCGCTGCACCCCGGACGGCCGGTTTCTGGACGTCAATCCGGCCATGGCCCGCATGCTGGGCTACGACGACCCCGCCGGGCTCCTGGCCGCCGTCACGGACATCGACCGGGACATCTACGTCGATCCCGGGGATCACGCCCGCAATGTGCGTCTGCTGGAGGCCACAGGCCAGGTCACGGACCTGGAGGTCAAGTGCAAGCGGCGCGACGGCAGCGTCGGCTACGGCCTGATCAACATGCGCGCCGTGCGCGACGCCTCGGGCGACGTGGCGGCCCTGGAAGGGGTCGCCGCCGACGTCACCGAGAAACGCCACACCTCCGAGACCCTGCGCCGCCAGCACGAACAGCTCCAGGGCATCCTGGACCACTCGCCCTCGTTCATCATCCTGCGCGACCGCCAGGGGCGTATCCTTCTGGCCAACGCACCCTATATGGAGGCCCAGGGCATCGATCCCTCCGCCGCCTTCGGCCTGCCCGCCTACGAACATCTGCCGCCGGATGTGGCCGCCGTCAGCCGCCGGGAGGACCAGTTGGTCCTCGATACCGGGCGGCCTCATACCTTTTTCCGGGACATCCCCATCCGCGGCGAGCCGCGTTCCTTCGCCAGCATCAAGTTCCCCCTGTTCGACGAACGCGGGGTGGCGGACCGGGTGTGCGTCATCGCCACGGACATCTCCGAACTTCGGGGCATGGAGACGGAGCTCATCCGGGCCAAGGAGGCGGCCGAGGAGGCCAACCAGGCCAAGAGCGAATTTCTGGCCAAGATGAGCCACGAGATCCGGACCCCCATGAACTCCATTATGGGGCTGACCCGGATCACCCTGCAAAGCAGGCTGACGGCCGAGCAGCGCGATCACCTGGAGACGGTCCTGGAATCGGCCATGTCCCTTCTGGCGCTTATCAACGACATCCTTGACCTGTCGAAAATCGAGGCCAACTCCCTGGTTTTGGAGGATGTGGACATAAGCCTGCCCCGGGTGGTGGGGGCGGCGGTGAAGTCCCTGAAGCTCCAGGCCCAGAAACAAAACCTGCATATGGCCGCCTCCTTCGACAGGAAGGCCCCCCGATTCGTGCGCGGCGACGCCCTGCGCCTGCGCCAGGTCATCCTCAATCTGGTGGGCAACGCCATCAAGTTCACGCCCGCAGGCGAGGTGCTGATCCATGTGGAGCCGTTGCCCCTGGACATGCACGGCCGTATGAGCCGCCACGACGGCGTGCCGATCCTTTTCACCGTGCGCGATACCGGCGTGGGCATCGCACCGGACAAACTGGATATGATATTTATGCCCTTTCGCCAGGCCGACGGTTCGGTGACCAGGCGACATGGCGGCACGGGCCTTGGTCTGACCATCTGCCGCCAGATTGTGGAGCTTATGGGCGGCAGCATCTGGGTTACGAGCGAACCCGGACGGGGGAGCACGTTTTATTTCACGATATGCGCGGCCCCGGGCGACCCGGACAAGGCCATAGGGGATCGTCGGCCCCTGGACGAGACCAGGACCGGAGGGGAGCCCCTGCGGGTGCTGGTGGTGGAGGACAACCCGGTCAACGCCAAGGTGGCCCGGGTCTTCCTGAGTCGGCTGGGGCATGCCGCAGCCCTGGCCGAGACCGGGGCCAAGGCCCTGGACATGCTGGCGGCCGAGAGCTTCGATCTGGTGGTCATGGATCTTGAGATGCCCGAGATGGACGGCATCGCCGCCGCCAGGGCCATCCGCGAGGGCCGGGCCGGGGAGCGCAACCGGGATATCCCCATCATCGCCGCCACGGCCCATGCCCTGTCCGGCTACAGCGCCGAGTGCCGGGCGGCCGGGATGAACGCCTTTTTGCCCAAACCGCTTGATTTCAAGGAGCTGGCCGCCGTGGTCGGCGACGCCGGGGGCCGATGGGCCGCACAGAAGGCGGCGGCGGTCCCTTCAGAGGGCGCCGCCGGGCCGCAGCCCGGCGAAGCCATGCTGTCGCCCGCCGGGGAGACCGATGCCGCGATTCTGGACACGGACGGCGTGCTGGACAGATTAAACGGCGACGCAAAACTCTACCGCGAGCTGTGCGGCATCTTTGTCCAGGAGGTCCCTGCGGCCCTTGGGAATCTGGCTGCGGCCGTGGCCCGGGGCGACGCCCAGGCGGCGGCCGGGCTTACCCACCATGTCAAAGGGGCGCTGGGGGCGGTGGGCGCCCATGCCGCCCGGGATGCGGCGGCGGGCCTGGAGGCGGCGGCCAGAAGCGGCGACGCGGAGCGCATGCTCTGGCTGATGCAGGAGCTTTCGGCCCAGACTGCGGCCGTCCGGCCCCAGATCGAGACCCTGGCGGCGGCAGGGGCGCCCTGGATGCGGCACAGCGATCAGGCCGAGTCGGCCCGCCTTCCGGCCGCCGTGCCGCCGCATCCTGGCGGGCGCCGTCACCGGGTGCTGATCGTGGAGGATGAGGTCATCAACCGCCGCATCCTGGAAAGGGAAGTCCGGGACATGGGGCACGAGGCCGTGGCCGCGGAAAGCGGGGAAGAGGCCATGCGGCTTGTTTCCGGAGGCGTCGATCTGGTTTTGACCGACGCCATGCTGCCCGGCATGAGCGGCTTTGATCTGGTGCGGGCCATGCGCGCCGAGGCGGGGCTTTCCAACATCCCGGTGATCCTGGTCTCGGGCATGCCCCTGGCCGAGGGCCGGGCGGCGGCCCTTTCCTGCGGCGCGGACGATTTTTTGCAAAAGCCCGTGGAGCGCGGCCTCCTGGGGCTGCGGACAGCGGCGCTGCTGCGCGTCAAGGGGTCTTTTGACCGGGCCAGATTTTGCCAGGCTGGGCTTGAGGATGCGGTGTGGGAGCGTACCGAGGAATTGCGCCGGGCCGTGGACAACCTGACGGAACTTCAGGAGTGTTCGCTTCTGGCCCAGCAGGAGGCCATCTTGTGCCTGTCGGCGGCGGCGGAATTCAAGGACGAGCAGACCGCCCGGCACACGGAGCGCATCGGCGAATACTGCGGACTTTTGGCGAATCTTCTGGGCCTGTCCGAGGATGACCGGGAACTGGTGCGCCAGGCCTCGCCCCTGCATGATGTGGGCAAGATCGGCATCCCGGACGCCATCCTGCAAAAGCGCGGCAAGCTCGACCCGGACCAATGGCGGGAGATGCAGCGGCATTGCCTCTACGGGGCCAAGATACTGGAGTCCGCCACCTCCCGGATCATCCAGTGCGCCCGGATCATCGCCATGACCCACCACGAGCGGTTCGACGGCTCCGGCTATCCGCACGGGCTTTCCGGCGAGGAGATTCCCATCTTCGGCCGCATCTGCGCCGTGGCCGACGTCTTCGACGCCCTGATCAGCAAGCGCCCCTACAAGGACGCCTATCCCGTGGAGGTGGCCCTGTCGATCATGCGCAAGGAGCGGGGCAGGCACTTCGATCCGGGCGTATTGGACGTGTTTTTGGACAATGCGGCGGCCTTCGTGGAGATTCGGACCCGTCTGGGAGACGGATAGCCGCCGGTATGGCGCGGCGCGCCCTCATCCGCGTCAGGGGCGCAGGGCGGGCGGCGCGGACGGGGCAGGCGGGCGCGCGGCCTAGGCCGCCGAGGCGGGGGGGGCCAGCTTTTCCTGGATGAGGTTTTTGGCCCGCATGGCCAACTGGGCCACATCGGGCTTGGAGATCTGGTCGTCGGCGCCCACGGCCTCGCCCTTGTGCCTGAGCTTGTCGGTGATAAGCGACGAGAAAAGGATCACCGGCAGCTCTTTGAGGGCCGGATCGTCCTTGATGCGCTTGGTCAGGTTGTGGCCGTCCATGGAGGGCATCTCGATGTCCGCCACCACCACCTGCACGTAGTCCGTCAGCGGCCGCCCTTCCCGGGCCGCCAGATCCTTGAGGCGCAACAGCAGCTCCCAGCAGGTCCGGCCGTTGTTGACCGCCTCCACGTCGAAATTCGCCTTGTTCAAAAGATCCTTGAGCATCTCCCGGATAAGGACCGAGTCGTCGGCGATAAGCGCCCGGTAGCGGGCCCCGGCGTTCCATTCGATGCTCATGTCGAGCTTGAGGCCCAGATTGGGGTTCAAATCCGCCACGATCTTCTCCAGGTCCAGCAAAAAGACGATGCGGTCCTCAAGCTTGACCACGCCCGTGATGCAGTCGCCGCTAAGGGATGACACGTAGCGGTTGGGCGGCTCCACGGCCTCCCAGCTCATGCGGTGGATGCGGGTGACGCCGGTGACCAGAAACGAGGTGGTCACGTTGTTGAACTCGGTGACGATGACCTTGGGGGAGTCGGTGACGGCCCGGGTCTTGCCCAGCCACACGCTCAAATCCACCAGGGGGATGATGTGCGAGCGCAGGTTGAAGGCCCCCAGCACGCTTGGGTGGGAGACTTCCGGCATCTCCGTGACCCGGGGCAGCCGGATGATCTCCAGCACCTTGGCCACGTTGACCCCGTAATAGCCCTTGTAGACGCGGGTTCCCCCGCTGTTGTCGGCGGCCACGACCTCGTCGATGAAAAACTCCACGATCTCCAGTTCATTGGTGCCGGCTTCAAGCAAGATATTGGTCTGGGACATGCCGTGGTCTCCGAGGGGTGGGGCGCCGGCTGATTCCGGCCTAAAGCGACGCCAAGACGGACTGTACGCGGTCAATTATTTTTTTCGGCGTAGATGCCCCCGCTGTCAAGCCGATTTTCCGCAAACCCCGCAGATCGTTTACGGGAAGTTCATCCGCCGTCTCCACATGCACGCAGGGCGCGCCCGCCGCACGGGCCACCTGGGCCAGTCTGCGGGTGTTGCCGCTGTCGAAGCCGCCCACGACCACCATGTAGTCCACGCGTCCGGCCAGCTCGATGGCCTCCTGCTGCCGTTTCATGGTGGCGTCGCAGATGGTGGACAAGACGGGAAAGTCCCGGTTGAGCCGTCTGTCGAGCATGTCCCGGATGCGGGCGAATTCGAGTTCGTCCTGGGTTGTCTGGGCGGCCAGGAAATAGTCCGGCCCCTGGGGCAGGTCCATGGCCGCCAGCTGCTCCGGCGAATCGAACACATGGGACCCGGCTGCGGCGTGGCTTAAAAGCCCGCGCACCTCGGGGTGGTCCTTTTCTCCGAAAAGCAGCAGGATGCGGCCCTTTTCGGCCTGCTTGGCGATGAGCTTCTGGGCCGTGCGCACCCGGGGACAGGTGGCGTCCACCACGCGCACCCCCCGGTCGAGAAGCGACTGCTTGACGCACCGCGGCACGCCATGGGCCCGGATCACAGCCGTGCTGCCCGGGGCCACGTCCTCGGGGTCGTCGCTGCGCGCCACCCCCCTGGCCAGGTAGTCGGCCATGACCTGGGGGTTGTGGATGATGGGCCCCAGGGTGTGGATGGGGCCGTGGCAGCCGGCGTCGGCGAGGATGGCGTCGAGCTTGCGCAGGGCCAGATCGACCCCCATGCAAAAACCTGCTGTGGCGGCGCGTAAAATCTCCATCGTCGGCTAGTCCTCCCCTTCGTGGTCGCCGGAGGCGGCGACCGGCGCAAGCCGTGCGGCCTCCTCGGCCGCGCGCTCCACATCTTCCCAGCAGGTACACCGGCACATCGACGCGCGCAAGGCGCGCGATCCGGCCAGCCCCTTGAGGTAGCGGGGCACGGCGGTGCGCATCTTGAGAAGCCCGCGCGCCGAGGGGTCGGTTTCGCGCGCCAGTTCGGCGTGGCGGCGGATGAGCCGGGCCATGTCCGCGCCTGTGGTCGGCGGCAGGGGGCGTCCGGCGATCAGGGCCTTCAGGCGGTCGAAGACGCGCGGGTCGGCCAGCGCCCCCCGGGCGAACATGACCCCGGCCGCGCCGGTGCGGGCCAGACAGGCCGCCGCGTCCTGGGCGGTCCACAGGTCTCCGCTGGCCATGACCGGAACGGGCACGGCCGCAACCAGGGCGGCGATGGCCGACCAGTCGGAGCGGCCGGAGTAACCCTGGGCGGCGAAGCGGGGATGCAGCGTCAGCCAGGCGGCCCCGGCCTCGACCAGCCGGGGGCCGATGTCCAGGCAGACCTGATGCGGCGGCCTGACCCCCAGACGCAGCTTCACCCCCACCATGGGGGGGGCGTCCGGCAGGGCCTCCCGTGCGGCCCGGACCATGGCCCGGGTCACGGCCACGAGGGTGTCCGGATCGTCCAAAAGGGCGGCCCCGGCCCCGGACTTGGCCACCTTGGGCACAGGGCACCCGGCGTTTAGGTCGAAATGGCGAAACCCCCGCTGCGCCAGCCAGGTCACGGCCCGGGCCGCGTAGTCCGGCTCGGCCCCGAAAATCTGGGCCGCCAGGGGGGCGTCGGCAGGGCAGGTGTCCAGCAGCCGCGACGTGCCGGGCGAGCCGAAAAAAAGTCCCTTGGCGCTCACCATTTCGGTCACGGCGGCGGCGGCCCCGTTTTCGCGGCACAAAAGCCGGAAGGCAAGGTCGCTGAAACCGGCCATGGGGGCCAGCCAGGGGGCGTCTGGGGCGAAGGGCGGGGCGGCGTGGTCCATGTGGGGCATCTGGTCTCCAAAAAGGCGTTCCCGGGCCGGATAAGCGGGGAGGGGCAATGGGAAGTTTTTCCCATAAACAGGGTTTGCTTGACCTGCAAGGGGGATTTTCTTAGCCTCCCACTCTTACCCTGTGCAGCAGGAAGGCTCCGATTCCCGGAGTCAGGCCCCACGCCTGGGGCGCGGCAGGAAAAACGAGGTGGGAGATGGGGATTCAGACGGATTTGATCTGGTTTGACGGCAAACTGGTTCCGTGGAACGAGGCCAACGTCCATGTGATGACGCACACCCTGCACTATGGCGTGGGCGTGTTCGAGGGCATCCGGGCCTACAAGGCCGTAGACGGCTCCTCGGCGGTATTTCGCCTGAAGGAGCATGTGGACCGCCTGTTCGGCTCGGCCAAGATCGTGGGGCTGACGCTTCCCTTTTCCCAGGACGAGATCGCCACGGCCATCATCGAGACGCTTCGGGCCAACAAGCTGGCCGAGGGCTACATCCGGCCCCTGGTGTTCATCGGCACGGGGCAGGCCATGGGCGTGCATCCCGGCAAAAATCCGGTGCAGATCGCCATCGCCGTGTGGCCCTGGGGGGCGTACCTTGGCGCCGAGGCCCTGGAAAAGGGCATCCGCATCTGTACCTCAAGCTACACCCGGCACCACGTCAACGTCATGATGACCAAGGCCAAGGCCTGCGGCAACTACGTCAATTCCGTCCTGGCCAAGACCGAGGCCATCGCCGACGGCTACGACGAGGCCCTTTTGCTCGACCCCTCGGGGTTCGTGGCCGAGGGCTCCGGCGAGAACGTGTTCATCGTCAGAAACGGGATCATCAAGACCCCGCCCCTGACCTCCATCCTGGCCGGAATCACCCGCGACAGCCTGATCGCCGTGGCCAGTGATCTGGGCTATACGGTGGTCGAGCAGCTCTTCACCCGCGACGAGATGTACGTGGCCGACGAGGCCTTTTTCTCGGGCACGGCGGCCGAGATCACCCCCATCCGCGAGCTGGACCGTCGGATCATCGGCGAGGGCAAGGCCGGGCCGGTGACCAAGAGGCTCCAGACCGAGTTTTTCAAGGTCGTCAAGGGCGAGAACAAAAAATACGCCCACTGGCTGGCCCATTACAGCCTGTAGATCGTTTCGCCGCACGGGAGCGGGGCCGGGCCTCGCTCCCACTTTCCCGCATGGAGCCGCATGTCCACCACGAGTCTGACCACCAAATACCGTCCGCAGCGCTTCGGCGAGGTCGCGGGCCAGGAGGCGGTGAAGCGCATCCTGTCCCGGGCGGCGGCCGAGGACCGGGTGGCCCCGGCCTACCTGTTCAGCGGCACGCGCGGCGTGGGCAAGACCACCCTGGCCCGGGTGTTCGCCAAGGCCCTCAATTGCGAGCGGGGTCCGGCGGCCGAGCCGTGCAACGAATGCCTGCAATGCCGCCAGATCACGGCAGGCATCTCGCCTGACGTGGTGGAGATCGACGCCGCCACCCACGGCGGCGTGGACGAGGCCAGACGCCTGAAGGAAGACGTGGGCTATTCGCCCATGCAGAGCCGCTACAAGGTCTTTATCATTGACGAAGCCCACATGCTCTCCAAGGCGGCCTTCAACGCGCTTTTAAAGACCCTGGAGGAGCCGCCCGGCCGGGTGACCTTTGTTTTGGCCACCACCGAGCCGCACAAATTTCCGGCCACCATCGTCAGCCGCTGCCAGCATTACCTGTTCAAGCGCATGACCCAGGCCGAACTCGACACCCACCTGCGCGGCATCCTGGAGCGCGAGGGCCTGGCCTACGAACCCGGGGCCGTGGCGCTCATCGCCCGGCGCGGGGCGGGCAGCGTGCGCGACAGCATGTCGCTTCTGGGGCAGGTTCTGGCCCTGGGCGGGGAGGGCCTGACCGAGGCCGACGCCCGGGGGGTTTTGGGGCTGGCTGGCCAGGACGTCTTTTTCGGCCTTGTGGGGGCCATGGCCCAGGGGGACTGCGCCGGGGTCCTGGGCATTTTGCGCGAGGTGCTGGACAAGGGCCTGGACATCGGATTTTTCCTGCGCGAACTGTCCGGGGCCTGGCGGACCATGTTCCTTTTGCGCCAGACGGGGCTGTCCGGGGCGTCGCTCGTGGATATGGCCGAGGACGAGGCTGCGCGGTGGCTTGAGGCCGCCTCGGGCTTCGACATGACCCACATCCATGCCTGCTGGCAGATGACCCTGGAGGGGCAGCGCCGGGTTATGACCAGCCTTGAGCCGTCGCTGGCGCTTGAGCTTTTGCTGCTCAACCTCACTTTTCTGCCGTCGCTGGTTCCTTTGGACACGCTTGGCCGGGGAACTCCCGGCCCCCGGTCCGGTCCCCCGGCCGGTCGTCCGGCCCCGGCCCCTGGTCCGTACGGCCGGGGGGCGCCTTCCGGGGCCGCTGCGGGGCGTCAGGCGCCCGGGCGGCCCGCCGCGCCGCCGCGCAGCAGCATGACGCCTGACGCGCCCGTCGCAGCGGTCACGCCCCTCGCGCCGGGAACGCCCGTCGTAGCGGTCGCGCCAGTCCAGTCAGTCGCGCCGGTCACGGGCCAGGGCATGGACCCTCATGAACCGCCCCCGCCCGACGAGGACATCCCCCCGCAGGCCTTTGACCACGGCCCGGACGCAGACGCCGGATATCAGGCCGGGGAGGCGCTCCCGGACGAAGTCCCGGCCCGGCCCACGCCCAAGGGGCCGCCCACCTGGGAGGGATTTAACGCCTTTTACGACGCGGCCCGTAAAACGGGCCTGGGGATCATCCCCGGCCTGCGCCAGGCCCGGGGGCGCTTCGAACCGCAGCGCGGACCGACCGGGACGTTGGTCGTGGTGTGCGGCAACGAGTTCAACCGGGAGCAGATCAAAAGCCCCGACGCCCTGCGCAAGCTCTCCCGGCTGGCCTGCGACTATTTCGGCCCGGGCGCGGCCGTTTCCGTGGAGGAGCCGGAGGGCGAGTCCCGGCCAGGCAATGGCGAACTGAAGGCCTACGCCCTGGAGCGCCCCGAGGTGCGTCGGGCCATGGCCGAATTCGGGGCCGAGATCATCGGGGTCATGCCGCGCGGTTAGCGGCGATACGAAACAAAACGCGGCGGGCGTCGCCCGCCCGGACGGAGGACGGCATGCGGGGAATGAACGATCTGGTGCGACAAGCCCAGATCATGCAGAAAAAGATGGCCAAGGTTCAGGAAGATCTGGCGACCAAAACCGTGGAGGGCACCTCCGGCGGCGGCATGGTGGTGGCCGTGGTCAACGGGGCCAACGAGCTCCAGGGACTGCGCATCGACGCCTCCGTAGTGGACCCGGCCGACGTGGAGATGCTCCAGGACCTGATCGTGGCCGCCGTGGCCGACGGGGTCAAAAAGTCCAAGGACATGGCCGAGGCAGAGATGGGCCAGATCACGGGCGGACTGAAAATTCCGGGACTCTTTTAATTGGAGCCGGGCCGGGGTATGGTGGCCGGGGCCAGCCGCACAGGCCGGACGGACGGGTAGGGGGATATGGGCAGACTTCCCAAACCCCTGACCGACGTGGTGGAGGAGTTGTCCAGGCTGCCCGGGCTTGGGCCGAAATCGGCCCTTCGGGTGGCCATGACGCTTTTGCAATGGCCCCGGGAGCGGACCATGGACCTGGGACAGCGCATCCGCGACCTGCGGGAACGGTTGTGCCTGTGTTCGCGCTGCGGGGGCCTAAGCGAAACCGAGGTCTGTCCGGTGTGCGCCGACCCCGCGCGCGGCGACGAGGAACTGTGTCTGGTGTCCCAGTGGGACTCGGTGCTTGTCCTTGAGGAGACCGGCAGTTATCGCGGCCGGTATCTGATCTTGGGCGGGCTTTTGGACCCCCTGGAGGGCGTGGGCGCGGCAAGTCTGGCCTTCGGGCGGTTGGCCGAACGGCTTCGCGAGGGAAGGGTGCGGGAGCTGGTCCTGGCGCTCGGCACCACCCTGCAGGCAGAGGCCACGGCCTCGCATATAAAAAACATGGTGGCCAGGGACCATCCCGGGGTGCGTCTGACCCGGCTGGCCCAGGGGATTCCCCTGGGGGCCGAGGTCAAGTATGTGGACCGGGAGACGCTGAAGCAGTCAGTGCGCTATCGGCAGGATGTGTGAACCAAATTGGGGGACGCTATGATCGAGATCAGGATTCATGGACGCGGCGGCCAGGGCGGCGTGACGTCGGCCGAACTGCTGGCCCGGGCGGCCATCGCCCAGGGCATGTACGCCCAGGCCTTTCCGAGCTTCGGACCGGAGAGGCGCGGCGCGCCTGTTGTGGCCTTCGTGCGCGTGGACGACAAGCCCATCCGGATCCGGGAGCGGGTATACAGCCCCAACGTGGTTTTGGTCCTGGACCCCACGCTTTTGGACATCGTCAATGTGGCTGACGGCCTCAAAGACGGCGGCAAGGTGGTGGTGAACTCTCCCGAGAAGGCCGAGACGCTCAAGTCCAAGCACGGCTGGCCCACGGTGGCCCAGGTGGACGCCCAGACCGTGGCCCTGGAAGAGCTCGGCGTGGCCATCACCAACACCACCATGCTCGGGGCGCTTTTGAAGGCCACGGACATCCTGCCGCTTTCGGCCCTGCAGGAGGTCATCGACGACCGCTTCGGCCCCAAGCTTGGCCCCAAGAACTACAAGGCCTTCGAACGGGCCTACAACGAGACGGTGGAAAACTGAGCCGTCCGCTGACGGCGCAGCCGCAAGCGGGAAGCGTGCGCGACCCCGGGACCCGCTGCGGCGGCGTGGTCTCCGGGGCGCGTCGCGCGCGTGCTGTGCGCCGGGGCGGACGTCGCCTCCGGGACCTCCCGGGGGGCGCCCCGTCCGGGGTCGTGACGAAAAGGGGGCGCCAGGCGTGACGGAGGCGGAGCTTTCTGCCGAGGTGCAGTGCATCACCTATTTCAACGAGGACACCAATTACCTCATCGCCCGGGTCAAGGCCCAGGGCGAGCCGGGCGTGGTGTCCATCGTGGGGGCCATGGCCAAACCCGCCCCGGGGGAGGTGCTGCGCCTGACCGGGCAGTGGGTGGAGCATCCCCGGTTCGGCCGCCAGTTCCAGGTGCAAACCGCCGTCTCCTCCATGCCGGCCACGGTCAACGGCATCCGCCGGTATCTTTCCTCGGGCCAGATCAAGGGCGTGGGCGGGGTGTTGGCCGAGCGCATGGTGGACATGTTCGGGGCCTCCGTCCTGGACATCCTGGAGGGCGATCCGAACAGGCTGCTGCGGGTCGAGGGCCTGGGCAAAAAAAAGCTGTCGGGCATCGTGGCCTCCTGGAACGAGCACCGCGAGATACGCGAGCTCATCCTTTTTTTGCAGACCTTCGAGATCTCCACCGGCTACGCCGCCAAGATATTCAAGCTCTACGGCAACGCGGCCATCGCCCGCCTGAAGGCCAACCCCTACGACCTGATCTACGAGATTCGCGGCATAGGGTTTCGCACGGCGGACCGCATGGCCATAAAACTCGGCCTGGACCCGGGCAGTCGGGACCGGGTGGAGGCGGCCGTGGTCTTTTCCCTGTTTACCCTAAGCGAGCAGGGGCACCTGTTTTTCCCGGCCGATGGCCTTTTTGACCGGGTCTGCGGCATGCTCGACGGCGCGGCCGACCCCCTGACCTTCGAGTCCGCCCTGGCCGTGCTCGAGGAGAAAAAGCGCGTCAAGACCTGCGCCCTGCCGGAGCAGGACATCCCCCGGGCCGTCTACCTGCACCACCTCTACGGCTTCGAGAAGGAGATCGCCGAGCGGCTGTGGGGACTGTGCACCCACGGCGGCAGCACCGGGGTTTTGGACAAGGCCCGGGGACTTTTGCCCGCGATCGAGGCCGAGGCCGGGCTGACGCTCTCCGAGGAGCAGCGCCGGGCCGTGCAGACGGCCATCGGGGAGAAGGTCTTCGTGCTCACCGGCGGCCCCGGCACGGGCAAGACCACCATCACCCGCATGGTGGTGCGCGCCCTTGACAAGCTCGGGCATAAAGTCAAACTTGCCGCGCCCACGGGCCGGGCGGCCAAGCGCATGTCCGAGGCCACGGGGTTTCCGGCGGCCACCCTGCACCGGCTTTTGCAATATTCCGCCGACGGCTCGTTCGCCCTGTGCGAGGACAACAAGCTCAAGGCCGACGCCTTGGTGGTGGACGAGGCCTCCATGCTCGACGTGCGGCTGTGCGCCCAGATGCTGCGGGCCATGCCCCTGACCGGGCGGCTGATCCTCATCGGCGACGTGAACCAGTTGCCGTCGGTGGGAGCGGGCAACGTCCTGGCCGACATCCTGGACAGCCAGGCCGTGCCTGCCGAGCGTCTGACCCACATCTACCGCCAGGCCCAAAAAAGCCTGATCGTGGTCAACTCCCACCGCATAAACGACGGGCAGTTCCCCTTGCAGGAGCGGGAGCGCCCGGAGGACGCGGACTTTTTCTGGGTGGAGATGGACGATCCGGCGGCGGTCAAGGACAAGATCGTGGAGCTGGTGAGCGAACGTATTCCCCGGTCCTTCGGCCTGGACCCGGTGCGCGACATCCAGGTGCTCTCGCCCATGCACAAGGGCGAGGTGGGGACCGTGGCCCTAAACGACGCCCTGCGGCAGGCGCTCAACCCGTCGGGGCCGGAGATCGTCCGGGGCAACGCGATTTTTCGGCGCGGGGACAAGGTTTTGCAGACCCGCAACAACTACGAGAAAGACGTGTTCAACGGCGACCTGGGGTTCATCACCGCCGTGGACCCCGAGGAAGGGGAGCTATTGGTTGATTTCGACGGCCGGGACGTGGCCTACGACCGCACGGACCTGGACGAGCTGAGTCCGGCCTACGCCATAAGCGTCCACAAGTCCCAGGGCAGCGAATATCCGGCCGTGGTGACCCCGCTTCTGACCCAGCATTATGTGATGCTTCGGCGCAACCTGATCTATACCGCCCTGACCCGGGCCAGGAAGCTTGCGGTGCTCATCGCCCCCAAGCGGGCCCTGGCCGTGGGGCTTGGCAAATCCGGGTCCGAAAAACGCTTCACGCACCTGCGTTTCCGGCTCCAGGAGAAGTTCAACCGCTAGCCGGGAGACGGCGTAAGCCGCCGCGCCCAGCCAAACGGACGCCATGTCCGGACGAAAGCCGCATGCTCGTAAAAAAAACCGTCAGTTTCACCCTGCGCTTTGGCCTTGTGTCCGCCAGCCTGATCTACGCCTTCTGGGGAGTGAATTTCTCCCAGTTGTGGCAGGCCCTGTCCAGCTACGCCCTGGGACCGATCCTTCTGACCTGCGCCTTCTCCTTTCTGAGCTACGGAGCCATGGCCCTGCGCTTCAACTTCCTCACCGGGCATACGGCCGGTTTTTTGCTGTGCCTGAAGGCCTTTTTTCTGGGCATGGCCGTCAACAACGTCATCCCGGCCAAGCTCGGGGAGCTGGCCAAGGCCTTCTACCTGCGCCGGGCAGGCGGGTTCTCCCTGTCCAAGGGCGTGACCATGGTCTTTTGGGAGCGTTTTTTCGACCTAAACGCCCTTTTGGCCATGGGGCTTGCGGTGGCGCTGCATTTCAAGCTCAACCTGGCCTTCGTGCCCCTGGCGGCGGTGGTGGGGGGCATCTGGGCGGCGCTTTTCGTGGTCCGGACCTTTCCCAACCTCGTGGAGCGCATCATCGACCTCATGCCGTCGGCCAGGCTGTCGGCCTTTCTGGCGGACATCAAGCTCCAGATCCTGCACGGGGTCACGCCGGGGTTCATGATCATCCTGGGATTGTACACGATTTTATGCTGGGTGCTGTACGCCGGGGTGACCTATCTGTTTTTATTGTGGGCCGGACAGTTTTCCCTCACCGTCGGGCAGGCCACGGCGGTATTCGTGCTGTCGGCCCTGGGCATGGCCATGCCGTCCTCTCCGGGTGCGGTGGGGGTGTTCGAGGCGGCGGTGGTGTTCGCCCTGGGGCTTTTCGGCGTGGACAAGGAGCAGGCCCTGGCCGCCGGGGTGGTGCTGCACATGCTGCAATACATCCCGGTGACGCTTGTGGGGGTGATGATCCTGGCCAAAAGCGGTCTGAACATCAAAAAGATTCGCGAGAGCGAGGAAGGGCTTGACGAGGAGTCCGGCGCATGAACCGCATCCATCCGACCCCGCCTCCCTGCGTCCTCACCGTGGCCGGTTCCGATTCCGGCGGCGGCGCGGGCATCCAGGCCGACCTCAAGACCTTCATGATGCAGGGCGCCTACGGCCTGTCGGTGATAACCGCCCTGACCGCCCAGAACACCGCCGCCGTCACGGCCATCGAGGCCCCGACTCCCGGGTTCGTGGCCGCCCAGCTTCGCGCCGTGCTGCCGGATTTCCCCATCCGGGCGGCCAAGACCGGCATGCTTTTCTCCGCGCCCATCATCGCTGTCGTGGCCGAACATCTGGCCGGGGCGGCGTTTCCCCTGGTGGTCGATCCGGTGTGCGTCAGCCAGTCCGGGGCCAGACTCCTTGAGGCCGACGCCGTTTCCGTCCTGCGTGAGCGCCTGATTCCCCTGGCCGCCCTGGTCACTCCCAACCTGCCCGAGGCCATGGAGCTGTCCGGCGTCGAGGTGACGGGCCGGGACGCCGCCCGGGAGGCCGCCCGGCGCATCCTGGCCATGAAGGACGCTACGGGTCGGGGACCTGGGGCGGTGCTCATAAAAGGCGGCCACGACGCGGCGTCGTCCGGTTCGGTGACGGACCTGCTGGTTTTGGCCGACGGCCGCGAGACGGAGATCGTCCGGCAAAGGCTGGCCACGAAAAACACCCACGGCACGGGCTGCACGCTTTCTGCGGCCATCGCCGCCCATCTGGCCCTGGGGGAGGACCTCCAGACGGCCGTGGCCAAGGCCCGTGATTATCTGCATCTGTGCCTGCGCGCGGCCTACGACCTGGGGGCCGGAAACGGCCCGCCGCATCACCTGGCCCCGTACCAGCGCACCAAGGCCCGGCTTTTCGTCCTGGACGAGCTGCGCCAGGCGGCCAGACGGCTTGCGGCCATGCCCGGGCTTGCGGCGCTTGTGCCCGAGGTGTCCATGAATATGGCCCTGGCCGCGCCCTGGCCTGCGGCCATCGGCGACGTGGCGGCCTTTGCCGGGCGCATCACCCGGGGCCGCGACGGTTCGGTGTACATCCCGGCCGGACCGGCCTTCGGGGCCTCGTCGCATATGGCCAAGGTGGTGCTGGCGGCGGCGGCCGTGGTCCCGGGCGTGGCCTGCGCGGTCAACGTCCGATACAACGAGCGCACCCTGGCGGCGTTGTCGCGGGCCGGGCTGGCGTCGGTCTGGTTCGACCGGGCCAACGAACCCAAAGACGTCAAGGAGCGCGAGGGGAGCAGCCTGGAATGGGGCACGCACGCGGCCCTTGCGGCCCATCCCGATCCGGCCTCGGTGGACGCCGTGTGCGACCCGGGCGAGGCAGGCAAGGAGCCTATGATCCGTCTGTTGGGCCGGGATGCGCAGGATGTCCTGGCCAAGCTGGAGCTTGTCCTGTCGGCGGTGTAGCCGCTGGCGCGGCGGGGAATTTTTTTACGCCCCCGGGGGGCGTTTGAGAGTTGTCCGGCCGGGCCGGATGCGCTACAGGATACCGCTTCGCGCGTGCGAGAGTGGCGGAACTGGTAGACGCACTGGATTTAGGATCCAGCGCTTCGGCGTGGGGGTTCGACTCCCCCCTCTCGCACCACCTCATGATTCGTCGCCGTCCGATGGAGCCCGGGACCGGGCCAAAATACGTGAAAATTGACTTCCGCCCGGCTGTAATTAGGATGGGCGAATCCGAGGACATCCGCAGTTTATTGGATGCGTCGCGCCTGACCCGTGTCGAGGCGGCGCGTTGTCTGGCGGCGTTTTGCGGAGTATGCTGAAAAAATCCCTTGCCCGCGACCACGGAGGCGCCATGAAACGCAGCCGAGTCTTTTTCCTGTCATCCTGGATTGTCGCCATCTTTTCGCTGTTCGCCATGGCCTGCCCTGCCCAGGCCAAAACCGTGGAGATCATCCTGGATGCCTCTGGCAGCATGGACGCCGTCCTGCCCGGCGGCCAAACCAAGCTTGATGCCGCCAAGGGCGCCGTACGCAAGGTGCTTGGCGCTTTGCCGGATGACGTGACTCTGGCCTTCAGGGCATACGGCCACCAGTCGCCGACGCACAAGCGCGACTGCAAGGACACCGCCCTGATTGTCCCCTTCGCCCCGGCCGGAGAAAATCGACAAAAACTCGAAGCCGCCCTGCCGGGCCTCGCCGCCAGGGGCTATACCCCCATCACCTTTGTCGTCGAGACGGCGGCCAACGATTTTCCGGCGAAAGCGGAAGGGGAAAACGTCCTGGTCCTGGTCAGCGACGGCAAGGAGACCTGCGCCGGAGACCCCTGCGCGGCGGCGGCCGCCCTGGCCAAGTCCCGGACGTCCCTGGTCATCCATGTGGTCGGCTTTGATGTGGACGCGGCGGCCAAGGCCCAGTTGGAATGCATCGCCCGGGTTTCCGGCGGGACCTATACCGACGCCGCCGACGCCAAGACCCTGGCCGACGCCCTGGGACAGGCCGTAAGCAGGCCTGCGGCGCCCACAAAGACGGTCGTGCCCCTGCCCCGCACCGACCCCGGCATCCTGGAGGTGCAGGGGGCGGACATTACGGGGCATACGGTTGCCGAGGCCGGGACCGGCCGGGAGGCGGCGACCTTGAGCCACGTCAAGTCCGCTGTCAGCCTGCCGCCGGGCATCTACACCGTCACCGTGGGCAAGGCCGTGTGGAAGAGCGTGGAGGTCGTCTCCGGCGAGAAGACCGTCCTGCGTCCGGCGCGGATCACCGTGGAGCACGCCACTCTGAACGGCCATGACATCCTGGACCCCGAAACCGGCGAGGCCATGGGATCGGTCAGCTCCACAAACGCGTCAACGGTCGTAATGCCCGGGCGCTATCTGGTCGTATTCGGCGAAGCCCGTTGGCCGGTGGAACTGGAGCAGGGGCAGAAGCTGATCTTAAAGCCCGGAGTGGTGCGTGGGGTGGGGCTGGATGTGCGGGGAATCGACATCGCCACGGCGGACGGAAAAAAGGTCACGACGCTAAGCGCCTCCCGCAGCTCGTTTCCCGTGCCTCCCGGGGACTATGTCGTCGAGGTCAAGGGCCAAAAGGTCGCCTTCAGCGTGGGAGAGGGCGAGACGGTCGAGTTGAAGTAGGCGTCAGGCGGGATCGCCGGGAAAGCGGCAGCGCTGTCTCGCGTATCGAAAGTCGTGGGGGGGGGTAGGGCGCCCGGGTCTGCAATAAAACGGCCCGGCGAGGAGTCGGCGTTTCCCGGCCGGGCCTGGCCACGTCCAATTCGAGGAGGAACCGTCATGGCGTGTGTCCCTTGTGCCGGAAGAATTCTTCTGGAACAAGGGGAAACGCCGTTTTTTATCGGTTCTTCGTGGCGTCGCGCCCCGGAGCCGTCCAAAACGGCCCCAGGGCGGCCAGCGCCAGGGCGGCGGGGCCGGTTAAGCGTCGTAGAAGGTCAGTTTCAACGGTGGGCGCGACTGGCGTTCGTGCATCTGGGTCCGGGTCAGGATGTCGTCGTAGACGCCCTCCATCCAGGGACGCTCGATCATGGGATGGGTCTTGAAGCTGCCCGGCGCGGTCTCCCCGGGAGTTTTCTGCAACACCGCCACCACGTTTCGCACCGCATCGGTGGGGTCCACGGAGATTTCGCGAATGCGGAAGGCCTCTTTGGCCAGGCTCTCGTCCAGCCGCGAGGCCGTGATCCTGGCCCCGACCTGGCCTTCGCCCTGGTCCTTGATCCGGTTGCCCTCGAACTGGAACAGGAACACGCCGCCCGGCTTGAGGACGCGCAGGGCCTCGCGGCACAGGGATGCGACGGCCGAAAAGTCCGTGATGTGCTGGAAGACCCCGGCGCTGACCACGTAGTCGAAGCTGCCGTCGTCGACGAAACCGAGGTGCGCCCCGTCGGTCTGGTGCAGGACGATGTTGGGCAGGCAGGAGCAATACTCCATGGCGCTTCGCAACATGTTTTCCGAGATGTCCACGCCGCAGGCCAGACGGAAGCGGCAGGCCAGGGGCTTGAGAAACCGGCCCACGCCGCAGCCGATCTCCAGCACGCTGGCCCGGTTGGGTGCGACCTGGCCGTAATCCGCGATGCGCTCCAGCATCCGGTCCACGAAACGGATGCCCGTGAGATGGAACTCGGCCTTGTCCCACTGCGCCCCGTCCTGCAGATGCGAGATGAAGTTGAACTCGCTTATCTTGTTGAGAGAATCCCACAGCTCGCGGTCGCTTTTCATTGAAATTCCTTTGCGCCAGGTCCGGCTCGAGGTCGCCTGGCATATGGCGTCGTGATGGTCCGGGCGGCGCGGTCGGGGATTGCGTCGCCCGCGGCGCAGGCTATCCCAACCTGTCCGGTCTTTTCAAGCAGGAAGTGCGCCAGAGTGCGGTCGCAGGAAGCCCGCAGGCGCGTGCCGGGTCTTTCCTTTTCGCCGCGACACGGATATCTCCCCGCCATGCGCATCTATCTGGCCGGACCTCTTTTCACCCATGCCGAGCGCACCTTTCTGGCCGAACTGCGGGACCGCATCCGGGATATCCCGGGCCTTGTCCCGGTGTGGCCCGGGGACCTTTTCGACGACCAGGAACTGGGCGACATGGGGCATATGGCCAAAGAACACATCTTCCAGGGCTGTGCGGCCGAGCTTGCGGCCTGCGGGTTGGTGGCGGCGCTTCTCGACGGCGTGCAGGTGGACGACGGCACGGCCTGGGAGATCGGCTACGCCTACGCCCGGGGCGTCCCGGTGGTGGGTCTGCGCACGGATGTGCGCAACGCCGGGGAGACGGCCCATTCCCTGGTCAACTGCATGATCGAATGCGCCTGCCGCAAGATCGTGCGCGGCGTGCCCGAATTGCTCGCCGTCCTGCGCGATCTGGCGGCGTCGCAATGACCGCCTGGACAGGGACGGTTTTCACGGCGGCCGGTCACCATGGGGGGCGGCCGTTTTTTCATGCATCCGGGACGGCCCGCAAGCGTACGCCAGGGAGGCGACAGTGAAAAAGCATGGCTCGGATCTGCTTACGGCCACGGACAAGCGGGCGGACGCCCGGGAGATGTGCCTGACGCGCATCCGGATGGTGCCGCGCGACAAGCGCGAGGCGGCGGCTGACGCCATTCTGGCCCTGGCCGACCCCGAATGGTGGGAGCGGCGTCACCGGGGAAGCGAGGTGTTCATGCTGATCCTTGAACTGCGCAAGGACGCGGTGCTGAAAATACTTCAGGAGGCTGGCGGCTAGGGCTGGGTCGCTGGAGCGCATCATCTGCCCAGCTTCTGTTGCTTTTGCAGGAACAATGATTTCGGCGTGGCCCTCCGATTGATGACAAAGCCCCGGCTTTTTCAAAGCCAGGGCTTTGCGCCGTCTGCGGCCGACGGGCGGAAAGTCACGAACATCACTCGCTTACGGCGCGGCCTTGCCGCGACCTGCTCGTCATTTTCGAGGCCGATGACCTTGTCATCGGCCTAATGGCCGCGCCTTCCGGGCGCGGCCGTTCTCATTTCGTGAGGGCCGCTAGTCGCGGTATTCCTTGATCTTGGCCTTGAGCCTCTCGCGCAGGTAGTCGAGCTCGATTTTCTTGGACTCGGCCTCCTGGATGAGCCGGGCCTGCTCGGCCTTGGCGCTGGAATGCAGGGAGGACAGGGCGTCCTTGCCCGCCTGGGTGGCCTCGGAGGCGATGCGCCGTTCCACGTCGAGCACCTGGTTGTCCGCCTCGCTCAAGCGTCCCTTGAGTTCGCGGTAATCAGCCGTCAGACGGTTGATGTCGCTCTCAAGCGCCTCGGGCATGAGCTGGTCGGCCTGTTCCATGGCCTGGGTCTTGACCGGCTGTTTGGACATGGCCTGGGCCGGGGCGGCGGACAGGGTCGACAGGAAGGCGGCGAGACACAGCGCGGCGCATGCGGTGCGTATGGCGGACACGACGACTGGGGACGATTTCATAAGGTTCCTCGATTTGGCCACTGGCCTGGCATGGCCCGCGAGGCGAACGCGCGGGCAGTGAGGGGGTTTTATCAAGTGGGCGAAAAAACACAACCCGCAGAATCCAGGCAGGAGCAAAAAGAGGCTTTCCCGGATGGCGGCGGCCGGAAAATCCCGGTCGCCGCGCCGTCGGCATTCCCGGAGCGCTTGCGTACGTGTTCTTTTGAGGGTAACACCTTTTTGCGTCATAAGCCCCATTCGTGTCTCCATCTGGGCCGCCAGGGCGGGGAAAAGGTGAATTCCAGGGCGTGAAACCATGAAAAGTGTGCTTGATGTCTTTCCCCCGGCGAACCCTCCGGGCTTTGCCCCGGTCTTTTCCGGGCCGCCGCCCGCCTGGGTCGGCAAGGTCCTTGTGGTGCGTCTTGCCGGGCGGACGTTTCGCGTCGAACGGGAAGAGGACATGGACGCCCTGTGGGAGCGGGTGGGGGACGAGGATTTCGGCGAGGACGAGCGCATGCCGTATTGGGCCGAGCTGTGGCCCGCAAGCCTGCTTTTATGCCAATGGCTTTTCGCGAAAAGCGCCGAGATTTCCGGTCGGCCCTGCCTGGAGTTGGGGTGCGGCCTGGGGCTTACGGCCATGGCCGGGGCTGCTGCCGGCGCCAAGGTCGCGGCCATGGATTACGAATGGCGGGCCGTGCGCCAGGCCCGGCGAAACGCCGCCCGCAACCTGCCGGAAATCCCCTTTTTCACGCGCATGGACTGGCGCGCTCCGGCTTTTCGGCCCGGGGCCTTCGACTTTATGTGGGGCAGCGACATTTTGTACGAAACCCGGTTCCACGCCCCCCTGACGCCGCTTTTTGACTCGCTTCTGGCCCCGGGCGGCCGCATCTGGCTGGCCGAACCCGAACGCAAGGTGTCCGAGCCGGTGTGGGGCGGGCTTGTGCAGGCAGGGTTTCAGGTCACGCGCCTGGTCGCGCTCCAGGTGCCGTTTGAGCACTATCACAGCACCGTCAACCTGTGGGAATTGACCCGGTAGGGTCGCGGAGGACAGGCATGGGCAAGACCATTCGTTTCGGCGTGTCGCTTAATTCCGAGCTTCTGGAAAAGTTCGACCTGCTTTGCCAGGAAAAAAGCTATCAGACCCGTTCCGAGGCCATCCGGGACCTGATTCGCAACGTGTTGGTGCAAAAGGAATGGGAGCAGACCGATCGGGAGATCGCGGGCGTGTTGTCGCTGGTCTATGACCACCACCAAAGCGATCTGGCCCAGCGTCTGACGGAGATTCAGCACGAGACCCACGATCTGATCCTCTCGGCCCTGCATGTGCATCTGGATCACCACAACTGCCTGGAGGTGCTCATCCTGCGCGGTCCGGGGGAACAGATCCAGAAGCTGTCGCAAAAGCTCGTCTCCACCAAGGGCGTCAAGCACGGCAAACTGACCCTGACCACCACCGGCCAGGACATCGTCTAGCACGGTTGCGCCGCGGCGGCGGCGGGGAAAGGGGTCGATTCCCGGGCCATTGTGGGGTATTGACGCCGGGTCGGCGGCCGTACCGGCGCCGGGCGCCCTTGCGTTCTTGCCCGCCCAGGCCGTCCCCTGAACCGTCAAACCGGGAGCCAGACATGCAAGACGTGCAGCGCGGTCCGGCCGAGGTGCCCATCCCGCTTGACCGGGTGGGAATCCGGGGCGTCAAGCTGCCCCTTTTGGTGCGGGACCGGGCCTTGGGCCGCCAGCATACCGTGGCCAGCGTGGAGCTGTCCGTGGATCTGCCGGCGGACTTCAAGGGCACCCACATGAGCCGTTTCGTGGAGGCCCTGGAGAGCTGGGCCGGGGTGCTCGACTACGGGGCCTTCAAGGTGCTTGTGCTGGACATGGCCCGCCGCCTGGAGGCCCGAAACGCCCACCTGACCTTCCGTTTCCCCTATTTCGCCAAAAAGGCCGCCCCGGTGAGCGGGGCCGCCGGGCTTTTGGACTACAACTGCCTGGTGTCCGGGGAGCTTTCCGGCGAGGCCTTCTCCCTGACGCTTGGGGTGGACGTGCCGGTCATGACCGTGTGCCCCTGCTCCCTGGCCATCTCCGAGCAAGGCGCGCACAGCCAGCGGGCCGTGGTGCGCATCCGTTGCCGGGGGCGCGGGTTCATCTGGCTTGAGGAGCTTATCGAGATCGCCGAGGGCGCGGCCTCCTCGCCGGTGTATGCGCTGCTCAAGCGCGAGGACGAAAAATACGTCACCGAGGCGGCCTTCGCCAAACCGGCCTTCGTGGAGGACGTGACCCGGTCCGTGGCCATGGCCTTGTCCGAACATCCCCGGGTGGCCTGGTATGCGGTGGAGGTGGAGAGCCACGAATCCATCCACAACCACAACGCCTTCGCCGGGATCGAGGGCCGCCGGGACGCCCCCCCCGGCCCGTGAGCCCCTGCCGCGCCGCCGCCGCCCGCCGGGACCGCGACGTCGTCATTGTCTGGTCATCGACTGTGTGGTAGGAACCGCGCCATGCCCTTCGACATCCTCCAGTTCGTCCGCACCAACAAGACCATTTTCATCTGGGGGCTTTTTTTCGCCCTGGTCTGGCTGACCCGGGTTTACGGGCTCTTCGGCCTGGTGTTCATCACGTTTATCCTGTGCTTCACCTTCAATAACGTCATCTGCTGGCTGGCCTCGCACACCCGCGTGCATCGCGTGGCCTGGACCATCGCCGTCTATCTGGTCTTTCTGGCCCTTCTCGTCACCATCTTGTCCTTCGTTTTGCCCAAGCTGGTCTTCGAGACCAAGACCTTCCTGCAACGGTTGCCGGACATGATGGACAACCTCTCCAAGTTTTTGGACAAGACCGCTGTGCAGACCCCGGACATGGCCGTTCCGGTGGTGCGCATCAAAAAATTCCTGTCTGTGGAGAACCTCACGGGCACCAATCTGGAGGGGCTTTTCAACGTGGCGGTGAGCAGCTTCAACCAGGTCACCAGCTACGTCTCCTATTTCCTTCTGGGCACGCTTTTCAGCTTCCTCATCCTGCTTGATTTTCCCAAGCTGCGTCGGCAGACCGCAGCCCTGCGCCACTCCCGGGTCAAGGACTTCTACGAGGTCATGGCCGAGAGCCTGTCCCAGTTCGCCGTCACCGTGGGCACGGCCTTCCAGGCCCAGATGCTCATCGCCCTGGCCAACACCATGATGACCGCCGTGGGCCTGTGGGTGCTCGGCATCCATCCCATCGTGCTGTTGTGCTCCATGGTCTTTTTCTGCGGCCTGATTCCGGTTTTGGGGGTGTTTATCTCCTCGGTGCCCATCCTGCTGGTGGCCTTCAACATTGACGGTCCGGTCCTGGTCTTGTGGGCGCTGTGCATGATCGTTTTGGTGCACCTGTTTGAGGCCTATGTCTTAAACCCCCGGATCATCTCCGTGGTGTTTAAGATAAGCCCGCTTCTGATCCTGATCATCGTCTATATCGGCCATGTCTTTTTCGGGTTGTGGGGCATGCTCCTTGGCGTGCCCGTGTCGGTTTTCATCTATCGCCACTTCATCGCCGGGGCCGGGGCGGCGGACGGCAGCCGGGAAAAACCCGCGGGGTGTTGAGTCGGCCATGATCGTTTTTTCCGCATTCCCTCGTCGCGCCCGGTTTATTTTTGGCGCGTTCCTTTTTTTGGGTCTGGCCCTGGCGGCCACGGCCCGGGCCGGTCTGGAGGAGGGCAAGCGGGCCTATCGCGACGGCGACTACGCCACGGCCCTGCGGGAATTTCTGCCCCTGGCCGAGGCCGGGGACGTCACCGTGCAAAACCAGGTGGCGGCCATGTACTACGCCGGGCAGGGCGTGGACCCCGATCAGGCCAAGGCGGCGGAGTGGTTTCGCCGGGCGGCGGAACGCGGCTCCCCCGACGCCCAATATCTTCTCGGCAAGCTCTATTACCACGGCCAGGGCGTGCCCCAGAACGCCGAAGAGGCGGCCAAATGGCTCCAGGAGGCGGCGCTTTTCGGCAAGCCCCAGGCCCAGGCCCTTGTGGCCAGCATGTTTTTTTCCGGACAGGGCGTGGCCAAAAATGACATGAAGGCCTTTTTCTGGGCCGAGCTGGCCACCCGGGCCGAAAACCTCCCCGAGGAGGACCGGCAGTACGCCCAGGCCGTGCGCGACCGCATCAAGGCCGTCATGGAGCCGGTCCAGGTGGAGAGCGTGAATCAGATGATCGCCAAGTGGGAACCCAAGCGCAAGCGCCCCGGGGGGAAATCCCAGGCCCAGGCGGCGCAATAGGAAAGGAGCACGGTAATGGCGAAAAAACGGATCGTGACATCGGATGCGGCCCCGGCGGCCATCGGCCCCTATTCCCTGGGCGTGTGGGCCGGGGACCTGCTGTTCGTGTCCGGACAGACCCCCACCGACCCGGCTACGGGCGGAATCGTCGCCGGAGGGGTGGCGGAGCAGGCCCACCAGACCCTCAAAAACGTGCGCGCGGTGCTTGAGGCCGCCGGGCTGGGGCTTGAACACGTGGTCAAGTCCACGCTTTTCATCAAGGATATGAACGAATTCGCCCGCATCAACGAGGTCTACGCCTCGTACTTCACCCCGCCCTTCCCGGCCCGCTCCTGCGTGGAGGTGGCCCGGCTGCCCAAGGACGTGTTGGTGGAGCTGGAAGTGGTGGCCCAAAAACCCTAGTGTCGCCTGGGGCGCCGCCTGCGGCGAGGCCCTTGGACGGAAAGAAGCGGGACGCCCGGAGCAATCCGGCCGTCCCTTTCTATTTCTTTTTCTGGCCCAACGGCAGGAGATTCATGGGGTTTATGGCGTCGAGCAAGCCCTTGGCCGCGCCACCCGGGTCGGTGACGGCCCGATAGGCCGCCCCCGCCGCCCCGGTCACGGCCGCAGCCGGGAGGGCCGCCAGATCGGGCCTGACCGAGGGGTCGTCCAGGCTGCCCGTGACGGCCACCGGGATGTCCGCCACCCCGGCCACATGGGCCAGTATCTGCATGTCCAGGGTCCGGCCGGGGATGTCCACCGTGCCCTGGCCCGTGACCTTGTGGGGCGGGGCCTGGATGACGAGGTCCCTGGTCGTGGCCTGGCCGTTTTTGATGGCCGCCGACATTTTGGCCGAGGTGATGCGCGTGCCCGCCGGGGCGCCTTTTTGCGCGTCGTCTCCGCCGCCAAGCCCGAAGGTCAGAAGGCTCATGGGCGAGGACAGTATCTCCGGGGACAGGTTGAGCCCGAGGATGACTCCGTTGGTCAGGGACAGGGAGGCCCTGCCGGACAGGGTGCGCAGCAGGGTGTTTTCGTCCCGGGCCTGGGCGGCGAGGTCGGCGCTTAGGGCCGCCGTGCCCGACAGGGGCTCGCGGCCGATAAGGGCCGAAAGGAGCGTCCCGGCGGCCAGATTCGATCCCTCCAGGCGCAAGGAGACGGGCCGGGCCGGGTTCGCCGTGTCGGCCCTAAGGCTCCCGGACAGGCTGCCGCCAGCCAGTCCGGCCCGGAAACGCGAGACCTCGGCCACGCCCTGGCGCAGGGAGGCCTGGACGTCGAGACCGGTCAGGGCAAGCTTTTTGACGTTTGCGCGTTCGGCGGTCAGGCGCAGGTCGATGACCTCGCCCTGACCCGGGAAGGCCGGGGGGGCGGTTTCCGTCGTGGCGGCGGGCTTGGCCTGGGCGCTGCCCGGGGGCGGCAGGTAGCCGTCCAGGGAAAGGGTTGCGGCGGCTACGGCCACGGCGGCGCGCAGGGGGCCGGTGGTGGTGGACTGGGCCGTGATCCGTATGGGCGCGCCGTCCAGGGAAAGCTGGCCCTCGATGCGGGCCTCGGTATTTTCCAGATAGTCGACCTGAAGGGTCAGGCCCGCTTTCGACAGGGTCTGGGCGTCCGCGCGCGGCGGCAGGGATACCCCGGCCCGGGCCAGAAGGGGCTTGGGATCAAAGGGGGGCACGGTCAGCGACAGGGTGGCCCGGGGCTTGGCCTGGAGGTTGGCGGCCGACAGGGCGCCCTTGGCCGTAAAGCCGGTCTGGGGCAGGGCCAGGGCCAGGGCGGGGCAGGTGAGGGTCCCTTTGGCCAGGTCCATGTCGAAGGAGGCGTCGATCTTCGCCGTGAGGCCGTCGGCTGGAAAACGCCCTCCCTTGACCGTGCCGGACAGGGACAGGTCGCGGCCGGTGAGGCTGTTTGACTCGGCGGAGAAATCCAGGCTGCCCGCGCCCTCCAGGGCGAAAGACGCCAGCGGCAGGCCCGTGGCCGACCCCTCCACCCGCAGCGTGGCCCCGGTTACGGCGAAACGCATGGCCTGGGGGTCCACCGTGGACAGGCCGGAAAGCGCCACCTTGGCCGTCATCTCGGGTCTGGCCGAGGCTGCGGCCAGGGAGACGCTGGCCGTGAAGGGACGTCCCGGGCTTACGTCCGTGGCCTTGATGTTCACGTCCGTGACCGAGAACCGGGTTTTGGCGGCCCGGTCTTCAAACGCCACCCTGGCCCCGGTCAGCTCCGCCGTCTGCACCAGATACCGAAACGACGACGTCTGGCCGTCGGTTTTGACCACCACCATGTGGTCCTTTTCCACCGAGACCTTGGCGATGGGCAGGGCCTTCCAGTTCTCCCGGCCGTCCGCCTCCCGGATCAGGGTGACCGCAAGCCCGGACAGGCGCAGGCCCTCGACCTCGAGATCGCCGCGCAAAAGGGCCATGGGCCGCACCTTGATGTCCGCCGCATCCACGCTGGCGAAGGGCTGGCCGGGAAAGCCGGGCAGTTCCGAGACCACAAGCCCCCGCACCTCGACCCCGAGCCAGGGATACAGCGTCAGCCCCAGGCCGCCGTTTATGGAGACGTGCAGGCCCGTGGCCCGCTCCACGAACCCGGCGATGACCGGGGCGAAGGCCGACGGGTTGACGATCAGGCGCAGGGCGAAGACGCCCGTGCCGATAAGGGCGGCAAGGGCCAGGACGATGACCAGGAGTTTTTTACGCGACGGGGTCATGGGACCTCCCGTGGTTTGCGGATGAGGGGGGGGCGTCATGCTCTCTGGTGGCCCCGGCGGGCCTGGAAGTCAAGGCGAATCGGACGACCCCGGGGTATCCTTGGCCAGGGGCGGCGCGGCCGACTCCGCAGCGGGCGCGTTCTGGGTCAGCCGCACCCCGCCAAGCACCAGGACCCCGCCCAACATGAGCGGCCAGCCAAAGGGTTCGTGGAGAAGGACAATGCCCAGCAGCACCGCCACCACAGGCACCAGATTGATATAGATCCCTGCCCGGGAGGCCCCCAGAGCCTTGATCCCTTCGTAATACCAGAAAAATCCGTAGCCCGTGGCCATGATCCCCAGAAAGGCCAGGTGCAGCCAGTCCGTAAGGGTCAGGGCGGGCACGTCCGCCGCAAGGCCCCCGGCCAGGGCGGGCGGGAGAAGGCAGACACCGCCCAGAAGGCAGGACCATGTCACGGCCTCAAGCGGCGACACCCGGGCCATGACCCGGCGTCCGGCCAGGGTATAGGCCGACCAGCAGGCCACGCAGCCAAGGATCAGCAGGTCCCCCGTCCCGACGCCTCCCTGGATAAGGGCCGCCGCATCGCCCCCGGAGAGCACCACGGCCACCCCGCAAAACGACATCGCAATACCGACAAGACGGGCGGGGCCGAAGCGCTCCCGCAGGACAAGCCCGGAATACAGGGAGACCAGGGTGGGGATGGCGGCCACCATCAGGGCGGCCCGGCTGGCGGGAACGGTGCGCAGCCCGGCGAAAAAAAAGGCGTTGTAGCCGAAGACCCCGGTCAGCCCCAAGAAAAAAAGCCCGGGCAGGTCGCGTTTTGCCGGCAGGGTCAGGGACCCGCAGATGCGCCGCGTCAGGTATAATAGAAAGACCGAGGCCAGGGCGAAGCGCAGGAAGGCGGCGGAAAAGGGGCTGGTGGCCTGGGCCAGATGCCGCCCGGATATCCAGGTGCCGCCCCAGAAGACGACCGAGGCCAGAAGCTTGAGGTGCGTGGTCCACATGGCGATGCTGTTTGTTGCGGGTTGTCCGGGTCGGGGGATGTCGCATAAATGCGGCCCGGTGTCACGGCTCGCGCGGGCGGGGCTGGAATTTGCAAAAAATAGGGCCTGCGGTGAGTTGATTCCCGGGGGCGGGTATGGTTTCCTGTCATGGACGTTTCTGCTCGCCCGCAGCCAGCGGCGAGCCTCCCTGGAGCGACCCGATGAGAGAAGGAAAAGCGATGCGCCTAGCTCATGCCCTGGCGGCCCTGGCGGCCACCCTGTCCCTTTTGGCGGCGGTCTCCTGCGCCACCAAACCCACGGTCCCGGCCGGGGGTGCGGCCCCGTCCGTTCAAGCGCCCCCCCCGGCCCCGGCCGATCTCTCCCAGTTGGAGCGCGTCCGGCCGCTTTCGGGCGCACGGCAGCTCGTCCTGGTCGTCACCCCGGACTACGACAGCATCACGGGCCGTCTGGCCGTTTTTGAGCGGCAGGGGCCAGGCGCCGCCTGGAAACGCCAGGCAGGCCCCTTCCCGGTCACCGTGGGCCGCACGGGGCTGGCCTTCGGGCGCGGGCTGCACGGGGCAGGCCCCTCCCTGCCCGGCATCCCGGCCAAACACGAGGGCGACGGCAAGGCCCCGGCCGGGGCCTTCGCCCTGACCAAGGGCTTTTCCTATAATCCCAAGGCCCTTGGATTTCGTCCCAAGATGCCCATGCACCACGTCACCGCCGACACCATCTGCGTGGAGAATCCCGAGTCGCGCCAGTATAACGTGATCTTCGACGAGTCCACGGCCGGGACGCCGGACTGGACCGGCCCGGACCGCATGTTGCGGGCCGACGGCCTGTATAAAAACGGCCTGTTCGTGGCCCACAACACCGACCCGGTCTCCCCCGGGGCCGGATCGTGCATCTTCATCCATTCCTGGCGCGGCCCGGAATCGCCCACGGCCGGGTGCACGGCCATGGCGCCTGATCGGGTGGTCGCGCTTTTGCGCCTGCTGGACCCGGCCAAGGTCCCGGTCATGGTCCAACTGCCGCGAGAGGCCCTGGACCGGCTGGCCGGGGCGTGGGGCTTGCCGGACCTTGACGGCCCTGGGTCCTGAGCGGCAAGCGCCGACTGTTGATTTTCGAGGCCTATCATATAGAATCGATTAGAATCGATGGCGACACTGGAGACATCATGCAGGACCGCAGATACGTCTTTTCCTGGGACCTGATCGGGAATCTGGACATCGGCAGGCCCAACCTTGGCCCCATGACGCGGCTGGAGGTCTACCGGCTCATGCAGTACGCCTTTCGCGACGTCATCGAAAGGCACTGCGGCACGGTGAAGACCGACACCATTTTTTACGAGTCCGGCTATCTGGCCGGACAGGAATTCTACAAGCAGTTTTTCAGCCATATCAAGGATTTCGCGGTCTTCATCAGTACCGTCCAGGCCACACTCAAGGACATGGGCGTCGGCATCCTGCGGGTGGAGAAGGCGGACATGGAGCAAAAATCCTTCGTCATCACCGTGTCCGAGGACCTGGACTGTTCGGGGCTGCCGGAACTCAACTATGAGGTGTGCGTCTACGACGAGGGGTTTCTGGCGGCGCTTTTGGACAGCTTCACCGGGGAGAAGTTCGTGGTCAAGGAAGTGGACTGTTGGTGCACGGGCGACCGGACCTGCCGATTCACGGCCGAGGTCGTTGGCTGAGGGCCGACATGAAGGTGTCAGCGAGCATGCCTGACAAAGCGCCGCCTCCCGCTGGGGATGCCGAACTGGCCGCCGAGGTGGTGGCCTATCTGAACAGGATTCTGTTCGATTCCCTGCCTGCGCCGACCGTGCCGCAGCGGCTGGAGGGCGTGGAGGGGCTTTTGCCGCTGGCCATGGCCCTAAGCGGCATGCGTCTTTTCGCGGAGCAGCTGGCCACAGGCGATCTGTCAGGGGAGCTCGCCGTGCGCGGGGCGTTCGCCGGGTTTTTCAAGATGCTCCAGTCCAACCTGCGGCACGTGGCCTGGCAGGCCTCGCGGGTGGCCCAGGGGGATTTCTCCCAGCGCGTCGACTTCATGGGGGACTTTTCCACGGCGTTTAACGCCATGGTCCAGGAACTCGACCGGACGCTTACCTTCCTGCGCGCCAGCGAACTCAAGTATCGCCAACTGGCCATCACCGACAGCCTGACCGGGCTTTATAACCTGCGCTATTTCTTCACCATCGCCGAGAAGGAATTCCGTCGCGCCCTGCGCCACCGCCGCCCTGTGGCGGTCATCATGCTCGACATCGACAATTTCAAGAGCATCAACGACCGCCACGGCCACGCCGTGGGGGATACGGTGCTGCGTGAGTTCGCCCGGGTCCTGGGCCGCAGCCTGCGCGGGGCGGACGTGCTGGCCCGCTATGGCGGCGAGGAATTCATCGTGCTTTTGCCCGAGACCGGGTGCGATCCCGCCGTAGCGGTGGCCGAGAAGCTCAAAAAGGGCGTGGAAGGGTGTTTTATCGGCCTGGAGAGCGGCTGTCTGAACATCACCGCCAGCTTCGGGGTGAGCTGTTTTGAAATATTTGCCGGAAACCGGCTGCCTGCCTCCGACATCATGGAGCAGGTGGTGAAACGGGCGGATCAGGCCCTGTACCAGTCCAAAAATACCGGGAAGAACCGGGTCACGTTTTTGGCCTTCGACGATCCGGCCGCCGACGGCCTGGGGTTCGGGGCGTCGCGCAAGATGCGCTGCGCCAAGTCCTGACGCCGCTATGGCGAAACGGCGGGCGGCGGCCTACGGCTCGACGGGTTTGCCTTGCCGTTTGAGCGAGAAATTGAGCATCTTTTTGGCCTCGTCAAAGGTAGGCGTGATGCGCAGCGCGATGCGCGCCGCCTTCTCGGCCTTGTCGAAGCGCTCCCAATCCACATATACCCGGCCCAGATTGAAATAGAGGTTGGCGTCGTTTTTGGCGTAGGGCACGGCGCGGATGAAATACTTCTCGGCCACGTCGAATTTTTTGAGGCGCCGCAGCACGATGCCTATGCGGTTGTAGAGGTGGATCTGGTCCGGGGACAGATCCAGGGCCGCATCCAGGTAGGTGAAGGCGTCCTCGTACAGTTCGCCCTTGATGAACAGGTCCGCGATGCGGGCCTTAAGGTCCGAATCGTCCGGATGCTCCCGGGCCAGCTTCTCCAGAACCTCGCGGGCCTCGTCATGCTTCTGCTCGGCCAAAAGCAGGCGGCCGCGCTCCAACGCCGCCTCGCGGCGCTGGTTTTTCTCCTGCATGAGCCCCTTGGCCTCGTTGACCGCCGAGTGCTGCAACTCCTGGAGCACGTCGCGCAACATCTCCGCCAACTGCTTCTCCTGCCCCGGCTGGTATTGCATGAGCAGCGGGTAGGAGGAGCGGAAACCCTTGTCGTTGTTGATCAGATACACGGCGTCGGTGATCATCCGCATGAACTCGTCCCGCTCGGACTTCATGAGCTGGGAGCGCAGCATGCTGTTGACGGCCTCGAAAAGCGAGGTGACCGCCGGAAACACCTTCCCCTGCTTGAGATGGGTGCCTACAGCCGTGATCTGGGCTCTGGCCTTGGAGAGTTCCGCGGACATGCGTTCGCCTCGTGTTTTGGCGCCGGGCTATTTGCCGGTGTGCTCCCGGACCATCTCGCGGAACCGCCGGAAGAAAAAGCGGCTGTCGTGGGGGCCGGGCGCAGCCTCGGGGTGGTGCTGGATGGCGATGATGGGCTTTTTGGCGTGCGCGAAGCCTTCCAGCGTCTGATCGTTGAGATTGACGTGGGTCAGGCGTACATCCTTCAGGCTGGCGATGTCCACGCAGAACCCGTGGTTCTGGGAGGATATCTCGATACGCCCGGTCTCCAGGTCCTTGACCGGGTGGTTCAGGCCGTGGTGTCCGAATTTGAGCTTGAAGGTCCGGCCGCCCAGGGCCAGCCCCAGCAGCTGATGCCCCAGGCAGATGCCTGCCGTGGGATAGATGTCGGCCAGAACCGCCGTGGCCGCGACGAGTCCGGTCAGGGCCGCCGGGTCGCCGGGACCGTTGGATAAAAATAGGGCGTCCGGGGCGAGGCGTATGACTTGGTCGGCGGTGAAGGTGGACGGCACGGCCAGGATGTCGAAGCCCTGGTCCAAAAGCAGACGCAGGATGTTCCACTTGACGCCCATGTCGTAGACCACCACCCGCGGGCCGGGGCCCGGCCAGGCGTAAGCCCCGTCCGCAAGCGTCACGGGCACGGGCTTTTCGCCGTCGAAGCGGTAGGGGCCGTCGCAGGTGACCCGGTCGGCCAGCCCCAGACCCTCCATGGACGGCAGGGCCCGGGCGGCGGCCACCAGGGCCTGGGGGTCGGACACGTCCGTGGAGATGTAGCCGCGCATGGCGCCGTGGAGGCGCAGATGCCGGGTAAGCGCCCGGGTGTCGATGCCCTCGATGCCCATGACCCCCTGGCGGGTGAGATAGTCCGGCAGGGAGGCCGTGGCCTGCCAGTTGGAGGGCGTCTTGCAGCATTCCTTGACGATGAACCCGGCCACATGGATCTTGGCCGACTCCACGTCGGCGGGATTGACCCCGTAGTTGCCGATGTGGGGATAGGTCATACACACCATCTGTCCGTGGTAGGACGGATCGGTGAGGACTTCCTGGTATCCGGTCATGCCGGTGTTGAAGATGACTTCCCCCTCGGCCGTGCCCTGGCCGGTGAACGATTCGCCGGGGAAAAGGGCGCCGTCTTCCAGGGCGAGGATGGCTTTCATGCGGTTCTCCGAAAAAATAGGGGTGCGGCCTTGCGGCGTGGGAAACGGCCGTTCGGCCGGTCAACTGGATTTAATATACCGTAACCCCCGGTTTCGTCCAGTCCAGGGGCGGCCTGCAGCCGACGGCTCAGCGGCCATGGCGGAATCTGGCCAGCCCCAGTTCGATGAGTCGGGTCAGAAGGTCCTCGAAGGTCATGCCCGCCGCCGCCGCCGCCCGGGGCAAAAGGCTTGTCGGGGTCATGCCCGGCAGGGTGTTGGTCTCCAGAAGATAGAGCCGGTCATCGGACAAGATGAAGTCGGAGCGGCTGTAGCCGGTAAGCCCCAGCGCCCGGTGGGCGGCCAGGGCGCTCTCCTCCAGCCGGTGGAGCAGTTCCTGGGCGACCGGGGCCGGGCACAGTTCGTCGGCCCCGTCCTGGGCGTATTTCGCGGTGTAGTCGAAAAAGCTGCTGCCGGATTTGGGTTTGATGAGGATGGGCGGCAGGGGGGTCTCCCCGAGCACGGCGCAGGTCAGCTCCATGCCGGTCAGGGCCGGCTCCACGATGGCCGCCTCGCCGCACTGGAAGATGGCCGCAAGCGCCGCGTCAAGGGCCGCGTGGTCGGCGGCCAGGCCCGCGTTCACGCTCGATCCGCCCAGATTGGGCTTGACGAAATAGGGGGGGGCGAAGCGTGGGGCGAAGGATGGGGCGGGCGGCCGGGGCAGAAACTCCCAGGGAGGGGTGAGCAGGCCGCAGGAATGAAAGATCTGTTTGGCGGCGGCCTTGTTCAGGGCCAGAAGCGACCCCGATGGGCCGGTCCCCTGATAGGGAACCCGGGCCGCATCCAGGATGGCCTGGATGAGTCCGTCCTCGCCTGGCGAACCGTGCAGGTTCAGGAAGGCGAAATCGGTCCTGGCGGCCTCGGCGGTCAGGTCGTGGAAGGATTCGGCCGGGTCGAGAAATCGGACGTCATGTCCCAGGACCACGAGGGCCTGCCGGATTTTTGCGGCTCCGGCCAGGGACACCTCGCGTTCACTCGACCAGCCGCCGGCAATGAGCAATATCTGCATCAGGTTTGAATCCCAGGGTTTGTATCAGCGCCTCTTCGATTTCCCGGGCCTGATCGAAGGAGCGGCCGATGCGTTGACGAATGTCCTCGGTGGCCCCATACCGGTGTAAAAGATCCTCGAAACGCTCGCTGAGGCTGACCACCCGGTTGTGCTTTACCCGCTTGTCGCTGTAAATGATGCTCAGGGGCAGGAAATGGGTCCGGATGTCCACGGGAAACGGCCAGTGGACATGGTGGATGATCCCCTGGGACAGGACGGCGTTGCCCGTCAGTTCCTGGACCCAGGCCCCGCCGAGTTGGCTGTGGTTGCCGCCGTGGCGGATGGTGTAGGTCTTGGCCAGATCGTGCAGAAGCGCCGCCGCCAGCACGGCGTCCACGTCCACCTCGAACCCGGCCGAGGCGGCCAGGCGGGCCAGGGTTTCGGCGATGCAGGCCACGGCCTGGCTGTGGGCCCGGATGTTGGGCAGCATGTCGTAGGCGTCCCACAGGGCCAGACACTGCCGCCGCGAGGGCACGAAGGACACCTCCGGGGCGTCGGCCCCGGGCATGGCTTCGGGACGCGCCTCAGGGGCGGCCGCACACGGGGCGTCGAGGGGCGGTTTTTCAGGCATTGTGGAGACGGATGTTTTGAGGGGGCGGGCTTTTTCCCGCCGCAACCCGCGCGGCTGCGACCATAGCAACTTCGCAGGAAAAACGGAAGAGACCCCGTCCCGCTCCGGGGCGGAAACATGATCGATAAGGAGTGACGCCGTGAAGCGTTTTGCCGTGCGCTATGAGACGAAAATGTTGGAGGATCGCGAGGGCGTGGAGGTGGTCGCCGCCGAAAGCAAGGGGCGGGCCATGTTCGCGGCCCAGGGCCGGGTGCATCCCGAGGCCCCGGGCGATGAACCCTATTTCTATTTCGAACCGCTTTCCATCGTGCCCGGGGCCTCGGGCGGCATGTACGAGGTTACGTACCGCACCAAGGTCGAGCGCGACGTCGCGGGCCAGGTGGAGGTGGCGGCCGCAGACGCGGACGAGGCCCGCAAAAAGGCCCGCTTCGCGGTGCACAAGGAGCTTATCCCCCCCAGTTGCTTTCGGGCCGTGGCTGTGGAGGAGGTGGCGTGAGCGCCGACCCGGGCGAGACGCCGCCCCGGCCGGTCGAGCCCCGCCCCGGCGGCGAGTCGGTCCGTTTCCAGGACAGGCTCCAGGTCAAGCTGAGTCTGGTGCTGGTGGCGGCCTCCACCCTGGTTCTGGCGGCGTTTAGCCTCTACGACTATTACGCCGTCAAGTCCGTGCGCCTGACGGAGTTGCGCATTCTGGCCGACAGCGTCACGGAGCGCCTGGCCCACGTGTTGCTTTATCCCATGTGGAACGTGGACACCAAGGAGATCACCAGGATCATCGAGACCGAGATGGTCAACGGCAACCTGCGGGCCGTGGTGGTCATCGACGAAGACGGCAAGACCGTCCTGGGCGGGAGACGCCGCGACGGCGGCGACCTGCAGGCGGCGGACGAGCTGTGGGACCGGGAGGGGATGCTCGGCCGCACCAGACGTATCGAACTTGGCGGCCGCAACTTGGGCAGCTTAAGCGTCTTTGTCCACACCCAGGCCATGGAGCAGGCCCTGCTCTCCACCGTGGCCGGCAACGTCCTGCGCACCTTCGCCCTGGAGGTCGTGCTGGTGGCGATGCTCTTTTTTTTCGTCAAAAGCACTGTTCTCGATCCCCTGGTGCGCATGCGCCAGGTAGCCCAACGCATCAGCCAGCGACGGGACTACGGCCTGCGTTTCGATGCCAACCGACGGGACGAACTGGGGAATCTGGCCGAGGCCTTCAACGAGATGCTGTCCATCATCCGCAGCAACGAGCAGGCCCTCAAGCTGCACGGGGAACGCCTGGAGGATCTGATCACCCGCCGCACCCTGGAGCTGGCCGGGGCCAAAAAGACCGCCGAGGACGCCAACCAGGCTAAGGGCGAATTTCTGGCCAACATGAGCCACGAGATCCGCACCCCCATGAACGCGGTCATCGGCATGGCCGAGCTGACCCTGAAAACCCCCCTGTCCCCACGCCAGCGCCAGTATCTCTCCGTCATCCGGGCCTCCAGCCGTTCGCTTTTGCGGGTCATCAACGACATCCTGGACTTCTCGCGCATCGAGGCCGGGAAGATGGCCATGGAGCACATCAGCTTCCGGTTGCCGGAGGTGCTCGACGAGGTGCTCGACCTGTATCGCGGGGCCGTGGCCGACAAGGACATTGATCTGATCCTGGATATCGATCCCGACGTGCCTGCGGCCCTGGTCGGCGACCCCCTGCGCCTGCGTCAGGTGCTGGTGAACCTGGTCTCCAACGCCTTCAAGTTCACCGAACGCGGCGAGGTGGTCCTGCGGGCCGACCTGTCCCGGGACATGGGGTCCCGGGCGGAGCTCATCTTGAGCGTGCGCGACACCGGGCCGGGCATCCCGGCCGACAAGCTGCATAGCGTCTTTGAGGCCTTCACCCAGGCCGACGGCTCCGTGACCCGCAAACACGGCGGCACGGGGCTTGGACTGGCCATCGCCCGGGACATCGCCCGGCTCATGGACGGCGACGTGTGGGCGGAAAGCGAACTCGGCCAGGGCAGCGTGTTTCAGGTCCGGGTGATGCTGGACAAGGACGGCGCGGCGCCGGATGCCGCGTCCCCCCTGGCCGGGCGGCGCGTCCTTTTGGCCACGGCCAATCCGGGGCTGGCCCGGGCGCTGGCCAAGGCCCTGCGCCGGTTCGGGGCGACGGCGGAGGCGGCCGCAGCAGGGGAGGACGTGGTCTCCCAGGTGGCCGGGGCCGAGCCGCCGTGGGACGCGGCCATAGTGGACGGGGTTCTGCTTGGCGGCCTGTCGTCCGGGTTGCCCGGCAGCCTGTCCCAGCTCTTCGACCTGCCCGTGCCGGTGATCGTTTTGACCCAGGCCGGGCGGGCGAGGCAGGCCTTTCTGGATGCCTTTCCAGGGGCGCGGCATTTTCTGGAGAAGCCCGTGGGATTGGCCAGCCTGGAGGCCGCGCTGGCCGCCGCCCTGGAGATATCGGCCACGTTGTCCGAACGCGGCGGCCCGGCCGTTGCGCAGCAAGGCGACGCCCCCGAACCCCATTTTCCGGGATTGCGCGTCCTGGTGGCCGAGGACAACGCCACCAATCGTCTGGTGGCCCAGGAGATTCTTGGCGACGCCGACATTACGGTGCGTCTGGCCGCAGACGGGGAGGAGGCCGTGTCCCTGGCCGGGCGCGAGGCCTTCGACCTGATCCTGATGGACGTCTCCATGCCCGGGATGGATGGCTACGCGGCGGCCCGGGCCATCCGCGCCCTGCCGCACGGGGGACAAACGCCCATCGTGGCCATGACCGCCCACGTCACGGAAAGCGACCGGAAGCGTTGCCTGGACGCCGGGATGAACGAGCATCTGACCAAACCCCTGGACCGGGACAGGCTTTTTGCGGTCATCGCGTCCCTGGCCTGGGCCGGGCGGGGAGAACCGGACCCGGCGGCCGCAGGTTTGCCGGGTTGCGCCAGGACGGGAGCCGGGGCCGCACCCTTCGGGGCGCCCGGCGCCTTTGACGCCGACGAGGCCCGGCTGCGCACGCTCCCCGGACTCGACGTGGACGAGGGCCTGTACCGGCTTGGCGGCAAGGCCGCGATTTATCGCAGCATCCTGTCCGGGTTCTCCAGAAGCGGCCGCGAATACCTGGAGCAGATGCGCCGGGCCATGGCCGACGGGCGCAGCGAGCAGGCCCGCGATGTGGCCCATAAGCTGGCCGGAGCGGCGGGGAACGTCTCGGCCGTGGAGGTGCGGGACATGGCCTGGGCCATGGAGGAGAGCCTGGACAGCGGCCGGGTGGAGGAGGCCCGGGTCCTCCTGGAGGGCCTCGCCAGGGCCATGGAGGCCGTATCCCGGGGCGTGGAGGGCCTGGGGGCGTAGGTCCGTACGAGGCAGCCCGATGCCGGGCCAGGAACGGTTTTTTTGGTTTCACGCCGGTTTGATTTCGTGTAGCATCCCGATATCCCAGGGGGCTGCGTGCACGTCGATTGGGCGTCGCCGGGCCTTCCCGGGATGGAGACAGTCGGTTTCAATTGGTATGGAGCGGCGCAAGGCGGCTGGCTCCGGCTGGGGATCATGTCTCGCCTTCCCCTTCGTTGCAGCCACTCAACAGAGTTTTTTTACGGGGGAACGTCGCCGCCCGCTGCGCCCTGGTTTCGGGGCGTTTTCGGGCTGGAGGCGGATCGTCCGCCCAAGGACCGGCCCCGGCATTCGCCCGGACGGTCCGGAGTGACCGGGATGCCGGGCGGGATCGCCCCGCCGGGCGACGCGACTTTGGAGCGGCGCAGACAATATGTTCGCAATCATCGGCATTGTGGTGGTCCTTGGGGCCGTCTTCGGGGGGTACATCCTCGAAGGCGGCAGCATGCATACCCTTTTCCAGCCCATCGAGCTTCTGATCATCGGCGGGGCGGCGTTGGGCTCTTTCCTCATAGGCGCGCCCAAGTCCGTGGTCATCGGCTCCATCAAAAAAGCCCTTTCTGTGTTCACCGCCAAAGAGGCCTCCAACGCGGATTTCCTCGAGCTGCTGACCCTTCTCTACGAGATCATGAACATCGCCCGGCGCGAGGGCATCGTGGCCCTGGAGGCCCATGTCAACAAGCCCGACGGCAGCGCCATCTTCGGCCGCTTCAAGTCCGTGGCCGCCAACCACGTGCTGCGCGACTTCATCTGCGACAACGTCAAGGTGCTCATCTCCGAGAGCATCGAGACCCATCGCTTCGACGCCCTCATGAGCCTGGACATCAGCACCATCGAGCACCATGAGCTCATTCACCCGGCGGCCCTCAACAAGGTGGCCGACTCCCTGCCGGGCCTGGGCATCGTGGCCGCCGTTTTGGGCATCGTTTTGACCATGGGCAAGATCAACGAGCCGCCCGAGGTCCTGGGCCACAGCATCGGCGCGGCCCTGGTCGGCACCTTTTTGGGCATCCTCATGTGTTATGGCTTCGTGGGGCCAATCGCCTCCAACGTCGAGCATCAGGCGGGCGGCAGGATGGCCTTTCTGGCCTGCGCCAAAGAGGCCCTTTTAGGCATGCAAAGCGGCTTTTCCCCCATGCTTTCGGTTGAGATGGGCCGCCGGGCCGTGCCCGAGGACGTGCGCCCCTCCTTCGAGGATCTGGAAGGAGCCCTGCGTGGCAAAAAGTAAGACGGGCGAACCAAGTCCCATCATCATCGTCAAAAAGGGCGGCGGCGGCCACAAGGCCCACCACGGCGGCAGTTGGAAGGTGGCCTATGCCGACTTCGTGACGGCCATGATGGCCTTTTTCCTGCTTTTGTGGCTGGTGGCGGCGCTCAAGCCGCAGCAGAAAAACGAGCTGGCCCTGGTCTTCCAGGACAAAAACGCGCCCACCAACGAGAAGGTGGTCAACCTGGAGAAGATCCCCAACTTCATGGCCAAGGACGCCAAGGTGGGGAGGCCGGAGTTCAAGCTCTCCCAGGAAAACAAGCTCCGATACGAAGTGGCGCTCATGATCAAGGAGATCATCGCCAACGACCCCAACCTGCGCCAGACCTCAGGCGTCAGTTCCGACTCGGCGGGCGTGCTCTTAAACGTCAACAGCCCCGTGCTTTTCGATCCCAACTCCGCCACCCTCAAGCCCGGCTCGGACAAGATGCTCCAGGGCATCATCGATATCTTAAAGGCCCACAAGATCGACCTCGTGGTCCGGGGCCACGCCGACGACGGCGAGACCGGCGGCGGGCTCTATCCCTCCAAGTGGGAGCTGTCCTCGGCCCGGGCCGCGGCCATCGTGCGCTACATCGTGGAAAAAGGCGGCATCCCGCCCACCCGGGTGCGCGCCGTGGGCTACGGCGACAGCCAACCCCTGGTGCCCCCCACCTCCCCCGACGCCCGGGCCAAGAACCGGCGGGTGGAATTCTACTACCACGGCCAGGACACCCCGGCCTGGTAGCTTCCTCAATCTCCGCCATCGCCATGCCCTGGGCGCGTATTCGAGACAGGCATACGCCGTGGCCGTTCGTATGCCGAAAGCCGCCAGCCAGCCCGTATTCCGGCTTTTTTCCCCGGGAGGCTTTACGCCACGGCCCGCCGGGTTTATCTTTGCGCATTGACGTGCATCACGTACCCGCCGCCCCATTAACCGCCATCCCGGAGGAAACCCCCGTGTGTCTTGCCGTTCCCATGGAAATCATCGGCATCGCCGATAACGTCGCCGACGTGGAAATAGGCGGCGTCAAGCGCCAGGTCCGTCTGGACATCATCGACGAGGCCCCGGCCGTCGGGGACTATGTCATCGTTCACGCCGGATTCGCCCTGCGCCGCCTGGACCGCGCCGACGCCCTGGAGACCATCAAGCTCTTTCAGGAAGGACTTAACCTTGAACTCCTTTGACGCCTTCAAGGATCCGGCCTTGTGTAAAAGCCTGCTTGAGCGGCTCACGAAAGAGGCCCAAACCCCCATGCGCTTCATGGAGGTCTGCGGCACCCACACCGTGGCCATCTTTCAAAGCGGCCTGCGCTCGCTCCTGCCGGATACCATCACCCATCTGACCGGCCCGGGCTGTCCCGTGTGCGTCACCCACGAATCCGAAGTCGCCGCGTTTCTGGAGCTGGCCGCCCGCGACGACGTCATCGTGGCCACCTTCGGCGACCTCATGCGCGTGCCCGGCCCAAAGGGCGCAAACCTCAAGACCGCCTCGGCCGAAGGCGCCCGGGTGGAGGTCGTCTATTCGCCCTTCGACGCCCTGGCCCTGGCCAAGGCCAACCCCGACCGCAAGGTCGTCTTTCTGGGCATCGGCTTCGAGACCACCGCGCCCGCCGTGGCCGCCACCATCCGGCTGGCCCGGGAGCAGGGGCTTAAAAACTTCCTGGTCATGAGCTTCCACAAGCTCGTGCCCCCGGCCCTGCGCGCCCTTCTGGCCGATCCCGAGGCCCGGGTGGACGCCTTCCTTTTGCCCGGGCACGTCTCGGCCATCATCGGCGTCGACCCCTACGCCTTCCTGGCTACGGAATACCGCGTGCCCTCGGTCATCACCGGCTTCGAGCCGCTGGACATCCTCCAGGCGCTTCTGCACATCGTGCATATGCGCCGCGACAACGCCCCGGCCGTCATCAACCAGTATTCCCGGGTGGTGCCCGAACACGGCAACCCAAAGGCCCTGGCGGTCATGGCCGAGGTCTTCACCCCGGCCGACGCCCTGTGGCGCGGCATCGGCATGCTGCCCCAAAGCGGCCTCGTGCTCTCCGAGGCCTACGCGGCCTTTGACGCCTTCAAGGTGCTGGGCGTCACCCTCAAGGACCATCCGCCGCTGCCCGGCTGCCGCTGCGGCGAGGTGCTCAAGGGCAAGATGCCGCCCAACGAATGCCCGCTTTTCGCCAAGGCCTGCACCCCGGCCACGCCTGTTGGGCCGTGCATGGTGTCCACCGAAGGCGGCTGCGCAGCGTATTACAAGTATCGGGTCGAGACGTAGGAGGCGAGGCGGCGGGGAGGGGGCGTCGCCCCCTCCCCGCACCCCACCCCGACCGGGGGGACTTTTGTCCCCCCGGACCCCCCGCGCAGGCTTCGCCCTGCGTGGCGGGACAATGTGCATGAGGCCGCGCGTCAGGACCGGGGCTTTGCCCCGATCCTGACGCGCTATAAAAGTTTTTTGGTGGTGAGGGGGGCCTCTCCCCCCGGTTCCTCAAAAAAGGGGCTTCTCCCCCCGGCCGCCGGAGGCGCACATCATGTCAGGACGGCTTCTTTTGGATCACGGCAGCGGCGGCAAGGCGTCGCAGCGTCTGGTTTCCGAGATGTTCATGCGGCATTTCGACAACGAGATTTTGCGCGTCATGGACGACGCGGCGTATTTGGACATATCCGGGCCGTTGGCGGTGAGCACGGACTCGTTTACCGTGGACCCGATCTTTTTCCCGGGCGGCGACATCGGCGCGCTGGCCGTGCATGGCACGGTCAACGACGTGTCCATGCTCGGGGCCACGCCGCTTTTTCTGACCTGCGGGTTTATTCTGGAAGAGGGGCTGGCTCTGGCGGACCTGGAGCGCATCGTGGTCTCCATGGGCCATGCCGCGCGTGAGGCCGGGGTGCGCATCGTGGCCGGGGACACCAAGGTCGTGCCGCGCGGCGCGGCGGATAAAATATTCATCAATACCACGGGCATCGGCACGGTACGGGTCAGTCCGGCCCCGAGCGGGCATCGGGCCGCGCCGGGAGACGCGATTCTTTTGACCGGCAGCATGGGCGACCATGGGCTGGCGATTTTGTCCACGCGGCAGGGGTTGTCCTTTGAGTCGCCGGTGGTCAGCGACTGCGCCTCGCTCAATTTTTTGGTGGGCAAGGTGCTGGACGCCGTGTCGGACGTGCATGTGCTGCGCGACCCGACGCGCGGCGGGCTGGCTACGACGCTCAATGAGATTGCCGGGCAATCGGGCGTGGGGTGCTTCATCGAGGAGTCGTGCATTCCCGTGGACCCGGCCGTGGCCGGGGGCTGCGCGGTTTTGGGGCTTGATCCTTTGTATCTGGCCAACGAGGGGAAATTCATCTGCATCGTGCCCGAGGCCGACGCCGAGGCGGCGCTGGCGGTCATGCGGGCCGACGCGCTTGGGCGCGGGGCCTGCCGCATCGGCGAGGTGCGGGCCGAGCACCCCGGCAAGGTGGTGATGACCACGCCTCTTGGCGGACAAAGGCTTTTGGGGATGCTCGAAGGGGAGCAGCTGCCGAGGATTTGCTAATCGTTCACGCCAAGCATGTTGCGGAAAATGGTTTCAAGCGTGTCTTTCAGAGTATCGATTTCTGGTTTCAATTCTTTTCGTGCTGTGTCCCATGCTTGTTTACGTTCGAGTATTAGCTCACGGTTGTGTCTGAATTCTATGTCGTTAATGTCAACAGGGTAAGTTGTTATTTCTAGTACAAGGGTTTTGATTTTTTTCTGCATTTTTTCAATTGTTGTGCATGTGTCTTCTGGGAATAGAATTTTATGACTGTAGTAATAATCCAAAAAATCATTGTGAACTTGTTTTAAGAGTTTAATTTTATCTATTAGGCTTGGCTCTCCTTCATATTGAATGATATTTATGGTGCTCTCTAAGTTTAAATAAACGTTTGAAAGTTTTTTGTAAATTTCTTTGATTGCATCGGCTCTTTCTTGGTGCAAGTTTGTAAATTTTATGATGGCCTTTTCTTTCTCTGCTTCGAGAAGAATTTTTAGTCGTTCCGTGTCTTTATCTAAAAGTTGCTTGAATAGGCTGCGTGCTACAAATACAATAACACTGATTGTAACAGTTGTTAATGTTGATATGATGAGATAGATTGTTCCTGAGTTGCATATTATTTCCTTGTAATATTCTGCGTCAGGCATGTGGTTTTTTTCCGGTTGTATGTGAAGGTCTACGAGGTGGGCACCGATAATATCTTCGTATGCAATGTTTATTGTACGATTACCAGATATAAATTTTTATGGTTTTTGTCAATAAGCGAGAGAATCGGTGTGTTTGTTGGTTGAAGAATGTGGATGTATTTACAAAATACTGTGAAAGATATGTCAATTACCAGCTATACGGCGGATGAACTTCGCGCCAAGCGCGCCGAAAGCCGCACGGACATGTCCAGGTTGGACGCGACCACGGACGCCGATGTGGAGCGGCTGGTGGCGGCCGACGCCGACGAGGCCGCCCTGGTCCCGGACTGGACCCGGGCGAAGTTGGTCGTACCCACATCGAAAGAATCCGCCAGGCCGTAACCTCCACGCCGACCCTCCGGGCCATGTTATGGCGGCCCGGCCGGGCCACGATCATCCTGCCGCTTTTTTCTCCATCTCCGACAGCTGCCGCTGGTAGAACACCAGATCGATATCCCGGGGCCGGACGCCGCATTCGGAAACAAGCGCGTGCATCTGGCCCCGATGGTGGGTCTGGTGGTTGAAAAAGTGCGCCGTCATGGCCGCCATGGGCAGGGCCATGGGGCGGCCGTCCATGGCGTGGTAGTGCAGGATGCCCGTCAGTCGGGCCGGGTCCAGATCCCGGGCGAAGGCCACGATGCGGGCGTCCTCGGCCCGGCGCGCGGCGAGCAGGTCCGCAAACCCGGGATAGGGGATGATGTCGATGGCTGTGGGGCTGTCACCTGATCCGGTGAAGCGGGAGAGCCACGCCCTGTCGGCCAAAAGCAGATGGTTGGCGATGCCCGCGATGGAGCCGAAATTCACGGGCCGTGGCGCGGCGAAGTCCTCGGGCGACAGTTCGGAAAGATGTTCGAAGAGCAGGGCGTTGGCCCAGGCGTTGTACCCGGCCAGGGTGACGAAAAGGTTCTTCATATCGCGCCTCCTGTTGATGTGAAATAGGCTCGATGGTGGGACGATGACAAGTCGTTTTGCGCAACTGGCATATTGACGCCACTCCCCTTGGGGTGCATTTTCCCCCAAACAAAAGGAGTCCGTCATGCCTACCCAATTCGCCCACACCAACATTGTCGCCAGGGACTGGAAAAGTCTGGCGCGTTTCTATGAAATTGCACTGGGCTGTACGCCCCTTGCCCCCGAACTCGTCCTTTCCGGAGACTGGCTCGACGAGCTGGTCGGCCTGTCCGGATGCAGCCTGCACGGCGTCAATCTGCGCGTGCCCGGCCACGGCGACACCGGCCCCATGCTTGAAATCCTGACCTACGCGGACATGCCCGAAGGCCCGGTCATGCATGCCAACACCCCGGGGATGGCCCATCTGGCCTTTGCCGTGGACGATGTCGAGGCGGCGGTCAAGGCCTTTGTGGCCAACGGCGGCAGCCTTGTGGGCAAATCCATCGTAAAAGAGGTTCCCGGCGTGGGGCGGTTGTCGGCAGCCTACGCCCGCGACCCCGAGGGCAACATCGTGGAGCTCATGCGCTGGGACTAGCGGGCGCCCGGTGATCCGGGTGGGAATTTCCATTCGGGATCGTTCAATGATTTTGCCGACGTGAGGCCGCGCGGCGCGGATCACGCGGCGGTGCTGCGCGGGCGCATGTCGCGGGATATCCCGGCGGCGTGCGCCCGGTTTTGTTTCGCCTTGACTCCCTCCACCCGCCCGACGCATCCTGCCACCGAAGCACAAGGAGCGCCGTATGCCCGTCCGTTACGCCCACACCAACATCATCGCCCGCAACTGGCGGTCCCTGGCCGCCTTCTACGAAACGGTCCTGGGCTGCACGCCCGTGCCGCCCGAACGCGACCTGTCCGGGGCGTGGCTGGACGCCCTGACCGGGCTTTCCGGCAGCCGTCTGCGCGGCATGCACCTGCGGCTGCCCGGGCACGGCGAGTCCGGCCCGACGCTGGAAATCTTCTCCTACGACGACATGCCTGCCGGCTCCGTCATGGCCCCCAACACCCCGGGGCTGGCGCATCTGGCCTTTGCCGTGGACGACGTGGCGGCCGTGGCCCGGGCCTTTTTGTCCCACGGCGGCAGCCTGGTGGGCGAGGCCATCGTGCGCGACATCCCGGGCGTGGGGCGGCTTTCCTGCGTCTACGTCCGCGACCCCGAGGGCAATATGGTGGAGTTGCAGCGCTGGGACGCGGCAGCCTAGGCGCCTCGCGGCAGGTGAGCGCATGCCGGGGCAGCTCCTGGCATTTTCTCGGTTTTTGCCGCCGGAACGCGAGTCATCTTGTGCGGCAGAGGGAGGCAGCGCTATGCTGGGTAGTTTAGACATGGCATGCTTATGTATATGTATTTTGTCGTTCGATTGACTCTGTGCCGGTACATATTCAATTTACACGATCATGTATTGTTATAGAGAATGCACACTCTGTATATATTAGGATTTATTATGGAAAAATGTAATGATGAATTCAGTGTGGAACGACATTTTGATAAAAGTCTTGCGGATAAATATGATCGCAGGATTCGGATGTTTTGTCCCAGCTACGATGCCCTGCATCGAATGATTCTTCCCTGGTTTCAGGGATTGCCAAAAGATGCGCTCTTTCTTTCTTCTGGGGCTGGAACGGGTGCTGAAATATTATCGCTGGGAAAGATGTTTCCATCTTGGAGGTTTGTAGCCGTAGATATTTCAACAAATATGATAGGCGCTTGCCAAGGTAAAGCGGCTGAGGCTCATTTGAATGATAGAGTTACATTCTTTAATGGTCGTTTGCAGGATTGTAAATTGTCTACGCCGTGTGATGCCGCGTCGTCTATCTTTGTTTCTCACTTCATAAAATGTCGAGAAGAAAGGCTTTCCTACTTCAGATCGATCTCAGCGAATTTGAAGATGGGCGGCGTACTCGTTCTCTCCGATCTTTTTGGGGACAAGACTTCTCCGGAATTTGCGACACTGATGGATGTGTGGTTACGATCCTATGCGTTACATGGCGTTTCTGATGAAGAATTAATCAATGACAGAAATCATATCAATAGTGATGTGGATTTCATCACGGAAAACGAGTTGATTTTGATATTAAATGAAGCAGGTTTTGCAACGCCAATAAGGTTCTATCAGACATATTTGTTTGGCGGATGGGTCGCTACTCGTATCGTTTGAGAGTCATTATTTAGAAGTATTCTCTAGATACAGTTTTTCATTGGTGCTAAGAATGCATAGTAAGTAATTACTGCAGTATCATTCGTTGTGAAGGCATATATAACTGCCAGAATAATTAGAAATATTGTTCAGTGATAGTATTGACCTGACCCCCGCCTCCCCGGCCCGTTCCCTTCCCGGGTGAAATGGGCTATGTCTGCCGGATGCCGGGCGCGGATTCCATGCGGCGTCCGAAAACCCCTTTCCCATCAGGTTCATCCCGCATATGGCCGACTTCGTCCACCTGCACTGCCACACAGAATACAGCCTCCTCGACGGCGCCATCCGCATCGGCGACCTGGTCAGGACCGCCAAGGACTTCGGCTGTCCGGCCGCGGCCATCACCGACCACGGCAACATGCACGGCGGGCTGGTCTTCTATGAGGCCGCCAAAAAGGCCGAGCTCAAGCCGATTGTGGGCTGCGAGGTCTACGTGGCCAAGGAGCGCATGGGGCTTAAAGACGCCCGCTCCGCCCGCGACGCCGGATGGCACCTGATCCTTCTGGCCCAAAACGACGTCGGCTTCCGCAATCTCCTTAAGCTCGTGACCATGGGCTATTTCGAGGGCTTCCACTACAAGCCCCGGGTGGACAAGGCCGTTTTGGCCGCGCATTCCGAGGGGCTTATTGCGCTTTCGGCCTGCCTCAAGGGCGAGATCAACCAGGCCTTTTTGCGCGAGGGCATGGACGCGGCCCGGGAGCAGGCCAGGCAGTACGCCGCGCTTTTCCCGGACCGGTTTTATCTGGAGCTTCAGGCCAACGACCTTCCCGAGCAGGCCAAAGTCAACGACATGCTCATTGAGCTGGCGCACGAGACCAAGCTGCCGCTGGTGGCCACCAACGACTGCCACTACCTGCGCGCCGACGACGCCCAGGCCCATGATATTTTATTGTGCATCCAGACGGCGGCCTGCGTGGACGACGAAAAGCGCATGCGTTTCACCACCAAGGAGCTGTATTACCGCTCCCCGGACGAGATGGCCGCCGCGTTCGCCCATGTGCCCGAGGCCGTCGCCAACACCTGCGCCATCGCCGAGCGCATCAATTTGTCCCTTGATCTCAAGTCGCTGCATTTCCCGGCCTACACCGCGCCCGAGGGCAAGGACCTGGACGAAACCATGGCCGTCATGGCCCGCGAGGGCCTGACGCGGCGGCTGACCAAGATGCCGGGGGTGGACGAGAAAAAATACTGGGAGCGCCTTGAGCTTGAGCTCGACGTCATAAAGCGCATGGGCTTTCCCGGCTATTTCCTCATCGTGCAGGACTTCATCAACTGGGCCAAGGCCCAGGGCATCCCGGTGGGGCCGGGGCGAGGCTCGGCGGCCGGGTCGCTGGTGGCCTACGCCCTGCGCATCACCAACCTGGACCCCCTGCCGTACGATCTGCTGTTCGAGCGCTTCCTCAATATCGAGCGCATCAGCATGCCGGATATCGACGTGGATTTTTGCGAACGCCGCCGGGTGGAGGTCATCCGCTACGTCACCGAGAAGTACGGCCGCGATTCCGTGGCCCAGATCACCACGTTCGGCACCATGAAGGCCAAGGCCGCGGTACGCGACGTGGGCCGGGCGTTGGGCATGACCTTCGGCGAGACGGACCGCATCGCCAAGCTGATTCCCGAAGACCTGAAGATGACCATCGACAAGGCCCTGGCCCAGGAGCCCAAGCTGCGCGAGATGGCCGCCGCCGACCCGCGCATCGCCAGACTCATCGACGTCTCCCGCCGTCTGGAGGGGCTGTGCCGCCACGCCTCCACCCACGCCGCCGGGGTGGTCATATCCGACAGGCCCATGACCGAATACGTCCCGCTCTATAAGGGAAAAAACGACGAAATCGTGACCCAGTGGGACATGAAGCGGGTGGAGAAGGTGGGGCTGGTCAAGTTCGACTTTCTGGGCCTTAAAACCATGACCGTCATTTATGACGCCCTGGAGAACATCCGGCGAACCGGCGCAGAACCGCCGGACCTGGACACCCTGCCGCTGACCGATACGGCCACCTACGAGCTTTTTTCCCGGGGCGACACGGACGGCATCTTCCAGGTGGAAAGCGAGGGCATGCGCAAGTACCTGCGGATGCTTAAGCCCACCTGCTTCGAGGACATCATCGCCATGCTGGCCCTGTACCGCCCAGGTCCCCTGGGCTCGGGCATGGTCGAGCAGTTCATCCGCCGCAAGCACGGCGAAGAGGTCGTGGAGTATCCCCATCCGCTTCTGGCCGAGACTCTGGCCCCCACCTACGGGGTCATCGTCTACCAGGAGCAGGTGATGAAGATCGCCCAGGTCCTGGCCAGCTTCAGCCTGGGCGACGGCGACCTGCTGCGCCGGGCCATGGGCAAGAAAAATGCGGACGAGATGGCCAAGCAGCGCACCCGGTTCGTGGACGGGGCCAAAAAAAACGACATCCCCGAGAAAAAGGCCGCCGAGATCTTCGATCTCATGGAGAAGTTCGCGGAATACGGCTTCAACAAGTCGCACAGCGCGGCCTATGCGCTCATTTCCTACCATACGGCCTATCTCAAGGCGCACTACCCCGTGGCCTACATGGCTGCGCTGATGACCTCGGACATCGACAACCAGGACAAGATCTTAAAATACATCGCCGACTGCCGGGACCGGGAGAGCGAGGTGCTGCCGCCGGACGTCAACGCCGGCCAGTTGGACTTCTCGGTGCAAGACGGCAAGATCCTCTACGGCCTGTCCGGGATCAAAAACGTGGGCCGCGAGGCCATTTTTGAGATCGTGGCCGAGCGCGAGAAAAACGGCCCCTACACCTCGCTTCTGGACCTGACCAGCCGGGTCAGCCTGCGCAAGGTGACCAAAAGGGTCCTGGAATACATGATCAAAAGCGGGGCCTGCGACGGCTTCGGCTGCACCAGGTCCGGGCTTTTCGCGGGGCTGGACCAGGCCGTGGCCATCGGCCAGAAGCGGGCCGCCGACCGGGCCACCAACCAGCTCTCGCTTATGGCGCTTATGCCCACCAAGCCCGCACCCACCACCGGCCTTGGCGTCGACTGCCCCGAGGCCACCCTGTCCGAGTGGGGCCACGAACAAAAAATGGCCTTCGAGAAGGAGGCCCTGGGCTTTTATCTCACCGGGCATCCGCTTTTGGCCTATATCCGCGACATCCGGGCCATGCGCCTGCCGTCGCTTGTGCAGTGCGCCGACCTGTCCCCGGGAACCGAGGTCAAGGTGGCGGCCATGGTGGTGTCGCTCAAAGAGATCGTGACCAAAAAGGGCGGCAAGATGGCCTTTGGGCTGGTAAAGGATTTGACCGGCGAGGCCGAGATCACCTTTTTCCCTGAGGTCTTCGAGAAATCGCGCGACCTGTTGTCCGTGGACGCGCCGCTTAGCATCGCCGGAAAGATCAGCACCTATGAGGGCGGCGGCGGCGACGAGGGCAAAAAACTGGTGAAAATAGAGGCCGCCTCGGTGGAGCACCTGTCCAAGACCGCCAACGACAGCGCCGATCCGGTGCATGTGCGCCTTTTTGCCTGCGGAGAGGGCGAACTGCCCCTGGGGGACTTGGCCCCCATCCTGGCCAAATATCCTGGCAGTTGCCGGGTGCATCTGTTCATCACCTACCCCAGGGCCGAATGCCGCCTGCGCCTGAGCGACGCCTTTTGCGTGCGCCGTTGCCCGGATCTGCGCCGGGAACTCGACGAGTTCGAGATCTCCTGCCGGGGTGCGGCAACGGCCGGGACCGGAGGAAATACCGCATGATCGCCGCACCGCTCGCCCATGACGGAGGCGGGACCTACCTGCTTGCCGTGACTGCGGAATTCGCCGCCGCCCATTGCCTGCGCCACTACGGCGGCCCCTGTGAGAACCTGCACGGCCACAATTTCGCCGTGGAGGCCGTGGTGTCGGGCAAAAAGCTTGAGCCCAAGGTGGACATCCTCATGGATTTCAAGGAGCTCAAAAGGCTCCTGGGCGAGGTCCTGGCCGAACTGGACCACCGCCACGTCAATGAGCTGCCTGTCTTCCAGAAGCGAAACCCGTCGTCCGAGCTTTTGGCCCGGTACATCTTCGAGGGCCTGAAGGCGCGTCTGGCCGACATTCCGCAGGTGCGGCTGGTCAGCGTCTCCGTGTCCGAAAAGGCGTCGAGCAAGGCCACCTATATGGAGTCCGGGAACTGATGCGGCTTGTGGCGCAGCGGGTCAACTCCGCCTGGGTGGATGTCGCGGGCGCGATAATCGCCGTCCGGGGCGTCGCCCGGGTTGACGGCGCGAGGTTTTTTGCGAAATGATCCCATGCATGGACACACAAGACAGGGACCCCTGGCGCCGTTGTCCGTCCCGGACCTGCCGTGGAGGACGGTCATGATCTGCCGCACGTTTGAGGCCAATTCGGCGCCGGAGCAGAGCCGGGGGCTGGCCCGGGAGGTGGTGGCCTTTCTCGGTGCCTACCTGTCCGACGCCAACATCCTGCACGACCTGGACATCATGCTCACCGAGGCCTGCGCCAACGTGGCCCGCCATGCCTACCGGGGCCGGGAGGGACGCCTCGAGGTGCGGCTTTGCGTCACGCCCGGGGAGTGTGTGGACCTGGATATCGTGGATTGGGGGGGCGGTTTCGACGGCCCTGTGCGGTTTGAGAACCCCTCACCCGAGGCCGAGGGCGGCCGTGGGCTTTTCATCATCTCCCGCCTGTCCGACGCGGTGGCCGTGCGCACCGAGGGCAAAGAAAACATTGTGGCCATTCACAAGCACATAGGACGACCTGCGTGGAAAAGCTGACCATATCGCTCGGGAAAAAAGCCTTGTTCCTCAAATACGACGGCGAGGTCACCCTCGACGTGACCCCGGAACTCAAACGCCGCCTTGAGGCGGAACTGGCCGCCCATGACGTGGAGGCCGTGATCCTGGACCTGTCCGGGGTGGGGTTCATGGACAGTTCGGGCATCGGTTTCCTGGTGTCCGTGAACACCCGCATGCGCAGCGCCGGAAAGGCCTGCTACCTGTGCCGTCTAAGCCCCAAGGTGCGCAAAACCCTGGGCTTGGTGCAGCTTCTGACGTATTTTACGGTGGTTGAAAACGACGAGGACGTGGCGGCGCTTTTGTCCTGACAAGGCCGCCCGGGACATGGACCGCGCCGCGCATGACCGATTCCCGGCCCTACCATGCGGCGGCCGTCGTAACAGACGGCGCGCTCACCGACATCCGGCTGCTCATGGCCGGGAAATCCCGCCATCTCTTCGGAAAAAACGCCCGCCACACCGAATTGAGCCTGCTTGGCGCCCCATCGCCCCACACGTCGCCTCCCCCGTCGCCCGGCGCCTCTGATCCCGCTTCGTCCGGCCCCGTGTTGCCGGTGCTCCTGGGCTCGGGCCTGGGGCATGCCCTGGCGGCGCTTCGCGACGCACCCCGGGAGAGGCCAGACGGCCCGGACGGCCCAGACGGCCCGGACGGCCTGCGTCTTGTGGTGGTGGACCGCGAGGCCCCCATCCTGGCCCTGACCGGGCTTGCCCGGGAGGCCGCCGCCGACCCCCGGGTGGTCTGGCTGGCCGATCCGGACCCGGCCGTCGTGCTGGCCGGGATCGACGACCTGTGCGCCAGCCTCGGCTGCGCCCCGGCGCCCCTGGCCCATCCCGCCTACCAGCGCCTGGACACCTCCTACTACGGGGCGATCCTGGCCGGGCTGCGCCAGCGCGCCCCGGCCGCGCCCAGCCCAACCGCCGCCCGCGACCCCCTGGCCGCCTGGCGCTATCCACGTTTTGCGGGTGCGGCGCCCCGGGTGCTGCTTCTGTCCTCGCGGCTTTTTCTCTCCGGCGAGGTGGTGGCGGCCTGCGGCCGTCTGGGCGCGCCCTGCCGGTACGTGTCCCTTGGCGCGGACGAGCTCGACGCCGAGGCCTTTCTGGCCCGGATCGCGGCCGAGGCGGCCGCCTTTCGCCCGGATTTCGTCATGACCTTCAACCATCTGGGCCTGGACCGCGAGGGCTGTCTCACCGATCTCCTTCGCCGCCTGGAGCTGCCCCTGGCCTCCTGGTTTGCGGACAATCCGGAACTGATCCTGGGCAACTACGTCCGGCCCTTTCCGCCTATGTCCGCCGCCTTCACCTGGGACGCGGACACGCTGCCCTTTCTGGCCGGAAGCGGCTGCGCCAATGCCTTCCACCTGCCCCTGGCCGCCGACCCGACCCGCTTCCGGCCCCTGCGAGACCCCGACCCCGGGCATCCCCTGGCCGCCCGGGTCTCGTTTCTGGGCAACTCCATGCTGGCCAAGACCCGCTCCCGTCTGGCCTATGCCGCGCCGCATCCCGATCTGGCGGCGCGGCTCACGGACATCGCCCGGGACTTCGGCCAAAGCCCCGAGCGGTCCGTGCGCGCCTTTCTGGCCGCCGCCGATCCGGCGCTTTACGCCCACTATCAGGCCCTTGGCGATCCCGGCCGCACCCTGGCCTTCGAGACCGCCGTGGCCTGGGAGGCCACCCGGCTGTACCGCCGGGACTGTCTGGCCCGGATCATGCCCTTTATCCCGACCATCGTGGGCGACGCCGGGTGGCTGGACACCTTTCCCGAGGAGGGACGCCGCTGGCGGCGGTTGCCGGAACTTTCCTATTACGACCAGGTTCCGGATTTCTACCCGCGTTGCGAGATCAACCTCAACATCACCAGCCGCCAGATGAAGGGCGCGGTCAACCAGCGGGTCTTCGACGTCCCGGCCTGCGGCGCGTTCCTTCTGACCGACCGCCAGGAGCAGATGGACGCCCTGTTCGAGCCCGGCCGCGAGACCGCCGTCTATTCCCATCCCGATGAACTGCCCGGACTTGTCCGACACTATCTGGACCATCCAGTAGCGAGGCGGCGCATCGTCACGGCCGCCCGCCGCCGGGTCCTGGCCGAACACACCTACGACCGGCGCATGGAGACGATCTTTTCCGTCATGCGCCGCCTTTTCGCCACAGGATAAGGCCATGGACGTCAGCCCCTCCCGTGCGCCTTTCGCGCCGGACGCATCTTTCCCCGAACCCCTGGCGCGCGCCCTGCTGGCGGGTGGAGACGGCCGCCCGGAGTTCGAGCGCGCCGCCTGCCTGGCCGAATCCCCGGCCCATGGGGCGGAAGCGGGGCAGGGCGGCGACGCCCGGGGCATGGCCGCTCTGGCCCGGAATCTGCGGCTGGCGGCCTTTGAGGCCGACCCGCTGGACGGGGCCGTGGCCGCCGCCGTGCTGGCCCGCGAGGCCGAACAGCCCTTTCTGGATGCGCCGCGACTGGCCCTGGCCCGGGCCGTGGCCGACCGGGACGCCGCGCCTGCCGACGCCCGCTATTTCATCCGGCTCCTTGAGCGCCGCGACCATGGCAAGACCATGGCCTTTCTCGTCGGCCGCCTTCAGGCCGAACCGGACAACCTGCACTGGACGCGCCATCTGGCCAGCCTGTCCCTGGCGGCCGGGGATTTCGCCGCCGCCGCCCGGGCCGCCGGGCATCTGCGACGCACCGGCCCGGCCGTCCTGGCCGCCGTGGCCGATTTGATCGACGCCGACGCGGCCTTTCTCGCCCAGGATTTCCACCGCGCCGAGGGAATGTACGCCGCCGCGGCCGCCGCCTGCCCCCTGGCCCCGGCCCTCGTCCGCCAGGCCGAGGCCCTGGTCCGTCTCGGCCGCAGATCCCTCGCCCTGGATATCCTGGCCCGCGACCTTGCCGTCCGGCCCTGGAACGTGACCACGCTTTTGCGGCTGCATGAGCTGGCCCGGGGCCGGGACCAGGACGTCTCGCCCCTGTCCGGCGGGCTGGCCCTTGTGCTCTATACCTGCAACAAGGCCGACGACCTGGACCACACCCTGGACGGGCTGTCCCGGGCCGATCTGTCCCTCGCCCCGGGGCGCCGCATTGTGGTTCTTGATAACGGCTCGACCGACGCCACGCCCGCTGTCCTCTCCGCCTGGGCCGACCGCTTTGGCCCGGAGATGTTTTCCCGCGTTGATCTTCCGGTCAACGTCGGGGCGCCTGCGGCCCGCAACTGGCTCATGCGCCATGAAGCCGTCCAAAACGCGGCCTTCACCGCCTATCTCGACGACGACGCCGATGTGCCCGTCGATTTTCTGGGCAGGCTGGGGGCCGCCGTGCAGGCCTATCCCGGGGCCGGGGTCTACGGCTGCCGGGTGGTGGACGCGGCAAGTCCCGCACATGTCCAAAGCGCCGACCTCTTTCTCGAACCCCGGCCTGCGCCCCCGGATGACCACGCCTATTCCCGGGCCTTCGAGATCTCGCGCGCCCATCTCCATAACCTGGATATGGGCCGCCTCGACTACCTGCGGCCCTGCGCCTCGGTCACCGGCTGCTGCCATCTCTTCGCCACCCGGACCCTGCTCGATGTCGGCGACTTCGATATCCGGCTGTCGCCGTCCCAATACGACGACCTGGACCACGATTTCCGCTGCCTGCTGGCCGACAAGGCTCCCGTCTACCAGGGACACCTGCGCGTCCTGCACCGCAAACGTACCGGCAGCCAGGGACGGCCCGGGGGAAGCCAGTATTCCATAGGGTTCGCCAACCAGTTCAAATTGCACCAATTTTATGCCCACGAGCAATTTCATGCCATGGCCGACGCCGCCTTCCAGGCCGCGCGCCTGGACGCGGCCGCGAAGTGGGAGTGGCTGGCGGAGAACGGGATAATCGGGGCGGCTGCCCCGAACCCGGCGTAATCGGGGCGGCTGCCCCGAACCCCGCCCGGGGGAAATGATTTCCCCCGGACCCCCTCGTTCCCGTAGCGTCCGGCCCCGGCCGGGCGCTACGGGGAAGCGTGGGGCGCGTGGAGAATCGATTTTCCCGGCGTCGGCCCTCAGCCGCACGCTGCGGCGCGAAGCGCCGGGCGGGCGGGGATGGGGGGGCCGGGGGGACCGCGTCCCCCCGGGCGGGGCCCGGGGCGGCAGCCCCGGAGAGATGTGGAGGCAGGTGTGACGATACTGGTTTTGCAGATGCAGCGGATGGGCGACCTGATCTTGTCGTTTCCGCTTTTTTTATGGCTGGCCCGGGCCTATCCGGGCGCGGTCGTGCGGGTGGTGGGCGAGCCCATGTTTTTTGGGCCGCTGGCCGCCCTGGGGCCGACCGTGGAATATGTGGGCTGGGCGGACTGCGGCCGGGTGCTGGGGGGGGACTACGGGCTGGTCATCAATCTGAGCCATCGTCCCGAGGCGGCGGAGCTAGCCGGAAAGGTGACGGCGGCCAGAAAGGTCGGGCCGGTCCTGGATGAGGGCGGCGTGCTGCGCATGCACGGCGACTGGCAGCTTTACCGGGCCTCGGTGGTGCGCAACAACCGTCACAACCGTTACCACTGGGCGGATCTCAACGCGTTGGACGTGATTCCCCGGGAGATGATCGCCGCCACACGGTGGGATGAGCCGCGACAGTTGGGGCCGGAAAACGGCCGGGTGGGGCTTTTCCTGGGCGCCAGCCAGCCGGAGAAACGGCCGGGCGCCGCGTTTTGGGGGGCCTTGGCCAGGGAATTGGCCCGGCGGGGCCTGCGCCCGGCGCTCCTGGGCGGTCCGGCGGAGCGCGAGTTGTGTCGGGAGGTCAAGGGGCTGTGCGGCGATGCGGCCCTGGAATATTGCGGCCGACTGGGTCTTGATGGGCTGGCCAAGGTCTTGCAGACCTTCCAAATTCTGGTCACGCCGGACACCGGCCCCATGCACCTGGCGTCCTGGACCGGCTGCCGGGTGCTCAACCTGTCCATGGGGCCGGTCAATCCCTGGGAGACAGGGCCGTATCAGCCGGGACATTTCGTTATGCGCGGCGCGGTGAGCTGCCGGGGCTGCTGGGAATGCTCCCGCTCCCCCATGCCCTGTCGGGCGGCCTTCGATCCGGTTCGGGCGGCCTACGCGGTATGGCGCATCGCCCGGGGCGAGGCGTCGCGGCTCACCGGCGCGGCCTTGCCGATGCTGGACGTGTTGCAGGTCGGCCGCGACGACCGGGGGCTGTACCGGCTTGCGCCCCAGTCCGGGCGTCTTCCCCTGGCCGAGGAGCTTCTGGGGCGTTTTTGGTCTGAGATGTTCGGGCATCTTCTGGGCCTTGACGACGACTCCCGGGCCAGGGCGGCCTGGATGGACATGGCCCGGGGAACGCCCAGGTTGGCCCGGGCCTTTTTGGAATCCCTGCCGCGCCTGGGGATGCTCTTGCGCGAGGGGTTGGCTGAGGGCGGAGACGGCATGGATGACGCCTTCTTGGCGAATTTTCCGCCGTTTCTCCGCCCATTTACCGGATATCTGCACATGCGGCTGCAAAACGGCGACGCAGGCCGTGAGGCTCGCAAGTCCTGCCTGGGCATGCTGTCCCGGTTGGCGGAGATTGCGGCCGGGAGGCGAGTCGCCTAGGCGGTACAGGAAAAAAGTGCCCCGGTATGGAGGGGGGGATTTGAAGTAGCCTGGAATTCCAGGCTATTTTTTTTGGAACGGCTCTTGAAGCGTGTGGGTCCAGGAGATCGACCATGCAGATTTTGCCTTCCATAAACGACACCAGAGCCATGGCAGGGCTTGAGGCCCTCGGGGGGCTCGACCCCGAGGCGTACCGCAAGCAGGCCCAGGCGTTTAGCTCCTACTTCGATGCCTGTTTGACCGAAGAAGTTCAGGCAGCGGGGCAGGATGCCGTCTCCAAGGCCGTGGCGGGAAATACGGAATCAGCATCGGGCGCCGCGAACCAGACCACCCTGGCCTCGGCCGGGCTTCTGTCGTCCGGGTCCGGAAACGTGGTGACCGATCCCAAGACCATGCGCATGAGCAAGGAAGATTTTGCCCAATTGAAGGAGAGCCTGAGAAAGAGCGGTTTGAGCGATACGGACATAGAAGAGCTTGAGTCGCGCATCGACACTCCCGAGGGCCTGACCTGGGGCGGCTTCATGAGCTTTTTGCAGACGAAGATCACCGGCGGGCAGTCCACCGCCGTACTGAGCGTGGAAGACAAGCGCCAGGTGCAAAGTCTGCTCGGCAAGCTCGGATTCACCCCGGGCGAGACCACCGACCTGCTCTCAGGTCTTGCCGACGGGCAGGCGGCCAAGGTGTGGGGCGTCATTTCCGGCAAGCTCGCCGCCATGTCCGACGACGCCTCTGTGAGCATCACGCCCTCCGAGACCCAGTCCCTGGCCCGGGCGCTGGGGCTGTCCACGGGCGCCCAGACCCGTTTGGCGGAACTCGTCGCCAGCCTCGGCGAAAGCGATACCGGCAACCGCAACATCAAGACCGCGCTTTTGGCCATCGCCGCCGAGGTCAAGGATCAGGATCTTTCCGAGGCCAAGGCCCTGGCCCAGGTGAAGGAATTGGCCTCCCAGGTGTTTGTGGCCGCCCAGAAGCGCGAGTTCGGCCAGTCCCTTTCCGATTCCCGTGAGGATCAGGTGGCCAGAAAGGCCATGCTGGCCAGGGAAATGGCGGCTGAAGGCTCGGATGCGGCCAAGGACGGGAAGGTTTCGGGGTCAAAGAGCGTGGCCGATCTGAATTTCGCCTCCCAGCGCATGGCCGAAACGGCCAAGGGGATGGAGAACGCGGCGGCGAACGAGAACGACGAGAAGCTTTTATCCGCCAAGGAACAGGCCCAGTCGACCAGGGGCGACGCCTCCAGCCAAAACGGCCAGGTGGCGACGAAGCAGGCAGCCCAGAGCGATGTCGGCCAGGACGGGCGCAACAAGTCCATGGACTCCCGGGACGGCAAGAATTTTACCCAGTCAGGGACTGACCGCACGGCAGCCTCTGGTGTGGGCGGCAAGGACGCCGCAGGGACCCAGAACGCCTCCGACCAGGATTGGGCCGGATTTTGGGGAAAGATCGGCGTCGATGGGGGGAGCGTGAAGTCCCAGGCGGCGAGTGATGCGTCTTCGGTCCTGGCCGGACTGAGCACCACGACAACCACGACCGCCGCCACCCAGACCGTCCAGGCCGCCGCCGTCCGGGGCGCCGACAGCTACGTTTCGACCGACGTCCTGCGCCAAGTGGAAAACGGCCTGATGCAGAATCTGGGGCAGGGCGTGAACCGTCTCACCATAAGCCTCACCCCGGATGAACTCGGGACGATCAACGTGATGCTGACAGTGCGGGACAAGGATGTCCAGGCGGTCATCAAGGCCGAGACCCCTGAGGCCGCGAAGATCATAAGCGAGCAGCTGAGCCGGGTGCGGGAGCAGCTTGAAGAGCAGGGACTCAAGGTGTCCAAGCTCGAGGTGCAGACCGGTCTGGCCCGGCAGGAGGATCAGGCTGCATGGCAGGGCGCGGGGCAGCATAACGAGGCCCAGCGGCAGAAGGAAGAACTGAGCATGATGCGCACGGCCCTGCGGCTTATGGGGGTGGGCGCCGGTTCCGCTCAGGCGGCGGATACGTTGGCGGCGTCACCTGTCATGGCCTCGCGTAACGAAGGCGTCGACGTCTTTGCGTAAACACTCTGGAGGCTGGTCATGTCTTCGATAACGAACTACCTCGATTCATCATATTATACCGATACGTCCACGACGAGCGGTTCCTCGTCGAGCAGCGAACTGGGGAAGGAGGCCTTTTTGCAGCTTCTTTTGACCCAGCTCACCTACCAGGATCCCCTCGATCCCATGGACGATCAGGACTTCGTGGCCCAGTTGGCGCAGTTTTCGAGCCTGGAACAGCTCACCAACATCAGCACGGGCATTACGGATCTTAACGAGAACGTTCAGGAAAACCAGATGTTCTCGGCCATCCAGTTCATCGGCAAGACCGTCCGGGCCTCGGGCGAGACTATCCAGCTCGAGGAAGGCAAGGCCAGCACCATCTACTACAATGTGGCCTCGGACGCCGAGACCGTGTTGGCCAACGTGCTCGACGAAGACGGCAACGTGGTGCGCACCGTGGATCTGGGCGGCAAGAATGCGGGCGACTACGAATTTGTCTGGGACGGCATGGACAGCGACGGCAACGTCCTGGACGACGGCGTCTACAGCGTGACCATCATGACCCAGGATGCCGACGGAAACGCCGGAGTGGCCAGCACCGAGATCCAGGGAAAGGTCACGGGCGTGGAAAGCTCCGACGGGACATATTACCTGCGCATCGGAGACGTCCTGGTGGACTTTGGCAACATCACGGAAATCGTCAACGAAGCTGATTTGGTCGAAGAAGAAACGACAGCATAGCGAAAACGTCCGGGATAGCAATCCGGAGATGCACAGAGGAGGTTTACGATGGGACTGAGCTCTTCCATGTGGGCTGGGGTGTCCGGACTGCTTGCCCATGGACAACGCATGGGGCTTATCAGCAACAACCTGGCGAACGTCAACACGGTGGCGTTCAAGGGATCCAACATGTATTTCGAGGATCTCATCAGCCAGAATCTTGGAACCGGAGCGGGCATCGCCCAGATCGGCACCGGCGTGGGCATCGGGGCTGTCTATTCGGACCTGAGCCAGGGCGGCTTTGAGACCACCACAGACGCCCTGGACATGGCCATCGGCGGCAACGGTTACTATATCGTCAAGGAAAAGACCGCCATCGGCGAGAACGGCCAGGCCTTGAGCAGCGGCAACATGACCTCCTATTATACCCGGGCGGGAAACTTCCGCTTCGACAACGACGGCTATCTCGTGGACCCAAACGGCTATGCGGTGCAGGGATGGGAAGTGGACAACGACAAGATTCGCAGCAACAAGGCGTTGGGCATCACCACCACCCAGGTTCCCATCAAGGGCTCCATCAAGGACATAAGACTGGACCAGTTCCAGATTCCGGCCCAGGCCACCGAAAACATGACCGTCATCACCCAGCTTGATGACTCCGAGACGGATCATGCCGTAAGCGCCACGGATCCCTTCTTTTCCATGGCCACCTTGTGGAACGGTCAGAATGCGGTCACCGGCGACGACCCCCTGCCGGACGACGCCTTCGCCTATCAGACGACCATGAAGGTCTATGACCAAAACGGCACCGCCCACAATGTCACTATCTATTACGACAAGGTCACGGTGAGCAATTCCGGCGGCAAGACCTACTGGGAATACATCGTCACCTGCAATCCTCTGGAAGACGGCCGGACGTTGCCTGACAGCAGCGGCGGCATGGCGGTCAATACAAGTCCCACCGCCGGGCTGCTCATGATGGGCACCATGACCTTCGACGCCTCGGGCAACCTGGAAAACACCAGCGCCTATACCCTGGATTCCTCGGCGACGGTGTCCGGCGGCGCGATCAATCTCAACCAGTGGACCCCGGCCGAGGTGAGCAGGAGCGGCTATCCGGAGTTCACGGCGAACTTCCGGTCCGTGTCCGGCGGCAGCGCCACGGATTCGGCCAACGCCATAAACATCGCCCTGAACATGGGCATCCGCAACACCAACGGCTTCGTGGGCGGCGCCGCCACAGCCGGGGCTGTGAGCAATGCAGCGGCCAATCTGACGCACTACAATCCGGCCACCACCAAGTTCAACAATAACATCACCACCAGCAACAGCACGTCCTCCACCACCCTGTTCAATTCCCAGGACGGTTATACCGCAGGCATGCTCACCGGCGTGTCCGTGGACCAAAACGGCGTCCTGACCGGCACCTTCTCCAACGGTCAGGTCATGGAGCTCTACGCCGTCGCCCTGGCCGACTTCACCGACGCCTATGGCCTGAACCGGGCCGGGAACAATTTGTTCTCCGAGACCCTGGAATCCGGGCAGCCCACCACCGGCCGGGCCAACACCGGCCGTCTGGGCTCCATCTCCGGGAACACCCTGGAGACCTCCAACGTGGACATGGCCGCCGAAATGGTGGACATGATCCTGACCCAGCGCGGTTTCCAGGCCAACAGTAAGACCATCACCACGGTGGACACCATGCTGGCGGAAGTCATTCAGCTCAAGCGGTAAAGAAAGCTCCTCTCGTGCATCGCAAGGCCCGTCCCCGCAAGGGGGCGGGCCTTCTAACGTATGGCGAAGCCCCTGCCGGGGCTTTGCGCCGCCGGGCGGAAAGACACGAAAATCACTCGCGAGCGGCGCGGCCATGCCGCGACCGGGTCGTGATTTTCGGGGCTGCTGACGTTGTCAGCCTTCTCAAGGCCCGGGCTGCGACGATCCGGAAGGGGCGAAGGCCCCCGGCAAAACATGCCGCATCGTTTCCGTCCCGGGCGGAGCGAAAAAAAAGCCGCCCCGACGGCGCGGCGTTCCGTCGGGGCGGGGTTGGGCAATGGCCCAATTGCGGAGGGGTGTCGTTAGGTGAACAGGCGATCTTCAGCAGCCTCGCCGCCTTCCAGGGCGTCCAGTATCTCGTCCACGGCGTCTTCGCTGTCGATGCCCTTGTACCAGTAGTTTTCAGGCATCACGATGACCACCGGGCCGTCCTCGCACTGCTTCATACAGCCGGTGCTGATTACCCGGGCGTCGATGCCCCGGTCCAGCACGCCTTCCTCCATGTATCCCAGAAGCGAATGCGAACCCTTCTTATGGCATATGCCCTTGGGTTCGCCCTTCATCCGGAAACTGGCGCAACACAAAATGAGGTGTTTGGGCTTCTCCATGCGTGTCGTTCTCCATCTCGCGACAAGCGCGAAAAGGGGAGGGGGCTTCCCCCCTCCCCGGTTGATCGTTACATTTGCAGTTCGAACTTCGTCTCGGGGCAGTCGCGGTCCATGCGGTCCATGATGGCCCCGGTGATCTTTTCGATCATCCTAAGCGCCCCCTTGTAGCCCACGGTGGGGAAGTACTGATGCCCCATGCGGTCAAGGATCGGGAATCCGTGGCGGATCAGCGGGATGTCCTCGTCCCGGGCGACGTACTTCAGGTAGGTGTTGCCGATTAATAGGTCCACGGGCTCCTGCTTGATCCACTGGTGCATCAGGAACATGTCCGCCTGCTCGCCGTTTTTGAACTTGCAGGGATAGGCCACATCCTTAAGCAGCTCGTTCATGCGCTCTTCGAAGAGCTTGCCGCCGGTGCCCGTCACCACATAGGCCGGGATCATGCCCAGGGTCAGAAGCAGCTCCACCATGGGCAGTATCTGGTCGGGGTCTCCGGCCAGGGCCACCTTTTTGCCGTGCAGGTACTGGATGTAGTCGGAAATGGCGTCCACCACCTGGCCGCGCTCGAAGTTCACGCTCTCCGGAACCGCGACCCCGGCCATCTTGCGCAGGGCGTCCACGAAACGGTCCGTGGCCTGGATGCCGATGGGCAGGTCGAGGATCTTGCCGGGCACCTTGAATTCGGCGTCCAGGAAGTTCACCGCATCGGCCGTGGCCCAGCGCCCAAGCCCGATGGAGCCCGTGGCGTCGCCCATGGTTCCCACCTCTTCGGGGGTGGTTCCGTAGTTGGGGAACATCTCGTAGGTTCCGGTCAGGGGGCCGTTGACCACGCCGTCGGTGTCCGGGACCATGACGATCTCGACGCCCAGCATGCCGCACAGGCGACGAATCTCGGCCATATCCGAGGGCTCGCAGAAGCCGGGGATGATGTTCACTTTGCCCGTGGGCGCGCCGGTCTTTTTGGCGAAGCCCTTGAGGATGCCCTTGACCATGTTGGCGTAGCCCGTGACATGGGTGCCGACGTAGCTTGGGGTGTTGGCGTAGATGATGTGCTTGCCGCTTGGCACCTTGCCGTCGTCTATGGCCTTGCGCGAGATCTGGCGCAGGTCGTCGCCGATGGTCTCG
>Ga0209467_1000162_pt1 | contig 122461 bp, 113 predicted proteins | sample Higcelwee11metaG_FD_187175 | JGI IMG/M metagenome (GOLD analysis project Ga0209467, IMG submission 187175) | Freshwater pond sediment microbial communities from the University of Edinburgh, under environmental carbon perturbations - High... | ecosystem: Environmental > Aquatic > Freshwater >...
GTATTCCACCGTGCCGTTTTTTAAATGATCGGTTTCCGATATCCTGGCTGGCGATGCATAATTAACGATCAAAATTTCAAACCTGCCGCCGGTTTCTTTTACTCCGAACATCCGGGCCGGGATCACCGCCGTATCATTGACCACCAGAACGTCCCCGGATTGCAGCAAATCCGGAAGCTCGGAAAATCGGTGATGGGCCAGTTCTCCAGCGGGGCGGCGGACATGCAGGAGCCGGGACTGGTCGCGCCGTTCGGATGGCGTCTGGGCGATCAATTCTTCCGGCAGGACGTAATCATAATCGGTTAAGGAAAACGTCATTGCGAGGCTATTCCATTTTCCCAAGATAGACGATCACCAGTCCAACAACCATGAGTACGAGCCCGAATTTTCGAAGCGCGTCATCCTGGATGGTCAGAATTTTTTGCATCATTTGTTTCATCTTATCCGGAAATCCGAAATAGGGAATCCCTTCAATGATCATCACCATGCCGATAACACACAGAAAAAATTTCATGACACTTCAATCTCCAGTTGAATGCAGGCCTTTTTAAAAACACGACACTATATCTTTGGGGCGTTTGTATTGTCAAAATAAAATCCAAATAATGGTTGACGATTTCAAGTGATTTCATTCATAAAAAAAACTTCCAGACGCTGTTATTTGTGACGATTGATATCAATGTAAAGATGAAATGGTAAGGATGGATGGAAAAATGAAATACGAACCGGTTATCGGCCTTGAGATCCACGCCCAGCTTAATACCCGTACCAAAATTTTCTGCGGTTGCGCCAACGCATTCGGCGGGGAACCAAATACCCATGTTTGCCCGGTCTGTCTCGGCATGCCCGGCGTGCTGCCGGTACTCAATAAAACCGTGGTGGAATACGCCATGCGCATGGCCCTGGCCACGGGCTGCGCCATCAACCGCGAAAGCCGGTTTGCCCGGAAAAATTATTTTTATCCGGATCTTCCCAAAAATTACCAGATATCCCAGTATGAACTGCCCATTGCCGAACACGGGCAGGTGATCATCATGCTGGACGACGGCGTAACAAAGCGCATCGGCATCACCCGCATCCACATGGAAGAAGACGCAGGCAAACTGATTCACGATGCGGGGCGGCCTGTCAGCCGGGTGGATTATAACCGCACCGGCACGCCGCTCATTGAAATCGTGTCCGAGCCGGATATGCGCTCCCCGGAAGAAGCCGGGGCCTATCTGCGGCAGGTTCGCTCTATTCTTCGCTATTTAGGCATCAGCGACGGAAACATGGAGGAAGGCAGTTTCCGGTGCGACGCCAATGTGTCTCTGCGGCCCTGGGGCAGTGAAACCCTGGGCACCCGGACGGAGCTTAAAAACCTCAATTCTTTCAAATATGTGGAATCCGCCCTGGCCTATGAAATCCGGCGGCAGGAGAGTTTGCTGGAGGAAGGGCAAGCGGTGATTCAGGAAACACGGTTGTGGGACAGCGCCAAAAACCGGTCATTTTCCATGCGAGGCAAGGAAGAAGCCCATGATTACCGGTATTTCCCGGACCCGGACCTGACGCCCCTTATTATTGATGAGGCCTGGATTGAAACTATCCGCACGACATTGCCGGAACTGCCGGATGCCCGGAAAGAACGGTTCATCACCGATTATAGTTTGCCGGACTATGATGCCGGGGTGTTGACATCGGCCCGGGAACTGGCGGATTATTTTGAGGATTGCGTTCGCCTGGTCAAGAATCCCAAACTGGTGAGCAACTGGGTCATGGGTTCCTTGCTGGGGCTTTTAAACGCCGAGGGCAAAACCATCGAAGAATCTCCGGTGTCATTTTCACAACTGGCTGAACTCCTGACCCTCATGGAAGCAAACGTCATCAGCGGCAAAATCGCCAAAACCGTGTTTGACGAGATGGTGGCCTCCGGCAAATCCCCCAAGGTCATTGTGGAAGAAAAGGGACTGGTCCAGGTCACGGACACCTCCGAGATCGCTGCGGTGGTGGACCGGGTGATTGCCGCAAGCCCCGGCGAGGTGGAAAAATACAAGGCCGGCAACACCAAACTCATGGGATTTTTCGTGGGACAGGTGATGAAGGAGACCAAGGGCAAGGCCAATCCGGGGGTGGTGAATCAGTTGCTCAAGGAAAAGCTGGGGTAAAGACGCTTTCGGGGGGAGGCAGGGGGACGCCCTTTATATTTTTACATTCGATTATTGCATTTAATATTTCATGATGATCAGGATTGTGATGCTTGCGTTGCGGTGAGAAAAGGTGAACGCATTGCAGCTGGTGGAGCATTGAAGCCGCCAGTTTGTGAAATATAAAATATAAAGGGCGTCCCCTATATAATGAAATTATGGTTGATTTTTGATATACATAGATGCTATGGAATCACTGTTATTTTTAAAAATCATCATTCATTCGATCATTCATACCGCATCACGAACAATCATCTAAAGGGGAGAACACAATGATTAATCAGAAAAAACGCCTCCTGAACACACAGAGCCGCAAGCTGCTGTCCGGGCTTTTTATTTGTTGCCTGGTCGCAGCCGCCGGCGTCATCGGGTGCAGCGATAGCGGCGGAGGTGGTGGTTCGTCAAAAACCGGCGCATATCATTTGACCGGCTATGACGGCGTTGCCAGCGAGACATCCGGCGCTCAGCAGTCCATCGCTTCCGCCATCGGCAATGAAAATCTCGAATTTTACGCGGAATTCCCCTGGTTTGTGAACCTTACGTATCAGGTGGATGATGCGAACCGTCAGGGTGTGGCCGGTTTGACGGTCAATAATTTTTCCGTTCTGGAAGACGGCGTGGAAGTGGACAAGGTGAAGTCTGAAATGAATGTCCGCAAACGCGACATTCTCCCTTCTGGTTATACATACGGCATTAAAACCGTTTTGTTTCTCGACAACACCCCTAGTGTCACCCAGGTGGTGACCCTCGAAAAGATGCTGGAAGCCGGACAGGTCATTGTGGATAACCTGGATGAGAAAGGCCAGCAGCAGGTTGCCATCATGGCCTATGATGAAACCGGCGAGGCCGAGGTGGTTCAGGATTTCACCTCTTCCCTGACAGACCTGAACAAAATGCTCAGCCAGACCGACGGCATCCAGCCATCCTATGGCACCACCAATTTTTACGGCGGGGTGATTAAGGCCCTGGCGCTTTGGGAAGACAACCATTCACCGTCGAACCCGGCTTTCCAGCAGGGATTTCTGGTGGTGGTGACCGATGGCGACAATACGTCCGGTTTGTCCAATGCGGCGGCGGCCATTGCGGCCCGGGGTGATAAACAGGTGATCGTGGTGGCGGCTGGCAAGAATATCCCGGAATCCACACTAAATGACCTGAGGAATTTGGGCAATGCCGGTTTTTATCTTGTAACCGACCCGAATCTTCCTGCGGATGAGAAAGACGATAAAAAAGAAAACCTGTGCGAAAACATCCTGCAGGTTCAGAAAAAGATGATGGCATATTGCGACGGTTTTTACTGGCTGCGATACAAAAGCCCCGTTACCACCAACGGAAACACCAACGCCGCCCATCCGGTGGTCTTGTCGGTGGTGAATAACCGTAACAATGACGCGGACAGCAAGGTTTCCGGAACCTATAACAGCGATGCGTTTTTCTCCGGAGAGCCGAAGATCTATTTTAATACGTCCGCGGACGATCCGGACGGCATCACTGAAAAAACCATCATGATTGAAAGAGGCCAGGGAGCGGGCGAAGTTTCGGAAACCATACGAGCGCTGACATATATGCAGTCCGGCTATGGTCCGTCTCAATATGAATGGACTTCCGGCAATCCCAAAGTGGTTACGGTGATGGGCGACGCGGTCTCTAAAGAAAAAGCGATCGTGACAGTGACGGGACCGGGCGATACCCTTCTCACCGTTGTGGACACCGTGAACAATGTCACCCAGACCTTTGCGATTAAAGTCAAGGTCCGGGAAGAGTCTTTTGAGATGATGAAGCATATCGTCACGTCAAAAGGCCCCTGGTTTGCGGATGCCACCTTCCAGGTCCGCAAGAGCGATAGTGTCAACAATCAGTGGGAATGGACCACGGACCTTGTCCGGGAAGACATGACGGTCATGGAAAACGGGGCCAAGATTGATATGGAAGCATCTGAAACCCATCTCCGCAAACGCGACAATATCCCGTCGGACTATTCCTATACCTTAAAAACCGTTTTGATGATCGATAATTCCCCCAGCGCCAGAAATATCGACAACCTGCCGCAGATCAAGAAGGCTGCCAAGGCATTCGCCAAGCGCGCCCTTGTCAATGACGCTGCCGATAATTCCGATCTGGGTCCGCTTCTGGATTTTCAGGGCGGTTTTCAACAGGAAATCGCCGTGGTTTCTTATGATGAAAACGGCGAAACGATCATCATTCAGGATTTTACCACCGATTTGCTCACCATTAACGCCGCCATCGACGGCATTGAAAGAGGCTTCGGCCCCATTGATTTTTACGGAGGTATGATCGAATCCCTGAATCTCTGGGACAATGACCATTCACCCTATGACACCAGCAATACCGCCTTTATTCAGGGTGTGGTGGTGGTGATGTCCGACGGCTGGCAGTCCAATCCGGGTTTCTATGACCGGGCCGCCGTGCTTTCGGAAACCGGCGACAAACAGGTGGTCTGCGTGAGTGTGGGAAATGACCTGGTGTCCAGCAATGGCGAGGATCTGGTGGATTTTGGCAATGATGGTTTTTATTCCGTGCCGAATCCCGGACAGACGGTCAATGTGAAAGTCACATCGGACGATGGAAAGACATCCAAGGATGTCGCCTATACAGCATTGGAACAAACCCTCATGGGCATCCAGAACAAGGTATATGCCTACGCCAACAGCTTTTACTGGCTGGATTACAAGAGCAAACTGCCGCCGGTGCTTCCATGCAGCGGTTCGGAATCCATGGTTGTCACTATCAATAACAACAGCAAAGCCGGGACCGGCAAGAACGTTTCCGGCAATTTCGCCAGTTGCCGGTTCTTTGAAGGCGTGGATGGCGCTCTGTATATCAATTCCTCGGTCACGAACCCGGATGGCATCCTGCCGGGAGAGACCATCGAGTTGCAGTATGTGATGCTGGGCAATATCCCCTTGAGCGATCCCACCTATAAGTTGGAAGCCTTCACCTATGATAATGACGGCGTAAAAAACACCCCGGCCTATGAATGGCTTATCTCCAATCAGAATATCGTGCGCGTGACCCCGGATCCCCGGAGCTATGCCAATTCCCGTGCCACCCTGAGCCTGCCCGTGAATAAACAGACGGGCACCACCAGCCTGCGAATTGACGACACGGGCAACAGCGTGTTCCGAACAATCCCCGTCAAGGTCTCCGGGCTTCAGTTGCCCGCGCCCATAGCTTATTATCCGTTTAATGGGAATGCGGAGGATGAAATGGGACATGGATATGATGGAGAGGTGTTTGGGGCGGACTTGACGGCGGATCGCAAGGGGAAACTTAACAGTGCGTATTCGTTTAATGGAACAAGCGATTATATCGCCCTGGATATGCATTATGGAAGTGACTCCTCTGCCATTTCAAGAAATGTGACAGAGATTAGTGTATGCGCATGGTTCAAAACCTCGTTTGCCGACAAGTGGGGAAAAAGGATCATCTGCCTTGGTGCCGAAGATTATTGGTCATTGATGAATGTTAACGGAAGTGTCAACTGGCTTTCATCCACATCTGGACAATGGTACGCCAATATTCTCGCATCCGAAGCGGATTACAGTGATGAACAGTGGCATTTTGCCTGCGGAACTTACAGTTATGGCGTGCAGCAGAAAGCCTCCCTTTATATTGATGGCGTCCTTGTCGATGAAAAAATATCTCCTGAAGGGCCTGTCGGAACAAATGCCACCCGTTATGGATTTATAGGCACTTCTGCTTATGAAGCAGAAGAATATAATTCGTTACCTACTGATCAACATGGTTATTTTAATGGGATGATTGACGATGTGATAATATTTGGTCAAGCATTAACAAGTGAACAGGTCCGTATGCTGTGGCAGGCTACTAAATAAAAGCAGCCGCCTCTGGCATCTATAGAGACGGGTGTTTTTAGCTTTCAAATCCTTGATCCAATTATGGTCTCTGAGATATGGGGGCCATAATTGGATTTCTTTTTCACCAAAGAATGATCAATTCTGAATCCATTAATAATCAAGTTGGATAAAAGGCGCGCCATGCAAACAGTTATCCTTTGCGGTGGCTTGGGCACCCGTCTCCGGGAAGAAACCGAATACCGGCCCAAGCCCATGGTGAATATCGGCAGCCGTCCGATTCTCTGGCATGTCATGAAAATTTACGCCCATTATGGCCTTCGTGATTTCATTCTTGCTTTGGGCTATAAGGGCGAAATGATTAAAGATTATTTCTATCATTATGAAATAATGAACAATGATGTTACATTGGAGCTGGGGCGGCATGGCGCATTTCAAATGCATGATTGCCATAACGAAGCCGGATGGAAAGTGACCTTGGCGAATACCGGCGCACAGACCCTGAAAGGCGGGCGCATCAAAAGAATCGAAAAATACATTACCGAAGATACCTTCATGCTCACTTATGGAGATGGTGTTGCGGACATTAATATTGACCGCCTGCTGAGTTTTCATTTTTCCCACGGCAAGGCGGCAACTCTGACCGGCATCAGCCCGGCCGCCCAGTTCGGCGAAATCAAAACCAACGGCGATCAGGTAAAATCCTTTCAGGAAAAACCGCAAAAAACGGAAACCGGCAGTATAGTCAGCGGGGGATTTTTTGTACTCAATCGCAAAATTTTTGATTATCTTACAGACGATGAAACCTGTGACTTTGAATATGGCGCGTTGGAGCGCCTGGCTGAGGAAGGCGAGTTGATGGTTTATCGGCATGATGGTTTTTGGGCGTGCATGGATACATTGCGGGATATGGAACGTTTAAACCGCATTTGGAACGAGGGCAATCCCGCATGGAAAGTCTGGTAATTTTTTTCGGGGATAAATGACCATGGAATCGCTTTTTTCCGGCATTTACCATAACCGGAAAGTTCTGATTACAGGCCATACGGGGTTTAAAGGTTCCTGGCTGGCCTTTTGGCTTCGGCTTATGGGCGCTGATGTCTGCGGCTATTCCCTGTCGCCTGAAACCGATCCCAGCCATTTTTTATTGCTGGATATCAATAAGAATTCCGTTATTGGGGATATTCGTGATTTTCAAACACTGAAAAAATGCGCTCAAGGATTTCAACCGGAGATTGTTTTCCATTTGGCTGCCCAATCCCTGGTTCGCCGTTCTTACCGGGAGCCGCTTGCGACCCTTGAAACCAACGTCATGGGCACCGCCAATCTGCTGGAAATTTGCAGGGAGATCCCTTCCTTGAAAGCGGTAGTGATCGTAACCAGTGACAAATGTTATCAAAACAATGAATGGGAATGGGGTTACCGGGAAAGCGACCCCATGGGCGGCCATGATCCCTACAGCACTTCCAAAGGATGCGCGGAACTGGTGACGGCCGCTTATCGGAATTCTTTTTTCGCCAAAAACACAGGATCCAACAATCAGCCGCTTGTTGCAACAGTCCGTGCCGGCAATGTGATTGGCGGCGGGGACTGGGCTGAAGACAGGCTGATACCAGATGCGATCCGGGCCGCGACCCGAAACAAAAAGTTGAAAATAAGAAACCCGTACGCCATTCGGCCCTGGCAGCATGTTCTGGAGCCGCTATCCGGGTATTTGATGCTTGGAAAACGGCTGTTAGAGGGTGACAGGGCATTTGCCGATGCCTGGAATTTTGGTCCTGGCGATGGCGACGCAGTGAAGGTTTGCGATATCCTGGATCGGGTGAAAACCCTTTCATCAGGCATGGACTTTATTGTTGAACCAGCAGAAACTCAGCCTCATGAAGCCGGAATGCTCAAACTGGACTCCTCCAGAGCCAGGCAAATCCTCGGATGGCGGCAGGTATGGAATTGCGATGAAGCTTTGAAAAAAACGGTGAAATGGTACCAGGCATATTATACTGATGGCACGATATTAACCCGGTCGGATTTGGAAAACTATCTTGTTGATGCCAGATCAAAAAGATTGGGGTGGGCAAATTGAGTCAACGATTTACAATTCAAAAATTATTTCTTCCGGGATTGTTCTTAATAGAACGAAAACGAATAGGGGACGCCAGGGGATACCTGGATCGCCTGTTTTGCGCCCAGGAGCTGGCGGAAGCCGGATGGACAAAGCCCATTGCTCAAATCAATCATACCCGGACTGCCAGGCAGGGAACGATTCGTGGCATGCATTTTCAATATCCGCCCCATGCCGAGAAAAAGCTGGTGATGTGCATGAAAGGCAGGGTCTATGACGTAGCCGTTGATATCAGAAAAGGTTCTCCGACGTTTTTACAATGGCATGGAGAAATTTTATCGCCTGACAGTGCCAACGCCCTGATGATTCCGGAGGGATTCGCGCATGGTTTTCAAACACTTACACCGGATGTGGAAATGCTTTATTTCCATTCCGACTTTTATGCGCCGGAAAGCGAAGCGGGAATTCGTTATAATGATCCTTTGATTAGCATTAAATGGCCTCTTGATGTAATAGATATTTCAGAACGGGATAAAACCCATCCGATTTTGGAAAATAATTTTTCAGGGATTGCATTATCAGATGAAATTGGCCTGCGGCGGAAGGAGATAAAAGATAACAATGTCATTTCACATAAGGATTTTTGGCGGGACTTATAAATAGTAGCCTCGCCGACTTGAACGCTAAAGAGGAGAATTTTGCCATGCCTATCGCACGTGTTGTTACGTCAGGAGACAGCCAAACTATACGCTTGCCAAAAGAATTTCACTTGACGACCGTTGAGTTTGAAATTTTTCGGCGTGGAGATGAGATTGTGTTGAGGGAGTGCAACCCAAACGCTTTAGAGATTTTTGATATTTTAGCGAGTTTTCCAGAAGATTTTATGGCTGGGGAACGCATCGACGCACAGCCGCAGGAAAGGGAACCCCTATGACCGGATCCCGTTACTTGTTGGACACAAATATTTTGTGCTTTGTGGTGATAGTTTTAGCTCATAGCTCGTAGCTCGTAGATCTTAGAGTGTGAGGGTGGAAGAATTTGAGCGATATGGATGATAAAGAATTTGGGTATGAGAGACTGCTTGTCTGGCAACGGTCCCTTGAATGGGCGGATCGGATTTTGACCATTGCCGAAAGCATAGGATCAAAAAGAAACCATTTTCGGTTGATTGAGCAAATAGAAGCATCTTGTACATCCGTTCCTATGAATATCGCGGAAGGCAAAGGACGTTTTTCAAAAAAAGAGTTCGTCCATTTTTTATATATTGCGAGGGGCTCGCTTTACGAAACCATGACGCTTCTGGAAATATTTTTCAAAAGACAATGGGTGCCACAGGAAGATTTTTTTGTTCTTAAAAATGAAACAAAAGAAATTGCAAAAATGCTCAATGCATTCATCAACTCAATCAAAGAATAAGCTACCAGCTACGACCTATGACCTACCAGCTGTCAACCACCAACCACGAGCTAACCTTATGATATGTCGTCACTGTGGCGCAGAATTATCCATTCCGCTGATCGATTTGGGGGTCTCTCCTCCATCCAATGCATATTTAAAATTCGAGTACTTGCATGCTCCGGAAACCTGGTACCCCCTTCGCGTGATGGTATGCACGGAATGTTGGCTGGTTCAGACGGAAGATTACGCCTGCGCCGATGAGCTTTTCCGGCCGGATTACGCTTATTTTTCATCCACATCCACCACCTGGTTGGCGCATGCGGCTGATTATTGCCGGATGATCACGGAACGGATCGGACTTGATAATCGCAGCTTTGTCATTGAGGTTGCCGCCAATGATGGCTATTTGCTGAAAAATTTTGTCGCTGCCGGAATCCCTTGTTTGGGCATTGAACCCACGGACGGCACGGCGGAAGCCGCCGAAGGGCTTGGCATTCCCGTGCTGCGGAAGTTTTTTGGAAAATCCCTTGCAGCGCAATTGGTATCGGAAGGGAAACAGGCGGACTTGATCATCGGCAACAATGTCTATGCCCATGTGCCGGATATCAATGATTTAACCGCCGGGCTCAAAGCGGCCTTGAAACCCGGCGGAACCATCACCCTGGAATTCCCCCACCTGCTGAACCTGATTGAACTTTGCCAGTTTGATACCATTTATCATGAGCATTTTTCATATCTTTCGCTGCATACGGTGTGCCGGATATTTGAAAAATTCGGACTGCGGGTGTTTGATGTGGATAAACTCCCAACCCACGGGGGCAGCCTGCGGGTTTATGGATGCCATGCGGAAGACATCCGCCCGGCCAATAAGCCGGTTTTAAAACTTCTGGCGGAAGAAGGACAAAAAGGGCTGCAAAATGCAAGCGTCTATCAATCTTTTCAGAAGCGGGCCGACAAAATCAAGGATGACCTCCTGATCTTTCTGATTGAGCAGAAGCGGCTTGGAAAGACGGTAGCCGGTTATGGAGCGGCGGCAAAGGGAAACACCCTGCTAAATTATGCAGGCGTCAAGCCGGACCTTCTTCCTTTTGTCTGCGATGCGGCTCCCTCCAAGCAGGGCAAGTTTCTTCCCGGCAGCCGTATTCCCATCCTTGCACCGGATGCACTGACCGAACGAAAACCGGATTATGTTATGATTTTGCCTTGGAATATCGCAGAAGAAGTGATGCGGCAGCAGAGCAGAATTCAGGAATGGGGTGGCAGATTTTTTGTGGTGGTGCCAAAATTAGCGGTGGTGGAATGAAAATCCTTGTTACCGGTGCGACCGGTTTTGTCGGCAGACATCTTGTGCCGCGATTATTGGCCTGTGGTCATGAAATTACCGTCATGGGCAGGGATTCCTCCGCCATTGCATCCCTGCCCTGGGGGAACCAGGTAAAATTTATTTTTTTTGACCTGTTGAAATCGTCAAATAATCTGGATAACGCCATCGATATGCCGGACATGTTAATCCATCTCGCTTGGCCCGGTCTGCCCAATTATAGGGATTTATTTCATTTTGAAGAAAACCTGCCCGCCTCATATGGGTTTATTAAAAAATGGGTGAAGGCGGGTGTAAGTCGTGTAATGGTCACCGGCACATGCTTTGAATATGGCATGCAGGAGGGATGCTTGTCCGAAGATTTACAAACCATGCCCTCAAATCCTTATGGGCTTGCCAAGGATACGCTCCGGAAATTTCTTCAAATGCTTCAAACGCAGTATCCTTTTGATTTACAATGGGCTCGGCTTTTTTATATGCATGGCCCGGGCCAGAACCCCAAAAGCCTTATTGCCCAGTTGGATACGGCGATTGAACAAAAACTTCCGGTTTTCAATATGTCCGGCGGTGAACAGTTGCGCGATTATCTTCATGTGGAAGCAGCTGCAAATAAACTCGCATTACTGGTTAATCATCCGGAATGTTCGGGCATTATAAATTGTTGCAGTGGAAAGCCCATTTCTGTCCGGCGGCTGGTTGAGCAGCGAATCGCGGAACGGGGTGCAGACATATCACTGAATTTGGGATATTATCCATATCCGGATTATGAACCGATGGCATTCTGGGGGAAGTCCGAAAAGCTCGATTTGCTAAAAGAATACCCATGATAAAAAGAATAATTCTTGAAATCAAAGAGCTTCCTGTATTGCAGAATCGGGTATATTCTTCTCGTGAAGAGGCAGTAAATTGCCTACGAGGAGATGTCTGCTTGATGCAACATCCAGCAACTGGAATCGTATTCAATGCTGCTTTTCGGCCCGAAAATATTGTCTATGATGAAAATTATCAAAATGAACAGGGCTGTTCAGCATTCTTCGGCGCTCATTTGCGGGAAGTTGCGGACATTGTCCAAAAGTACGCTCATGGCAAAAATATTTTTGAAATCGGATGCGGAAAAGGCAGATTTACGGAATTGCTGCGTACAAGGGACATGAATGCAATCGGTATTGATCCGGCCTATGAAGGTCACTCATCATACATTATTCGGAAGCCGTTTTCAGCCTCGCTTGGATTAAGCGGGGATATAATTGTATTGCGTCATGTATTGGAGCATATTCCGAACCCTTTTGAATTTTTAAAAGAGATTTCAACGTCAAACGGCGGCAGCGGGCTGATTTATATAGAAGTGCCCTGTTTGGATTGGATTATCGGAAATAATGCCTGGTATGATATTTTTTATGAGCACGTCAATTATTTCAGGCTTTCCGATTTTACTCGGTTTTTTGGAACGATTCTGGAATGTGGAAGGCTTTTTGGCGGGCAGTATTTGTTTGTCGTTGCCGATCTCGGATCTCTTGGGACCAATTCCCATGCGAACAAGGAAAGATTTCTCATGCCGCCTGGATTTTTTTCAGGTATTGATAATGCAACCAAGGTTATCAAACAGACCATTGATAAATGTCATATTATTTGGGGCGCAGCTTCAAAGGGTGTTCTTTTTTCTCTGCATCTCCAACGAGCTGGTTATGATATTGATTTTGCAATTGATATCAATCCTGCCAAACAAAATAAATATTTACCGGTGACCGGTCTTCAGGTTTTGAGTCCTGAAACCGCTTTAGAGAGGCTAAGTCCCACGGATGTTATTTTTGTGACAAATCCGAACTATCTTGATGAAATTAAGCGTCAAGGGGGATCGGCTTATGACTATCGCTTGGCGTGAAAACGAAAGATGTTTGATAACATTTTTAATAAAAACCTTTATTGCGTCACAGGCTGATTAAAGATGATTGAAGATATAATAAATCAATTAATAAAGGAGCGTAAAGATCGCGTTGCTTCTTACGAGGGGGGCGATCTTCAAAAATCAGGCCATGAATTCATGCAGGCCAGTGTATTATCTGGATATTCCTACAATTTTGATTGGTTGAGTCGGCCGATCATCCAATATCCTCAAGACATCGTCGCCATGCAGGAAATTATCTGGGCAGTCAAGCCGGATCTGATCATTGAAACCGGCATTGCCCACGGCGGGTCACTCATTTTTTCCGCTTCCATGCTGGCTCTGCTGGAATATTGTGATGCCGCGCAAATGGGCGAAACCCTGAATCCCGCCAAGCCAAAACGACGAGTTTTGGGAATTGATATTGATATCCGAGCGCACAATCGGCAAGCAATTAAAGAACATCCCATGTCCGGGCGCATTGACATGTTGGAAGGATCTTCCATCTCCCCGGGAATTATTGACCAGGTGCACTCAATCGCCAAAAATTATCAGCGCATTCTGGTCTGTCTGGATTCTATGCATACCCACGATCATGTGCTGGCGGAACTGGCGGCTTATGCGCCCCTGGTCAGTCTGGGGAGTTACTGCGTAGTGTTTGACACCATCATTGAAGACATGCCGGAAGGATTTTTTGCTGATCGCCCCTGGGATAAAGGAAATAATCCCAAAACCGCTGTCCGGGAATTTTTAAAACAGCACGATGAGTTCGAAATCGATAAACAAATCGAAAACAAACTGCTCATCACCGTCGCGCCGGATGGGTTTTTGAGGCGGGTCCGATCATAGGGATGACACGGGTCAAGGCGAATATCCTCGCCAATTACCTGGGGCAGGGCTGGGCCTCCCTCATGTCTCTGGCCTTTGTTCCGCTATGGATTGGTTATATCGGAATGGAGGCCTATGGGTTGATCGGTTTTTTTGCGGTCATGCAGGCATGGCTGACCCTTATTGACATGGGTATGACGCCGACGCTCAACCGTGAGATGGCAAGGTTTACCGCAGGCGCTCATTCTCCCCAGTCTATCCGGGATCTGTTGCGCAGCCTGGAAATCATTTGTTTCGGCTTGGCCGCCATCATCGCCTTGATTGCATGGAGCGCCTCCGGGTATCTGGCCAGGTCCTGGATCCGGAACCAGCAGTTGCCGGATACGGTTGTGGCTCAGGCGCTTTCTATCTTTGCCATTGTGCTTGCGCTCCGGTTTTGCGAGGGGATTTATCGGGGCTCGCTCGCCGGCCTTCAGCGGCAGGTATGGTTGAATTTAATGAATTCAGGCCTGTCAACATTCCGGAGCGTCGGGGTCGTGGGTCTGCTGGCATGGGTTTCACCCACCATCACCGCGTTTTGTATCTGGCAAGGGGCCATGTCTCTGCTGACAGTGGCCCTGCTCGCATATAAATTATATCAGATTCTTCCTGCGGGAACCCGCCCCGCCAGAATATCCCGCAAGGCGCTTTCGGATGTCTGGCGGTTTGCCGGCGGCATGATGGGAATTACCCTGTTGGCGCTGCTATTAACGCAGGTGGATAAAATACTGCTGACACGCCTGTTGCCCCTGGAGACATTCGGATATTACGCTTTGGCCGCTGCCCTTGCCGGGGTTATTACGATGATCATCGGCCCTGTGACCCAGTCTGTCTATCCCCGCATGGTTGAGCTTTTAACCGTAAAGGAGCAGGACGGTTTTATTGCCTTGTATCATCAAAGCGCTCAGCTCATCACTGTCCTGACGGCCCCGGCCGTCATGCTGCTCAGTTTTTTTGCCAAGGGAATTGTTTTCATGTGGTCGGGTGATATGGCCCTTGCTGAAAACGCCGCCCCCATCCTGTCGGTCCTTGTGGCCGGCACCTTTTTAAACGGCTTGATGCATATTCCCTACCTGATGCAGATCGCCCATGGATGGACCCGTCTGACCATTCAGGTCAACACCGTCGCCGTTCTGATTCTGGTTCCCGCTATTTTTTGGCTCGTTCCCATTTATGGCCCCGTGGGCGCGGCCTGGATCTGGGTGGCGCTGAATACCGGCTATGTGATCATCGCCATCCAGTTGATGCATCGCAGACTGATCCCTTCGGAAAAATGGCGATGGTATTTCGCGGATGTTTTGTTACCCTTTGGCGCATGCCTTAGCGTTATGCTCGTGGCGAGCCTGATACAACCAAAAGGATATGAAAACAGGGTGCTTTGGTTTGGTTTTCTACTTGTGACCGGTGGAGTTGCATTGCCATTTTCGGCGTTTTTTGCAAGCCATTTAAGAACAAAAATTTGGCAACAATACATCAATTGATTGGTTGTCAATTGTTGCGGTATAAATCGATCTGGTTCAGTTAATGGAACCGATAATGAAATGGAATGAGTTTTTATTTTTGAATAAGCCTCTTAATGGATTTCGAAATGATTGAAAACATAAAATTTAATGTAATAATTCCAACGAGAGAAAGAGCGGACACACTATTCCATTGTTTACGCACAATCGTCGCCCAGGATTATGAGAATTTAAATATTATCGTAAGCGACAATTTTAGTCGGGATAATACCAAGGAGGTTGTAGATTCTTTTGCTGATCTCCGTATCAAGTACATCAACACCGGTAGGCGCATCAGCATGTCGCACAACTGGGAATTTGGGCTATGCCATGTTACAGATGGCTGGGTGACAATTGTAGGGGATGATGATGGTCTATTGCCGGGGGCGCTAACTACGGTTGCTAATGTGATCCAAAAAACTGGATGTCAGGCGATCACATCCAAGTGGTGCTATTACAATTGGCCCAATAGCACCGTTGAAGATAACCGCTTAATCGTCCCCTTAACTTTAGGTGTTGAATTAAGAAAAGGACGTGAATGGTTAGGAAAACTGATGCGAGGTGATGCGGTTTATTCCGATCTGCCGTGTTTATATACAGGGGGATTTATAGATGTCTTGGCTATCAATCGGGCACGCGGAACAAACGGTACTTTTTTCTTATCAATGACCCCCGATGTTTATTCAGCCATTGCTTTGGCATCGGTGCTGGATAACTATGTGATGTTGAATGAGCCTATAGCGGTTGCTGGGACATCTTCTCGCAGTAACGGAGCTTCGGCCCTTGGTATTGGTACAAATTTAGTGCCTGCTCAGATTTTTTTTTCGGAAGACAATATTCCATTTCACACTACGTTGAAAGGGGGTGAGGCGGTTAAATCAATCCCAATATTGGTTTATGAAAGCTACCTGCAATCGATCCATTTGCACAATGATTTTTTGAAGATAAAACTGGAAGATCAATTAGGATTAGCTTTATCGAGGGCGGTGCCGCAAAACTATGCTGGCCTGAGGGAATATTGCAGCCAGGTTGCCTATGGTAATGGGATAGATATAGATGTTATTGAACAGAAAATAAGAAAAGAGGAGAAACGGCTATTCATTCAGCGATTGAAAGGAATAGTAAATCACAATTTTAGGCATTTGACCATTTCTGGAAAAGAATTTGGGATTCAAGACGTCTATGGGGCTGCATTTTTGGCTAAAGCGATTTTTTTTCTTGAAACACGCTATGCACATTGGAAATTGGACAAGTTCCTCTGTTTGTTGAAAAAAAAAACAAAATTTATTATTAAAAAATTTTATCGGGTATAGTGTTATTGAGTATGAAAATATTATTCGATCATCAAATTTTTAGAGTTCAGCAATATGGTGGCGTTTCACGATATTTTTATGAGCTCGCTAAGCATATATCTGCGAAAGAGGGTAACGAGGTTGAAATTTTTTCGCCACTTTATGTGAATGAATATTTGAGATATGTATCCAATATCCGAATTTGTGGAAAAAGGTTCCCACGACTGCCATATACCGGTTCTATTCAAAAAGGTATCAATAACACGCTTACCCGCCTTCTGGTCAAACCCCGAAGAGACATTGATATTTTTCATGAAACATTTTTTAGCCGGGCCCATAATGCGCCGAAATCCTCCCAACGGTTGCTGACCGTTTACGACATGATTCATGAAAAATTTCCGGAGCTTCTGCCACAATCTGCGAAGTTTCAAAAAGAGAAAGCCTGTGCTGTCCGCCGGGCTGACCATGTGATTTGTATTTCTGAAAATACACGCCAGGATCTGGTCGAAATTTTGAACGTGCCGGAGCAAAAAACTTCTGTTGTTTATCTGGGGCATTCTCTTGCCTTCCCGATTGACGACGTTGTCCCGGTAAATACTGAAAAGCCTTTTCTCCTGTATGTCGGCAACCGTGACGGATATAAAAATTTTGCTTTATTGCTTCGGGCGTTTGCGTCTTCATCATCATTGCGAAAAGAACTGAGCATCATTTGTTTCGGCGGAGGAAAGACAACCGCCCTGGAATTGTCTCTTGCCGATTCTCTTGGCCTGTCCGCAAGTGACATCATCTGCAAGAATGGGGATGATTCGGTTCTGGCGGGTTTGTATGCATCCGCCAAAGCCTTTGTTTATCCGTCGCTTTATGAGGGATTTGGGATTCCGCCCTTGGAGGCGATGGCCTTCGGCTGCCCGGTGATTTGCGCCAATACCAGTTCCATTCCCGAGGTGGTGGGAGATGCGGCGGCAATGTTTGATCCGGCAAGCGAATCGGAATTGCGCACGGCTATGGAAAAGGTGGTGTTTTCCCCTGGACATGCCGAGCATTTGGTCGATCGTGGACATGAGCGCATCAAGCGCTTTTCATGGGAAAAATGCGCCGCAGATACCCTGTCGGTGTATAAAAACGTATTGGGGAAGTAATGGTGAAACGAGCTTTAATTTGTGGTGTAGGCGGTCAGGACGGGTCATATCTGGCAAATCTGCTGATTGCAAAAGGATACCGGGTATACGGGACATCCCGCGATGCGCAGACCGCCAATTTTTCCAATCTGATCCGGCTGGGAATCCGGAATACCGTGGAGACCCATTCCATGGCATTGAACGATTTCAGAAGCGTGCTGAGTGTTTTGAACAAGGTGGAACCGCACGAGGTGTATAATCTTTCAGGCCAGAGCTCGGTTGGGTTGTCCTTTGAGCAGCCGGTGGAAACCATGGAAAGTATCAGCCTCGGCACCTTGAACATGATGGAGGCCATTCGTTTTCTGTCCAAAGACATTCGGTTTTATAACGCGGGTTCCAGCGAATGTTTTGGTGAAACAACGGCGGGTGCGCCCGGGGATGAAAAAACCCCGTTCCGTCCCCGGAGTCCTTACGCCGTCGCAAAAAGCGCGGCCCATTGGGAGGTGGCGAATTACCGGGAGGCCTATGGATTGTTCGCCTGCACGGGCATTTTGTTTAACCATGAATCCTGTTTGCGGCCGGAGAGGTTTGTTACACGGAAAATTATCGAGGCGGCGCGTCGTATCGCAGGCGGATCGAAGGAAAAACTGGTTTTGGGAAATGTGAAGGTTATCCGGGATTGGGGATGGGCGCCGGAATATGTGGAAGCCATGTGGCGCATATTGCAGATGGAGGAGCCCGAGGATTTTGTCATTGCCACCGGGAAAAGCACCAGTTTGGAACGATTTGTGGAACTGGCGTTTAAAGAATTCGGGCTCGAATGGCGGCATTATGTGGATATCCGCGCCGATTTGTTCCGCCCGTCGGATTTGATGCAAAGCCATGCGAATCCAGCTAAGGCAAAGGAAAAACTTGGCTGGCAGCCAAGTTACAGTGTGGAGGATGTGGTGCGATTCATGGTTGCAAGTAAATTATAATCACAAAAATCGGATTTTATCATCTCAATTTATTCTAAGCCAAATACTTTTTAAGAGGTAAAATTTTATTGCAAGGAGGTTAGTTATATGAAATTAAAATTTTTTTTATTGGCAAAATTAAAGAAGAAAAAATTTTATTGTAATGCTCTTGCAGGTAATTCAGTATATAACATATGTGTAAACAGTGATATGAGTGTAAGTTGCAATTGTCAAGACTACGATGGAGCTGGAAGAATAGGCAATTTGGATAAAGAAAGTCTCCGTGAAATTTTTTCTGGAGCTAAAGCGTCTGCAATGAGGCTCAGTCTTGCAAAAGGGAAAATACCGATACCAACGTGTTTGAGATGCATCGAATTGAACGTAATAGACGAAGGTTTGGTTCAAGAAGCTCTAACGAATTTTTCTGTTCCGCGTAAAGGAATAATGGTAGAAAATACAGTTTGTTGTAATTTAAGTTGCTTATGTTGTAAAAGAAAATTAGTTGAAAGTATTCGCACTAAAAATAAACTTTCTCTTTTAGATTTGAAAAAAATTTCCGGCGAAATAAAAATTAATAAAATCAGGCAGGTTTGCTACTTCAATCTGGGAGAACCTTTTTTATCCCACAATATCTATGAAGAATTAAGAATTTTAAAAGAAGAAAATCCGGACTTATTGATTACGATTTCAACAAATGGATTATTGTTGGATAATGATGAAAAAAGAGAAGCGTGTATCAAATATGTTAGCGAAATTATTTTTTCCATAGATGGTGTAGACAATAAAACTCTGCAAAAATACCAAAGAAAAGGGGATTTTGAAAAAGCTTATCATAATATGAAAAAGCTTGTCGAATACAGGGAAAGTAGAAATTTAAGTAACCCTGCCATTGTATGGAAATACGTTTTATTCCGATGGAACGACCCAAAAAAATATATTGATAAAGCAATCGAATTGGCCAAAGAAGCAAAGGTGGATATAATTCTTTTTGGTCCTGGAGGAGGAAGCAGGAGGATTATATCCTGGAGATATTTAACAGGTGCTTTCGATAAAATCGGAGAAAAAAGCTTGAGAGGAAGAGAAATAGTTTTGAACCCGTCAGTTTCAGCCGGCTCTTCAAGCGTCCGGATATTGTCCTGACCCGGCAGGAGATGGGAGAGATGGTCCGTGTGGCGGCCCAGATGCGTTTTTTAAAATTAATTTATGTAGATATCAGCCGCCTCTGTTATACGAACCAGAGATATTTGACCCAGCTTCCCCATTCTGAGGCCAAACTGGATCTGATACTGGAATGCCTGAACGAACCGATGCCGACCCACATCCTTTATAAGCGGGTTCAGGAAATCAAAAAAGGATCACTTTCACTGCCCGAAGAACCCCCGCAGGAAAAAATTATCAGCGATTACTCGGGAGTCATGACCCGGTTGATTGAAAAGGCTGCGGTGCCGGATCTCTTTTCCGACAGGGACCGGCTGTATGGCCTTGAATCAAATACCCGAACCCAGCTCAGGCAGACCGCAACCCAGTGGATAGCTGGCCTGGAAGCAAAACGCGAAAAATATCAATCCCTGATCGACCATCTGGATTATATTGCCACGCATCCGAATTATTAAATTTCACCTGCTTGATATCAAGCAGGTGAAAAATCGACTGCCGGAAGTGGCAAAATTTGACCTCAGTTGTCCGGTTGACTTTTTGTTACGCTGATATTAGACTAGTCTCAAACCAGTTTAAGGAGAAAAAGAATGGAAACCATTGGCGCATATGAGGCCAAAACGCATCTTCCTAAATTGCTTGAGCGTGTCAGCAAAGGGGAACGAATCATTATCACGAGGCACGGATTGCCGGTAGCGGTGTTGGTGCCCCCGGACTGTCAACAAAAAGCAGACCCCGTAAAAATCATTGGGGAGTTGCGGAATTTAAGAGAACAGAATCGCCTTAACGGATTAAGTTTGCGGGAGATGATCGAAGAAGGAAGACGCTGAATTGGATAAACGATTTGTCATTGACAACTCCGTGGTGATGGCCTGGTGCTTTGGAGATGAGAGCAGCCCCTATGCGGACTTCATTTTAGACAGTCTGGAAAATACGGTGGCGATTGTCCCCGCTATTTGGCCACTCGAGGTGAGCAATGTCCTGCTGGTTGCTGAGCGGAAAAAACGCTTGACCGAGGCGGCCAGCAACAGATTTATCGCCCTTCTTTCCGAGTTGCCGATAATCGTGGATCATGAACCTCCGGAAAGAATGCTTCGGGAGATTTTGTCACTGGCACGAAAAAATAAGCTTTCAACTTATGATGCTTCATATCTTGACCTCGCAATGAAACGGGGACTCCCCATCGCCACCCTTGATGACCGGTTAATTGCAGCAGCCAAGCAGAATGATGTGAGGGTAATGGCTGCAAACCTTGATTTGTGATTAAAGGATTTTATTTCTGGATGAGGAGATGAAATGTTTACAACAACGCGGCGGCGAATGCCATCCGGCCGTTTGTGGTGGGACGGAAAAACTGGCTTTTTTCAGGACACCCAGACGGCGCCAAAGCCAGTTCCTGTTTCTATAGCCTGATTGAAACCGCCAAAGCCTGCGGACTCAAACCCTATCATTACCTGCGATACCTGTTTGACCGCATCCCGTTCGCCAAAACCGAAGCGGATTATGAAGCCCTCCTGCCGCAAAACCTGACCCCGACGGAAATTGAAAATTTTATTGGCTGGTGTGCTTGATTAAGCGCTTACAAAAAGAAACAGGTGCCATTTGCCGTAATGAAAGTTTTTATATAAACTAAGTATAACGGACTAACTTTTAAATGGGGAATGATTATGGAAATGATCAATATCCATCAGGCAAAGACCCATCTTTCAAAATTATTGATTAGGGTTCATTCCGGAGAGGAAATCATTATCTCAAAAGCAGGCAAGCCTTTTGCAAAGCTGATCCCTTTGCAGCCGCCGACAAAAAGAACGCCGGGTATCGCAAAGGGTAGGGTGACGGATGCTTTTTTCGACGTGCTTCCTGAAGAGGAATTGAGCCAACGGGAATAACGCCGCTGTTGCTCGACACCCATATCTTTCTCTGGTGGCTTTTCAATGATCCCCTTTTACCGATTGAAATCAAAAGAGCTATTTTCAATTGATCTCCCTTCCAAATAGTCTGTGGGGGTCAAACCTTGATTTGTGATTAAAAATAAATGGGTTGCTATACTCATAAATCAGCTTTATAATAATTTATATTTCTGCCAAATTTTTTATGAAAAGAGAAAAAAAGGAAAAAGCCAGATTCCACAAGATTGTATCGGAGCAGTTTCCGATCAATTCCAGGAAAGGTGGCGGCATTTTAAAGATTGAAGCGTGGGAAAACGATAAAGGCGAAATTGTTAAATACAGCTTCGCATATATCAACCCGCTTATTTTTTCCGACGATAACGGGCGTGTCTTCGGATACGACAACACCCATGATTTTCATCATCGCCATTATTTTGGACAAATATCAGAAGTGAATGATTTTATAAGTTATCAGGATTTAATTGGCCGTTTTGAAAAGGAATTTAAGGAGTTTATAAAATGAGTGTTGAATTAAAAGCGGGAACAATATCCGATTTTTTTGCATCAGCCAAAGAGACGGCCAAAGAAATTGATGAGGGGCGGAAAGTAACGCACAAAAATATTATATGGGCTGATCCTGTTGATTTAATGGCTATCCTGAAGCCGGAAAGGACGGAACTGGTTCAATATTTGAGGGAGAAAAAAAGAGTCGTTTTTTCCGACTTAATGGCTGATATGCATCGCACTCCTGTAAGTCTGAATAACGACCTGAGAATTTTGTCGAAATATCAGTTGGTAAGAATCTTTAAAGAATCAAATTCAGGGCATGGCGTACATAAAATAATTGAACCCACCTTCGGAAATGAAAAAATCGAATTCAAGGCTGAAATTTAAGAGGGTTCGTGAGATTGGACTCACCTTGATTTGTAATTTTGTGCGGAAAGACGCAAAGCCGGAAACTATCCGGGAATTGACCCTTTGTATTATACGTATAAAAAATTTCCATAAAGGAGAAAGGTTTTGCAGAAAAGATTGACCATCACTGTTGATGAAGAGGTTTATGAAGGACTCCACACGACCATCGGCTCCCGGAAAATCAGCAGATTTATCCAGGAATTGGTCCACCCCCATGTTGTTCGTCCCAATATCGAGGAGGCCTATGCTGAAATGGCGAAAGATCTGAACCGGGAAAAGGAAGCAGCGGAATGGGCTGAAATTACCTTTAAGGACATGGCCCATGAAACGTCGTGAAGCCTGGTGGGTCAATTTTGATCCCTCCATCGGCGGAGAAATCAAGAAGAAGCGCCCCGCCGTCATTGTCAGCAATGACGCTGCCAACAAGTTTCTTAATCGTGTTCAGGTTGTTCCCCTGACCAGTAAGACGGACCGTATTTATCCAAGCGAGGCGATAGTGATTTTTGATGGTAATGAAAGCAAGGCGATGGCCGACCAATTGGCAACCGTCAGCAAATCAAGACTTTTCCAGCGCGCCGGCATTCTTTCATTGAAAGATATGGGGGAGATCGAAAAGGCGATAAAGATACAACTGGGATTATAATCGTCAGTAGCCAAAGAGACGGCCAAAGAAAAGGAGCAAAAATATGCAGCCCGAACAAATTGTTTCTGAAATTAAAAAAATGAGCGTGTCTCAAAAATTGCTTATTGCTCAGGACATATGGGATTCCATTGCGATAGAAGGTGGAAACATCCCTATGCCTGCGTGGCAAAAAGATGAGTTGAAAAAAAGATATACTGAATATAAAAATGGTAAGGTCACGCTTCACGATTGGCAGGAAGTTCATGCCAGGCTTCGGGAAATTTAGACATGGAGCTGCGTTACACCGACAGAGCCCTTGCTGATCTTGAGATCGCTTTTCAATGGTATGAAACACAGCGCCGGAGGTTAGGCTTTGAATTTCTGGATTGCGTAGAAGCATCAATCGAGACAATTCAACAGATGCCTGAGTTATTTGCCAAGCATCATGAATATTTCAGGCGTGCCTTAGTGCGTCGATTCCTTTTTCTGTTTTTTATACCATCGAAGACAAAGAAATAGTCGTGCATGCTATTTTTGACAACAGACAAGATCCGGAAAAATTACCATAAATCAAGGTGGGGCCTGAATCTCTTTTCCGGCTGTTGATTTATTAAATCTGCCGCTCTCGTAAAAAGTCTCAATTTCGTCACCCCGGTGAAAACCGGGATCCAGAACCTATTAAAAAAATTGGATTCCGGCGGATGGTTCTGCAGAAAAAAATCAGGATCCTGTCGCGAATTTTCAATATCAACAACCGGATCAAAAACAACGGATTCAACCATCGCGCCAAAAAGGTTTTCCACCAGGGTTGACTTGCCGACCTGCCTGGCCCCGAGAACGGCTATAACCGGATAATAACGAAACAACTCAATGAGTTTTTTTTCAATCAGGCGGGGTCTATACATGATTATATTCCAGGCGAAGCATCGGATGGCGTATAAAAATATAAAAGTTTTCTTTATTTTCGGGATTTATAATCCTTTTTATACAGAAAACAGATAAAGCACCAGTCTTTTTTAATGTAGGGTGGTCACCTCCCGGATCTGCGCGATTTTGACGATCATTCGCTGCCGCAAGTTGCCGCCATCATCGGTATAGGTCATGGTGACCACCGCAATCCGGTCTTCGGCAAAAAGTTGAATGCATTCCGGAAATAGTTGATACTCCAGGGCCAGGCCTTTTTGGCGGATGGTGTCCAGGGTATCGGTTTCGGTGATGGTAAAGCATTTCTGGCCGATGATGGGGCCGGAATCCTCGCCGTAGTCGATGAAATGCACGGTACAGCCCCCCACCTTGCAGCCGTAGCGGAAGGTTTCTCCGTAACCGTCGGTTCCTGGAAACGAGGGCAACAGGGCCGGGTGGATGTTCATGATGCGCGGGCGGCCGGGGGTTATATTGACCCGGTCAATGAAATACGGGGTCAGGTTGCGCATGAATCCCGCCAAAACCAGGAGGTCAAAGGAAGAGGCTTTCATATTGTCAAGGAGCCGGGCCTCGGCGATGGCCCGGGTTTCAATGAATCGGATGACCTCGTCCGCGTTCGCCATTTGGCTGACAAGGGATTGCTTGACCCGGATGTCTTCCAGGTGAAAATCATCCGGAAACAGGAAACTTTTCGGCGATTGCCGAAAAGTTCGAATAATTCCGGCATAATCCACCACAAAGGTGGGTATGCCCTTTGCTTTTGCTTTTTCAAGCCCTCCCGCCGCCGGGTTGTCCGAACCCACGAATGTTACCTCGCCGCTGATCCTGCCTTCTTCACAGGCTTTGATGATGGCGTCCATATTGGTGCCTGACCCGCTGATGAGAATGCCGATTTTTATTTTTTTCAAGATGTGGCTCCTTTCTTAAAACCTATCGACCGCCCGGATAAACATCCATATCATCCGGATAAATGATGGTGAATCCGTAATCCGTCGTGACCTTGGTTTTTGAGGCCACGTCAAACGACCATTTCAGCAGATTGTCTTCTTTTTTCGGGGTGACGCCGGTAAAATTTTCCGTCAGCTTGATGCGTTCGTCGCGGACCTGCGGGTAGGCGTCTTCCATGAGCACCTTGACGGGATGGGGTTTTAAATTATTCACCGTCACTTTCCATCCCCATTGCCAGCTTTTTTTATCGGACAACAATCCTTTTTCGCCGGATTTCTTTTCTATCAGGTCCAGCTTGACATCCACCTGAGGATCCGGGCCAAAGAACAGTTTTTGCGTTTTGTCCGTCATGGAAAAGCCCCTTACACCCACAAAGGCCGAATCAATTAAATAGGTGGCCTCACCTTGGGGCAGTTGCAGGAATTCATCGTCCTTGACCGTAAGCGCGGCAAAGAGAAACGCCTGAGGCGTCTCCTGGGGCCGCACCATATAATTGAAATCCGCTTTCAGCGCCATCTCACGGATGGTAATGTGCCGGGTTTCACCCGCCGCAATGGTGCGCTTGCCCAAGTTATAGGTATCGAAAATATAGCCGGCTTCCCGTTCCGGAGCAGGCGGCGCGCCGGCCATGAGGGCCACGTCCGCCTCCTGGGGCGCTGCGGCGGGCATGGCCTTCATCATGCGGCTTTCCCGGAGCGCCACCGGCGCGACAGGCTGGATAATCCATTCGCGAAGGCCGGGCGGTTCCGGCTGGGTGGCGGTCTGGGCCGTGGCGATTTTTAGATCAACGGCCTGCCAGTCCATGCCGGTGTCCTGAGTGATATTGGCGACCCATTTGAGATCCATCAGAGATTTTTCCGGGTGCGCGTTGAGGGTGTAGGACGGCTGCCATCCGCAGTTTTGGATATGATAGGAAATGGTAAGGTTGACCGGTTTGCCGGAAGGCCGGGCCGTTTTTCCGGTCAGATACACTGTGGCGGCCCATCGTTTTTGCGCGGAACCGGTCAGTTTGTTCAGCTCGTCCTGAACCTTGACGATCTGCTCATTAATGTCCTCAAGGGAAACACTCAAATCAACCATTTCATCACTGGCTTCAATCACCCCTTTTTTGATGGCGGCCCCGAGTTTTGCCACGGATTCAATATTTTCTATTTTTTCCGGTTTGTTATCCGCCTGGTTCTGCCAGAAGGCGACGCAGGCGGTGTTGGCCTTGATCCGGTTTTCATATTCGGTTTTTGTTTTGTTCAGACCCTTGAGCTGGTTTTTGACTTCCTTGATCTTGTCTTCCACCGGCAGGGTTTCCGCCTCCACCGTGACCGAGGTGATCCACAGGTTGTCGGCAGGGGCGGTGTCGACGGTCAGGGTGTCCTTGACGGCATGAATGGGCAGGAAAAATTTGGCCGAATAAGCATCCCCGTCCGCAGTCAAAACAGTGGTGGTTTTTTCCGTGATTTTGGCGTCATTGGGATAAAGCGTCACGGCCACGGGCCGGGCGTGGCTGATGGCGCTTGCCAGGACAATGCCACAGGCAAATAGGAAGGGAAAAATCCGGTTATAACAGGTGGTCATTTTTGAAACCTTTCGTTAAGGGTTGCAGGCAGGCATCCTCGGAAGGATGGGGATAAAATACCAGATCAGGGAAAAGGCTTCAAGCAGAAAGGCTCATCTGTCATGCATCCATTTTCCGGGCCTACTGGTGGAAACAGTGAATGCCGTATTTACCGTCATTACCCCCTCACGGTCATATTAACGCTTGACGTTATTAACGCTAAGCGGTATTCTCCCCCCTATGATCCAGTCATTCAAATGCAAGGAAACGCATAAAATATTTAACGGCTGTTTCTCTTCCAGGCTTCCGCAGGGGATTCAACGCCTTGCCGCACGAAAACTGGGGTTGATCGATGGTGCCGGTGAACTTGATGATTTGAAATCACCTCCTGGCAATCACCTTGAAACGTTGTCCGGTGACCGGACAGGCCGGCACAGTATCCGCATCAACGACCAGTGGCGTATCTGTTTTATATGGCGTGACGGTAACGCCTATGAGGTGGAGATTTTGGACTACCATTAATTCCAATTCGCATTCAAGCGGCCTCTTCGTTGGCTGCGTCGTCGGCTCCTCAACTTACAGACAGTAAGCCTGCGTCGCCTCCTCCTTGCCGCCTTGATGTCATCTTGAATACGAAATGGAATAAGGAGTAAATAATGAGCAAAAGAGATTTTCCCCCAATTCATCCTGGTGAAATCCTCCGAGAAGAATTTCTTGTTCCTCTGGGCATCAGTCAGTATCGGCTCGCCAAGGAAATTCATGTGCCTGCCCGGCGCATTAATGAAATCGTTTTGGAAAAGCGGGGTATCTCGGCAGACACCGCGCTGCGCCTTGGCCGGTATTTTGCGACGACAGCCCAATTCTGGATTAACCTTCAGGCGCGTTACGACCTTGAAGTGGCGCGTGATGCCATAGAGGATATATTGGAGCAGGAAATAAAACCGTTCAACAAGGCGGCGTGAGACCCATTTTAGGCGTTTTTGTTTGGAAAGAAGTTTGGATTGGGTGGGGCTTGGCTATTTTGTCTACTGTAGGGGGACAGATTTGCGGCCTCCCGTTCCCGGCAATGAAAAATCCCGCCCCGCAGCAGGATGCGGGACGGGATTGAGCAGAGGTTATGGTTGCGATTTGGATTTTATCTTTGGCATTGGATTTGCTTGTGCATTATTTTCCTCTTTCTTCACCATGCTGTCCAGCTTGTAGGAGGGCAGCATAAACGGATAGTCATTTTCCGAAGACACGGCCGGATAGGTTTCGTCTTCCTTTTTAAGCTTTTCAAATATGGAAAGGGTGACGGTTTTGGCTCCTGAGAGCGTCACCGTATAGAGCGGGTTTTTGAAATCCGCCTTGGTCTTGCCGGTGATAAACGACTGGCACTGCAAATTGGACAGGTTGTTAAACAGGTTGTTGATGTTTGCTTCATCCACCGGCTTGCCGTCCGCATCTGTCCAGACCATTTCCGGAGTCGCAACCACAGGTGGTTTTGCGGCATCCGGAGATTCGTTCTTCTTGGCCGGGGTTTTTTCCGGCGTGGGTTCAGCGGTTTTCGGCGTCTGTTTCAAACTGAGAATAATTTTATTGTCCTTATCCTTTATATCAACCTGTTGTACATTGTTCCGGTCCACGGCAAGAACCGTTCGATCCCTTAACTGCTCTTTGGTCTGATCAAACGCATTTCTGAAATTTTCTCCCGCGTGATAAACCTTTTTGTCATCCGGCAGTTTCACGAAGGTGTGGCGGCCGGAAGGGGCGGGCTTCCCGATATCGAACGACCGCAAGGCCTTGCCGTCTTTTTCCGCAACCACCGAAATCCGTTTTTCCGGGTCCAGCTCGTAACGGTGATCGTTTGATGACTCGGATACCAGGGCGGTGACTTTGAAATCCTTGATGACTTTCAGCATGGCATCTGTTTTGCTTTTGTCCGCCGGGAACTTTTCCGGTTGAATGAGCCATTTGTCATCGGCTTTTTTTACTTCAACGGTGTCTTTGCCCTTTGTGATTTTAAGAGCAGTGATGTCGGCCTCTTTGACCTGCGAGAGAACCGGCAGTTCATAATGGGTCCGGTCGGTCTTCCGGACCATCAGATAAGCCGCCAGGGCAATGATCACAAGCCCCAGAAGAAGAAATTCCTTTTTTGATTTCATGGTATGCCTCTTTTTCGTAGAGATATTTTTATTTTTGAAACATCAGCCGGATATTCTTGCGCCTTACGCTTCGCCGCCACCAGATCATCAGCCCCATCAGCACGATGATAACCGGCAGACCCGCGACATTGAAGCCCTTGATGATGTTTTTGGTGCGGGCGCTGGTTTCTTCCAGCGGGTTAAACTGCTGGATTTTGCTGCGCATGGCCGCGATATCGTTCCGGCCGTTTAGTGTGTCGATCAAGTTCAGGATAAAGGCGGCGTTGGGACTGACGCCCTCCGCATCCAGCAAATTGTCCTTGAGCATGGCCGAAGAGCCGACAATGACGATTTTTCCCGGTTTTCCGGACGCGATGAATGTCTCCTTGCTCTCCACCTTGGCCGCGTTTGCGTCCGGCTTTGCATCAGTGTCGTTTTTGGGCGTGATGTCTTCTTCCATCAGCATTTCTTCCGGATTTTTTTCTTCCGACGCTTTTTCCCTTACCGGAATGGTCTTGTCTTTATAATAGCTGGAAAAGTTGCCTTCAACCAAAGCGGCCAGCGCGATGCTTTTAAACATCTCGGACGATTGCGGGGGCTGAATCAGCATGGGATTTAAATTGATCTGACCGCTCATTTCCCAGGATTCATCCGATGATGACACCAGTGTGCTGGCCGTGAGGCCGTTATTTTTGATCGCTTCATTGTCAAGCAGGATCGGGGAAGCGTTTAAGGCAATCATGCCTTTGATATTGTTCATAAAATCCAGATCATGATTGATGAATTCGTTTTTGATCATGGGCGCGAAATAAATGGGCCGCTCCCCGCCGCCGGCCTGGGGCGGCATTTGCTGTTTGAAGCAGTTTTTATCCAGGATATAGGCGGGTTTGACCTTTACCCCGTAGTGATCCAGCAGCTTTTCGAGACCTGTAGCCAAAGGCTGGTAGGTGGGGCCCATATTAAACTGGAATTGCTGCTGCTGGGGCTGGGGCATTTCTTTCAATCCGTCGGTGAAAATGGCGAGATTGGTTCCCCGCATCAATGCCTGATCGATCTGATAGAGTTCATAATCTGTGAACGGTTCCGTGGGCTGGGCGATGATGAGACAACCCAGGCTTTCGGGAATCGGATTTTCCTTTAACATAACGGGTTTGATGCTGTAATTCTCATTGACCAGGGTCTGGAAGTTTTGAAGCGATTCTTCCGTTTGCGGCTGCATGCCCATCATGGGATTTGCCAGTGAAAGCGCCCCGTGGTCCGCCAGATAGCCCACGTCTTCATTGATCCCCACCAGGGTTTCGACGGTTTCATTGATGGTTTCCTCCAAGGACGCCGTGTCAATCAATTCATACCGGGTGCCGATAATGGGAATCCGCATCACATTCATGAGCTGGAGGTATGTTTTGTCCTTCTTGTATTCGAGGGTCATGCCGATGGCCCCGCGCCCCGCCCGGATGTTTTGTTCCGGAATGTCCGGCCACTGGAGTACCCGGATATTGTACGCTTTGATCAGGTCATCAACGGCCGCGTCCGTGGCCGGGTCAATGCGTTCAAAGGCCAGTTGCCCGTAGTTGACGTTATTGAGTCTTTCCACCGTCTGCTTGATGGAATCCGGCAGGGCGGCGATATTTTTGATGCCGATAAGCGGTGCAATGGCGTCAATGGAGGAAGACATGAACAGTTTCACTTTGATTTTTTCCTGGAGCCCCGCCAGTGTGGAAATCTTTTTATTAAGCTTTTCGATAAGGGTGGTCAGCTTGTATTCCAGGCCGTCGGTGGACGTGATAGCCGGAATTTTTTCAATAATATCCCCCTGAATCATCACCATGCCCATATAGGCTTTTTTAAATTTCAGCTCGTCTTTTTCAAACATCCGGATTTCCACCGGCGCGATGCCGTAGTTTTCCGCCAGTTTCTGGTTTTCGGCTGTCTTGTCGCTGGCGGCCCCCCCTTCTTCCTGAGGACTCACGTCATAGAACCGGTAATTAAAATTTTTATTGGAAGAAATCGCGTATTCCTCAAGCATATCCCTGAGATACTGCTGGGTGCCGTTGTGGGGGGCCGGCAGGTTTTCCGTGAAAAACACATTGATGGTGAGGGGTTCGGAAAGTTTCGCCACCGCCGCCTTGCTTGCGGGGGACAGGGAATAGAGCTTGTTTTGCGTCAGATCCATTCTGAAAAACAGGGTGCTGGCGGCAATATTGACCAGCACCACCACCGCTGCGTAAATAACAAATTTGATATATTTTTCGGATTGAAAGGTCGCTCGCATTATCCTCTCCTTAATTTTTGTTCTGAAGGGCCAGACGGGTGCCGTACAGGCTGATAAAAATGACGCTGATAAAATAAATCAGGTCCCGGGAATCGATAATACCTTTAGAGATATTGCGGAAATGAAAATCCGCGCCTAAGTATTCGATGGTGTTTAAGATGGATTCCGGGAAGAAAAACAACATCTTATCGATCAGGGTGAGGATAAAGCAGATGGCCGCGCCCAGGATAAACGCAATAATCTGGTTGCGGGTCAGGGCTGAGGCAAAAACCCCCACAGCGGCGAAGGTTCCGCCCAGAAGCAGAGCGCCCAGATAGCCGCCGATCACCGGACCCCAGTCCAGATCGCCAATCAGCGAAATAGCAATGGGGTAGGCAATCGTTGGCAGGAGCATGGCCCCGGTCATGAGAAGTCCTGCGGCGAATTTGCCGAACACAATGTCACCGAAGGTCACCGGCATGGTGAGCAGGATTTCATAGGAGCCGATGTTGAACTCTTCCGAAAACAGCCGCATGGTGATGGCCGGGATGACAAAGGTGAAAATGATGGGCAGGAGGGCGAAAAAACTTCGCATATTGGCCTGATCATAGATAAAGAAGGTGGAAAAGAAAAACCATCCCGTGATGATCAGAAAAATGGAGAGCACAATATAGGCTATGGGGGAAATAAAATAATCTTTGAGTTCTTTTTTAAGAATATGCGCGAATTGCCACATGATGGGTCTCCTTTAATTTACTTGCCGGGTCAGGTCTCTGAAGATAGTTTCAAGGGTTTTCGCTTCCTGCGTAAATTCCACCATCACCCAGTCCGTGGCCTTGATTTTCCGGTAGATGGACTCCCTCAAATCTTCGGAGGACCGGGTCCAGGCCTTGACCGTGAGCACGCCGTCCTCGGTCTGGCTGATTTTTTCCACACTGTCAATGCCGCTGACGGATTGCAGTTCTTTTTGGACGGCAGCCAGGTCCGCGCCGATCAAGGAGATCTGGATGGCGGTTTTTTTGCCTGCCGACGCTTTCAGTTCTTTTGTCTCGCCGTCCGCCACGATTTTTCCCTTGTTGATGATGATGATCCGGTCGCAGGTGGCTTCCGCTTCGCTCAAGATGTGGGTGGAGAAAATAATGGTTTTTTCCTGCCCGATTTTTTTGATGATATTGCGGATTTCAACGATCTGGTTGGGATCCAGGCCCTGGGTGGGTTCATCCAGAATCAGGATGTCCGGGTCGTTCATCATGGCGTGGGCCAGGCCCACCCGCTGGTTCAGGCCTTTGGAAAGCTCGCCGATGGCCTTGTGCATGATGTCGTTTAAACCGCACAAATCCGCCAGAAACCGGAGCCGGGAATGCCGGTCGCCGGTCGCCACGCCTTTGATCTTGGCGGCGTATTCCAGGTAATCGTAAACCAGCATGTTTTTGTAAAACGGCGAGGACTCGGGCAGATAGCCGATCATCCGCTTGATCTCCAAGGGGTTGTCCTCAATGGTAAAATCCTTGACCCGAATGAGACCGGCGGTGGGTTTGAAATAACCGGTGAGCATTTTCAACGTGGTGGTTTTGCCGGCGCCGTTGGGGCCCAAGAGGCCGATCACCTCACCCTTGTTGATATCCATCGAGATCTGATTCACCGCGCAAAAACTGTCATAATACTTGGTCAGGTTTTCGACATGAATCATGCCATTCATCGTTCCTCCGTTTGTATACTTTTAAATTGATGTAAACAGGGTTATTGGGTTGCTAAACATCATGGTTTGGGGGTAAACAATAAACCGAAATCCATGGGTGCTGTTTTTCGTTTTTGTCATTGCCTCCTGGGGCGGGGCTTAAAATGAATTCCCTCGGTTAAGGGGGAATTCCGGGGGAGTTATACGGCAGCCCGCGAAACTTTGTCGAGGGCCGCAATATGCCGGGAAAATTAATCATTGGCCTTTGTTTTGTCAATAACAATATTGGTCTGGAAACGTTTGCCGGGTATAAAACGAATGCAGGTTACAACAAGCTGGATAAAAACAGGATTAAAAAAACATTAAAATTTTCTTATAAATAAGTCTTATCAATAAATAAGGATGGATGATGGAAGCATTGGATCGACTGATGGAGATTATGGATCGCCTGCGCGGGCCGGGCGGGTGTCCCTGGGATATCGAACAGACGCACAAGAGCATCATGAAGTGCCTGATCGAGGAAACCTATGAACTGGCCGAGGCCATTGAGGGCGATGATGTGGACGTTCTCCGTGAGGAACTGGGGGACGTGTTCCTGCAAGTGGTGTTTCATTGCGCCATCGCAAAGGACGCCGGCCGGTTTACCCTGGATGAAGTGATTCACGAATTGTGCGACAAGCTGGTTTATCGCCATCCCCATGTGTTCGGGGATGCAAGCGTCCGGGATTCGGATGAAGTGATCAAAAACTGGGAACGGTTAAAACGCAAGGAATCCACCAAGAGCGAGCGGGAATCCATTTTGTCCGGCATACCCAACGACCTTCCGGCACTCTTAAAAGCGCTGAAAATTCAATCCGTAGTCAGCCGCGTGGGGTTTGACTGGGAAAAGCCCCAGGACGTGGTGGAGAAAATCAGGGAAGAAATCCGGGAGGTGGAGGAAGCGATTAATTCAAAAGACAAAGACCGGATGGAATCGGAAATCGGGGATTTGGTATTTTCCGTGGTGAACCTGGCCAGACGTCTCAAAATCGACCCGGAGACAGCCCTCCGTCGGACCAATAAAACCTTTGCCGGCCGGTTTTATGAAATTGAAAAAGCCGCCAAGGGCCAGGGCGTCCGGTTGTCGGACATGCCCATGGAAGAAAAGAACCGGATCTGGGAGGAAGCCAAGAAATCCATATAAAGGGCTTGATCATCTTTTCGGCCATAGCCATCGGGTTTGGTAAAGCGAGAAGTCAGGAGCCAGAATTCAGAATAAATAATGATATCATCGTTTTTTAATTCTGGATGCTGGCTCCTGACTTCTGGGTTCCCGATACTGAAATACTCTAATTTTTCCATCCACTGGCCGACTCTTTGATTAAGGCCCCTATAAATAGTTTAACGCGGGAGGTTAATTCGTGGCGGGGTTAACGGATAAAAAAACCATTGATTGTATCCATTTTCTGGACACAAAAGCGTCGCATCTCCAGGATTCAGACAGGCATCAGCCGTCTTCAATCCCCATTTCAAGCCTTATCGTGGCGCATTCCCATATCGGTATTCTCATCATCAATGAGGCGTTTTACTGTATTTACGCAAATGCCGCCATGGCGGATATTTTGGCGTGTCCGTTGGAAACCATTGCAGGAAGTGATTGCAGGGAATATTTCCCGGAGAAAAGCAGAAAGGCGATCATTGGTTTATGCTCCCAAAAGCAGCCGGAAGAAGTCTTGCCAGAAAGATATGAAATTGAATTTATAAGAAAAAGCAATGAAGTTGGAACGGCTGAAATACATGTCGATGCGGTAAAAACCCCTGACCGGAAAATCGCTACGATTATTCAGGCATTTGACATTACGGCCCGCAAGCGGATGCGGGAGGAAATTGAAAAAAGCGAAAAAAAATACCATGATTTCTTCCAAAACGTCCTGGATTTTATTTTTATTCATGATCTGGAGGGCAATTTTATTGAGAATAATGCGCGTTATGTCATGGAAGTCGGGGCCCGGCCGGATGTGATTGCAGCCTCCAATCTCAGGGATTTAATTCCTGAGATATTCAAACCGGGATTCGATGATTACCTGAAACGGATCAGGAAAAATGGGAGAGATGAGGGGGTCATTGCGATTCAGGTACCTGGCGGTGAAATAAGGATACTCGAATATAAAAACCTGCTGCTGTATGATGAGAATAACCGCCCGGCCAGCGTGATGGGCTCCGCCCGGGATATTACCCAGCATATCAAAGACAAAAAAGCGTTACGGGAAAACCGGGGACGGTACCAAATGATCCTCGAAAACGTGGGGGATTATATTTTTGAAATAGATCTCGCGGGCAATTATACCTTTGTAAACGACGCGCTGATAAAGAAAAGCGGATATTCCAAGGAAGCGTTAATCGGAATGAATTATCGTGATTATACCTTTCCTGAAGAAAGGGGCGTCATAGAGGCCTATCATTATGAGATTTTTACAAATGGTGAAACCGGTAAAAGCTTGCAGCACCGGGTAATCCGAAAGGATGGCTCGTTTCTGTTCATTGAGCTGGTTGTATCCTTGATTAAAAATGACAATGGGAGCCCGGTGGGGTTCAGGGGAGTGGCCAGGGATATAACGGAACGCAAGGTGGCGGAAAAAAATCTTCAGAAACTGCATGAAGCGCTTGAGGAGAAAGTCGAGGAACGTACCAGGGAACTTCAGGAGGTCAATATTGCCCTGGAGGTTCTCTTGAAAAAACGGGAAAACGACAAAAAGAAATTTGAAGACAAGGTGGCGTACAGCATCAAGGAAGTTCTTACCCCGCATCTGGAGCTTCTGAAAAACACCCGCCTGGACAAGCACCAGAAAGTATACCTTGAAATTCTGGAGGAGAATTTTAAAGCCATTGCTTCACCGTTCATGGATGTGCTTTCCGGCAACCTCCAAAAATTGACCCGGACGGAAATTCAGGTCATCAACCTGATCAAACAACATAAGCTCACCAAGGAAATCGCCGATTTGATGGGGGTATCCACGCGAACGGTGGATACCCATCGGGACAATATCAGGAAAAAATTGGGAATCAAAAATAAGAAGGTCAATATCCGGTCATTTTTAATGAACCCGGAATAGGCGTTTGCAAAGTACGGGAGGGCTTTATGCCCTCCCGTCTTGGGCGGGGGTAAACCCCGCACCCTACAAAGGAAATGGCCGAAAGGATGATCAATGCCGAATATCGGGATCGAGGGCGGATCAATATCCCCGGTTCTTCAGATCAGCGACAATATCCACAAAATGTTCCTCCGGATCATAGCCGATGGCTGGCGGATACAAAAGGCCGGACATCATCCCCACGGCGGCGAGATGGTTCACGCCGTACCCCCAGGGCGCGCCTTCAACAACGCCTTTAAAATTTCCCCATTTGGCGGAATTGACGGAAACAAGGACATCGTTATCCCCTTCTTCAGGTAGCATTGCAGCCCAGGTAATCCAAAAAATGGGGCCGGCGCCAATTGCATTTTTGCACTTGTACGCATAGCTCTGATAGTAAATGCCCGGTACGTCCTTTGTATTGGGATTGAAGGTGTTGATCATATAAGGTCTTGTGAGATCATAACCGTTGGCCGCGCTGTCTCCGTTTACATCACCCATCAAGAAACTCATGATGGTGTCGAGCGTATCCCCCACCATGGGTTCCATATCATCCGGAATAAGGCCCATGATCATGTCGGCGGCGGAGCTGCCGCGATGCGGTCCCGCGATGCTGGTATGACTGGCAACCATGGAACCCATGCCAAGATTGCTGATGGCATATCTTGTGTACAGGCAGCCATGGGAGTGGCCGATGACGTTCACTTTTTTTGCCCCGGTCTGCGCCATTATTTCAAGCACTTGTGCTTTCCAGGCAATGGCTTTACTGGCTGTTGAATCCATGGCGTTAACGCTTGTAATATAAACATCCGCGCCTTCATCTTGCAGCGCATTATCGATGCCTCCCCAGTAGTCAATCAGTTGCATAATTTTTGCCTGGGTTCCCATGCCGTGCGCCAATACGATGGGATACTTTGTATCGCAGGTGTAGCTGGCGCCGCCCGCCAATAGGACCGCCGGAAAAAACAACGACATTGCCATGACCAGGATGAACGATTTTTTAATTGACATAACCACTTCCCCCATTTTTTTAAGACTTGAATTTGAAAATGCATGAAACCATGTTTCGGTGTTAAAACTTGGTTTTCAATATACAGGGAATTCATGCATCCGCAATACTCATATATTACGTATTAAAATACTTATAAAGAATCCGTATTTTGTCTTTGGCATCAAAGGGGTGCTCTTTTGCCGGTTTTTTGCTTGACAAGGACAAAGAATCGGCACATATTTAAGCACAACTGTACGAACAATTGTTTTGATAAATGTTTTTACGGTTAAATTATTGGATGAAGCGGTTGTTTCAGAAATATGCCGAAAAAATATGATGCCGAAATGCCCATGTGGAGAAGACAAATGAAAAACGTCAAGCTGAAATACATCAATGAGGAATCGAAATTTATAGAAATTGAATACGGCGACAGCAATTGCCGCCTGCATTACCGTGATGAGGGGAGCGGGCCGGTGCTCCTGCTGCTGCACGGCATGTGCGCCTCCCTGCACACCTGGGACGCCTGGGCCGAGGAACTGAAGCCGCATTACCGCATTATCCGGTTTGATATCCCGGGATTCGGGTTTTCCAGCCCCATTGGAAAGACGGGTTATGATCCTGCCGTGGGTGTGGAAATCATGGAGGAATTCGTCCAAAAAATGGGCATCGACCATTTCTTTCTGGCCGGAAATTCCATCGGTGGTTTTGTTTCCTGGAAATACGTTCTGAAATATCCGGAAAAAGTGGATAAATTGATTTTGATTGATGCGGTGGGCCATAACCAGGATCTGCCCTGGATCGTCAGTTTCGCGAGCCACCCGGTGATTCGTCCGTTTGCAAGACGTTTCATGCCGCGCTTTTTCTTTGACATGGCCGCAAGGCAGGTTTTCGGCGACCCGGAAAGGTTGACGGACCGGATAAAAGACCGGTATTTCGAATTGTCCACGTCCGAGGACAACCGGAAATCCTATGTGGATTTTTTTACGATCATGAGAAAATTATGCCATGCCAAGGAGCTTCCGGAAGGCATGGCAGGCATAAAATCGCCACTTCTGGTGATGTGGGGCACCAAGGATCGATGGGTTCCTTTAAAATATTTTCACTTATGGAAAGAATCCTTCCCCCATGGCGAATTTAAAGTGTATGAAGGCGTCGGCCACACGCCCATGGAAGAAATTCCCATCGAAACCGCAGCGGATGCCCGTGCGTTTTTGATGGCCGCATGAGGTTTTGGGGAGAAGCCGGATCGTAGGGCGGATTAGCGAAGCGTAATCCGCCAAAAAATAATAATCCAATTATCCGATCATAACCGTATTCAATGCCAAATTACCTGATCTCCTCAATCCTCAGCGGAAATTTGGACATTTCCTCGCAGTGATCTTTATAGAGTACGATGGGGTTTTCATACCGGAACCCGATATTATCCTCCGGGCACGCGTACTGCATGGCGCAGATGAGTACCTCGTTTTCCTGATACAGGTGGTCCGGGTTGGTCCAGAAGGGAAAGGGGCCGTCGTTTAGCCCGATGCGCCATTCATCCCCCAGCATCCCGATGCCGTGTTCAAACCCCGGCACCATATAATCCGCAAATCCCCCGGTTTCCGCAAAGGCCATCATTTTTTCCGCCAGAAGGGACGGCGTGATGCCCGCCCGATAGGTTTCCAGGGTTTTTTTCACGATTGAGACAAAATTATCCGCATGCCACCGCTGGCGTTTTGTCGCCGGATTGATAAGGTAATTGTGGGAATGATCCCCAAGGCCCAGCTTGAAAGTGGCGTGGATGTCCACCATCAGCGGCTCGCCCGCCTGTATTTCCCTTCGAGTCGCCGGCGTGCAAGCCCCGCCCGCATATCCGGTGCGGTAGCCGCTCGCGATTTCATTGCCGCCGGTAAAGGACCATTCCCATTCAGAGCCCGCCCGCCGCATGGCCAGGGCCGCGATGCCCGCGATTTCGGTTTCGGTCATGCCTTTCCAGCCGCCGTTTTGAATGGCCGCCAGCACCGCCCCATGCCCCACATCCACAATCCGGGAGGCTTCCCTGAAACGGTTGATGGTGCCAGCGTCCTTAATAAGCGCCAAGCGGTCGATGATGGTGTGGGCGTTGACCAGCTCGCAACCAGAAAGCGCCGCTGCAAACTGGCTGTATTCATAATGGGTCAGCCATCCTTCGGGCAGATAATTGGACATGCCGCTCTCGATGCCGATCCGGCCTTTTTTGCCATTTAATATTTCCTTAATAAATTCCGATATCTGTTCAATCTGGTCCTGTCCGCCCATGGGGGCGAACCCATACACATGGTCTTCGTCCAGCCAGGAATCATCGGCGGCCCTTGCCGCGTCAATGACAAAGGTGAAGGCCGTGGGCAGCCCTTCCGGCGGGATCACGATGAAACTCCGCCAGGGAAAGAAGGCGTCCGTCGTCCAGGAAAGGGTCCGCAGCCGGGAACCCAGGTATACGTCAATATTTTCCTGCTGCATCCGGGTCTGAATGTTTTGAATGCGCTTTGGGAAATCGATAAAATAGGGGTCGGTCATGAGTGTCTCCTTTATCGTTATCTTAGTGAAGGCCTAAAAAAAGTTTGTTGCCGGAACCGGCTAATATTCGGTGGGGATGGTGGCCAACACCTTATTGAGCCGGTCGGCCAGGGACGCCAGCTTCAGGGCCTTGACCATATTGCCCTTGAGTTTGAGTTTTAATGTCATCAGCGCCTTTTGCGCGTTAAGTTCACCCCGGGTGATGCTGGCAAATGTCTGATAATCGCCGGTGACCGCGAATTCCGGTTTCGGGGACTGCCCCGTGCCGATCTCCATCTCCGCAAACCGGCCTTCCTCGAACTTGAAAAACAAGTATTTTTCCGATCCGTCCGGCGGGCAGTTCTGGTAAATATTGCTCATGGACGAGGTGACAAAATTCATCCGTTCCGGCGGAAGCTCGCTTGTCAGGCGGCGTTCGGCTTCATCCCGCCACCCCGGACTCAGGTATTTCACTTTTTCGGTCATCGGGTTTCTCCTTGTTTAATGGGTTGATTTAATACGTTGATGAATAAACCGTGGGCGAACAGGTCCACCGTGTCCTCAAACATCTTATGGATCAATTGGTCTTCGGTTTTGATGTACATCCGGATAATAAACATTTTGTAGATCATGAACACGACTTCCGAGACTCGGTCCGGGTCCACGGGCCGAAACACGTTTTCCGCAATACCCTGTTTTAATATGCGTTTGATCAGATCCACGGAATTGCGGTTGATCTCATAAAAGGGATCTTTGTCAGGAAACATGGGGAAAATTTCCGGATCCCGCACCAATACCTGACGCAGCGATAGGTCTTCGGAAAGGGTTTCCACAGCCTTAAAGCACATGCGTGAAAATTTTTGCCGCACATCCGATTCGCCTTCCACCGCCTCCAGCACCTTGAGCTGCCAGGCTGTCAGTGCGTGGGAAACGGTTTTGCGGTACAGGTCTTTTTTGTCCCTGACATAGAGATAGAGGTTGCCCTTGGTCATGCCGAGGCGGCCGGCCACATCCGCCATGGTGGTTTTCTGAAAACCGAATTCCGCAAACACTATTAGCGCCGTGCGGTAAATGGTTTCGATATCTTCTCTGTGTTTCATGCTTGGATCCCAATTGAATAAATGAACAAATTGTTTATTTGTTCATTTAACCCCTGTTAAATTTCCCGTCAAGAGGATTTTTCAGATAAAAACCCGGCGGATAATAAATTTTATTTGATTCCGGGAAAAGAACCCGTTAGCGTCGGTTTCTGATAAAATGCCTGCAAAGGAGGAGCCACATGACCGGACCAGTGTCTCAGGATATTGTTCTCATTCGAAAAAAGAAAAAAAAGAACATTATTTCCGAAATTTATCGCTATAATGACACATTGGTGAAGCGGTTTATTAAAACGGCGCCATGGCCGGATACCCGTGAGGTCTGGCGGATTGAAGACACGGCCCTCCGGCGGCTGACGGGCCTGACTGTTCCCAAAACCTTTGGTTTTAGCGAAAAACGCATAAACGGTGCTTTGGAAATCATTTATGCCAGGGAATTTATCGATGGGGCCGCCATCGAACAATTTGAAATGATCGACATGGAGCCCCTGGCCCGAATGCTGGCCCGGATTCATCGGCGGGGAGTGGTCACCCGTGATCCGTCCCTTGAGAATTTTATCCGGACGCCTGATGGGGAAATTGTGTTTATTGATTTCGGGCGCTCCGCTGTTTTTAATCCCAAAAATCCCGTGCTGATGGATTATCAGGCAAAAGAACTGGCCCGGGTGCGGTGCCATGCATTTGCTGGGGACGATTCCCTTTATGCTCCGTTTCATGATCTGTATTTTTCATTTTTTTCTTGCGGCAAGGTCCGGCGGAGGCTGATGGAATTAATAGCGGATCATGAAACGGTGCGATTTGAACGAAAACACCTGTGCCAAAAAAGGCATTAATTCATGTTCCATAAACCTTAAAGGAGAGAACGGCATGGATACGAAAATAATAAAAAAAATGATGGGAACCCTGGCGGCATGGGGCATTTTGCTGATGGGAATCCAGTCCGGCCAGGCGGTTGCGGCTTCACTGGATCAATACCTTTCGGGCTCCACAGGGAAAGTGTCCGAATCCCTTTTGGTCTGCGACGCATCCTCCGGAAATATGGTGCTGGCCGACAACAGCGCAAGATCCGGTGCCAGGACTTCCGATAGACGGATCAGTATGGGCAAATTGCATAAATATCTTGGCTATGCGACGCTGGGCGCCGCCCTGGCCGCCGGCGTTTCCGGGTCCGACGACGGGTTTCATAAAGGCGCGGGAACTGCCGCCGCCGCTCTGGCCGTGGCCACATGCGCCACGGGGTTCTCGGAATACAGCGCATATTTTGACGCTTCCGAGGGGCTGTCCATGCACAATATTCACATTGTGCTGGGAACCTTGGCCACCGCCGGTTTTGTGTTCACGGCAGCCGATGCGTTTGCAAACGATGATGACGGTCATGCGGGCTTAGGCATTGCTTCCGGCGTGCTGATGGTGGTGCCGGTGGTGGTGCTGCATTTCTAATAAGCTGTTTTTTCTACGGATTCAGGTCCGTCGGGACGACAAAACAGGTTTCGGTTTGAAAGTCCGGTTGTGAAAAAAAAGACAAAAAGAGCATTGCGGCATTGGGCGGTGTATGCGGGCGCTGTGGCGATGGTTCATTTTTTCCAGACCATTCCAAGGGATTGGGGAATTGGCATATCTCAAGTAATGGGCCGGATTTATTATGCCTTTTCAAGGACGGAAAGGCAGCGGGCCATCCGCCACCTGACCCTGGCGTTTGGCGGAGAAAAAAGTGGGGCGGAAATCCGGAGCCTTGCCCGAGCAGTGTTCCTGCATTTTGCGGCTGCCGGAGTGGACGCCGCCCGTATTCCGGTCTATGTTCGGCGGGGGATGGATGCGCTTATCACTACCCGGAATATTCATTTTCTGAATCAGGTGCGGGACGAAGGCAGGGGATTTATTCTGTTAACCGGGCATTTCGGTAACTGGGAGTTGATGGGGGCCTGGGTGGCCCAGAAAAATTATCATCCTCATGTCGTGGGTGCGGCTTTTTCCAATGCAAAAGTCAACCAGTTAATTGTCGATACCCGGAACCGGGCGGGTTATGTCAATATCGAAAGGGGCAGCGCCACCCGAGGCATTGTGAAGGCCCTGAAAAGCGGGTATCCGGTGGCGCTTCTGGTGGACCAGGACACCCGTGCAAAAGGCGTGTTCGTGGATTTTTTCGGCATGAAAGCCCATACGCCCATCAGCCCGGCGTATCTTTCCTGCGCGTTTGACGTGCCCATCCTTCCTCTGGCCATGCGGCTGAAAAAAAACCTGACCTATGAAATCGAGTGTTTTGAACCCATACGCTATATCCATACCGGCGACCGAGAGCGGGATATCATGGCCATTACCCAGAAATGTTCGGATATCTATGAGCGCATCATTCGGCGTCACCCGGAACAATGGGTGTGGATGCACCGGCGGTGGCGCAAGCAGCCGGCAGACGCGCAAGCGACGGTGTAAAAATTCTTCAGCGAATCTGACCGGGCGGCATGGATTCGCTTTCGATCTCGTTAAGCTTCATCCTGGCTTCCTCGTTATCCGGATGCTCTTTAAGCTCCAGCACCAGTTCATCGACGGCCTTTTCCCGCATGCCTTTTCCGTAATACTCCATGGCCCGGTAGTAATGGGGGCTGGCGGTTTGTCCGGCGAGCTTGCGGGTGTGCATGTATTTTTCGTGGGCCACCTTGTTGTTGGGGTCGATTTTGATGGCGATCTGATAAAAATACATGGCGTCATTATATTCGCCTTTGTCAAAATAGGCGTTTCCCACGTTGACGGCTCCCATGGATTCCTCGATATTCCACTGCCGCATGCTTTCCCTTTCCCGCTGCTGAATTTCATAATTAAAATCATCCATCTGATAGATTTCACCAGCATTGCCGGGCTGATCCTGCCGGATAATGATGTTTGTATCCCCTCCGGCGGACAATTCGGGAAAGAGCCCGGTCATGGCCGCAAAGATAAATATGTAAAATATGTGTCGGGCCTTCATGGTAACCTCCTGAAGTGTTGAATGTTACGCCGGACCTTTTTTTTCCTGCGCCTTTTTGCTGGAATCATATCAAATGGGCGGATTAAAGGGCAATAAAAAACAGGCGCGGCTCCAATTTGCCTTGTCAAGGAGTCTGTTAGAGGATGGAAAAATTAAATATATCAGCATCGGGAATCCAGAATTCAGGAGCCAGCATCCAGAATTAAAAAAGGATGATATCATTTTTATTCTGACTTCTGGCTCCTGGCTCCTGAATACTCACTTTACCAAACCCATTCAATCCTTGATTTTCAATTTCGATTTTCTCCCATTAATCGAGTTAACCTGCTGTGTATTTTAAAATTTATTGACAGGCAGACAATCGAATAATATATATTTCCGACTTCAAAAACGGCCTGTTGTTCCCTGGCCGGTCGATTTGTTTTCAGGCTACGATTCTATTATCCCATCATTTGATAACAAAGGAGGCCGCATGCATTCCATTGAAACCCTCATCGCCACTCTTTCCGGCTGGGTGTGGGGACCGCCCATGCTGATTCTGCTCGTCGGCACGGGCTTGTATCTCACCATCCTGCTTCGGGGCATGCAGTTCTGGGCCTTGCCCCGCGCCCTCCGCCTGATCTGGAAAAAGGAGATGGGTACGGAAGGGGACATCAGCCATTTTGCCGCCCTCATGACGGCCCTTGCCGCCACGGTGGGAATCGGCAATATCGTGGGCGTGGCCACCGCCATCACCATGGGGGGGCCTGGCGCGGTGTTCTGGATGTGGATGACCGGGCTTGTGGGCATGGCCACCAAATATTCGGAAGCCGTGCTGGCGGTCAAATACCGGGAAAAAGGGCCCTACGGCATGCGCGGCGGGCCCATGTATTATCTTGCAAAAGGCGCGAATCTGCCGAAGCTGGCATGGCTGTTCGCCGTGTTCACCGCCCTTGCCACTTTCGGCATCGGCAATATGGCCCAGGCCAATGCAGTGGCTTCGATTTTGAAATCGACGTTTCATGTTGAGCCCTGGATTACCGGCACCGTGCTGATGATTATGACCGGGCTGGTGATTCTGGGCGGCATCCGCTCCATCGGGCGGGTGACATCCCTGATGGTGCCGTTTATGATTATCGGCTATGTGGGCGCGTCGCTTCTGTTATTGGCCTTAAACGTGCGCGAAATCCCTCATGCCCTGTATCTGATTTTTTTCCATGCCTTCACACCGTCCGCCGCCATGGGTGGTTTTGCGGGCGCGGGGGTGGCGGCGGCCATGCGTTTTGGTATTGCCCGGGGCGTGTTTTCCAACGAGTCGGGCATGGGGTCCGCCCCCATCGCCGCTGCCGCCGCAATGACCAGTGACCCGGTGCGGCAGGCCCTGGTGAGCATGACCCAGACCTTTATCGACACCCTGGTGGTATGCACCATGACGGCCCTGGCGATTCTCACGGCCCCGGACTGGCTGGCGGGTGTTCCAGCCGGTCAGTTGACGAGCGCCAGTTTCGGCTCCACCCTGGGGCATACCGGGGTGATGATTGTGGCTCTGGCAACTTCTCTTTTCGCCTATTCCACCCTCATTGGCTGGAATTATTATGGTGAGAAAGCCTTGGAATATTTAGCAGGGCCGAGGGCTATTCCGCCATACCGGGTGGTTTTTGTGTGCATGGTGATTGTCGGGGCCATGATGAAACTGGAATTTGTCTGGAATTTTTCCGACCTGATGAACGGCATGATGGCCATTCCCAACCTTGTGGGTCTGCTGCTTCTGTCCCGGGTGATCAGGGAAGAAACCGGCCGGTATTTTCAGTGGTGAACCGTCGTGGATATGTCCCCAATCGTTTATGGTTCATTTCATTTCGGCAAAGCCTTTATCTGAGATGCCGCTGCTGTCCGCAATTCCATGTCAATATACAGGAATAAAAACCGCGGGACAGTTTATAAAAAAACGCCCTGGAAAGGGAATTCCAGGGCGTTTTGGTCATTTCGGTTTGCCATGGGCTGGGCTGCCCATGACAAGATATGGGGAATTAGAAGTTATAATTTAAATCCAGGTGATAGGTCTTGGCGTCCTGGTCGAGATCCCGTTCCATGGCTTCATACAGATAAGCGGTGGCATCCACGGAGCAGTGTTTGGTCAGGGCATAACCCAGGCCGATTTTAAAACCTTTCACATCTGTTGAGTCCAGCGAGCCGCCGAAATCGCCGTCTTTCATGCCCTGCTGAACCGAATCAGCGCCGATTTCCGCATAAGCGACGCCGAATTTGATTTTATCGATCTTGGTGTCCACGCCCAGCACCCATCCCAGATTTTCTTCCTCCGGGTCCAGATCGCCGCCGACAACGCTCTGACCTTCTTCCCCGCTGGCGCCGACGTTATAGAATACCTGCGCGTAAGGTGAAATTTTGGCTATATCGGTTTTAATATCGCCTTTGGCATAGAAATCAATGATCTGATAATTATAATCGGAATCCAGGCCAAGTTCTTCAAAATCAATGTATTCATTGACCTGATGGTAATTGTAAAACGCCATGGCCGCAGTGGCCATATCCGTTTTCGCGCCGACCTGAATGGCTTCCATTTGCGCGATGTCCTTGTCGGCATATCTCACCTGGTACCAGCCGGTGGTGACAAAAACAGGTTTAAAATCAGCGGATGCGGAAAAACCTGCCGGACGCATGTCCCCGTCCCACAAGGCCCAGGTGGTTTTATACGGGTTTTTCTGCTGACCGGCCAGGAACTTGAATTTGTCCATTTTATGTTCCGCATAGGCGTAATCCAGACGGATATCGCCGGTTTCAAATATTTCGTCTTCAGACCAGGTGTCATTGACGGAGGTGCCGTCCAGCCCGCCGGTGGCAAGACCGGCCGCGATTTTCCAGTTTTCATCGGGGTTGTTCCATGTCATGCCCAGGGTAAATTTGGTGCGCATGCGATCCGCCGCATCTTCGTCCGGAGTATCTTTTTCAGCATGTTCGTAGCGAATGCGAAGGCTGCCGTCGATGTCCAGGCCTTTTAAAAAGTCGCTGGCATTTACCGGCGCGGGCGGGGCGTCACTCTCTGTTGCTGCAACCGCAAACAGCGGCAGGCAGACAGCCATGCCCAGAATCAAGACAATTGATGCTAAAACGATTTTGCTCTTTTGTTTCATTTTTTTCTCCTTAAATTAATGATAAATTAAAAACCGATATGGTAACGTCTGCCGTCATCATGCATTTCATGAAATTTGTTGAAGTAAATGTAAATGTATTGTGTGAATGAAATATGTCGGTTGTGTGAAAAAAAATTGAAGCCTGTGTTACAAATCGGTGACGTGGAATTTTGTATGAAAAGAGAAGGTCTATCATGATGCGGCTGCAAAAATATTTGTCCACCGCCGGGGTTTGTTCCCGGAGGCGCGGTGAGGAACTCATCAGCCAGAGGCTGGTGAAAGTGAACGGGGCCGTGGTGACGCAGGCGGGTGTTCAGATCGATCCCGAAATCGATCGGGTGGAAGTGAACGGCCAGGTGGTCCGGAAAAGCGCGGCCCTGGCATATATCATGATTAACAAACCCCAAGGCTATATCACCAGCCGGAGCCATCGCGGAGAAAAAATCGTGTTCGATCTGGTGGATGTGCCGGAGCGACTTAATCCCGTGGGGCGGCTTGACAAGGATTCCACGGGTCTCCTGATTCTGACCAATGACGGGGAGCTGCACAACCGGCTGATCCATCCGTCTTTTGACCATGAAAAGGAGTATGTGGTGTCGGTGGCCGGTCCTCTTGACGACCGGGCGCTTGGGGCTTTGCGGCAGGGGGTCGTGTTTGACGATCAAAAAACCCGGCCCGCCACCGTGAAACGTCTGGGGGAGAAGTTGTTCCGGATTGTTTTAAAGGAAGGCCGGAAACGGCAGATCCGGCGCATGGTGGAGGCCGTCGGTAATCGGGTGACGGCCCTGCACCGGGTCCGCATGTCCAGCCTGCATATCGGGGATTTGAAAACCGGGCGGTGGCGTTACCTCACCCCAAAGGAGATTTCAGGCTTGCGGGTGGCGGCAGGGCTATCGGATAAGTTGGCATCCGGGGGCGTTGTTGCCCCGGAAGGCCTACCAAACAAAAGTAAATAAAAACAGAATGATATAGCAAGCCACGGTGGCGATGAGATTCGTCATGACATTGTTTTGTCTGATGCTTTCTGAATTCCATGACCGGATCTGGTTTTTATCAAATCGTTTGAACGTCGGCAGATAGGGCGGAACATCCCGCCGGAATTGTTCATACGCCTCGCCGAAAAGGTCCAGCAGAATTTTTTCCTCCCGGTTGACCCGGTTCACCATATAAAAATAATAAATCACCGTGGCAAGAAGCATGAGGAAGATATTGCCGGTCATCATCAGGATGCCGAGAATCAGGAAATACCGGCCGATATACATGGGATTTCGCACAAACATATAGGGCCCCGTGGTTGTGAGGGCTTTTTGGGTTTTGATGGTGGCCATGCACCAGAGCTGGAGGGCCTCGCCCAGCATGGAAACCACCAGGCCGGGGAAAAACCATGCGCGTTTCAGGAGAAAAAGGATAAGCAGAAACAGCAGTATGCCGATGGGCAGGCGGAGGTTCACAAGGATTTTACGGGTTTTGGGATCGTTGAATAAGGCGTTGATTTTGTCTAAAAATTGATTCGGCATGATGGTTTCCTGTGGTAAAAGTTTTAAAGTCATTAGTCGGGTAAGAAACCCGACCTACACAATCGATGTTTTTTTAATGAGTTTATCGTAGGCCGGGTTTCTTACCCGACGATTGATCCATTCCGATTTTAAATTCAGGCATCCGGCTGATCCGTTCAATGTCTTCGGGACGGTCAACGCCGAAACTTTGACGTTCGGTGACCACCACATGAATGGGGATGCCGTTTTCCAGAAGCCTGAGCTGTTCGAGTTTTTCGATACCTTCCAAACGTCCGGGCGGAAGGGAGACGAATTGCTTTAAGGCGTTCATGCGGAATGCATAAAGGCCGATATGACCTAAAAATTCAAATAGTTCAGCGTCACGTGGATAGGGGATCAGGGACCGGGAAAAATAAATGGCTCTGCCCGCATTGTCTGTCACCACTTTCACCTGGTCCGGGCTGTCAGCGGCATGGCGGTCAATTTTGCGGGCAAGGGTGGAAACTTGCGTTTCGGGGGATGCAAACGGCGCGATCAGTTCGGAGATCATCTGCGGCTGCATGGCAGGCTCATCTCCCTGAATATTCACCACCACCGCGTTATCGTCAATATCCATTTTAAGAGCCGCTTCTAGCACCCGGTCCGTGCCGCTGGGATGGTCGTTCTGGGTCATCATCACCGGCACCCCCAGCTTTTTGGCGGCGGCTTCAATCCGCCCGTCATCAGTGGCCAGGGCCACGGCCGAGAGTTCCGGGCAATGGACAGCCCGTTGGTATACATGCCAGAACATGGGCATGCCGCAAATTTCCGCCAGGGGCTTTCCCGGAAACCGGGTGGATGCGTAACGGGCTGGAATAATGCCGTAATATTTGATTTGAGAGGTCATTGACACTGCCTTGGATAAAAAATCCGGATTTTTTTCATAGTTTGTTTTATACTGATTTTGTCGGCGGGGCGATTATAGGGGAGAACACGCCGCCGTGCAAGTTGAAAACATATTATATTAAGGTTGTGAGCCATGAACGAAGCGTTTGAATCCATCGTCCGTCAGATCAGCAGCGTCTTATTAGGCAAGGAAGCGCAGGTTCGGCTGGCCCTCACCTGTCTGTTCGCCAGAGGGCACCTCCTCATCGAAGACCTGCCGGGCATCGGCAAGACCACTCTGGCAAAAGTGCTCTCCAAATGCCTGGGTCTGGCATTTCAGCGTATCCAGTTCACCAGCGACATGCTGCCCGGCGATATTCTGGGGGTGTCGATTTTTGACCAGAACGCCGCATCCTTTCATTTTCATCCCGGCCCGATTTTCACCCAGGTTCTGCTGGCGGATGAAATCAACCGGGCCACGCCCAAAACCCAGAGCGCGCTGCTGGAAGCCATGGAAGAACAGCAGGTGACCATCGAAGGGGAGACCCGGGCACTGGCAAAACCGTTTTTTGTGATCGCCACCCAGAACCCCCTGGAGCATTCCGGCACCTTTCCCCTGCCCGAGTCCCAGCTTGACCGTTTTCTCATGCGCATTCAGCTTGGGTATCCGGACCGAGCCGCGGAAAAAAAGATTTTGATGGGGGAGGGGGCGCAAAAAGTTTTAGATGGCATGAACACCTGCCAGATGCATGATTCTGTCTTAAATATTCAGGCCAGAATCAGCCAGGTCCATGCATCAGGCACATTTCTGGATTATCTTCAGGACATCATTGCGTTTACCCGCACATCCCCCCATTTTTATGTGGGGCTTTCCCCAAGGGCCGGTCTTGCCCTGCAACAGGCGGCCCGGTCTTGGGCCCATCTGCATGGCCGGGATTATATGGTGCCGGAAGACCTTCAGGTGGTGCTGCCCTGGGTCACGGGCCACCGGCTCCGGTCCCGATCCGAGGGCATGGAAATCCCTCGGAGCAAACTCATGGACCTGTTCGCCCAGGTGCCGGTGCCCCTTTGAAACGCAGCCGCCTGTTTCAAAAGCCCTTCGGCCAGATCCTCTGGTTTGGGCAAAAAACCGATTCCCTGCCCGTGACCTGCCACCGCCGCCGGGTGTATATTATGCCCACGGGCTATGGCCTCCTGTTTCTCGCCATTCTGTTTGCCATGCTGCTCGGGTCCATCAACTACAACAATAACCTGGGCTTTCTGCTGGTATTTCTTCTGGGCAGCATCGCCCTGGTGTCCATGCTTCACACGTATCGCAACCTGCTAAATCTGACGATTTTATCCATTTCAGCATCTCCGGCCTTTGCCGGCGGGGTGGTGCGGCTTGAACTGCTGGCCGGGGCCGGGCCGAGACATCGTGCGGCCATTGGTTTTAAAATTGAAAAAGAACCTTTTTCCCTTGTCGATCTCCCCGCGGGCGCTGAGGAAAATGTCGGGATTTCTGCCGAAGCGCATGGCAGGGGCATTTTCAGGCCCGGCCGCATCATGATCTGGAGCCGCTACCCGCTTGGGCTCTTCCGGACATGGGCGGTTCTTAAACCCGATATCTCTTGTATTGTGTATCCCAAACCCGTATCCGGTCCATTAACATACGGCTCCGGGCGCAAAGAAGACGGCATCAGCGCGAATACCGATCGACGGGGCGTGGATGATTTCGCAGGCCTCAAGCCTTATCAGCCCGGCGATGCCATGAACCGGATCTCCTGGAAAAGCCTGTCCAGAGGACACGGGATGTTTGTCCGGGAATTTACCGGATCGGGCGGCGCGACGGTCATGATCGATCATGCCGCTATTCCCGGCCATGACATGGAATGGAGACTCTCCCGCATGTGCGACATGGTGCTGAAAGCCCATGCCATGAATGCGGAATATGGCCTGCGGCTGCCGGACCAGGTCATCCCGCCGGAAAAGGGCGATCGGCACCGGCACCGGTGCCTGAAAGCCCTGGCCATGCATGGAATCAAGGATAAATGAAAATCCAAAATCCAAAATCCAAAATCCAAATTCTTTTTGCCCTGGTGGTGGCCATTCTGCCGCATATTGTCAGGCTGCCCCTCTGGATTATCCTCTGGTGTGCGGGTTTATGGGGCTATCTGGTGCTGTCGTTACGTTACGGCTTGCCAGAACCGGGGAAAATCATTCGCCGGATCCTTACCGCCATCGGCCTTTCGGGGCTTCTTCTCACTTACTCCGTCCGCCTCGGACCGGATGTGTTTCTCGGGCTCCTGGCCATTATGGCGGCCCTGAAACCTTTTGAAATGTATTCTCACCGGGACCGCATGGTCACGGTCTTTGTGGCGTATTTTATCGTGATTACCAGCCTTTTTCAGTCCGAAACCCTGGCCATTACCCTGTATATGTTTGTTTCCGTGGGTATTACCACCGCTGTCCTCATCCATATCAATGATTCCAAGGGACGGTTCCGGGAAAATCTCAAGACCGCCGCCGTCATCATGGCCCAGGCCATTCCGCTCATGGTGGCGCTGTTTTTGCTGTTTCCCCGGATACAAGGCAGTCTTTTTGGTCTGTCCATGATGGGAAAGGCCAAAAGCGGGTTTTCGGACATCATGAGTCCGGGCAGCGTGTCCATGCTCGTGGAAGATGATTCCACAGCGTTCCGGGCGGAATTTGACGGTTTGATGCCGCCTCCGGAGCTGCGATACTGGCGGGGCATTGTGTTTGAAAATTTTGACGGCCGGAGATGGACAACGGAAAAGGGGACTCCGGAAACCAGTGCGCCGCCGCCGGGCAGCCAGGCGGCGGCTTATACCATCAACCTGGAACCCCATCGGGCGAAATGGCTGTTCGCGCTGGAGATGCCGGCGGAAATTCCCCGTTCCGCCATTCTTTATGCAGATAATACCTTGCGCTCCAAACATCCGGTTTTTAAGACCCTGCGGTATTCGATGGTATCCAATACCCGGTATGAGGCGGGTGCCGGGTATGAACATCCCGATCATCTCGACCGCCTGACGCTTCTGCCGGAAAATGATAACCCCCGGGCCAGACAAGTCGCGTTTGAATTGACGCAAAATGCCTTGGGCGTGGATGAAAAAATCAATCGGATACTGAATTATTTTAGAAAAGGCGGATTCGTTTACACTCTCAAACCACCGATTCTGGGCCGTCATCCGGTGGATAGTTTTTTGTTTGAATCCAAAAAAGGGTATTGCGAACATTATGCGTCGGCTTTTGTTGTGATGATGCGGGCTGCCGGGGTTCCTGCCCGGATTGTGGGCGGGTATCTGGGGGGAGAAGCCAATCCCTATGGCAATTTTCTTGTGGTCCGGCAAACCGATGCCCATGCCTGGACAGAGGTCTGGCATCCGGTCAAAGGCTGGCTTCGGGTGGATCCCACGGCGGCGGTTGCGCCGGAACGGATTACCAGGGGCATGGAAGCGGCCTTGGCTGCGGGGGAAGTCCCCGGTATGGCGATGCGGAAATATTTTGGCGGGCTGACGGATATTTATGACCAGATCCGTTTTGGGTGGGAAGCCATGAGCGCCCGATGGAATGCCTGGTTTGAAGGGTATTCTTACGAACAGCAGCGGGAATTGCTTAAAAAAATCGGCATCACCGCCGGCAATTGGGCGGCGTCCCTGAAGGCCCTTGCCCTGCTTCTTTTCCTGGTGGTTATGGGGGTCGCCGCAGCCATTGCATTTATCTTGTTCCGGCCATCAGGGCGCAGGCAGGACGCCATTGGAAAGTATTATATGCGGTTCTGCGAAAAACTGGCAAGGGCAGGGCTAAGGCGAAAACCCGGCATGGGGCCCCTGGATTATGCGGCGGCTGTATCAAGAATCCGGCCCGACCTGGCCCGCCGGATGGGTGAGATCACTGATCTTTATGTCGGGCTTCGGTATCAGAGTCAGCCTTCAAAAATCGTTTTGGGTAATTTTATCAAAAAAATCAAAGCGTTTTATCCCAATGAAAAAAAGGTTTGATATCAGGGGGTTTCCGGCTTCATGGCGGGTTGCTGACTCACCAGGGTCAAGGTTGATCTCTCCATGTCTGCCTGCTGGCAGCATGCGCCGGCAACGTATCGATTGCGTCCCAGCCGTTTGGCTTCATACAGGGCGTCATCGGCATCCTTTATAATGGCGTCCGGGGTCAGCAGGTGGGAGGGTATCAGGGAGGAAACGCCCAGGCTCAAGGTGACATAGGGAGACACCACCGAGGATTTGTTGGGAATTTTCAGGTTTAGAATGGCGATCCGGACCTTTTCAGCCAGCGCCAGCGCGCTCTGCAAATCCGTATTGGGCATAATAATGGTGAATTCTTCCCCCCCGTACCTGGCAACCAGGTCGCCTGACCGCCTGGCCGTCTTTTTTAACGCCTCGGCAATGGCGCTCAGGCACTGGTCGCCGCGCTGGTGGCCATAGGTGTCATTAAAGGCTTTAAAACAGTCCACATCGCACATGATGAGCGCGAGCGGCATGGCTTCCCGTTTGAGACGGTTCCATTCCAGGGTCAGCCGTTCATTGAAATGACGGCGATTGGCCACCTGGGTCAATTCGTCCGTGGTGGATATCCGCTGCAACCGTTCATGGGCTTCCTGAAGCGAGGCTTCGGCCTGTTTCCGCTGGGTGATATCAAAAAAAGAGACAATGCTGACATCCTGCTCCGGCGGGGTATAGGTTTTCATGACAACGTATTTCATGTTTTTCGCCTTGTCGATCATCAGGCATTCATATTCCGTGGGCAGCGGCAGTCCCTTCTTTTTTTGCTTGATCTGAAACCGCCGGATCCGGAACAGGTTTCTGCGTTCAATAAATTCGCTTAAGCGTTTTTTGCCGATGATTTCATTTTTTCCATACCCGGTCAGTTCCGTAAATTTCGTATTCACCATGGTGATGCGCATGTTTTTTTCCACGAGAATGGTGGCGGTGCCGGTATTTTCAAACAGGTTCCGGTATCCTTTTTCGCTCTGGGACAGCAGGGCGAAGGTTTCGCGCAGTTTTTTACCGGATTTCAGAAGCGCGGCCCGTGATCTCTTCTGAACCGTCACGTCTATAATGGTGGCCATGATGCGTTCGTGCCACTGGGTGATATTGAAGCGGATGATGACATGTTTGATATTGTTGGACTTATCCACCAGTTTGCATTCATACTCGGTGGGAGTTGTGCCGCTCATTTTTTTTCTTCGGGCATGAAACCGCCGGATACGTTCCAGGTCTTCCTGGTAGATGATGTCCGACAGTTTTTTGGCGTATAATTCGTTTTTGGAATATTGCGTCAGTTTTTCAAAACTGGCGTTCACCAGTGAAATCCGCATGTCATTTTCCAGCAGAACCATGGCGGCGGTGCTGTTGTCGAAAATATTCCTGTACCTGATCTCGCTTTTTTGCAGCGCTCTACCAAGTTGTTTTAATTTATAGTTGTCAAGCTCAAGGCGGGTGGCCCGGCTTTCATTGTTTAGGCGGAGAGCCTCGTCCCGGCCGCTTAAAACATAAGTATAAAAGACCAGAAAAGCGCAAAAGGCGGCAAGGATAAGGGAAAACAGCTCAAAGCCGGTAACCGCCATGCGAAGTAAATACACCAGGGGGGCGGCCCATGCCGTGATTTGAATCAGGGGCCGGAAGGATGCAAATCCATGCTGCAGGCCGTTTCCAATGGTGGCGACCAAAACCAGCATCATCATGGGCGCAGGGTCTGACGGATCAATGAGCCATGTCAGATGCGCGGCGGCCACATCCATTTGGTTGGCGGCGGCGATATGGCTTTTTCGCAAACGGTTCTGTTTCATCAGGCGATAGGCCTGAATATGGAAGATGAGAAACAGCACGCATAAAACGAGAATGATGGGTAAAAGCGTCAGAAAAGGCGGTTTCAGGGTGATGGCGAAATAGAGGATGATGAAGAACGGGAGGCAGCAGCGCGCCATGAACTGCAAATCCGGTGCGTTGATGCGAATGGCGGACAGAAACCAGGGCCGGTTTTTTCCTTCCGGAAAGGCGATCGTATCCAGATCCAGAATCGCGCCTTCATCCGTAACCTCTGCCGATAGGCTGGCAAAATCGAGGATCAGCGTTTGTTCCGAATCATTGATATCAATCGGGTTCGGCATCGTCTGTGGATCGCCAGGGCCTGTTAAGGTTGGGTAGATTCTTATATTTCCGAGAAAATCAGATGTTTGTCAATAAAAACAATCATCAAAACAATCATCAAAAGAACACCTGGACCGCTTTGCGCCGGATGAAGGAAGATCTTCCGGCATGTCCCGCTTTTGAATTCAGGCTTGATAAACGATGGGTTCTCATATAAAAAAACAGTCAATAGGGCGCCGCAACGGTTTTTAGGCGCGGCAGCCGATTTTTTCGAATGGGGAATGATGGAACGTCTGGATTATTTTATTAAACGCTTGCTGCTGGTGATTCCGACATTTATCGGGATTACCATTCTGTGCTTTGTCATGATCCAGTTTGTTCCCGGCGGCCCCGTGGAGCAGGCCATCATGCAAATGAAGGGGCTTGGCGAAGGGGAGGCCAGGGGCGGGAACGGCGCGGCCCAGACCATCAGCGAAAAACAGCGCAAGGAAATAGAGGCCTATTATGGGTTTGACCGGCCGGTGATTGAGCGGTACTGGCAATGGCTGGTGAATGACCGGATCGGGATGAGGATGCCTTCCTATAAATTCCCCAACAAAACCGCCTGGCAGCTCATCCGGGAAAGATTCAGCGTGTCTCTTATTTTCGGCCTGACCGGATTTCTGCTCTCCTATCTGGTGTGCATTCCTCTGGGAATTTTCAAAGCTTTGAGGCATAATAGCCTGTTTGACCTTGTTTCCAGCGTGATCGTTTTTGTGGGATATGCCATTCCAGCCTTTGCATTCGGCATGGTTTTAAAAATGCTGGTTTGCGGCACGGTGGAAGGCATGTGGGACATTTTTCCCATCTCCGGTTTTTATTCCGAAGGCTTTCACGGCATGACCGGTTTTGAGAAAACAAAAGATATTTTCATGCACATGTTTTTGCCGGTCTTGTGCTATGTCATCGGGAATTTCGCTGTACTCACGCTTTTGATGAAAAATTCACTCATCGAGCAAATCAGCAAGGATTATATCCGGACCGTGATGGCCAAGGGGGGGAGCTTTTCCCGGGCAGTCTGGGGGCACGCCTTTCGCAATTCCCTGATTCCCATCGCCACCGGCATGGGCGGCATTCTCACCGTCATGTTCGCTGGTTCCGTTATTATCGAACAGGTGTTTGAAATTCCCGGCATGGGGCGGCTGAGCCTGGAGGCCATTGTGGGCCGGGACTATCCGGTATTTATGGGCATTCTTTCCCTGACATCCATTTTGGGGCTTTTGGGCAATATTTTTTCCGATTTTCTCTATGTGCTCATTGACCCCAGAATCAATTTTCAGAAATCCTGACTTCCCCGTCTGGATGGGCACAAAAAAAGGATGCCAATAAATACCCATGAACATTCTGAATAATCCGGTGGCCCGAAAGCGGTTTTTGCGGTTTAAATCCATGCGGCGCGCCCATGTGTCCCTCTGGATCATCGGGGTGCTGTACGCATTGAGTCTCTCCTCCGAACTGGTCTGCAATAATGTGCCGCTCCTGGTCCGGTATGACGGCCGGTTCTATTTCCCGCTGGTGTCCTATGTTTCCGAGGACGTGTTCACCGGCAATGGCAGACAGACAAGGCCGGACTACAAAGCCCTGGAAGCCTCCGATACGTTCCGGGCATCCGGAAAAAATGATATGATTTTTCCCCTGTTTTCCTGTGGTCCTTTTGAGAGCGTGGACCCGAAAACCATTGCTGTGCCGGATTTGGTGACCCTTACCCTGACCCCCGAGCCCGCCATGGGAGAAATTGACATCCAACCGGATTTCACCATTATGCGCGCCCGGGATGCCGAATGGATTGCCGGAAACGGCCTGGCGGATGCGGATATTGATAATGATATTGATATTGATATGAGCGGGCAGAAATTGAGCGCGTTTTTGACGCCCCCCAAAGCCCTTGCTGAGGCGATTGCGGCGCGGTTTAGAAATCAGGACGCGCCCTATTCGGAATTTCTTGCGCCCGGGGCGAATGGGCAAAAAGTGATGGTGTTGGTTTCCACGTTTCGAAAGCGGCAAGAGACGCCCGCGACCATCCGGCTCATGCTCCGGGAAATGCCCGCAAATGAAAATGCGTCAGGTAAAACCGTCATTGTTTTTAATCGTAACCTGAGCCCGGAAGGCGGGACAGCGACCTTCTGGGACCAGATTCCGGAAGATCAGGCCCGGTTTCTTCTATCCTTTATTACCGACCGGTTTGATTCCCCGGTGGATGATTATCCGCTTACGATTCATGGCCGTCAGTACACGGCATCGTTTGCAAAAGAAGAGGTGCGGTTTCCCTATCCGCCGGTGCAGGGACATCCCATGGGCATTGATGGCGCGGGCCGGGATGTGCTTGCCCGCATTCTTTATGGTTTTCGGATATCGTTGACGTTTGGGCTATTGTTGGTGGCGTGCTCCATGGGCATCGGTGTGATGGCCGGCGCGGTGCAGGGGTTTTATGCCGGGAAACTGGATATCACGGCCCAGCGGCTCATTGAAATCTGGAGCGCGCTGCCGTTTTTGTATATCATGATTTTGATGGGCTCCATTTACGGCCGGAGCTTTTTCCTGCTTCTGGTATGTTACGGCGTGTTCAACTGGGTAGGTATCTCCTATTATATCCGGGCGGAATTTTTAAATTTACGAAAACGGCCGTTCGTGGAAGCGGCCCGGTGCATGGGGGTGCCATCTTTCAAGATTATTTACCGGCATATTCTGCCCAATGCCCTGGTGCCGGTGATCACGTTTTTTCCTTTTTCACTGGTGGGGGCCATCGGATCTCTGGCAGCCCTGGATTATCTGGGTTTCGGTCTCCCGCCCCCCACGCCGAGCTGGGGGGAACTCTTGTTTCAGGCCCAGCAATACCGGTGGGCCTGGTGGCTGATTCTCTACCCGTCCCTGGCACTTTTTATGGTCATGCTGCTGGGGGTATTTGTGGGCGAGGGGATTCGGAACGCCTATGATCCAAAACAATATCAGAGGTTTCAATAATTTTTCAGGGAGACCATGGCAAGCCAGAAGCATGAAGAACAAAAGACCGGGTTGCTGTCTGTCCGGGATTTGACCGTCAGTTTTTCCGTGGATGAAGGCGTATTTAAAGCCGCTGATGCTGTTTCCTTTGACGTGAAAACCGGTGAAACCGTGGGGCTCGTGGGGGAATCCGGCTGCGGCAAATCCGTCACAGCCTTAAGTGTCCCCCGGCTGATTCCATCCCCGCCGGGAAAAATCGAATCCGGCGAGATATGGTTTGACGGCCGGAATTTGATGACGCTCACCTCTTCGGAACTGCGCGATATCCGGGGCAGGGACATCAGCATGATCTTTCAGGAGCCCTTGTCCGCGCTCTCGCCCCTTCATCGCATTGGTCGGCAGATGGTTGAAACCATCCGGCTGCATCAGGACATGCCTCGCAAACAGGCCTGGAAAATCGCCGAGGGGTGGCTATCCAAAGTGGGCATCCCGGATGCCGGGGACCGGATGTTCGCGTATCCCTTTCAACTCTCGGGAGGCATGCAGCAGCGGATTATGATCGCCATGGCCCTGATGCTGGCGCCCCGGCTGATTATTGCGGATGAGCCGACCACGGCATTGGATGTGACCACCCAGGCCCAGATTTTTAAACTGATTCGGGAAATGAAAGAAAACCGCACCGCCATGTTGCTCATTACCCATGACATGGGGGTGGTGTGGGAAATGTGTGAGCGGATTCTGGTGATGTACGCGTCCCGGATCGTGGAAACCGGCAGTCGCGAGGATATTTTTTTTCACCCGAAACACCCTTATACCAGGGGTTTGCTTCAGGCGATTCCAAAATTGACCGGGGCAGGGGAGCCCTTAAAAGACATCCCCGGCCAGGTGCCGTCTCCCTTTGATTATCCGAAAGGATGCCATTTTCATACCCGTTGCGCATTTGTCATGGACCAATGCCGGGAAAAATCGCCGCCTTTTTATGACTGTGGCGACGGGCACCGGGCCGCCTGTTTTCTGCTGGAAGACAAGCCGGTTTCAATGCCGGCATATTATAACGGTAACAGAAACCAATGAAAAACGAAGCAAACAATGATGATTTTGAAGTAATTCCCCTGGTTCGGGTAATTGATCTGAAAATATGGTTTCCGGTCAAACGGGGATTTTTTTCAAAGACCGCCGCTTACGTGCGGGCGGTGGACGGCGTGAATCTGGAAATCCGGCGTGGGGAAGTCCTGGGGCTGGTGGGCGAGTCCGGCTGCGGCAAAACCACCCTGGGCCGGACCCTTCTGGGTTTGGAAAAGGCGAGCAGCGGGGATATTCTGTTTTCCGGAAGATCGCTCCCGCAGTTGTCGAAAGGTGAGATGAACCATCTGCGGCAGCGGATGCAGGTCATTTTTCAGGATCCCATGTCATCCTTGAACCCCCGGATGACCGTGATGGATATCATCACCGAAGGGCTGGTCCAGTTTAAAAGAATTGAAGGTTCCAAAGCCGCCCACGCCAAACGGCTGCTTGCGGAAGTCGGGCTTTCGGAAGACGCGTTGTACCGTTTCCCCCATGAATTTTCCGGGGGGCAGCGCCAGCGCATCAGCATTGCCCGGGCCATATCGTTACGGCCCGAACTGGTGATCTGCGATGAGGCGGTTTCCGCCCTTGACGTATCCATCCAGGCCCAGGTTGTCAACCTTTTGAAATCACTAAAGGAACGCCACCATCTTTCCCTGCTGTTTATTTCCCACGACCTCAGTGTGGTGAGCAATATCGCCGACCGGACGGCGGTGATGTATCTGGGGCGCATTTTGGAATCCGGAAATACGGCGGATATCGTCCGTGCGCCGCTCCATCCTTATACCAGGGCGTTGATTGCGGCGGTTCCGGTTCCGGGGGTGAGACGCCCTGAGCGGGTGATTCTTACGGGCGAAATCCCCTCCGCCCTGTCTCCGCCATCCGGTTGCCGGTTTCATCCCCGGTGCCCGGAAGTCATGCCTGTGTGCAGTCGGCAGGCGCCTTCGGCATCATGGGTTGACGGACGGCAGGTTTGGTGCCATTTATACCAGGGATAGATTTGTTATTTGGAATACATCAAAAAAAACAGCGGGTGGTCGATGCATTGACAACCCGCTGTCTGTTTATACGTCAGATTTTTTCTTTAATGCGGCTTGGTCTCTTCCGCATGTTTTTTCAAAGGCGCTGTCACTTTCGAAGGGGTTTCGTTTTTTTGCATCAGCATCGCCTTGGTCTTGTTTAATTTCTCCAGCTTTTCGTCCACAAGGGATTTCTGCGGTTCTTCCACGCCCAAGGTTTTAGCCCGGTTCAGATCGTTGATGGCTGATTCAATCCCTTCCAGGACGGCTTTGCCGGCGGCCACATCCGCCTTGTAAATCAGGAACAGGCATTCGGTTTTATTCAGCTGGTTTTTTGCGTCTTTCAGGTGAAGGGACGAGGGCGCAAAGGCCATGGCCCTATAAAGTTCGGATTTAATGGCCTCAAAATCCGGCTGACCTTTGGTTTTCGTGAGCGCATCGGCGTTTTTGATATAATAGTCAAAGGCCAGAGACAGGGCCTGTTTTTTGGTGTAAACCAATTGCACGGGTTCGGGAATGACCGCGCCGGGGACGCTGATGAGCAGTTTTTGGCCGCTGGGCGAAAAAGAGCCTTGCCAGATCTCCACCGTGTTTTCGGCTGGTTTAAGGTAATATTTGCTCATGTTCATGGCGCTTGTAAGGATCAACAGACCAAAGATCGCGACAATACAGGCAATGAGCATTTTAATGGGACCGCTGATGGTTTCGGGTTGTCTGACGGCGGCCGGCTGCTCTACCGGAGCTGGTGGAGCGGGCGCTTTCTCTACAGGTGTTGGCGCAGGTTTTGGAGCAGGCTTCGTTTCTTTTTTAATTTCGGGTTTTATCTCAGCCTTGGGTGTTTCCGGCGCCTTTTTTTCTTCCTTTTTGGGTGGCTCGGCAGGTTTGGGTGGCTCGACGGGTTTTGCCGGTTCAGCCGCTGCCGGAATTTCTGCTTCAACCGGTTTCGGGGGTTCAACCACGGGCGCCAGTATTTCCGTCTCCGGCGCGGGCTTTGGCGCTTCAGGCGCTTTTACCGCCACAGGTTCTTCCACAGGTTGCGCCACGGGTTCTTCCACTGATTGAGCCACTGGCTCCGATACCGGTTCTGCTATGGGTTCAACAATGGGTTCAATTATGGGTTGCGCCACGGGTTGCGGCGGTTCCTCTGTTTTGGGGGGTTCCATAACCGGTGGTTCAGGGATTTCCACCACGGACAGGTCAAATTGTTTGGCCAGCAGGGCTTTGATTTTTGCCGCTTCTTCAGCATTTGTCGTATCCACCACCGGGGGTGCGGAAAATACCGGCTGCCGGGCGGCGTCCATTACGGGCGTAAAGAGTGTTTCAGGCTGCCAGGATTCGAATTTCAGGTTTAAAAGCTCAGAAATAGAAAGCATTTTTTTCGGTGCAGGCGCTTCAACCGGTTTTTCGACTTTTGGGGCGGGTTCCTGTGGGGCTTGGGGCTTCTTTTTTGGGGCTGCCGCTGGTTTTTTGGGGGCTTCCGGCGCTTCCACCACGGTCAGATCAAATTGTTTGGCAAGAAGGGCGCGCATGGCCCCGGCTTTGGCCGGATCTGTTTCGTCAATAAAGGGCGGGGCCGTATAATTGGCCGCGGATGCCGCATCCGGTGGAACCGAAAACAAGGCCGCCGGAACCCATGCGCCAAAATCCTTTTTCAGCAAGGCTTTAATGGTCGGTTTTTTGGCAGCCGGTTTTTTCTTGTCAGCTGCCGCAGGCACCGGTTTATCTATTTTTTTCAATGGCGCTTCGGCCGATTCAGCCGATAGGTCGGCGGCCTGGATGGAAGGTTTTTTTTCCGTTATTTTTTTCTTTTTTGTGGTGGATTTGGTCAAACTTTTTTTTCCCATGGAAACCTCTTTTGCCATTTTCTGAGATTTGATATAAATAACCAAAATTAGTTCATTTTTTAAAAAAAAACTTTATATAAGAACCATGATTTTTTGTAAACAGTTTTTTGACCCGGGCGTGATTGCAATTATCGGCCCTTAACATCGGAATGACCGGCGCAGCATGGCTCATCCGAGGAGGCCCTTGATGCAGGAAACAAAAAAACAAGCCCTTGAATTCCGGCTGAAACAGCTTGGCTCTCTGGCTGTGGCATTTTCAGGGGGTGTTGACAGCACCTTTTTGCTGGCAGTGGCCGCAAATGTGATCTCAGACAGGGACAGGCTGGTGGCCGTGACGGAGATCTCGCCCTTGCACCCGGAAACTGATATTGCGTTCGCCCGGTCCTTTGCGGCAAATATCGGTGTCCGTCTTATCACCATTGACGCCAAAATGATGCATCATCCTGATTTTACAGCTAATCATTCAAACCGCTGTTACCTGTGCAAACGCGCTGTTTTTCGTAAAATGATGGAAACCGCCGGAACCCTGGGCATCCAAAACGTTGCCCATGGCGTGAACCTGGACGATATCGCTGATTTTCGGCCCGGCATGGTGGCGGCTCGGGAACTCTCCATTCACGCCCCATTGCTGGATGCCGGATTCATGAAACAGGACATCCGCATCCTGTCCCGCGATATGGATCTGCCCACCTGGGACAAGCCGTCGTCCGGGTGTCTGGCCACGCGCATTCCTTATGGCCATAGGATTGATGCGCAAAAATTAAAGGAAGTGGCCGCCGCCGAAGCCTTCATGCGGAATCTCAAGTTCAGCGAATGCCGGGTCCGGCATTACGGTGAGCTGGCGAAAATTGAAATTTCCATCCCGGATGCTGAGCGGCTGAGGGAACCCGGTCTTCGGCACCGGCTGGTCAAGGCATTCCGGGAAATCGGGTTTTTATATATCAGTCTTGATCTCGAAGGTTTTGACTCCGGCCGCCTGAACCGGTCGATCCAGTCCCATTCCTGACCGTCAGGCTTGCATCTCCGTTATCCCGTCTTATATTGTTTGCCAGTATGGTTATATATGAATTAAACCATATCAATGGACCGGGCTTCGCTGATTTTTGATAATAATTTTAAAAGCGAGGTGCGCAATGAAGACGATGGATACGATTACCAAAGACAGTCTGGCGGATATTGAATTTCAGTTGGACTGGAAAAGCAAGGACGCCGAGCACACGGAGGTGCTGTTTACAAAGGTGAATGCGTGGCGGGATATTTTGCCGCCGGGGATGGGTGACGCGCTTATGGGAAAAGGGCCGGGAGACCGGATCTGCGCGTGGTTCGGCAAGAACCAGAAGCTGCTGACATCCGGGCCGGAAACCGTGTATACCCTGAAGCGAGGTCAATTTGACGATTCCCGGGCCGCGCCAAGGTATGGCCGGTTTTATCCCATAGGCCTGCTCAAGGGTTTGACCCCTGTATTTCCTGGCAATGTCAAGCCGTTCCGGCTCACGGGACTGAATGACGACACGATTGAAGCGGATGCCGGGCATCCCTTGGCGCATTACGATCTGTCCATGACGGCAACTGTTCATGACACCATGATCAAACCCTATGACCGGGGCGGTGAATGCGCCATGCTGATTGAGTGCGTGGCGGACGGGCCGGGTATGCAGGCACCCGTAAACGGTCGTCCCACGGATTTTTTTGAGCCGGATGCCTTTGCCCGGGAAGATGAGACCATTGACAGCCGGTTTTATGAAAAACCGCGGCTGCTGAACCATCTGGATGACCGGGCCATTGAGACCATCAGCGGATTCTATGGCGATTTGCTTGGGCCGGGAATGGATGTGCTGGATCTTATGAGCGCGTGGCGATCCCATGTGCCGGCGGAATTAAGCCTGAAATCCCTGGTTGGGCTTGGCATGAACCAGGCGGAAATGGCGGCTAACCCGCAATTGACGGATTTTAAGGTGCACGATTTAAACACGGCGCCCCGTTTGCCCTTTGACGACGCATCCTTTGACCGGGTGATCTCTACTGCGTCAGTGGAATACCTGATTCATCCAGATGCGGTGTTTAGTGATGTGGCTCGGGTGCTGCGGCCGGGCGGGGTATTTGCCTTGATGTTTTCTAACCGGTGGTTTCCGCCCAAGACCATTCGCCTGTGGCCCCGGCTCCATGAATTTGAGCGCATGGGGCTGGTCATGGCGTATTTCAATCGTTCCGGGAAATTCACGGACCTGCACACCTTATCATCCAGGGGCTGGCCCCGGCCGGAAACAGACAAGTATTACGGGCAACAGTTCAAATCCGACCCGGTGTATGCGGTGTGGGGAAAAACCATTGCCTGAGGGCGATAGATAGTACCTGATGGAATAAACAACCCAGCAAAGAAAAAGATCCGGCAGGCGAGGCAGCCCTGCCGGATCTTTTTTATAAAGTGGGGTAAAACACGTGGGAACCGCCTCAGTCCACCCTCAGCACCACTGCAAAACAGTTGAAAAACGCCCAAACCGGATCGCCTGTTTTGAGCGCAAGACGTCGGCTGCTTTCCGTGGAAATCACCGCAGACAATTCGGTTCCGTCGGTAATCCGGACGGCATATTCCGTATTCACGCTGCCGCTGGTGATCCGTGCAATGACCCCGTTCTGTCGATTTTCCGCGCTGCATGCAGGTTCCTCAACTCCTTTCTGCAGAATGACCCACGGCGCCTTGATCTCGGCGGTGATGAGGCGGCCCTCCTTTAAGCCCAGCATGTCCAGACTGTAGTTGGTGATCACCGTGGTGATGGTGTGTCCGCCGATGGTGGTCATGGTCACGCGGGCCTGTATATCTCCCCGCTGGATCTCCCGGATTTTTCCGAAAAAAGAGTTGCGCGCGCTGGTTTTGCGCGAGGCCTCTCTTTCCATGAACAGCCGCGTGATCTGCTGTATTTCATCACTGGTAAATGAGACATAGGATGCGGTGAGATGGAGGGCCGAATGCCCCATCATCATTCGAATCGCGGGCAAGGGCAGATTGCTCTGCATTAACTCCACGGCCCTGGCCTTGCGGATCATTTCCGGGCCGCCCAGTCGTTTTTGAAAGCCGCAGGCCTGAGCGCGACCATAGAATTTGCGGCGCACGAAACCGGGATCGACATCAAACAGGTTCCGCAATGAATGTTTAAAAGCAGGCTCCGTAAGCGCGGCAACAATCTCGCGGCATAAGGCCTCCGATAGTTGGATCTCCCTTGGGCACTGCTCCGGTTCCTGGTTTTTTCCTGTTTTCTGGTTCTCTCCCCCGTTCTGAAAGCAAACTGTCTGCCGTTCAGGATCGATATCGTTAAACGGATTCATGGCCAGCACTTCATAGAGCTTGGCGCCCGTGTAGCGGATCAGGAGGAAAATGATTAATATCCGCTTCCGCGAAAGACGCACATCTTCGCGGGGAGAACCGTCCGCCCATTCCCGAAAGGATTGTTCAAGCTGGTTGAGCTGCACTGAATCCAGGCATTGGCCTTCGTCCGGAATCGAAATCAGTGGCTGGCCTGGCTCTGCGATTGTGTTTTTAGTTTTTGTATGCATGGGGGTTTAAGCCTGTTTTTTGTGTTTTTTATGAGGCGCCGGTTTAATGATTAGCATATTTATTCAAATTAGGACACGGGCAAAACTGCTTGACAAAAAGCCGATGACGTTGATAAATTGACACGTAAATTATTTATTTCGTGTCTATACATCTTAACTTCTGGAGATTCTAATGGTTTTTCAAACTGCCGGCATTGAAGTTTCACCCTGGATTCCGCCTCTGGTCGCTTTTGTGATTTCATTTTTCACTTCCATGGGCGGGGTTTCGGGCGCTTTTCTTCTCCTGCCGTTTCAGATGTCGTTTCTCGGTTATACCCATCCCTCCGTCAGCGCCACCAACCAATTGTTCAATATCGTGGCCATTCCCAGCGGCGTTTATCGCTATTATAAAGAAGGTCGGATGGTGTGGCCCTTGACCTGGGTGGTGATTATCGGAACGCTTCCCGGGGTTTTCATCGGGGCCATTGTGCGTGTGGCGTATCTTCCGGACCCAAGGCATTTCAAGCTCTTTGCCGCCTTCGTCCTGCTTTATATCGGGGTTCGGATGGCGGGGGACTTGATGAAGAAAAAAGCAGGCCCCACCAACCAGACCACCAGCGAGGACCGTTTTCAGGAGATGGTGCGCAGGCATCGCGCCGGGGCAATATCCGGCAATCCCCCGCTTCCGGTGGTCAAAGTGACCCATTTTAATTTGAAACGCCTTGGATACACCTTCTATGACGAATCCTTTGATGTCTCATTCTGGGGCATCGTGGCCTTAAGTTTTATCGTGGGCATTGTGGGCGGCATATACGGCATCGGCGGCGGGGCCATCATTGCGCCTTTTTTCGTGACTTTTTTCGGCCTGCCCGTGTATACCGTGGCCGGGGCCGCGCTCATGGGAACATTTGTCACATCAATCGCCGGGGTCGCATTCTATCAGGTCATCGCGCCTTTTTATCCTAATGTATCCGTGGCTCCGGACTGGCTTTTGGGGATTTTGTTCGGCTTGGGCGGCATGGCGGGAATGTATCTTGGAGCCCGGTGCCAGAAATTCGTGCCCGCCAGAACTATTAAATGGATGCTGGCCGGGATTATTTTTTTTACCGCTTTAAAATACGTCGCCGAATTTTTTGGGTATTAGCGAAGGATTTTTTTAAAAAGGATTGCATGATGTATGGATTTAAAGATAAAAGTGCGATGTTGAAAGCGGCTATCAATCATTTTAAAAAGGCTCTGGAACTTGAAAGCTTGAGAGCCTCCGCCAAACTATATTCGGAACTATATTCTGAAGATGAAAATCTGAAAGACTTGACGGAAACCGCAATGCATGGATGGCCTGAATGACTAAATTCAAATTAAAAGGAAGTGTTATTAAATGAAGATGATTACAGTGAAAAAAACCTCAATCGCAGCCCTTGTTATCGTGTTTTTCTTTCTCGTGGCCGGTATTTCGGAACTGGCTGAAGCCCGGTCCAGGGGCGGCGGGCGTTCTTTTGGGGGGCGTTCCATGACGAGATCAGCCCCCCGTTCAACCCCACAGGCCTCGCCGCGATCCATGTCGCAACCATCCCAAGCCCCGCGCCCCGGCAGCACCGGGGGCGCATTTTCTCGCGGTCTGGCCGGCGGTGTCGCTGGCGGCCTGATGGGCGGCCTCCTGGGGAATATGCTGTTTGGCGGCGCTGCCCACGGCACGGGAATGGGCGGTATGGGCGGAAGCGGGCTCGGGTTGTTTGAAATCCTGCTGCTGGCCGGTCTGGGGTATTTTTTATACAAGAAATTTTTTAAGGGCAAAGCCTTTGGCGCTGCCCCGGGATCAGCGTCGGCCTATGCCCGAACCATGCCCGATCGGGCGGCGGGTTTTTTCGGCGGCCAGAATGCGCAGGAAGCGGATGTGTCGGATAGCGCTGAGGATGATCCCCTGGTGGCCGGGGTGAAAGAGATATGGCGGGTTGATGAAACATTCCATCCGGACAAATTCAAGGAAACCGCCCAGGATTTGTTTTTCAAAATTCAGTCCGGCTGGACCCGGCGTGACATCAACGTGTTGAAGCCAATGGTGGGAGACCAGTTGTTGGCGGAATATGACCGGCATTTTGCCCAGATGAAGGAAAAAGGTCAGCTCAACCGGCTGGAAAACATCGCTGTCCGCAAGGTGGATCTGGTGCAGGCCGGGGTGGAAGAGGGGGAGATCTTTGTAACAATCCGGTTTACCGCCAACCTGCTGGATTATACCGTGGATGAACATTCTGGCGAAGTTGTGGGGGGAGACTGGGAGAATCCGGTCAAATTTGACGAAAACTGGACATTCGCCCGTCCCAATGCCGCCAGCGCCTGGAAACTGGAAGGCATTGAAGTGCAATAGCGAGCCTCGCCCCATTATTTTGAAAGATTTTTGGCCCACCGGCGCACGGCATACAATCCAATGCCCGCGCCGATGGTGCTTAACATAAAAGCAGTCACGAGTCCCACTTTCTCCCCAAGCCACCAGCCCAGATAGCTGCCCACCATCATGCCGGTAATTGCGATAATTTTTTTCATGATTCCTAAGGTGCATTTTGAATATAAGGTTTATATTTTTCCTAATCGATGCCGCCTCAGTTACGATTGACGGCGCAGACAGTTGATATGGCGTCATGTTGAAAACGGTCAACATATTTTTGTTGAAACCCGTCATGCATTGCGTTAATTTAGCGAAAATATATTCTTTTTCGCTGGCAGGTCGCCAGCGAATTCGGTCAACCATCACACAACGCTTCACTCATGAACCATCCTCACACTGGAGGGGCAGAACGATGAACTGTAATTTGAAAAAGCTGAAAATATTATTGGCCCTGGCGCTGGCCTTCAGCATTTCAGGGTGCGCCAGCATGTTGACGGAAAGCGGGCCCCTGGTGTCAACATTGGAAAATGGCACAACCTCCGTGGGGGAAGTCGCTGCCTATAAATATTCCGGGTCCATTCGCGGAAATGTCGGTTTTCTCTATAAAACCCCAATGTGCGCGAAAATGATTGAAAAAGTCCGGGTCGCCAAAAAAAATCCACGGGGTTTCGGGTTTATTTTAGCGGAAATGGTGCTGTTCGGTTTTGGGTTTTATGACATGATGATGACCCGGGCAGTGGTGGAAGATAGCAAAATCACGGTACCCCTGGCGACCTTTGCGTCCAGCGAAACCGTGGTTTGCGGAGACAAGGTGCCGGCAGCCGATGAAGCGGTGGTGATATTTGTCAGACCCGCCATTGTGGGTAATGATACGCCGAAAAGTTATATCAAACAGGCCAGCACGGATGCAAACGGCGTGATTGATTTTAACAGGATATTCCCTGATGAGACAAGAATCCTCAATTTAAATGTCTGGCTGGCGTCCGATGAATCCAAAGCGATTTCATTCCAGTTTAAACCCGGGCTCTGATAACGGCCCCCATCCGGTCTTTTTGTATGGAAAAAATAATTTTTTGCATCAATAGCGCCTGCGGGCACGCGGCTTTGGAGGGAAAATACATGAAACGGTCATTAATTATTATTCTTATGTTTTTGCTTATTTCCGGGTGCGCAACCCCGCCGAAGGACGCATTTAAAATTGATCCCGGCGTTTATCCGGAGAAGTTCGAAGAACAGATCCTCTGTTACTTAAAATTTAAAATCGAAAATCCGGATAGTCTCAAGGATTTCAAGGTGATTAAACCGCCTGAAAAAATAAAAGCAGATACGTACTACGAAACCATCCCGATGACGAAAGGGGATGAAGTCTGGGAATGTTTTATCGTGTATGACATGAAAAACAGAGATGGAAAACATGTCGGTAAAGACCTCCATGTGGTCTGGATCAGAGACGCCAATATTGTCGCTTTTGATTACAAGCCCATAGAAGTGGATTTCAGAATTAAACAACGCATGAAGAAGCCTTGCGGGAAGACGGTTGGTGAGCCCGGAAATTCATGATGGGCCGTATTTTATGATGCCAGGCGTTTTGTCACAATGTCCGAGACTTCACTTACGGTTAATATTTTTTCCAGATTTTCGGCTTTCGCCGCGTCTTCCAGCATGATCGCGCATATAGGGCAGGCCACGGCCAGGACACTTGCGCCGACTGCCGCCGCTTCCCTCACCCGGACCCTGGCTGATGTGTCATCCCCGCCGGAGAGCAAATCCGTAAAAAAATTGCCGCCCCCGCCGCCGCAGCACAGGGCGTTTTTCCGGTTCCGGTCCATTTCCACGAGTTTTACGCCGGGAACAGCCCGAAGCATCATGCGGGCCGATTCATAATCGCCGTTGTGACGGCCCAGATAGCAGGGGTCGTGAAAGACCACCCGTATTTCCGGCAGGCCGGTTTTAAAGTTGAGATTTTTCATGGAAAAGGCCAGGGCCTGGGTATAATGAAACGCCTGGAATGTTGCGCCCAGATCCGGATAATCATTTTTCATGGCGTTCAGGCTGTGGGGAGACAGGGTCAGGATTTTTTGAACCCCCAGGCGGTTCATCTCCCGTATATTACGGACTGCCAGATCTTCAAACAACGCGCTTTCGCCCAAAGCCCTAACATCATTGCCGTCTGAGCGAAAATCCCCCGCCAGCACGCCGAAATCCACTCCGGCCTGTTGCAGAAGCCGGGCCACGGACCGTGCGATTTCCTGACCGCGAGGGTCGAATGCCGTCACATCATCGGCAAAAAGCGCGTATTCCTGACCTGAATACAACGGGATATCGGTTCCCGCCAGCCACGTTGCCCGTTGTTTGGCGGGTTTTCCGTAGGCATTGCCGTGATTTTGAATTTTTGTCAAGAGATCCCGAACCATTGGCGGGGCCATGCCTGCATCCAGAAACGCCTCTTTTCCGGCGGTAAACGCCAGTAGGAGCCGATCCTTGAATTCCGGGAACGCGCAATGGGCCACGCAATTTCCGCAAGTGGCGCAGGAAAACAGGATGTCCGCAAACCGGGCGCTTGCGTTTACTTTCCCGTCCAGCCAGGCCCGCAGCAGCCACATGCGCCCTCCCGGCGCATAGGTTTCAAACCGGAAAGCGAGATAAGACGGGCAGTTGATATCCACATAATTGCCCGGCAGCTTGCAGTAGCCGCACCGGAAACACCGGTGAAGAATCTCTTCATATTCCATGTCATTTCTCCCAATTTCCCGGATTCATAATTGCCTTCGGGTCCAGCACGGAGCGAATGCGGCCCATCAGCGCAAAGGTCTCCGGATCCATTTTTTCGATAATCCGGCGCTGGGCGGGTTCCTCCGCTTTCCAGGGAATGCCGCCCATTGATAGGGCCGCCTCGTTCGTGGCTTCAAGGGCCAGGGACGCCCTTTGCACATCCTCAGCATCCGCACGGTTAAAGGCATAAGCGAAAAAGAACATCATGCAATGTCCGGCCCCGATGATCCGGGCGCCCAGGGAGTAGTTCACCTGGAATTTTTCGGCGATTTCAAGCCCTGCCCGGTAAGCTTCCGGGAAATGCTCAATAGCCATCATCGCGCCCACATATTCAAATCCCCCGCCTTTGCGGAGATCGGCGAAACGGGCCAGGTCCGGGGACGGCACTTTTAAAAACCGGCCTTTCTGGGGCGGCGGCAGGGGCAGGAACCCGGCGGTTTTCCGGTCAATATAAGGACGCACGGATGCCTGGAGAAGGTTGCGCTTGAACGTCAGTTCCTTTTTTGAGTGGGCACCAAAAGCGATATTGATATGGCAAAACCCTTTGGCCCAGTCAGGCTTTGGCGTCATCCACGGAGTCATGTCCTCGGCCGCCTGCACACCGGTCAGGCGGGAAATCACGTCCGGCATGACGTCCGCGTCCTCGCACACAAAAATCAGCATATCGTTAAAGGCGTAATTGGGAAACAGCTTAATCCCCAGCTTGGTCACAATACCCGTGGTGCCGGACCAGCCCAGAAACAGGCCGGAGAGGTCAGGAAGCGGCGAGCGGCCGAACCAGTCCGGGGACACGCTGCACGAGCCGGTGCGGATAATCTCTCCCGTGGGCAGCACCACTTCCATTCCCGTGAGCATGTCCGAATGGGATCCGCCCAGCACCGACAAATGCCCGGACCCGTGAATGCAGACATTTCCGGCCAGGGTGGCGATGGGGGGCGCATCGGGCATGGAATGTTTGAGGGCGGGGTGGTGTTTTTTCAAATACGCCTGGAGCATGCCCTGGGATGCGCCGCCTTCCACCACCGCATACCGGCTGACCGGATTGACGGCTATAATCCGGTTCATGCGTTTCATGTCCAGAATAACGCCGCCTTTCAAAGCCCTTGTCAGGCCGGAGAGCACCAGCCCGGCTCCCATGGGCACCACCGGGACGTTTATTTCATTTGCCAGCCGCATAATCCGCGCCACTTCTTCAACTGTTTTGGGCAGGGCCACGGCATCAGGTTTAGCCTGCGGCATGGTGCCGGGATCCATGGAATAGAGATACAATTCTTCGGGAGCCGCCGATACAAACCGGGGGCCGACAATTTTTTCAAGCCTGCAAATGAGTTCCGTGGCCATCTTATTCTCCCAATGCCAGTTGCACGAGATCGCTCACCAGAATGGGCATGAGCCCACGCTCCGCCACTTCCATGCCCAGGGTGGCCATGCAGAACGGGCAATTGAACACGCAATAGGCCGCGCCGGTTTTCCGCATGTCGGTAATGTTCTTTTCCACCAGCTCGTCCGCCAGTTCGTCCCGCTGATGGGCACGGGGCACCCCGCCGCAGCAAAGGGCGTTTTGGCGGTCATATTGCCGGGGAACCCGCTCCACCCCGATTTTTTCAAAAATTTCATCAAGCGCCCGGTCGGTTTCCGGGCAAAGGCGGTTGGAACAGGGCCGCTGATAGGCAATTTTCAAATTCAGTGGCTTGATGCGGTCGGAAAGCGCGTCCAGACGGCGGTTGATATAATCAAAGAGGTGCACCGGCGTGAACGGAATGGCAATGCCAAAGGCGTTGGCGACACTGGTGAACGTGCCGTAACATTCGTCGTGAAAACAGATCAGTTCATTGATGCCTGCGTCGCGCAAATAAAAATCCATGATCTTGCCCACGGCTTCCGGCACCCGGTCCCGGATCACGGAGTTCCTGGCAAAATGCAGCCACATGATATTGCAGAAAATATCCGTGCCCACAATGATGGACGCATTTTCAAACAACCGTCCCCGGACGCAGCCGGTGAGCATGGGAAACGCGCACATATCCACCACCGGCCCGGTCACGGCCTTTTTTTCAAGTCGCCCCCTGGGGGCCATCATGCAGAGTTGCTCCTCTAAAATAGGCCGGGGCGCGGGCAGCAGGCCTTTTTCCTCCTGCCGTTCCACCATCACATAAAACGGGTTGTTGCCGTTCGGGCAATATTCCTGGCAGGCATAGCAGGTGAGGCATTCATGGAGCACACGGCTGTCCCGGCCCTCATTGACGTTCTGTTTTTCGGTTCTAGCCTCGTTGATGTCGGTGAAATTGAGATACTGGCATTTCATGAGACAATCAATGGTTGCGCAACCAGCGCATAATGCGGGATCAAAGGCAATGGGTGTCACGGGCAACCTCCGGCAGGGTTATGGGTATTTGCTTATAAATACATGCGGACAGGAACGGATGCAAGTTTTTTTAGGGGCAATTCAGCGATTGATTAGCGATTGATTCCCCCCGCCAGAACCGCCGCGCCCAGGGCCCCGTTCACCTGGGCATGGGGGGATACCCGGATAACGGTCTCCAGTTTGGCTTCCAGCGCCCGCACCGCGCCGATATTTTTGGCCACCCCGCCGGTCATCATGACCGGCTCCGTCACCCCGACGCGCTTGGCCAGGGCCGAAATCCTGGACGCCACGGATTCGTGAATGCCGGCAATGATATTTTCCCGGGTTTCCCCCTTGGCGATCAGGGAAATCACCTCTGATTCCGCGAATACCGTGCAGATACTGCTGATTTTTGAGGGATTTTCGCCCTTCAGGGACATTTCCCCGAACCCGTCCAGATCCACTTCCAGGGCACGGGCCATGACTTCCAGAAACCGGCCGGTGCCGGCGGCGCATTTGTCGTTCATGGCGAAATCCACCACCCGGCCGGTTTCGTCAATGCGAATCACTTTGCTGTCCTGCCCCCCGATATCGATAATAAACCGGACTTCCGGGTCGATAAAATGCGCGCCCGCCGCATGGCAGGTGATTTCGGTAATGGCCTTATCGGCAAAATCCACGCTGTTGCGGCCATACCCGGTGGCGATAATGGCGCTGATCTTTTCCCTTGTGATGCCGATCTCCGCGATCAGTTCATCCAGCACCATTTGTCCTGACTTACGGGAATTGTATCCGGTGAACAGGACTTTGGCGCCTAAAATCCGGCCATCTTCCAGTGCGGCGGCTTTGGCGGTAATGGAGCCAATATCGATGCCTGCGGTAATCATTGGCGGTTATCCTTTAAGGGTTTCCATAAACGCATCGATGCGGGTCTCGATCTGGCTTTCGCTGAAGCTTCGTTCGTCCACCATATCGGCTTCGATGATGAGGGTTGGGATTTTGAGCTCACGCATCACCATCCGCCCAAGATCATACTGGCCCAGGGAATAGGGTTTGCAGCTTCGGTTGGAATGCATGACCAGTCCGTCCACGTCATACTTTTTGATGAGTTTTTTCAAGGTCTCAAACATGATATCCAGGGACACGTTGATATAAACACTGGAATAGGCCACGGCCCCGGTTTCGATGAAATTGTTCTCGTCGATCAGGTGCATGATCCCGCTCCAGGCCGACGTGTAGGTATCGGCCACCAGGCAGGCATTATGGGCCGAAAACTTGTCCGACAGCCATTTGGTGCGGTACCATACCGGCAGATTATCCCAGAGCAGCCGGTATTTCTCGTTTGGCACCATGGAAACGCCGTCCTGTATGCGCTGCCGCATTTCTTCCACCAGTTGCTTGTAATAATCCACGGTGATTCGGGTGCCGCGAAGGGTCACAATGAGCGCCAAATGAAAAAATGCATCAAACGCGGTCATGGGCGCGGGCTTGCGGGCGGTGGTGTCCAGCACTTCCTGCCAGAGCCGAAGTCCCTGGACCGCCAGGCGCGCCACCTCGTTCATGCGGTCGAAATCCATTTTTTTGCCGCATTGTTTTTCAAGAAAGGCGATATAGTCATAGGTTTGTTGAACCACGTATTTTCTGGCAGCATCGGAAAACCCGGTGTGAATAAAGGGTGTGTCCAGGATAAACAGGGGAACATTGTAAAACCGGGCCGCCACCTCATACCATTTGAGCACCGTGCCGCAGATATTGTTGCAGCACACCAGGAAATCAGGGGCCGGCAGCCCGCCGATGGGCCCGCCATTGGTGACGGAACAGGCGATATCGGCCCTTGCGTAGGAGCACAGATCCCTGGAATACCCCATTTCCTCGGCTTTTTCACACAGGCCGATTCCCATTTTGGAGGCCCCCACCATGGCCCCGTGGTTTTCCGGGTAGACCGGAATCACGTCCATGGCGATGAGAAATTCCACCGGCCCGCCGGAGGTGATCCACGCCACCTTTTTGCCGTTCTGCCGGGCGGTCTTGGCTTCAATATAATAGGTGGTCATGATTTCTTTCATTTTACTGACGGATTTGATTTTCCGCCGCTCTTTTTCCGGGTCTTTGGCTGTCGCCTGGTCTGCCATATATCCTCCAAATAAAATTCTTTAATTGAGCATGTCCACGAATGTTTCAAACCGCGTCCGAAGCTGGGCGTCCGATGGAAGCTGGGCGTCCGATGGAAGCTGGGCTTCCACCTCCATCAGAATATTCGGGATACCGGCGTCATCTAAAAATTTTTTCAAATAGGGATAATCAAAGGAATGGGGATCGCAGAATTTTAAAAACAGGAAGATGACGCCGGACGCCTTTTGCGTTTTTGCCAGATTGACCAGGTTTTCTCCCCTGGCCGTCATGTCCAGATGCTTGGCCGGGCAGACCATCCGGGTGAGGTATCGGTCGGCAATGGCCTCAAGGGGGTCGATATTTTCCTCCATCCGGCCTTCAAAATACCGGGTGCCGGTGCATAAATCGTCCCATATCACCTCCGCGCCGGATTCCTCAAGTACTGTGTAGATATCCGGATGGTTGCAGATGCCGCCGGAAAGGATCACCCGGCGCCCCGTTTTTGACGGCCTGGCTTTGGATTCGGCCTTTAGTTCATCACGGAGCAAATGCAGAAGCGGCGGAAGTTCGTCCCGGTCCATAATCATGGAGGCTTTGAGGACATGGTATAAATCACCTGCGGAAATCAGTCCTGGGTCCGCGCTTCGCAAACGGTATATATCGCCCAATGTTTCCCGGATATCATTATACAGGGAAATGGCGTAACGCAATCTTTCCGGCGTGATGCTTATATTGAGCGCGGTTTCCAGATCCGCCCGGCAACCGGCAAGCACGTCGATCATATAGGTCCGGGCGCTTGCCGTGTCCAGCTTGACCGGCAGCACCACGTCAATATGAAACGGGAAACCGGTATTTAATCGCCAGATGTCTGAAAGCCGCTGAATGGAATCGCAGGTATGGGGAAATACCGCACCCGCCAAGAAGGATAAATTTCCCCTGAGCGCGTCTTCCAGGCCGCCCCGGACCAGCGAACAGCAATAGGATTGCAGGTGTTTGTCGGCAAGGGAAATGTCCTCTTTTGCGCCGAACAGACGAAACGGCACAGCGCCCGCCGCGACAATCAGCTCTTCTGGCGTGTAGGTACAGAAATTCCCGACCACCTTTTTTCCGGTTTTTGCGCCAATACCAGCGCCATAAGCATACGGGGCGACGGCTGCTGCTTTCAGTGTTTTTAATGCATCCATAAGGTATCCTTATTTTTATCCTTCTTTGTAATTATTTGTGCTGGGGGGTAGAAGATAAACGCCATTCACTGTTTAGAACCGATGACCTTCATGTGTCAAGAAAGAAGCGCGCCTGTGCGCATCGTCGCCGTCCCTGTTTATTTGGCCGTGATCACCGTTTCTGCCAACGCGCCCGTAGGGGGCGGGGTTTATCCCCGCCGGAAAGGGAGGGCATAAAGTCCTCCCCTTCTGAATTCTGGCTCCTGAGTTCTGCCTTTTTGCGGGTGGAATAGCTATCCGAATAAGGAATATCAGGATTCTATAATAAAAAAGTTAAAACTCATGGCAATAAGGGTTATTATTTTTTGTAAGTCAATCATTACAAAAAATAATAAGTCCTTGACAAACAAGAATTATGTGTGGATATATAGTACATACTTTTTAGAGAAACTATTCTTTTCATCAAGAAACGCAATTTTATTAAGGATATATCAGAAGGGATAAAGAGGAAACCATGAAAACAAAAAAAACCAATAGTGAATTTATTATTGATGCGCTCATGAATGGGGATGCGATGCGTTCGCCGGATATTACCGCCAAGGTGGCGGAATTGTCGGGCAAGGAAGTAAAGATTCAGGATGTCGCCAGCATTCTTGCAAAACTCAGCAACAGCGAAAAATGCGATCTGGGGTATATCATATCCAAGACCAAAGGCGACCGCGGATTTGTATATAATCTGGTGAAAGAAGCAAGTGAGCTGGAACCGGAACAGATCTACGACCTGACCCGAAAAACCGGAAAAGACCGCTTCACCATCGATGACGCGGTAAAAAAAATACCGACATTAAAAAAATATGTCAAATCCTCAAAAAGCAAACAGACGCCCAAAACCGTCGGCCGGCCAGTCGGCAAATCCGGACTGCCCGCATCCAAGGGGATTGAAGTGTCGGATGCCGCATTAAAAGGGGTTTTGGCCGAATTCATGAAGGAGATTGTTTTTCAGGGCGGATTAAACGTGAATGTGAACCTTACCGTTCATTTCAAGGGCATTGCCTAGCCTGTAACCGCAATTGATTTAATTGCAATTTGTCAGCTCCATCAGCAAACCGCCCGAAATAAACCGTAAATAAACCGCCGGATGCCATCAGACCGATGCCATCCGGCGGTTTTGCATACCTCGCCGCCGTATTTTTTCCCCAATGACTTCCTTTCTTGCAATGCTCCTCAGGTTTACATAAAAGGGAATAATGACCTGTCCGACAAAAAAAGTTGAACTGCTCGCTCCCGCGGGCAATTTTGAGAAGCTGGAAACCGCCATTCATTATGGCGCGGACGCGGTTTATTTGGGCGGCCGTGATTTCAGCCTGCGAAATTTTTCCGGCAATTTTACCCTTGAAGAAATGGCGGATGCCGTCACTTTTGCCCATCAAAAAAACGTGAAGGTCTATGTGACGTGCAATATTTATCCAAGGACACGGGAAGCAGCCGCCATCGCGGATTTTATGGCTGCGCTCGGAAAGATCGGCCCGGATGCGGTCATCATCGCCGACCCCGGTGTTATCTCAATGGCCCGGCGCATCATCCCCGGCATCCCGATTCATTTAAGCACCCAGGCCAATACCACCAGTTGTGAGGCTTTGTTGTTCTGGGCCGAACAGGGCGTCACCCGGATTAATACGGCCAGGGAACTCGGTTTTGCGGAAATTCGGGAGATGGTTGGCGCTGCTCCAATTGAGATTGAAGCGTTCGTGCACGGGGCCATGTGCATTTCCTATTCCGGCCGGTGCCTGCTCAGTAGTTTTATGGCACAGCGGGACGCGAATCGCGGGCTTTGCGCCCAACCCTGCCGGTGGCGGTACGCGGTGGTGGAGGAATTGCGGCCCGGTCTTTATATGCCTCTTGCCGAAGACGATCGGGGCTCCTATATTTTTAATTCCAGGGACTTGTGCATGATCGACCATATCCCGGAAATGGTTGGCTCAGGCATCACGTCCCTTAAAATTGAAGGCCGTATGAAAGGCCTGCATTATCTGGCGGTGGCGGTGAGGACGTATCGTCAGGCCATTGATTCCTATTACGCCGCGCCGGAAGCCTATTCGGTATCGGACGACTGGCGAAGAGCCTTGTCCGGAATCACCCAGCGGGGATTTTGCACGGGGTTTTATTTTGGCGATCCGAACCAGCAGATTCCGGATTATCATCAGAACCCGCCGGACGACACCCCGAAGTTTGTGGGGAAAATAATCAAAAAAACCGGCGAAAGACAGTTAACCATCGGGGTAAGAAACAAAATTCACATCGGTGACGGCATTGATATTCTGACCCGCACCGGCCCCGCCGAATCCAACCGGATTGTGGGGATTTTAAAGGAAACCGGTAAAATTTTGCCCGTGGCCCAGCCCAACGACACGGTCACCATTGAACTTGAGTGGCCGTCAAACTGCACAGAAGCTGATATGATTCAACGACATGGACACTGACCAGACAAAAACGTATCAAATCGATGACCTTGCCATCACACCGGAAAAACAGGGGGCGGACCATTATGTTAAAATCAGCTATCCGTTCCGCTATGGCAAATTTTCTGAAATTAAATCCGGGAAATACACATTTCAGTGTAATTTGAACGGCGAGATCAAAACCATCCAGGGCAGGGGTGAGGGGTGGCTGGACGCCTCGGAATGGCTGAAACGCACCGCCGGAAACGACTGGGTGTATTTTGCGGCCGGCGGGTACACCGGAGCCTTTGATTTTACGGGAGAATATTATGTTCCCTGCCTGCCCTACGACAGCAACGGCATTTTCGGCCAGAATCGGTTTGAGAGTCCGGAAGTCGTCCGGGCCTTTGAATTGTGGGAACAATTGCGGCGCAGATTGACCAGCCTGGAAACATCCCGCCTGCCGGAACCCGTTGCCGGTCTTGTCCAACGGGTGATGGACATGGATGACGAGGCCCTGGATCTTCGGGCGCGACTCCTTCATGACATCATCGGCGGTCCGGTGTCCGTGCTGCCGCCGGATGCCCGGCATGTGGAATACGATGTGATTCCGCTCACCATCGCCGACGGGTGTCTTTACAACTGCGGATTCTGCCGGGTTAAAACCGGTCATGGTTTTAAATCAAGGAAAAAAGACGATATCATCCGTCAGATCTACGACCTGCGCGACCTTTATGGCGACGACCGGGCAAACTATCACTCCCTGTTTCTGGGCCAGCATGACGCGCTGTTTGCCGGGGCTGACCTCATTGCATTTGCTGCCAGCCAGGCATTTGAAATCCTGGAATTTGACCGTTCGTTTATGAAAGACCCGAAACTGTTCCTGTTTGGCTCCGTTGACGCGCTGCTCCGGGCCGATGATGCGCAGTTTGCGCGCATCAACGCCCTGCCTTTTGACTCTTTTATTAATATCGGCCTGGAATCCGCAGACCCGGAAACGTTGAAACAGATTGAAAAACCCCTGAATCGGGAAAAAATCATCCGGGCCTTTAACCGCATGATGGATGTCAACAGACGGTTTCCAAAAGTGGAAATTTCCGCCAATTTTTTATATGGCAAAGACCTGCCAGACACCCATCTGCCGTCCATTCTGGAACTGACCCGCAACAACCTGGGACATTTTTACAACAAAGGCGCTGTTTACCTGTCGCCGCTTGAAAATATCGGCCCCGTCCATGAGGTAAAAAACCGGTTTTTTGATTTGAAAACCCTTTGCCGGCTGCCGGTTTTTTTCTATTTAATCCAGCGGTTGTAAATTTTTCAGTTATTCCTTGTTAATCAGGGCCTTTGCCTGCGCAAAGGTCTCGTTGACCGCAAGGCTCATGGCCGCCGCTTCCTCAATCAGGACGGCCACCCTCGCCAATTGGTTCTGCCGGGCCTGATCCGCCCATCCCTGGTAGGTTTTGGCATGGTCATCATTGTGTTTGATCCAGTGATCAAGCAATTTGGTCATTTTTTCCGAAAAAGACATCACGATCTGCCCATGTTCGTGATCGTGGTGGTGATCATGATTATGGTCATGATCGTGATCGTGGCCATGGTCGTGGCTGTGGGGGTGAGAATGGTCCTGGTCATGATGGTGGTGATGGTGGTCGTGATCGTGGGCGCTCATAAAAATAATTCCTTTTATTTGATTTTTTAGGGTAAATTGTTGATGAATCAAGTGATGATTCTTCTAAATGGTGTTTGTCGCCATCTTCAGGCAAGAATGCGTTAAATGCAACAGCATTTATCCTTCAATCTTTAAGACCAAGAAAAAAAACAATAAAAAAAGCTTGACAATCTCAAATCAATAATGGAAATTGCTTTTCACAACATAAACCCTGTTTTTTAAAATTTAAACATATCATAACAAAAGAGCCCATTATCAAATGAACCGCACCGCAGTCAGAAATTTTAATTTTTGGTATTTTAGCTATTATTATTTTAGCAAGGGACTGCCTGTGCGAAAGTAAGACGTTATCTAAAAAGAACCAAAAACCGCAGGCAGCCCCGAAAGCCTGCGGTTTTTTTTTGTAAAAAAAGCCGTGGAGAAAAAACTTCACGGCTTTTTTTGTTTCCAACATCTAATTTTACAGGAGAAAAAAATGACACTGATCGGCAAACACATTCGCATGGAACGCATTATGGACCGCAACACCGGACGGACACTCATTGTACCCCTGGATCACGGCGTTTCCGTCGGCCCCATTGAAGGCATCATCGATATTAAGAAAACCGTGGCCCAGATCGCCGAAGGCGGGGCCAACGCCATTGTGGAGCACAAGGGCCTGGTGGGCGCGGGCCACCGGGGACGCGGGTCGGATATCGGGCTCATCGTTCATTTGTCCGCATCCACCTCCCTGTCCATGTACCCCCACTCCAAAACCCTGGTCTGCACGGTTGAGGAAGCCATTAAACTCGGGGCGGACGCGGTATCCATTCATGTGAATATCGGCAATGGTCAGGAAAAGGAAATGCTCAATGATTTCGGGAAAGTATCCTATGAATCCCGCAACTGGGGCATTCCTCTGCTGGCCATGATGTATCCCAGGGGCGAAAAAATAAAAGACGAGTACGATGTGGAAGTGGTCAAACATGCGGCCAGAGTGGGCTGCGAAATGGGCGCGGACATCGTCAAGGTCTCCTATACCGGTTCTCCCGAATCCTTCGCCAAGGTTGTGGAAGGATGCACCGTTCCCGTGGTTATTGCCGGCGGCGCGAAAATGGATTCCGACAAGGACATTCTGGAAATGGTCAAAGGCTCCATTGATGCAGGCGGTTCCGGCGTTTCCATCGGCCGCAACGTGTTTCAGCACGAAAATCCCTCCCGCATGGTTCAGGCCATGGCCTCCATTCTTTTTCACAACGCATCGGTGGACGACGCCCTTAAAATTCTCAAATAAACTTCGGTATTGGAGATAAACGAATGCGGAAAATATGGGTAAAAATAGACCCCTGGGACAAGGAACTGGTGACCACCGCCATTGAAGGCGGCGCGGATGGCGTGATGGTATCGGACGGTTATTCCGAAAAAGTCAAGGAACTCGGACGGATACAAACCATATCGGAAGACGGGGATATAAAACCGGGGGCGGATGTGGTGACCTTTAAAATTACCGGAAGCAATGATGAACCTGAAATTGCGCGCCTTTGCCGGGAAAAAAAAGTAATTCTGGAATGCGCGGACTGGTCCATTATTCCTTTGGAAAATCTCATCGCCCAGGGTGCGGACGTCATTGCCCAGGTGAACAGCCTGGAGGAGGCCCAGACTGCATTCGGCATTCTTGAAAAAGGCGTGGATCACATTCTTTTTTGTCCCTCGAATGCCACGGATCTGAAACAGGCCCTGACACGCTTGCAAGCCGCCACGGATCAGATTCCCCTTCAGATTGCCGACATCACGGAGGTCAAGCCCGTTGGCATGGGCGACCGGGTGTGCGTGGACACCTGCACGGACATGAAACTGGGGGAGGGCATGCTGGTGGGGAACGCCAGCAGCGCGTTGTTCCTGGTGCATGCGGAAAGCGTGGAAAATCCTTATGTGGCGCCCCGGCCATTTCGGGTCAATGCCGGCGCGGTTCATGCGTATACCCGTGTGCCGGGCGGGAAAACCCGGTATCTGTCGGAGTTGTGCGCCGGAGACCCGGTGCTGATAACCGATTATAAAGGACGGGCCACTGTCGGCACCGTTGGCCGGCTTAAAATCGAGAAACGTCCATTAATGCTCATCAAAGCGGTGGTGTCAGGCAAGGAGATCACCACCATTGTGCAAAACGCCGAAACCATCCGCCTGACGGCTCCGGACGGCCACCCCGTGTCCGTGGTCGCTTTGCGTCCCGGCGACAAGGTGCTGGTGGCCCTGGAAGAAAGTGGTCGGCATTTCGGCATGAAAATCACGGAAACCATAACGGAAAAATAAATCCTGGGACTGTGTTAATTATGGATGAATCGAAAAATCCGCCGGCGGATGTCCGCTTGAATCCTTTGCGCCAGAACATCAACGACATTGATGAAAAGCTGCTTTCTCTAATCAACCAGCGGCTGACCATCGCAAAGGAAATCGGGAGCATCAAAAAGGAACAAAATGCTTTTGTGTATGATAAAATACGTGAAACCGAGATCATGGAGCGGCTGGCGAACCTTAATCCCGGTCCCCTGAAACCCCAGGCCCTGCATCAGATTTTCACCAATATCATTTCCGCTTCCCGCGAAATCCAGACCCCCACCACCATTTCCTACCTAGGGCCCGAAGCCACCTTCACCCATGTGGCGGCCATGGAATTGTTTGGCCATTCGGCGGAGTATGTGCCGCAGACCAGCATCCGGGATGTGTTTATGGAAGTGGTCAAGGGGAAATGCGACTACGGCGTGGCGCCGGTGGAAAATTCCATTGAAGGGGCCATCAACCATACCCTGGATTTGTTTTTTGAGTCGGATTTGCGGATTTGCGCGGAAAAATACTTAAATATTTCCCATGCCCTGCTATCAAAGTCGCCTAATATCAATGATATTGAGGTGATTTATTCCCATCCCCAGCCCTTTGGCCAGTGCCGGGGGTGGATTCGTAAAAACCTTCCCAATGCGATTCTGGTGGAATGCAACAGCACGGCCGTTGCCGCCCAGAAAGCATTTGCGGAAAAAAATGCCGCCGCCATCGCCAATTCCGAGGCCGCGCATATTTACGGTCTCCAGATTCTGGCAACCGGTATCGAAGATCATTCCAATAATATCACACGGTTCTTGCTGATTGGCCGGGACGAACCCAGGCCCACGGGAGATGATAAAACATCCGTCATGTTCGCCATCACCCATGAACCCGGCGCGCTTTATAAAATTCTGCAACCCATTGCCGAGACAGGCATCAATATGTCCAAGCTGGAGTCCCGGCCCACCCGGCATGAAAACTGGAGTTATTTCTTTTTTGTGGATTTTGACGGCCATATCGAAGATGATCGAATCAAACAAGCCATGGAGCAAATGAAGCCATACTGTAAGTATTTGAAATGGCTTGGTTCTTATCCGAGGGCGCAGGAATGAAAAATTTTGGATGTTGGATTTGTGATTTTGGAATAATGACGCTTTGGAGAAACCTTGTAGGTCGGCTTTCCAAAGCCGACATTCTATAATTTTTTCTATTGTGAGAAATTAAGGCACACCATGATAAAAATCAGAACCGGCAAAATCAAAAACACCACGGTGACGGTGCCGGGCTCAAAAAGCTACACCCATCGGACCCTGATCGCCGCCGCCTTGTCGGACGGCCTGTGCCGGATCGATAACTGGCTGGATAGCGAAGATACCCAGTATACGCTGGCTGCCTTATCCAAATTCGGCGCAACCGTTGAAAAACGGCCAGATTGTCTTGTTCTTCATGGCCGCAGCGGAGAGATGGACCCGTGCGAATCGCCAATTTTTATCGGCAATTCAGGCACATCCATGCGTCTTCTGACATCTTACGCGGCCCTTGGCAAAGGACGATATATCCTCTCCGGTTCGGACCGCATGCACGAGCGGCCCATCCAGCACCTGCTTGACGCCTTGCAGGAAATAGGGGTTCATGCGGTATCCGTGAATCATGACGGGTGCCCGCCGGTGGAAATCATTGGCAAGAGAATTTCTGGAGGAGAAGTTCACATCAATTGCAGCATCAGCAGCCAGTTTCTTTCCGGGCTTCTGCTCATTGCGCCATACACAGAACTTGGCCTTAAAATTCATGTGACCCATGGGCCGGTGTCAAAGCCCTATATTGACATGACCCTTGACATCATGTCCCAATTCGGCGTTCCGGTGATCCGGGACGGTTATCAATATTTTGAAATTGCGGGCAATCAATGCTACCGGTCCGGCAATTACGCGGTTGAACCCGATGCGTCCCAGGCCGGGTATTTATGGGCCGCAGCCGCTATCACGGGCGCTGAAATCAAGGTGGCCGGCATCACGGAAAAATCCAGCCAAGGGGATGTCCGGTTTGCGGAAGTGTTGGGACGCATGGGCTGTCAGATCACTTATGAACCCGACGGAATTACGGTGAGGGGAGGGGCTTTGTCCGGCATTACCGTGGATATGGCCGATATGCCGGACATCGTGCCCACCCTTGCGGTGGTGGCGGCATTTGCGGAAGGAACCACCGTCATCAAAAACGTGGCGCATCTGAAAATCAAGGAAAGCGACCGGCTCACGGCCGTGATTAATGAACTGACGAAAATGGGAATATCCGCGAGATCGGATCGTGATGATTTGATCATCATGGGCGGCATGCCTCACGGCGCGGTGATAGAAACCTACAATGACCACCGCATGGCCATGTGCTTTGCGGTCGCCGGGCTTGTGGTGCCGGGGATTGAAATTTTAAATGAAGCCTGCGTGGGAAAATCATTCCCGACATTCTGGGAAGTGTTTGAGGGACTTAGGGCGGCTGGTTAAAATATATTCTTGTGAGTCCCTTCTTAACATTATATAAAATTATGTCTCTAAAAATTTTCCGGCAATAAGGCGAGTTATGTCAGGCAATACATTCGGCACATTATTTCGCATCACCACCTGGGGCGAATCCCACGGGCCCGCTGTCGGTGTGGTGGTGGATGGCTGCCCCCCAAATATTTCCCTGGATGAATCCGATATTCAGGCCATGCTTGACCGCAGACGACCCGGTCAGGCCGTCACCAGCACATCAAGAAAAGAAACGGACCAGGCGAAAATCCTTTCCGGCGTGTTTGAAGGTCGGACCACCGGCACGCCCATCATGATCATGGTGGAAAACCGGGATGCGAAATCCGGGGCTTATAGCGCCATTTCAGAAATTTTTCGCCCCGGCCACGGTGATTTCACCTATCAGGCCAAATACGGCATAAGAGATTGGCGGGGCGGAGGCAGGGCGTCGGCGAGGGAAACCGTGGGCAGGGTCGCTGCCGGAGCGGTTGCCGGGGTGGTGCTGAAAAAAGAAAATATTTCCGTGTTGGCCCATACGGTCGCCCTTGGATCCGTGGCCGCAAAAACGTTTGACCCGGAAGCCATCGGACAAAACATGTTTTTCTGCGCGGATCCGGATGCCGCCCGCCAAATGGAAGCGGAAGCGGTTGAGGTCAAAAAACAAGGCGATTCTCTGGGGGGCATTGTTGAAATCCGGGCGCGAAATATTCCGGCCGGGCTGGGCGAACCGGTGTTCGATAAGCTGGATGCGAATCTGGCCAAGGCGCTCATGAGTATCGGGGCGGTGAAGGGGGTGGAGATCGGCACAGGGTTTTCAGCCTCCGCCCTCAGGGGCTCCCAAAACAACGACCCCATCGCCCCTGACGGATTTTTAACCAATAATGCTGGCGGGATTCTTGCGGGCATATCAAGCGGCGATGAAATCATCGTCCGCGTGGCGGTCAAACCCATCCCGTCCATCAGCATAGAACAACAAACCATCGATACCCGCAACACGCCCACCCGAATTAGCATCCAGGGCCGGCACGATATTGCCGCCATCCCCCGCATCAACGTGGTGTGCGAAGCCATGGTGAGTTTGGTGCTGGCGGATCATTTGCTGCGGCAGCGGGCGAATGTATCTATTTCTCCTTTAATGCCCGGCGCCATTTGAGGTTGTTTTTATATTTTTCAAATTCAGCGGCGATAAAAGGCTCCATCTTTTCAACCCCTATCATTGGGGCTCCCATATCCTTTGAATAGGAAAGAAAATCCTTTTCAGCATTCTCAATCCCTTTGCTTTGAAAAAAATTATGTAATGATTTTAAAGCGTTTTTAATATCACCATTTAAATAATAGTGTTTTGCAATCCTCAAATATATTTTTGTATTTTCAGGATATCTCTTACGATAAAGACCATAGAAAAACATGGCTTTTTCTGGATATCCGTCCATGCTGAAGGACTCCGCAAGATTCAATAAGTTATTTTGATTGTCCGGCTGATTTCGATAAATTTTGCTGAACAGGTCAAGGGCCTGCTGATAATTGCTTGTGTGCAAGAAAGACAGGGCCTTGAGTTTTGACAATTCTAACGAATCTTCATTTTTATCTATCATTTCAATAGCTTTATCCCATAATCCTTCTCTCATGTAAGTTTGTACAAGAAAATAGATGGCAACCTGATATTTTTTATCAATTTGAATCGCCTGCTCAAAAAAACGTCGTGCGTTGCCGTATTTATTCTGATGAAAAAAGAGCAATCCCATATTGGTGAGAGTAGAAGCCTTTCCATCCTTTGGGTCATGCATATATCCGGTTAACCCTGCTGAATAATAAGCCAGAGCCTTTTCAGGATTTTTCATGCCGATCACAAAACCCATGGATTGTTTTGGTCGGGCGTGACCAGGCGCTTTCATCATGGCGTCAAGCCAGATGGCTTCTCCTGAACGCCAGTCGAAATTTCGCGTATAGGTGGCAAGGCTCGTCAGAAATACAAGGGCAACGATAAAAAAGGAAACAATGATGGTCATTGCCCGCCTGGCGTTGTATTTTTCGGTCAAGCGATAAAGTATGGCCGCCACCGGAAGAAACAGAAATGCGGACGGCAGGTAGTTCCGGTGCTCAAATACCATTTCAAGGGGCAATATGCTCGATTCGACGCTGTGGGCAACAAAATAGAACACAATGCCGAGTCTAACCAGAAGGGGGATTCTTGGAGAAATAATACAGGCGGTGAAGAATAAGAGGACCAGAGCTATATACAGGAAAGTCTGGGGCGGTGAAAAAACGCCTGATGATATCAGGACTTCATGCTCAAGCGAAAACCGGTTCGGTAAGGGATAAAATATCTGGGAGAGATAATGCAACAGAATTTTGGGTTGCGTGAGGAGGCGTTCGTAGAGAGTGAAGGGTCGTTTTGAATACAATGACATTAGATCAGAAATATGAACAGCATAAAGCAATATCAGGCCGATGGCAAAAACGATGAATAGCGCAATGGCAAGGATAACTTTCTTTTGTGACAGAATACGATAATCCCCTTTCCTGAAAAGAAAAAATTCCAGCGTCAGTATCAGGGGAAGGACGATCAGGCCGTTTTCCTTGGACAAGATGGCGCAGGCAATGCCAAAACCGCAGCATATCCCATAAAATACTTTTTGCGTACTGGATGTTGTCAAGCGGACCTTCACAAAAAAGGCCAATGACAATAGTGAAAAAAAAGCGCACAACGCTGCCATTCGTTGCACAATATAGGTAATCGCCTGAATCTGGATTGGATTGATGGCCCACAGAACCGTTGCAAGAATGATAACAAAATGTTTTTCCCTGTCGGGTATGTGTTGGAGACCCGGTGTCCGAAAAACAAGGGACAACAGCCACATCAGTATGAGCCCGGTTGCGGCATGAATCGTGATATTGACAAGATGATAGCCAAAAACTTGTTTCCCGCCGGCAATGGCGTTCAAGGCGAAGGTCAAACAGGATAGAGGGCGATACAGTTTTTCAGAATTTGATGAATAAAAACTCTCTTTTATAGATTCCAGTGACAAACTATTAATTTGAATCCTGGGATTATTCACCAAATTGTGAAAATCATCCAAAACCCAGGGGGAGTGAAACGTATTCGAGTAAATAAGAAACACAAGGAAGACAACCATCAACGCGGAAAATGAATATTTATATGCAATTTTTCGAGACATATACAATCCTTGCGGTTTCATTGGCGATAAATGGATGCGGGATGAATGCAGTGAGGGGCGGGTTAAAAAAAAGCGAAAAACAGCGTTACCTGATGAAATAAAAATGAATCAGGCTGAATAGGGTTTTCAAGAAACCAGAATCAACCTGATTCACTTTTTTAATTTAATTATCTTCCGCCACAATCGCTGCCTGGGCCGCCGCCAGTCGTGCGATGGGCAGGCGGAACGGCGAGCAGCTCACATAATTGAATCCCGCCTTAAAGCAGAATTCCACGGACGCCGCATCTCCGCCATGTTCGCCGCAGATGCCGATTTTCAGATTGGGCCGGGTGGCGCGGCCTTTTGCCACGGAATGCTGGATCAAAGCGCCAACGCCATCGATGTCCAATGTCTGAAACGGGTCTTTGGTTAAAATCTTTTTATCCAGATATTCGCCCATGAACCCGCCGATATCATCCCGGCTGAACCCGAACGTCATCTGGGTCAGGTCGTTGGTGCCATAAGAGAAAAATTCCGCGGTTTTCGCCATCTGATCGGAAAGCAGGGCGGCCCTGGGAATTTCAATCATGGTTCCGAACTGGCAGTCAATTTTTTCCACTTTAAATTTTGCAATCACGTAAGCATAAACGTCATCGAAAATTTTCTTCATGTCATCCAGTTCTTTCACATCGCAGGTCACCGGAATCATAATCTCAGGAAGCGCTTTTTTCTTGTTTTTGATGAGTTCCGCCGCCGCCTCAAGAATGGCCCGGACCTGCATGAACGCCATCTCAGGATATGTGACCCCCAGACGCACCCCGCGATGCCCCATCATGGGATTGCTTTCGTTTAATTGCTCACTGCGCTTGGTCAGGGTTTTGATGCTGATGTCCAGGCTTTTGGCCAGTTTTTCCTTGTTCTTTTTGCTATGGGGCACAAATTCATGCAGGGGCGGGTCCAGAAGGCGGAACGTCACCGGAAGGCCGTCCATGATTTCCATGATTCGTTTCACGTCCGCTTTCACATAGGGGAATAATTCCACGAGGGCGGCCCGGCGTTCCTGCTCGGTTTTGCTTAAAATCATTTTTCGTAAAATAAACAAAGGCTTTTCCGCGCCCTCACCATAAAACATGTGCTCCGTGCGGAACAGGCCGATGCCCTGGGCCCCAAATTCTTTGGCGGTCATGGCGTCTTCCGGGGTTTCGGCATTTGCCCGGACCTTCATGGTGCGGAATTTGTCCACCATGGTCATGAATTTTGACAGCCTGGGGTTCTCCGTGGCGTCGATCATGGGCAACTGTCCTTTATATACAGCGCCTTTTGTGCCGTTTAAGGTAAAAACATCCCCTTCCTTAAATACAGTGCCGTTAATGGCTAATTTTTTTTCAGCTACATCAATCTGAAGAGCGCCCGCGCCCACAATGCAGCATTTTCCCCAGCCCCGGGCCACCAGGGCCGCGTGACTGGTCATGCCGCCCCGTGCGGTAAGAACCGCCACTGCCGCACGCATGCCTTCCACATCTTCCGGATTGGTTTCTTCTCGCACAAGAATGACGGATTTCCCGGCTTTTTGCCATTTCACCGCATCATCGGATGTAAACACAATCTGCCCGAACGCGCCGCCCGGTCCTGCCGGCAGTCCCTTGGCAATCACAGTGCTTATTTTTTCCGCTTCCGGGTCCACCAGCGGATGTAGCATTTCATCAAGCTGTGCCGGCGTTACCCGTGTGACGGCGGTTCGTTCATCGATCAGCCCTTCTTCCAGCATGTCCATGGCCATGTTCAGCGCCGCAAGGCCCGTGCGTTTGCCGACCCGGGTCTGAAGCATGTACAGGCGATTTTCCTGGATGGTGAATTCCAAGTCTTGCATATTGGCAAAACTGGCTTCCAGCTTATTGCGAATATCCAGGAGCTGCTGGTAGGATTCGGGCATGGCGGTTTCAAGGGAGGGCAGGTGGCGGTTTTGGTCATTTTTGGTGGCTTCGTTGAGGGGGTTGGGGGTCCGGATGCCAGCAACCACATCCTCGCCCTGGGCGTTGGGCAGCCATTCCCCGTAAAGGACGTTTTCGCCGGTGGCCGGATTCCGGGTAAATCCGACACCGGTAGCTGACGTGTCACCCATATTACCGAACACCATGCTTTGGACGTTGACAGCGGTTCCCCAGTCATCGGGGATGTTTTCAATGCGGCGGTAAGCGATGGACCGTTTGCCGTTCCAGCTTTTGAAAACCGCGCCGATGGCCCCCCAAAGCTGATCTCTGGCCTCATCCGGAAACGCCACCCCCAGAACCTCCTTGACCTTTATTTTAAATGATTCAGCCAGGGATTGAAGATCCTCTGTTTTAAAATCCGTGTCACCCGTATACCCTTTTTCATTTTTCATTTTTTCCATGATGTGATCAAGCTGGGCGCGGATGGATTTGCCTTCTTCCGGCTCAATACCCTCCGCTTTTTCCATCACTACATCCGAATACATCATGATGAGCCGCCGGTACGCATCATAAACAAACCGGGGATTACCGGTCTTTTGTATCATGCCGGGAATGGTTTTCGTGGTAAGGCCCACATTTAATACGGTTTCCATCATGCCGGGCATGGACGCACGTGCGCCGGAACGGCAGGAGACCAGCAGGGGGGCTTCGGGATCGCCGAATGTCATGTTCATGATGGCTTCCACATGGCGCATGGCGGTGTCGACTTCATCACGCAAGGAGGCAGGATAAGCGCACCCATTCTCAAAATAGTCCGTACAGCATTCGGTGGTGATGGTAAATCCCGCTGGCACCGGCAATCCGAGTCTTGCCATTTCCGCAAGCCCCGCCCCTTTGCCGCCGAGTAAATCCTTTTGGGTTCTGTCACCCTCAGCCGTTCCATTGCCAAACGTATAAACATATTTTGCCATGTGTCCAGCCCCTTCCTTAATATGACGTAATTATTTAAAATATTATGAAATTTGTACAAAACACTTCAAGTGAAATCTGAGTTTGTTCTGAATCCGTCAAAAACTGTGAATATATCTTTTCATTTGATTAATGGTCAAGAAAAATATCTCGTTGATTAGCCTTTAGTAACTATAATGATTTTATGTAATATGTTTCTTTTTTTATTGTCAGTTGAAGGCTTTGATGTATGATATATAGCACTTTTGGGAAAGTTGCGATGGCGGAAAAAATTGGAGCCAACCAAATACCATACGGCGCGGTGAATTTTTTTTCACTATGAGAAATTGACAAAAATTGTCACGAGATAACGCAATTTGTCAAATAACCTTCTCGATATCGATCAAATTTTGATGTCTATGCCGGATTATGAATCAAATGATGGAATGGAACTGCCATATATACAGAGGATTAGGCCTTAAATAAAAATTATGCTTAATTTTGGCATGTCAGTTGCATACTATCGTTTCAAATGTTTGAAACGCGAATCATGAACATAACCAAAACCTATAAATAAACAAAGGGGGGGATGCAAAACACGAATGCAAATAAGCTTGAAACAAAAATTGGAGTATCAACTTGCTGCCAACTCAACTGAAAACCTAAGCCCACAAAGTAAAAACCAACAACAAAAAAGGAGAATCACCATGCTTCAAAAACTTCGCGGAAACACCAAAGGCTTCACACTCATCGAACTGATGATCGTTATCGCCATCATCGGTATTCTGGCGGCCATCGCTATCCCCAACTTCATCGCCTATCGTAACAAATCCTTCTGCTCGGCTGCGGAATCCGACGCAAATAACGTTGCAAAAGCGGTCGCTGATTATTTTGCCGTTGCCACCCACACCCTCATTAACGAAGGCGACCAGGCTTTTGAACCGGATGTCAATGGCTACACTCTGTCTGCGGCTGATCCCAACACCGCTATTACCATTACCGTAACCGACGCTTCTGGTCGCTGTCCGGATGATTATCAGACTTCCTATCCGGTTGACGCCAATGGTAACGGCTGGGTTGGCGGTGGTGTGTTTCAAAAAGTTATTGCCAACTAACTTAGTGGTTTGACCCATCAGTTTATACGAGCAGTACCCCAAAGCGGAATGATTTTTTCATTCCGCTTTTTTTTCGCCATATTTTCGCGGTGGTGTTATGTATAACAATCATAGAACGTTAAAATATCCCAGTCAAATTGAGAGAACCGGACGAACCGTCAGAAGGTTGGCATCATGACCGTAATAAAATGGAACAACAACCTTTGCCCAAAAACAGGGGCTTTTCTTTTTTTCTTATTGTTTATTTTTGTTATATATTCCAATATGTTTGATGCTTCCTGGCATCTTGATGACCAACCCAATATTATTAATAATACCTATCTTCACATTGATTCTTTCCATCTTGAAACACTTGTAAACACGCTTTTTACAGACCCGCATAACCCTGAAATATTAAGCGAAAAGCCGTATCGTCCAGTTGCCTGCCTCACATTTGCTATTAACTGGTTTTTTGGTCAGGACCAGGTTTTCGGTTATCATATAGTTAATATATTTATCCATTCTCTGACCGCATTTTTTCTGTTTCTTTTTACATTAAAGCTGTTCAATACCCCCAATCTTAAAAATTATCAGTCTTCCTCTTTTTTTCTTGCCTTGCTGTCAAGTATTTTATGGGCGGCCAATCCCATTCAAACCCAGGCTGTCAACTACATCGTACAGCGCATGACGCTGCTTGCAGCCTTTTTTTATATACTTGGGATGTATTCCTATATCAATGCAAGACTATGCAAGGGAGTCACCCGGCAATGTGTCTGGTTTGGTCTTTGTCCCTTTTTTTATTTGCTTGCATTTTTTTCCAAGCAAAACGCTGTCATGATGCCGATTAGCCTTCTGCTTGTCGAAATCATTTTTTTTCAGGATCTTTCCAACCGGAAGGTATTAAAGAACCTATGGATTATGGTCGTTGCTGTTTCGATGGTTGTTTTGCTCGCAGGGGCTATAGCGATTATTAAAACGGATCTGTTAATGATAGATCTATATCAAACAAGAACGTTCACCCTGTCAGAGCGATTGCTTACGCAGCCGAGAGTGCTGCTTTTTTATCTTTCACAGATTTTTTATCCGGCACCGGCACGGCTTTCTATCGCCCATGACATCAGTGTATCCACATCTCTCTTGATCCCTTGGACAACGTTGCCAAGCATTCTGATTGTTTTTTTTATGATCGGTTTTTCTCTCTTTCAGATAAAACGCCAGCCGATCCTATCCTTCTCATTGCTGTTCTTTTTTTTAAATCATATTATTGAATCCAGCATCATTCCGCTGGAACTGATTTTTGAACACAGGAATTATCTGCCTTCATTTTTTTTATTTCTGCCAATATCCTTATTCAGCTATCATGCGATTACTTTCATAAGACAAAAAAACAGAATAATTGCCATAGGTATTTTGGTATTAATTCTTTCATATATTGTTTTCTTTATGACAGGAACTCACCTTCGAAACAGGGTATGGAAGGATGACATTGCCTTGTGGACCGATGCGTTATCAAAAGCGCCGAATGACGCCAGGCCTTATAATATTCTCGGAATTAAACTGGCATGGGGAGACGCCAGCGATCATCCCAACCGGTTTGATATGGCGCTCCAGTTGTTTGAACAATCTCTTGAAAAAAATATGCCCTCGACTTACCTGAAGGCTGATGTCTACGGAAACATGGCGTTGGTTTATTTTCATAACAAACAGAATCCCGAAAAAGCATTTGAATATTTTAAAAAAGCGCTGGAAATGGATTCATCCAGCCTCAAAATACGACGGGATATGGCCGAAGCACTAGTCATTCGCAGGGATTTTGATAACGCTCTCCACCAGGTGAATATATTGCTTTCAAAAAATGAAAGAAATGGGCGCTATCATAACCTTAAAGGGCATATTTTACTTTGGCAGGGAAAATATGATGCCGCATTAAAATATTTTAAAAATGCCTATGACTTGAATATAAAAAGAACCAGTATTTTATTGAACAGTGCTGTCGCCCTGAGCTTTTCAGGAGAATATGCAGAAGCTGAACAAGTACTGTTGGAGGCCATAGAATCCTTTCCAAACGATATAACGTATTATTTTGCTTTGATAGAAAATGGTGCCCGAGAAAAAGATGCCAACAAGGTGTCCTTTTACATAGAAAAAATGCTCAGTCATTTCAGCCTCGAAGAGGTGCGATCAGGCCTCGAAATTTTTATAGAGAATCCAAAAATGGCTCCCCTTGGTAAGAATTTGAATTTATTGATCAATGATTTTGTTACGACCAAATCTGACTGTAATTTTAACTAATCCTGAGGGAAAATGTTATGTATACAAAATTAAAAATTAAAATAAGTTTTTTAAAAAGATACAAATATTTTGCCATGCGATCGTTATTTCATCATACTGGTTTTACCATTATAGAGTTGATGGTCGTTATTGCCATTATCGGCCTACTGGCAGCCATCGCTATTCCCAATTTTATTTCATATCGCAACAAGACGTTCTGCTCCCTGGCGGAAACGGATGCAGAGCATGTTGCAGCAGCCATTTCTGATTATTTTGGAAATCCGAATCGGATGAATACTCCTCAAATTGGAGATCTGACACTCAGCGTAATCAATCAAGTGGATATTATCGGTGCGGATCCCAATCTGCACATTACCATACAGGTGACGGATCTCAGTCATCGGTGTCCTGCTGATTATCAGAACGCGCATCCCCATTGGGACGGAAATTATGTTTTTTTTAAGGAAATTCGTTAGCATGAAAAATTTTTTCATCCACGACAAGACTAATCTGCTTGATTTTATTTAAAATTAAACTTTGATGGATTGTTCATGGGTTTTATTAAAAATAAAAAAAAAATTATCAAACCTCTTTCTTATCCTTATTATTACCTGCCGGTAGTCCTTTTTGCGATTACAGGATTTTTTGATTCCATTTATCTATCAATTTCCCATTATCGCAATTACATGGATATGGGATATCAGAGTTTCTGCGCCATATCAAAAACATTGAATTGTGACACGGTATCCCAAAGCCCTTATTCCATTTTTCTGGATGTGCCGGTGCCGATCTGGGGAATCTTGGGATACGGATTTTTTTTGTTTCTATTGGCTTTTGCATGGCTTGAACAGGCGCGTAAAAAACGGGTTTGGACCATATTGATGCTGATCAGCCTGTTTTTCAGTATTTACAGTATCGTTCTCGCTTTTTTATCCTCCTATTATATCCGTAGCTACTGCATTATGTGCGTTTTGAGTTATGCGGTGAATCTTGCGCTGCTGTTTTACGCATGGATCATCCGAAAACGATTTGCCTGTGAATCTTTTTTAACTGCCATAAAGCTTGACGTTATCTATCTGCTGAATCAGTGGAAAATTACCATCCCAGCCACATCGATTTTCGGCATTGCCGCAATCCTGATGTTATTAGCTTTTCCGCCATATTGGCTGTTGGATCCGCCTAAGTTAAACCATTCCGTTCCAACCGGTGTTACGGAGGAAGGCCATCCCTGGATCGGCGCGGAACACCCGGAACTTGAAATAATTGAATTTTCGGATTACCTTTGCTTTCAATGCAAGAAAATGCATTATTTTCTGCGGCGCTTAATAGAATCGCATCCAGGGGAAATTCGCCTGATTCATCGGCAGTTTCCCATGGATCACACTATTAATCCCCTTGTTCACGAGCCATTTCATCAGGGGGCGGCCAAATTGGCGATGATGGCGATAGCCGCAGGAGAGCAGGGAAAATTTTGGGAAATGAATGATTATCTGTTTGACCATTCCAAAGGCGTCGAAGCGTTGAATATGAAAACAATTGCAAAAGATGCCGGGCTTGAACTTGCGCCTTTGCGTTTTGCTTTTCAGAGCCCGAAATTGTGGAATATTTTGTGGCACGATCTCAAGGAAGGCATCGAGGAACATAAATTGACCGGCACACCTGGCTTTGTGATTAACGGGCAGGTTTACGAGGGGCAGATTCCGGGTGAAATTCTGAAACCATATCTATAAAGCTGCAAGCGCTGGAAACGTATTTGGATGGAATCGCCGATTTACAGATAGTTTTTGACAGGCTGCACGATACAACGGATGCTGCAATCTCACTTGATGATTTGAATATGGCTTCGGCCATTGCAGGAGATGGGGCTTTTGCCCTCCCGCTCCGGTGGGGATAAGCTCCGCTCCCTGCGGGCGCGTGGCTGAATAATATGGACACACTACCCAAGCGATATATGATTATATCATGCACCTGAACTTTAATAAAAAATCCAAGATTTCCATTATCTCCGGTTTTTTAATTCTTTTGGTTATAGCGTATATCTCTATCATGGCCTGCGTGCCCCCGGTCAGCCGTGATGCGCTCACCCACCATCTGTATATCCCGAAATTATATCTTCAGCATGGCGGCATTTTTGAAATACCGCATATCGAGTTTTCCTATTATCCCATGAATCTGGATTTGCTGTATCTTATCCCGCTATATTTTAATAATGACATCCTTCCAAAATTTATCCATTTTGCGTTTGCCCTGGCAACCGCCTGGATGATTTATAGATATTTGATCAACAGGATGAATACGGAATATGCGCTCTTGGGAGGCCTTTTTTTTCTTTCCATTCCGGTTATCGTTTGTCAATCCACCACTGTTTATGTGGATCTTGGGCTGGTCTGTTTTTTGTTTGCCTCCTTGACCTACCTGTTTAATTGGATTGAAGCTGATTTTAAAATTAAATATCTGGTGATCAGCGCGGCATTTTGCGGCCTTGCTTTAGGCACCAAGTATAATGGACTGATTGGGCTGTTTCTGCTTGGATTGTTTGTGCCATTTGTTTATGCGAGATATCATGCACGCGAGCCATCTCATGCTCGGAGAGCTTTTGGATATTCAGCGATGTATGTGCTGGTTGCGATGATCATTTTTTCACCATGGATGATTCGTAATGTCATTTGGACCGCTAATCCTTTGTATCCATTATATAACAAAATTTTTAACCCTGGCGATGCGGATTTTGAAATAGCCGGTGACGATGATTCCGGGGGCCGACTCCATATGTCTTCTTTTCAAATTCGACGACAACTTTATGGTGAATCCGGATGGGAAATCGCACTCATCCCTTTACGGGTTTTTTTTCAGGGCAGGGACAATGATCCCAAATATTTTGACGGTCGGGCCAACCCGTTCTTGCTGCTGTTGCCAATTTTCGCGTTTCTTGGTATCGGGTTCAATTCCCGGCAGGTCAGGACGGAAAAATTCCTGATGCTGGGATTTTCTTTTTTGTTTCTGCTGTTTGCCTATGCGCAAACGGATATCCGCATACGGTATTTTGCGCCTATTTTTCCGCCTATGGTGGTCTTGTCCATGTTCGGCTTGCAACAGATTGAACACTATTTTATGGCCAGGAATTTTCGAATTTCTGAACCGGTAAAGAATTTCGCGGTGTATGGCATTATTTTTGTGATGCTCGGATTAAATGCGAAATACATGGTTGAGCGGTTTAATTATGTGCAACCGTTGGCATATTTGGCCGGGAAGATCAGCAGGGATGCGTATATCCAGAAATTTCGGCCTGAATATGCATCCATGCAATACGCCAACCAGCATTTCACCAAAAACGACCGAATTTTGGGCGTTTATACCGGAAACCGTGGCTATTATTCGGACATCGACATGGTGTTCAGTTTGAGCTTGTTGCAAAATCTGGCGGCTAATGCCAAATCTCCGGGCGATATCGCCGAAGGCCTGCGACAACGCGGCATCACCTATTTGTTGGTGAATTATGAATTATTTAATTTTTGGGTGAAGGAATACAGCCTTCATGAAAAACAGATGCTTAAGGATTTTTTTGAACAATTGACGGTTACGGAATTTTCAAAAGATCGAAACGGGTTGCTGCGGGTGATGTGGCATAAAAAAAAAGAAATGGGTTAATCGGATGGGGTCGGACAATAACTTACGGTTCTGAAATACACATTGACGCCACGCATCCCATTGCTATATTTGTAAAATATGTCTCTGAAATTTAGAAATCAACCATGCGACTTACGGATAACGAAATAACTGTCATCAAATCATCGGCAAATGTATTCAATCATCAATGGGTATGAATCACTTGCTCCTGAAAGAAATCAACCGAAATGTATAAAGACAAAAAAATTGGGGTTGTCATTCCGGCCCACAACGAGGAAACCCAAATCCAGCAGGTGATCGAAGACATGCCGGATTTTGTGGATCAGATTATTATCGTGGATGACAACAGCACGGATAAAACCGTCGAGGTCATCAAGGCCTGTCAGAAAACCCATCCGCACATTACCCTGATCGAACACACCGTCAACAAAGGGGCAGGTGGGGCAATGGTGACAGCCTATAATTTTGCAAAATCCACGGATATTGATGTGGCGGTGCGGATGGATGGAGACGGACAGATGGATCCGGATGATCTGCCGATGCTTCTGGATCCGGTGGTTGAAGGTCGTGCCGATTATTCAAAGGGGAACCGGCTGTTTACCGGGGAAGCGTACCAGAAAATTCCAAAGATTCGCTATTTCGGCAACGCATTTTTGTCCCTGTTTACGAAAATCGCCTCCGGATATTGGAATGTTGCGGATTCTCAGTCCGGTTATACGGCCATCAATAAAAAAGCGCTTCAACTCATCGACTGGGATCAATTGTATACTTGGTATGGACACCCTAATGATATTCTGGTGCGCCTCAATGTCAATAACCTCAGGGTCAAAGATGTGCCTGTGGAACCGGTATATAATGTCGGTGAAAAATCGGGAATGAACATCAAAAAAGCAATATTTAAAATAGGGTGGTTGCTGATTAAGCTTTTTTTCTGGCGTATGAAGGAGAAGTACATCATCCGGAATTTCCATCCACTGGTGTTTTTTTACGCTCTTGGCGGTTTCTTTTACCTGATGATGGTATTATTGTTTGCAAGGGTTTTTTATCACTGGGTGTTTTATGATCATATCCCGGCAATCAATGCACTGGCCGCTTTTTTTTCATTTATGAGTGGAAGCCTGTTTACGCTGTTTGCCATGTGGTTTGACATGGAAGCGAATAAAGATTTGAAATAATAATTTTTTAATTAATATCGAAAAAAATGTCTGAACAATTTTTAAAATCTGATAATGCCGACAGAGTTGTTGTGCTGGATACTCATAACATTGGTGTGAATTTACCCATGAACACCAAATATTTGACCGAAAATCCGCTCAAGCGCTGGTTGATTCGACGATTTATCCGTACTATGATAGCAATGATTTCTTCGGTAGGCTCGTCCATAGAATCAATCCTTGACGTGGGGTGCGGTGAAGGGATTGTGCCACGCCAACTCCATTCGCTATGGCCATCGGCTAATTTTCACGGGATAGATATCGATCCCGAATTACTTGCGGTTGCCCGCAAACTGATTCCTGGCCTGGGGTGTGTTGCAGGGAGTATTTATAAGCTGCCTTGCAGAGACAGGACATATGATCTGGTTTGCTGCACTGAAGTAATGGAACATTTAGATTTTCCTGACTTGGCCCTCGCCGAAATTGTAAGGGTTGGCAAACAATTTTTTCTTTTCAGTGTTCCAAACGAACCATACTGGCGCATCGCAAATATGGCACGAGGCGCTTATCTTTTTGAATGGGGCAATTCACCGGGACATCTGAATCATTGGAGCATTTTTATGTTTATAAGGCTATTGTCCGGATTTTTTGAAGTGGTTGATGTTCAATGTCCATTTCCATGGATAATTGTCTTGTGCAGGAAAAAATAAGACATTTTAGCGTTTTAATCCGAGATATTATGACGTAGGAGATTTCTAATGCTTGAAGGCGCTTCGGCGAAATCAGTCGTCCTGTTAACGCCACCTGTCACTTTGACAGATAGATATGGAAAGGATATGCAAAAATTCGGCGGGTTGAGCGAGCCTCTGGGAATTGCATATATTGCCGGGTATTTAGAAGCCAAACAAATACCTGTCAGAATAATTGATGCTGCTGCCGAGGGAATTTCATCTGAATCGGTCGCACAACAAATATCCGTTTCCGGAGACAACATCGTTGGCGTCACCTTGCTCACCACTACCTTTAGTTCCGTTGCCCGCTTGATTCACGAAGTCCGAAGCAAAAATCCGGATTGCCTCATCGTCATTGGCGGCCCTCACGCTTCAGCTCTTCCAGAACGAACATTGCTTGAGATTCCAGAGGCCGATATCGTCTGCATCGGAGAAGGGGAAATCACAATGGCTGAAATTGCTGAATGTCAAGCGGCATCCCATTTATCCCAGGTTAAAGGTATTTGCTTCCGTCGTGAGAGCGAAATTGTTCGAACACAGCCTCGTCCGTTTATTAAAGATCTGGACAGCATACCGCCGCCAGCGAGACATTTATTGCCGATAGAAAAATATCATTTGACTGCATCCCGTGTTTCCGGCGATGCATTTTGTCCGACGATTATTGTTGCACGGGGTTGTCCGTTTAGTTGCACTTATTGTTCCCGGACGTTTGGCCGAACATTCCGCGCCCACAGTATTGATCGCATTATTTTAGAAATTCGTGGCTTGATCGACAGGTATGGCGTTAAGCAGGTGAATATAGAGGCTGACACACTGACAGTAAAGAAATCATTTCTTCGGGATCTTTGCATGGCAATGATAGATTCCGGAATTAACCGTTTAATTAAATGGACATGCGAAAGCAGGGTGGATACAGTTGATGCGGATAGCCTTGATTTAATGAAACGAGCCGGCTGCTGGCAAATTAGCTATGGTGTTGAAACCGGCAGCCAGCGGCTACTTGACCTGATCAATAAAGGTGTTACTTTGAAGCAGGTTGAGGATGCTTTTCGCATGACAAAAAAAGCCGGGATGACCATTCGTGGTTTTTTTATGCTTGGCTTGCCAACCGAGACCCGGAAAGAGAGTATGGCAACAATCGCATTCGCAAAAAAAATCGACCCTCTTTGGGCGCAGTTCACGATTACCGTGCCATATCCTGGAACCCAAATGTTTAAAGTCCTTGAAGCGGAAGGGAAAATTCGCACTTATGACTGGAGTCGCTATAATACCTGGTCCGGCTGGAAAGGGGATAAAGTGATTCCATTTGTAGCGGAAGGGCGCACCATTGAGGAACTTTCTGAACTTCAGAAAAAAGCGCTTCGCAGCTTTTATTTGCGTCCCTCTGTGGTATGGAAATTCATGCAAACCGTGCATTCAATTCATGATTTGAAAAAATATGCTCAGGGATTTATGGTTCTTATAAAGAGCATGGTTAAAATTTAGAATCATTCATCATGCGAGCACATAAAAATCATCATACATGGTGGTTCCATCTCTTTGCTAAATTAAATGCTGCGGGAGCGGGTCGGTTTCAATTTTTTTTATCTTTTCTGATCGCTTTTGCAGTTATTGGTTTGTCTTTCTATTATCGTTCAGAATTATTCAATACGCTGCTTCATGTAAATCTTTGGTGGATAGGTGCCGGTATGGTTTGCTATGGGATAAATTATACCCTTCGTGCATTCCGCCTGCACATCCTCTCCGGTCATCGTGTCAGTTTTTGGCCACAAGCAGTTTATGCAAGCAGCCTTCATGGATTTATGACGTATTTAATTCCATTTCAAGCCGGTGATATGAGTTTGCCGATTATTTTAAAAACCGCACATGAGATAGGCCTTTCCGTAGGCAGCGCCATTCTTATTCGTTCGCGATTGCTGGATATGGTATCTTTGGGAATCATGATGCTTCTTGCTGCAACGTTATTCGATATTGCGCTGGATTTATCACTTCGCCTTCTCTGGTTTGCAATTGGCGGATGTCTGGTTTTAGGCCCTTTTATGTTGCGTGGTCTAATGGCTGGTAATTGGATACAATCGAAGCGTTTTGGACGATTTCTGAAACCCTTTGCCATGGCCGGAAAGTTTAAAATCAGAGAATGTGCGATGAGTCTGGGAATATGGATTGCAGTTGCCGGTGTTTTTTTCTGCGTTGTAAGAGCCATCAACTTGCCGATCGGTTTTGGCGGTATATTGCTGTTGATTAGTATTCAGCTTCCATTGCAAGTGCTTCCTGTTCAAGGGATTGCAAACACAGGTAATCATGAGGGCGGATGGATCGCCGCGCTTTCGCTTCTTGGCGTTTCCCTTTCTCAATCCGTCGAATTTGCTGTGACGTCTCATATAATTATTTTGTTTTATGTGTTGGCATTAGGCGTCTTCACATTGGTCATTGGGCCAAAGAGGTTATTCTTCTAAAATTGATTTAGCAATGTATAACCCTTTTTTATTCAGATGATTGCCGCTAAACAATTTCTGAATATCGATACCTCGGCAAGGTTTTGGGTATGAACATAAATTCAAATGAATGGAAGGCGTTGTTATTGTCATTGTGCCAAACCTTTCATATTTGTATCGATCCTCCCCAAGCCGATCAGGTGGCCATGTTTGCATCCGAACTTTTGGCCTGGAACCAAAAAACCAACCTGACCGCTATCACGGATCCTGCGGAAGTGGCGGAAAAGCATATGCTGGATTCGCTTATTCCCGGTAAATATATAGCGTCCGTATTGCCTGCACGCGGACTTTCACTTCTGGATATCGGCAGCGGGGGCGGATTTCCGGGAATACCGCTCAAGATTTTCATGCCGGAAATCCGTGTCACCATGGTGGACAGCGTGCGGAAAAAAGTCAATTTTCTCAAATATGCCATACTTACCCTCAAGCTTGACGGCATCGATGCCATTCACGCAAGGGTCGAAGACCTGGCCGGGCAGGCGGGGTTTGCCGGAAAGTTTGACGTGGTAATCAGCCGGGCCTTTACCGCCCTGGACCGGTTTGTGATGCTGGCCGCGCCATTTATCAAGCCGGACGGAATCATTATCGCCATGAAAGGCAAAGAAGTTCAGAAAGAGCTGGATGGTCTGGAAACAATGGCTGCCGGGCCGGGGATTTATAAAATTGGCGGCCAACTCCTTTCGCTGCATTTTGAAAATTACACGCTGCCGGAATCCGGCGGCCAGCGGTCGCTGGTGATTTTTAAAAAAGAATGAGGGATTTTTTGGCGCTCATTCATCGCTGATTTATTCCTTGACATTTAAATCCGGCCTTTTTATGGTCGAGAAGATTTGTTCAAGCGCCTGAAAAGGCAATATAGGGAATCCTGTTAAAATCAGGAACGGGCCCGCCGCTGTAATTGGGGATGAACGCCGCGTAAAGCCACTGCGAGAATTTGCGGGAAGGCGCGGTCAGTAAAATGATCCAAAAGTCAGAAGACCTGCTTGAACACCCGACATCAACTGTTTTCTCTCGGCGAGAAAACCTGTCAATCGACCCAGGATACAAAGGGAAATCTTAGGATCTGTTTGCTGTGATCCAAAGATTTCCCTTTTTGCGTTTCATGGCCGGGATTTCATAAAAATTTTATATAAATACAATCATTTTTATGTTTTTAACCTCATTTTTTTTAACAAAAGGAGCATCCGATGAAACAGTTTCAATTGTTAACATTTTTATTTCTGGCGATATGCCTGACAACCGGGACGGTGAATGCGCAAACCGTGGATTTTGAAGATTTACCCCTTGCCGCTGAAAGTTTTTGGAACGGATCCGATGGTTCCGGCGGGTTTCAGAGCAATGGAACGGTTTTCAGCAACAGTTACATCAGCGATTCTGGATGGGAGTCCTGGGATGGATTTGCCTATGCCAATTTAACGGACACTGCCGCCGAGGGATTTGCCGCTCAATATAACGCGATCCCAGGCAGCGGCGTGGACGGCAGCCAGACCTATGCGGTTGGCTATTGCAGCGCCTTCGCGGCGGTCCCGCCCACCGTTACCTTAGAATCCGAGCAGGTCGTGACGGGCGCGTATTTCACCAATTCAAACTGGGCGTATTATTCCATGAAAAATGGCGATGATTTTGCGAAAAAATTTACGGAAGGGGACTGGCTTAAACTGACCATTACCGGGATTGACGCAACCGGAGCTGAAACCGGCGCGGTGGAGTTTAAACTGGCGGACGGGGAAAATATCATCAATGCCTGGACGTGGGTGGACTTGAGCGCTTTGGGTGCTGTCAAGGAACTGACGTTTGGCCTAAGTTCCACTGACAATGGGGATTACGGCATGAACACCCCGGCGTATTTCTGCATGGATGATTTTAATAAAGTGAAAAACAGCGGCGGCGGTGATAGCGGCGGGTGTTTTATTGGTTCGGTCAGGTAGAAAAGTTGTAGGCCATGATAAAAAATAAATTTATTTTAAGAACAATCCATTACATGATTTGTTGGGTTTGTCTGGCCGGAATGGCAGGCATATCTGTCTCAAATCCTGCATCCGCCGAGGAAGCACAAACTGCCGATGACGCCTACGTGCTGGATGTGATTGTGGTGACCGCCAGTAAAACCGATGAAATCATTGAAAATATTCCGAAAAACGTCACGGTCATCAGCAGGGAGGATATTGAGCAGTCCGGCGGCAAAAATATTATTGATATTCTGGCCAAGGAAGCAGGCGTTAATGTTCGCAGCGCATCGGGGAACGACAAGCAGGCGGTGATTGATCTTCGGGGAATGGGCGATACGGCGGCAAGCAATGTTATTGTCATGGTGGATGATTTGCCCGTCAATGCCGCCGACCAGTCCGGGCCCTCCATATCCACTGTGCCCGTCGAACAGATTGAGCGCATTGAAATTGTCCGGGGAGCAGGGTCCGTGGTATATGGAAACGGCGCGGTGGGCGGCGTCATCAATATCATCACCCGGAAAACAGTGGAAAAACCCTCCGCGACCCTTTATTCCGCCTATGGCACGGACAATACCCTGACCAATCGGGCGGCCTTTTCAGGAAACGTGAAGGATGCCAGCCTCAGCCTGAATGCCGGATATCACGATACGGACGGATACCGGGACAACGGGTTTTTAGAAAAAAAAGACCTGAACGCAACCACCCGTTATCCTGTCAACGAACGCTTGTCCCTCCTTCTTTCGGGGACGTATTACGAAGATGAATACGGGCTTCCGGGCCCGGTCCGGTTCGAAGACATGGATTCCCGGTCCAGGCGGGTGCTGACCCAGTATCCGAATGATGCTGGCGAATCCACCGAAATGCGCGGCAGGGCAGGGGTCGATATGGATTTTGACAACTGGGGCCAGTTTACCATCAACCGGGGATATCTTTCCAGGGACGATGTCTATGTAATGGGCTATACGTCACAGTTGCCCCGGAATGACCAGGAAGACGATATCGAGGAAGATACCAGACAACTGGATGTCAATTATGTGAAGGACTATTCTTTGCTTGGCCAGAGTCACATGTTTCAACTGGGGGCCGATCATGCCGCCACGGAATATATCCGTACCGATCATCCCGTGGGGCCCCGAAAGAACAGCGATACCGAAAGCGCGGGCGTTTTCATCAATCACCGGTGGTCCCTCACGGAACGGTTGATGATTAACGCCGGAGCCCGGCACCATACCTATGAGGGACGGTTTCGGGCAGATGAGAAAAAGCTGTTTGGCGACGATTATATCTGGATGAACGGCGACATTGAGAAGAGAGATTGGGATAAAAGCGCCTATTCTTTGGGGGCGAATTATCATTTGACGGAGACCACGTCTGTTTTCACCAGTTACGCCACCAGCTTTCGTATTCCAAACGTGGATGAATTCGCGGAATGTGAGAAAGGTCTGAAACCCCAGGAGGGCGTCAACGTAGAAGTCGGGGGCAGACAGGAATTCGGAAGCAGGATGGCCATGACCATGACGCTGTTTGATATCCGTATTGATGATGAGATCTATTACGCTGATATCAATCGAAATTATACGGATCAGACCATCCGGCAAGGGGTTGAGTCCGAGATTACGGTTAAACCCGCTGATTTTATTGATTTGTGGGGAAATTATACCTTTACGGATGCGACATTTGACGAAAAAAACACGGATATTCCCCTGGTTCCCACCCACCAGGCATCACTTGGCGTCAACTGGCGGTTTATGGAAAAATTTCAGTGGTCGGCCTCGGGAACTTACGGCGGCTCCCGGTATGACGGCAACGATATAGACAATCACCGGTATCAGAAACTCGATGCGTACATGGTTTTTGACAGCAAGATCACGTGGCAGCATCAGAATTGGACGGTATTTGCCGGGATAAACAATATATTCAATGAATTATATTCAACAACTGCGTACAGCGAGCAGTATTACCCCATGCCTGAACGCAATATATTCGGAGGTGTCCGGTGGAACTGGCTTTAACCGGCGGCAATAAATGTTTACGGCTGGCATTAAAACGCTTATTTAACTGTTTTTTATGGATATTTTATTTTTGCTGGCTTTTTCCTGCCCCTATCTCCCATGCGGTTTCCTATTCGCCGCCCGCAGAGCAGGCCGGATCCCAGGCTATTCCCATGGACGCCCCAGCATTTTTATATTGGGCCACGGGATACGAGGATTATGAGATTGGCAGCCATGTGGATTCTGTCTGGCAAACCCCGGCCCTGGCCCTGGGAGCGGCAGTCGGCACGTCTTATGATATTGTGTCTTTGGGCCGGGGCGGAAAAATCACCATGACCTTTGACCCGCCCATGGAAAACGGCGAGGGCTGGGATTTCGCCGTGTTTGAAAATGGATTTAACGATTATCTTCTGGAACTCGCTTACGTGGAGGTTTCCAGCAATGGCGTGGATTTTGTTCGGTGTGACAGCGTTTCCCTGACCCCCGGCCCGGTCAGCGGATACGGCAGTCTGGATGCCACGTTGATTGACGGGCTTGCGGGAAAATACCGCCAGGGTTATGGCACCCCCTTTGACCTTGAGGATTTGATTGGTCATGCAGCGGTTCAGTCCGGCATTGTAGATATTTCCATGATCACCCATATTCGAATTGTGGATATTGTGGGAGATGGAAGCTGTTTTGACAGTCAGGGGAATGTGATTTACGACCCGTTTCCCACGGTCGGCAGCGCCGGATTTGATCTGGACGCCATCGGCGTATCAAACGGCGCGCCTTATCCGGAAGGCAGCGAAAATGAAATACCGGACCCGGCGCCCCCCGAAAAAGAAGGACAGGCCGGGTTCGGGGGCAATAGCGGGTGTTTTATCGAAACCGCAATGAATTGATGATTGATGATTGGTGATTGATCACCCTCTGGGATGATACTGCTCATGCAGCCTTTTCAAATGGTCTTTGGCCACATGGGTGTAAATCTGGGTGGTGGAAATATCCACATGCCCCAGCATCATCTGGACGGCCCGAAGGTCCGCGCCCCCCTCCAATAGATGACTGGCGAATGAGTGCCGGAATGAATGGGGGGTGATCTCTTTTTCGATCCCCACCATGAGCGCGTATTTTTTCAGCAGCTTCCAGAATCCCTGCCGGGTCATGGGCTTTCCGGCATGGGCCACAAACAGGAAATTGCTTACATCATGCTTTATGAGCTTCGGCCTCGCCCCGGCCAGATAATCGCGTATTTTATCCCTGGCATGGCTCCCGATGGGCACCATGCGCTCCTTTGACCCTTTGCCGAAAGTCCGGACAAACCCCACCTCCAGGTTGATATCCGGAAGTTTGACGGCGATCAGCTCACTCACCCGCAACCCGGCGGCATACAGAAGTTCAAACATGGCCGCATCCCGCAATCCCTTGGGCTTCAGCATATCCGGCGCGTTGATGATGGACTTGATTTCCTCGATGGAAAGCACATCCGGCAGTTTCATGCCGATTTTGGGAAGATCCACAATACCGGTGGGGTCTTTTTTTAAGACTTTTTCCTGAATCAGAAATTTGTAGAACCCCCGCAGGGTCACCAGATGCCGGGCGCGGGAGCGGGCGGAGAGCCCTTCATCCCTTAAAATAATCAGGTATTTCAGGATCACCGTGGTGTCGCAATCGACAATATCCCGGATTTTATGGGCATTTAAAAATGCGGCGTATTGTTTCAGGTCACTTGAATAGGATTCGATGGTGGCGTCCGCCAGGCCTTTTTCAACCACCAGATAATTGATATACGTGTCGATAAATCCGTCAATGGACGCAGGGGATGCGGACATGGCTTATTCCAAAAGATCGGGTTTTATTTCCAAATGGTTTAATACCTGCGCACCATCGTTTCTGACCACCACCATATTTTCCAGCCTGACCCCTCCCCAGTCCGGCAGGTAAATGCCGGGCTCCACCGTAAACACCATGTTTTCCTCTAAAATAATGTCTTTTTCCGCCAGCGGACTGATGGATGGGGCTTCATGAATGGCCAGACCCACCCCGTGCCCCAGGCTGTGGCCGAAAAAATCTCCGTAGCCTTTGGCCTTGATATGGTCCCGGGCCAGGCCGTCAATACTTTTGGAGGTTGCGCCGGGCCGGATGGCGTCCATGGCTTTTTGCTGGGCGTCATACACAATGGTGAAAATTTTTTCAAATTGAGTGTCCGGTTTTCCCATGCAGACTGTCCGGGTCATGTCGCTGCAATAGCCGTTCAAGCGAGCCCCCCAGTCAAAGAGCAGGGGGATGCCGGGTTCTAATGGCGTGTCGCCGGGAATGGCATGGGGCAGGGCGCTGTTTTTCCCAAAAGCGGCGATTACCGGAAAGGAGAGCCCGTCGGCTCCGGCGTTGCGCATGTTCTGCTCCATTCGCCAGGCGGCCTGCCGCTCGGTTTGGCCGGGCCGTAATTCCCGCAAAAACGCTTCAAAATCCGATTCCGCCACCGCCACAGCCTGTATGATGGCGGCAATTTCATCCTCGGTTTTTATGATTCGCTGGCATTCCACCATTTGCGCCGTATCGATGATATCAACGGACAAGCCCTGGTTTTTCAGTTCATCACATAGTTTGACAAACTGGCTGTATGACAGGCGAAGCCCTTCAATGCCGAGATTGCGTACCCCCAGGCGTTCTATCATCCGCGGCAGTTCCTTGATGAGACCTTTTTGATAACAGACCACCTCATATTCCGGGGATTCGATTTTCGCCTGTTCCACAAACCGGGAATCCGTGGCCAAAATTAAATGATCCGGTGAAATAAGCAGGGCTCCGGCGGATTCGTCAAACTGGGTGTCCTCGCCGGTATAATTGCTGAGATACCTGCGGTTTTCCTCAATCACCACGAGAAATGCGTCCAGTTTAAGCGAGGCCATGCGTTGCCGCAGTTTTTCGATGCGCGACAGGATAATGGGTTCCATTGATGTGTGAATTCCTGTGTGTATAAATGTTTTTAGTACTTAGTCCGTATTCAGAATTCAGGAGTCAGAATTCAGAATGACTTGCATTTGTCCGGGCAGGTTACCGGCAATCGGTCTAAGGGTCAAATTAAAAAAGGGAATAAAAATGGATTCTTTTGGCTTGTGTTTCAAGACGGTTTTCTATAAATTTTGAAGTCAGTTTTTCATGATGTCTGCTGGAAAATCCATTCCCATCATACAGGGGTGATATGCGTTATACCATCGCCGTAACAACGCCTGTGAGACAAGCCGGCAAAACCGTCACCGCCGTCAATCTGGCGGCGTCGCTTGCAATCTGCGAAAAAAAAACCTTGCTCATTGACTGCGATCCGAACCAGCAGGCCAGTTATGGCACCAGCCTGCTCACCGCGCCTTTGAAATCTTCCGGATTTTATGCAGTCATGACCGATCGATCGCGGTTCTCTCAGGAAATCTTAGCCAGTACGCTGCCTTTTTTAAAAATTCTGCCCGCGGGCACGGATTTTTCAAAGGCAGATTTTCTGTTTGAAGACATGGATGGCCATGCGTTTCACCTGCGGGACCGGCTGCGCGCCATTTCCGATGATTATGAGTATATCATTATCGATACGCCAGCAGCCATGCCGAATTTGTCCAAAAGCATCCTGCTGGCGGCGGACTGGGCCCTTATCCCGGTGAACATGGATGCCCGGTTTCAGATTCCTCTGCCGGTTCAATTGTCTGAAATCAAAAAGCTGGCCGCTCAGATATTGCTCCTGCGGGACCACTTTCAAGCGGGCTTGAAAGTGGCCGGCATCGTCTTAAACAAGTGCGGAGAAAATGGGGGAGCTTGGGAAAAATCGTCCAAAGATGCCCTGGCACCTTTGGATGAGTTTATTTTATCGACCCGCATTCCGGACAGCAAAGCGGTGCGAAGCGCGCTTGCCGTGGGCAAGCCGGTGGGCGTGCATGACGTCATGTCATTCGGGGCCATGGCCTGCCTGGACATGGCCGTGGAATTGATGGAGCGGCTGAAGTAGGGGAAGGCTTTATGCCCTCCTGTTTCGGGCGGGGATAAACCCGCACCCTACGGGGGCATTGGCCGAAACAATGACCCTGGACAAAAATTTTCCTTCATCCTTTAATGGTGGAATCAGTGAATATCATTCATCAAAAAATCATGCGCATTGCGGAAACCGGGTATATCGATGTTATTCGGGATCATATCAACTGGGAAGCGGTCAAAACAGCCGTCAAACAGCATTTTGATGTGGATGTTCATGAAAACGTAAAATACATTCATGGCGCCCTGACCGCATGCCGGGGCGAGGTGGCGGTACGGCTGGATTTTGACCTTGAAATCAAATTTTCCGTATTTATCCGTCAAAATGGGGAACTGATCCAAGTCACGGCGCTGGATGGCCGGGGCCTTATACCCCAAGACTGTTTATCGCCAGACCCCAACCTCTTTCTGGATGCGGAATCCGTGACCGCCGCATCGGCCGTGGCTTTTGATATTGCTGAAATGATCAGGGAAATTAATGGGTAATGCCTTTATGACCTATGACGGATTATCCGCCAGCACATGATGCTCCAGTACAAAACAGGTGAATTCCCCGGAGAAAACCGCCTCTCCCCGCCGGGTCACGGTCACGGAAACCATCTGTTTTTTCCCTTTTTTTACCGTGACACGCGCTTCCGCCACCAGAGATTCGCCCACCCGGACTGGTTTTAAAAATTTTACATCCGCCGCCCCAAGCACCACATTCGGGTTGTTGACCGCGATCATGGCCGCGTGATCGGCCAGACCGAAGACAAATCCCCCATGCACCAGACCACAATGGTCCACTTTCATGGTGTCATCGAGCGTTAATTCAACCCGGCTGAAATCCGGCGCAACCATCATGGGAATGCCGCAAAGCCGGGAATCGATTTGCTGATGGGTATTGATGTCCATTTGTTTGGCCTTTTTGATGACGTGTACTTTATTTTGTAACTATTCAGGTATTCTGAATATTGTCTCCTGAATACCTGAACAGTTACGTTATTTTTTTGGGTAAGACCCTTACGCGTTCATTTCATAGACATCCTTGAGAGCAAACACCTGGTTATTCCAGAACCGCAGGAACCGGTCGTTGTCCACAAAGGGTTTCCGGATCATTTTCATGCACAGGTCCATCTGTTTGTCCGTGCTGTCGGGTTTGGAATAAATCTGGAGCGCGAATTTGGAAAAATCCCTCACCATGAAATCAAAAATCTGTTCCATCAAATCGCGGTCCAGGTTTTCCATTTTGTATTTTTCTAGGATCAGTTGACCGTATACCACCAGCGTGAAGAGCTCGCCCAAAGACAGCAGAAAATCGATGTTTTTGGCCTGCTCGGCGGATGGCGTGGCGGTCATGAGAAATTCCTTGAGCAGCTCAATCTGGGCCTTGAAAATTTTTACGTTTTCCAGATCCACATTGCTGTAAGCCGCATTATAATCATGAAACTGAATTTTGCCCAGTCCCTTGGTTGCGCCCTGGTTGAACAAGAAATCATCGTTTTTCGGGTCATTGCGATGGGGAATGTCCGGGAACTGGCCGGGGTTGAAGAAATAATTGGCCATGAATTTGATGATGAGCGCCATGTTCACATGCACCGTGCCTTCCAGTTTTGGCAGGGAGCGGATGTCCTTGACCGCCAGTTCAAAATACATGTCTTTTTCAAAACCACGGGCCGCGATCACATCCCACAGCAGGTTGACCACTTCTTCGCCCTGTGTGGTAACTTTCATTTTCACCATGGGGTTGAACAGCAGATAACGGCGGTCGGTCTCCGAGGCGGACCGCAAATAATCCGTGGCCCGCTGGGCGAACAATTTCATGGCAACCAATCGGCAATAGGCGTCGGTGAAAAGTTGCCGGATATGGGGGAAGTCCGTCACCCATTTGCCGAACAGATTGCGGTGGCTGGCGTGGTTAATGGCTTCATAAAAACAGTGGGTGGCGATGCCGATGGCGCCCCAGCCCAGGTTGAATTTTCCGACGTTGATGGTGTTGAGAGAGGAATCCCACGCGTCCTGGCCGGTGGTCAGGATGTCCGCATCCGTGATGGGATAGCCGTTTAGCGCGTATTCCGCCACATATCCCTCCCAGTTCACCACATTTTGCACCAGGGTATAATTTTTATGCTCCGGGCTGACCACAAAAAACACATATTCATCGGTTTCCGAGTTTTTTGCAAAGGTGGAGACCAGGGCCGCCTTGTTGCCGTTGCCGATATAGTATTTGCCGCCGTCCGCCACATATTGGCCGTCACCCAAAGGGGTCAGGGCCATGTCCGATGAATACAGGTCCGCGCCATGGGCCCGTTCGGACAGGCCGAAAGCGAAAATGCCGCCGTCTTTAAGGAGTTTCGCGGTTTGTTTTTTGACAGCCTCGTTTTTTCCCATAAAAATGGGCCCCAGCCCCAGAATGGACACCTGCCAGGTGTACCAGTGGGACAGGTTATAAAAACCTAAGATTTCATTAAAATCACAGTTCCGGTAAGTGTCCCACCGTGCGTCCGGGTTGCCTTCCGCGTATTGCGAAGGCGTCAGCAGGGTTGCCATCACTTGATTTTCCTTCATGAATTCAATAAAATCCGCATACCATTTCCGTTCATGACTGTCGGATTTGAGCTGTTTTTTGCCTCTGGATTCAAAATATTCAATGGTTTTTTTCATGATCTCCCGTGATTTGGGATCCAAGTGGTCGAAGTTGGCTTTTTTGGGATTGAGCAACATGGCTGATTTCTCCTTATGTATGGTAAAGATTGATGGGCATCGGCCCGGTTTGGGATATTATGCTTTGGTTTGTATACGAACAAGAACAGCCGATAAACCGCCTGCATGGGAAATAGTGACTGAAGGAGAAGGGGCGTCGTAACCTGGTTTGGTTAAATCAGGTCTCTGAGCAGGCGTTTGAAAAGGAGCTGTTCTTCCATGGTGAATTTTTTTAATATCTGCTGATTGGCTTTTTTGCGCTCGCCAATGAGCCGTTCTTGCATTTGAGCGGCTTTTTCAGAAGGAAACAGGCGCTGGACGCGGCCATCATCCGGATCCATCCGTTTTTCGATCCATCCGGTTTCCACCATGCGATCCAGCACGCCGGACACCGTGGCCTTGTCCATAATCAGGAGTTTCCCGAGCTCCGCAGCGGTCATGCCTTCCTGATACCACAAGCCTTCCAGTATGAGATGCTGCATATTGGTGAGCCCGTAGGGTTTTAATTGCTTTTTAAAATTGGCGTGGGCTTTCTGATAGGCTTTTCCCAGCAGAAAAACCATGCATTCCGGCAGGTCTTCAGGCAATTTCGGCATGATTTATATCCTTTGTATACGAACTATAAATCCGGAAGGGAATATCTGTCAATAAAATTTTGCGGGGTGAAATGGACACCCCAGGGCGTGGGAGATGACTGCATTGACACGGGGCGTGTTTTTTGACATACAGGGGCAATAAAATATGGTATAAATTATGTAGGTACTCAAGTATTCAGAAGTCAGCATTCAGGAGCCAGAATAAGGGAACCAGCAAAAAACCTATAAGGAGCTGCCCATGCCTGTATATGAATTTTATTGCCGGGACTGCCACACGGTGTTCAGCTTTTTTTCAAAAACCATCAATACCAAAACCGTTCCCGCTTGTCCGAAATGCGCCAATCCGAGGCTGACCCGGCAGATTTCCCGGTTTGCTGTGGCCGGCAGGGCCAAGGAAAGCGCGGGGGATGATTTCCCGGTGGATGAGGCAAAAATGGAGCGGGCCATGATGATGCTGGCCAAGGAAGCGGAATCCATCCCCGAGGATGATCCCCGGGAGGCTGCAAAATTAATGCGCCGGCTCACTGATATGACCGGCGTCGGACTATGCCGGAACATGGAGGAGGCCCTTCAGCGGATGGAAAACGGTGAAGACCCGGAAACCGTTGAAGCGGAGATGGGGGATGCCATGGGTGATGAAGAACCCTTTGTCTTGCCTGGTCAAAAAGGCAAAAGCCGGGGCATCCGTGAGCGTGCGCCAATGAGGGATGACCGGTTGTATGATTTGTAAGGGACGATTCATGAAATCAGACAGGTGAAAGGAAAACCATGACGGGAAACAAAAATAAGCCGTTCAAGGATATGGACCGAAATATTGAAACCTATTGGAAAGGCCGTCGTAAAATAAGTCAACTGGCCATGGAATATGTTTCCCAGATCAATCCGGAAAACATTCGTGCGAAAATGGAAAAGCTGAATGTGGAGATTTTTCCATCCATTTGTTTTTCTAGGAAGATTGGTGTCGGCGCGCTGGCGCTGGCCGAAATCGTGGGCAAAAACATGAACCGCCGCGTGATTGACCGTCAGATTATCGAATATATATCCAATGAAACCCAATTAAACCGGGAAAGCATCCAAACCTTTGATGAGCGGCGGCCCGGCAGGCTGAAGGAAGTATTGTGTCTGCTGCTGGGGGACCGGGCCTTTGATCTGACGGATTATACCCGGCAGCTTCTGATGGCGGTTTTTTCTCTGGCCCACACGGAAGAAACCATATTTGTAGGCCGGGGCGTTCATTTAATGCTGCCAAGATCAAGGTCTTTTGCGGTGCGGTGCATTGGCTCCATGGAGTTGAGGGTGCAAAATGTCTCTAAAACCTTGGCGGTGGACGAAAAAAAAGCAAGGCAGATTATTTTACAGGCAGACCAGGAGCAGACGGAATTTTTCCGCAAGGCCCATGGAAAGACCGACGCACCAGCCCATGAATTTGATCTGGTGATTAATTTTGATTATGTCCGGGACATGAATGCGGCCGCAAAAGCCATTCAAGTATTGTACCAGAGTCGATTTCCTAAATAAATTAATAAAATATACATCGGATAAAATACAAGGAGGGTATTGATGAAAAAAACAGTGGCGGTTTTGCTTGGGATTATGGCCATGGGACTGGTTTTCCAACTGGATGCGGGGGCGTTTCAAAAGGAACACAAAGAGCTGATTTTAAGCGGGAATGGCTCCAGTGATGAGAGCTTTGACGGCACCATTTTTTCCGCATCCGGCAGCTTCGGGTATTTTTTAACAGATGAAATTGAGGCGTTGATCCGTCAGGACATCACCTACAGTGAAGTGGCGAGTGGGGATGATCTCTGGAACGGCGGCACCCGGTTTGGAGTGGATTATCATTTTAATATTGAGGCCCTTTATCCTTTTATCGGCGCCAATATCGGGTATCTTTACGGCGATACCGTTGAAGAGCAATTTGTCGCCGGTCCCCAGGCGGGCGTGAAATATTTCGTCAATGCCACTACCTTTATTTTGGGTATGGTGGAATATGAATTTTTCTTTGAGGACACCAATAAAGCGGGCGATAATTTCGACAACGGCCGGTTTGTTTATAATATCGGCATCGGTTTTATCTGGTAATGAACATCAGGCGGGATTTGCCGGTTGCGGATGAGACCCAGGCGGCGCTTTTTACACAAATGGCGCGTCCGGATTTCTACCCGCATCCGGTCAGCTCCGTGGCGGAGCGGGAAACCCATATCTCAAAGGTTTTCCTCACCGGTGATATCGTCTATAAAATCAAAAAACCCCTCAACCTTGAATTTCTCGATTTTACCACCCTCGAAAAGCGTCGCCATTTCTGCCTTCAGGAGATAGCGCTGAACCGAAGGCTGACCCGGAATGTATATCTGGATGTGGTGCCCATTTGCTTTAACGGCAAATATAATATGGAAGGGCAGGGCGAGGTTGTTGAATATGCCGTGAAGATGCGCCAGCTTTCGGAAAATGACGCAATGACGCGGCGGCTGCGGGAAAATCGGCTGGGCCGGGTTGATATTGAAAACCTGGCCGCCCTGCTCACGGATTTTTACGTTCAGGCTTCCCCGGACGCGTCCATGACCGATGCCGGGTCATGGAATACGGTTTGCCAAAACTGCGAAGAGAATTTCCAGCAACTCACCCCGTTTTCCAAGAAGGTCTTTGATGAACGCCTGTTTCAGATCATCAGCGCCGCTTCGCGCTCTTTTTTGAATGACTGCAAATCCTTATTTGATGACCGGGTCCGGAACCGAAACATCCGGGACTGCCACGGGGATCTCAAAACCGGTCATGTTTATTTCACGGCTGATGGCATCCAGATTATTGACTGCATTGAGTTTAATGAGCGTTTCCGGTTTCAGGACATCGCCTCGGATCTGGCCTTTCTGGCCATGGATATCGATTTTGAAGGCCGGTTTGATATGGCCGAATTGCTGGTGGAGGAATATGCCCGGCGGTCAAAGGATTTTGAAGTATTTGTGCTGCTTGATTTTTACAAATGCTACCGGGCCATGGTGCGCTGCAAGATAAACTGCATCCGCATGGGGGAAGGGGGGCTTGGCGCGGAAGAAACGGATTTTCTCATTAGTGAGACCGTAAAATACCTGGACCTTGCTTACCAATATGCCACACGGTTTGCCCGGCCCGTCATCTGGGTGGTCTGCGGCCTGCCTGCTTCAGGTAAAAGCGTAATTTCAGGAGAGCTGGCCAGGGCCTTCGGGATTGAGGCCATGAATTCCGATATTGTCCGCAAAGAATTGTTCGGGGTGCCCCAGGCCCGGCATTTGGATTTGCCCCCGGAAGCCTCCATCTATTCCCCCAGAGCCACCTCCCTCACCTATGGCCGGCTGCTGCTCATGGCCCAGGAGGAAATCGAAAAAGGACATTCCGTGATTTTAGACGCCACCTTCAGCAAGGCCGGCTATCGGGCCGAAGCCTTGCGCCTGGCCAGGGACAAAAATATCCCCATTATTTTTGTGGAATGCGCGCCGTCGGACGATCTACTCAAGGAACGGCTGAAGGCCAGGGAAAAAACCACGGGCGTTTCCGATGCCAGACTCGGCCATTTTGATTATTTTAAGAACCGGTTTGAGCCGTTCACGGATATTCCCGATGCCGTGCATGTGCGGATTGACACTGCCTTGCCATTGGCGGAATGCATGGTCCGGATTCTGTCAAACGCTTGAACCCATATCCAGCATTTATTGTTTTTCCGCCGGGTCCGCGCCGGCGATGACAGTCCTGTTAGTCCTCCCGGCCGGCGTCCTCATCCCCCCTAATCAAGCTCTTTACGCGGAGCAGGCGTTTTTCAGCAGACTGCACCGGGCTGACCGTCTGACCCTCTGATATTGCAAGTATTTCCCGGCCCCACCGTTTGAGTTCCGCCACCTTTTGGGCATCATTCAACAAAATATCTGGCATCAAAACTTCCGGGGGCAATGTTTCTGTCATGGGCATATCCTTATTATATAGGTTGACGGGTTAATGAAACGACGGACATAAAACAGTGGCTTATTGTTCCGGATGGTTTTAGCAGGCGGACGGCTCCGTTTCAAAGACAATTCAAAAATTTTGTATTATTTTAAGACGCTTGAAAAAGGGTTGGTTTTTAAACCTGGAAAATGCTACAAATCGCCCTCACGGGATGTATACACACGGTTTATGACGCGGAGCCGAATAATTAATTCCCGCTGAAGGCAATTGGCAATAAAGGAAAGTATGACATGGCAAAAGTTGAAGACCTGGACGCATTCAAAGACAAGGGCGATGTCATCTGGAATATCGCCAATTTTCTACGTGGACCGTATCGCCCGCCTCAATACCGCCGGGTGATGATTCCGCTCACAGTTTTGCGCCGCCTTGATTGCGTTTTGGAAACGACCAAAAACCAGGTCATCGCCATGCACCAAAAACTGAAGGCCGAGGTCAAGTCTGACGGCACCGCCAAGTATGACGCCGTAACCATTGAAAAAATTATCAACCAAAAATTCAAGCTGACATTTCACAATACCAGCGAATTCACTTTTCAGAAATTACTGGGCGACCCTGATAAGCTTGCCGCCAACCTCATCAATTTTATGGCGGGATTTTCGTCCCGCGCCCGGAAGATTATCGAAAAATTCAAATTTGAAGAAGAAATCGAAAAGCTCGACGAAGCCAACCGGCTTTTTGAAGTCATCAAGGAAGTGGCCGCCGTCGATCTTCACCCCGGCCGCATACCCAATATTGCCATGGGCTATCTTTTTGAGGATCTGGTCCGGCGATTCAACGAGCAGGCCAATGAAGAGGCCGGAGACCACTTCACCCCGCGCGAAGTCATCAAGCTCATGGTGAATATTCTCTTCACCCATGACGACCTCGTCTACACCGCAGGCAAAGTCATCAAGATTTACGACCCTGCCTGCGGCACGGGCGGAATGCTTTCGGAATCCGAAAAACTCATCCTTGACCCGGAAAAGGGCCTCAACCCCAACGCCCATCTCGAACTTTTCGGCCAGGAATACAACCCCGAGTCCTACGCCATCTGTGGATCGGATCTCATGATCAAGGGCGAGGACGTGAAAAACATCATCTTCGGCAACACCCTGGGCACCGGAAAATCCAAGGAAGGCTTTGTCGATGGCGACGGCCACCCCGATGAACAATTCCATTACATGCTGGCCAACCCGCCCTTTGGGGTGGAGTGGAAGCCCGAGAAAACCCACGTTACCAAGGAGCACGAAGAGTTCGGCTTTAACGGCCGCTTCGGCCCCGGCCTGCCGCGCATCAATGACGGCGCCCTGCTCTTTCTGCTGCACATGATCTCAAAAATGCAAGCCGCCCCCGACAAAAAAGGTGAAGGCTCGCGCATCGCCATCGTCTTCAATGGCTCGCCGCTGTTCACCGGAGACGCGGGCGGCGGAGAAAGCAATATCCGCCGCTGGATCATCGAAAATGACATGCTCGAAGCCATCATCGGCCTGCCCGATCAACTTTTCTACAATACCGGCATCTATACCTATGTCTGGATTGTCACCAACCGCAAACGTCCCGAACGCCGGGGAAAGGTGCAGCTCATTAACGGCACCGAATTCGCCTGGAAAATGAAAAAAAGTCTCGGCAATAAACGTAAACGCATCGGCGACAACACCGAAGGCGCGCCCAACCATATCGACGTGCTGACAAAGCTTTACGGCGATTTCGGGCACGACGTTCGAATGACTTTGCAGGATATCTATAGCAATGTCGATCCCAACCGCGACCAGACAAAAAGCCTTTTCGTGAGCAAAATTTTTGACAACCAGGATTTCGGCTATCTGAAAATAACAGTCGAGCGGCCCTTGCGACTCAATTTTGCTGTAACTGATGAACGCATCGAACGCTTCAAACAATCTGCATTTTTTATCAATCTGGCCGTTTCCGAAAAGCGCAAAGACAAGAACCAGATCGAAAAAGAGATCAAAGAGGGCCAGGCGGTTCAAAAAACCATTCTTGATGTGTTGACTTTGATGAAGAAAGCATTCACCCAGGGTGAACGCATCAAAGACCGCAAGGTTTTCGACAAACAGCTTTCCGAAGCCTTCAAAAAGGCCGGGGTCAAAATCGATGCCGAGTTGAAAGACGCCCTGCTTTCGCCCGGCAGCCTTGGGGAAAAAGACCCCAGCGCCGAAATCTGCCGTGATAAAAAGGGGGAACCCGAGCCGGACGCTGATTTGCGGGACACCGAAAACGTCCCTTTCCCGGCGGGTATTCCGCTGCCACTGCCCCTTGATTATCGCGCTAAGAAAAAAACCGCCAAGGTGGATGTGTCCGGCCTGCTGGGTCTGGTTCAGGATCACTGCGAGGATTACCTCAAAGCCGAAGTCCTGCCCTATCGCCCCGATGCCTGGATTGATCACACCAAGATCAAAACCGGCTATGAAATCCCTTTCAACCGCCACTTCTACGAATATGAACCGCCCCGCCCGCTTGAGGAAATTGAAAAAGACATCAACGGGTTGGAAAAGGAAATTCTGGCGATGTTAAAGGAAGTGACGCCGTGAGATATAAGGAATGAATGAGGTAATGATTATTTTGGGTGCCACGGGCCAAGACGAAGTCTTGCCCGTGCGTCATTAACAATCCAAAAACGCTATGGATATTGTGCACAGGAAAAAGCTCCAGCATTTCAATCTGCCCGGTCAAGCCCATGAGTTGACCTTTTCCTGTTATCAAAGGCTGCCGTTGTTATCCCGCGATCGAACCCGTCAATGGATGATAGACGCCATCGAATCCGCCCGCAATAAACTGGGTTATGATGTGTATGCCTTTGTCATTATGCCTGAACATGTTCACATCATTGTCTATCCCCGTAATCAACCACATGATATTGCGTGGTTTTTGAAAAGCGTCAAGCAATCGGTATCACGGAAAGCCCACGCATGGTTGTCGGCAAATCATAAAGAATGGTTGGAAAAACTGACGGTTGTCCCGAAAGAGGGTCCCGGTGTTTTCCGGTTCTGGCAAGCCGGTGGCGGTTACGACAGGAACATCGTCAGTTATGCCACGTTAATGCAGATGATCGAATACATTCATGCCAATCCGGTCAAGAGAGGTTTGGTTGAGAGGGCTGCGGATTGGCCATGGTCCAGTGCATTATGGTATGAAAGGCAAGAAGGGGTTCTTAAAATTGACCCCATACCATGAAAAGCATGGGCAAGGCTTCGCCTTGGCCCATGGCACCCGGCATCGGGCCGTGTCTTTGGCCCTTGCCAAGGCCACACGACGGGTGGCCGGGCTGATCAATGAAGCCATGGCATTGGATGACTTGGCTGATTGGTAAAATTAATGGTATTGGGTGGCACGGGCCAAGACGCAGTCTTGCCCGTGGTTGTGGCATTCACAACCCAAAAAACACTGATGATCGAATCCATTCATGATGGCACGCAAAGCATGAAGGAATTCGCAAACTTGATCCCATACCATGTAATGCACGGGCAAGACTTCGTCTTAGCCCGTGGCACCCGGCATCGGACTGCATCCTCAACTTGTAAAAATTTCTTACAAGTTCAAAAGGATGACAAACGAAACATTATGTAAAGGGTGGCCGGGCTGATCAATGAAGCCATGGCATTGGGTGACTTGGCTGATTGGTAAAATTAATGGTATTGGGTGGCACGGGCCAAGACGCAGTCTTGCCCGTGTTTATGGCATTCACAACCCAAAAACACTGATGATCAAATATATTCATGATGGCATGTAAAGCATGAAGGAATTCTTAAAATTGATCCCATACCATGAAATGCATGGGCAAGGCTTCGCCTTGGCCCATGGCACCCGGCATCGGGCTGTTATCCTCAACTTGTAAAAATTTCTTGGAAGTTCAAAAGGATGACAAACGACGGATGGCCGGGCTGATCAATGAAACCATGGCATTGGGTGACTTGGCTGATTGGTAAAATAATGGTATTGGGTGCCACGGGCCAAGACGAAGTCTTGCCCGTGTTTGGGACATTAACAACCCAAAAACACTGATGATCAAATCCATTCACGATGGCATGAAAAGCATGAAGGAATTCTTAAACTTGATCCCATACCATGAAATGCACGGGCAAGACTTCGTCTTGGCCCGTGGCACCCGGCATCGGGCTATTTCTTTGATTCCTGCCAGGGCCATACAACTGATATTGAAGGGGGTCGTTTGATGGCATACCCGGCTTACCCGGAATACAAACCCACACGATGGAAGGATGTCGGAAGTATCCCATCAAAGTGGGAGGCGCGGCGGCTGAAATTTGCGGTTTTGCTTCGTAATGAAAAAATTGAGGCTGAACACGCCGATCTTGAGTACATGGGCTTGGAAAACATCGAGTCGTGGACAGGCAAGCGTATCGAGGATGAATCATCCTTTAGCGAGGGGGTTGCCACCCGGTTTGAACCAAATGACATCCTGTTTGGCAAATTGCGGCCATATCTCGCAAAGATATATTTAGCCGAGAGGGCGGGCATGGCAACCACGGAAGCCCTGGTGCTGAAAAGTGAACGGGATATAATCCCGGCTTTCCTGAAATATGTAATGCTTTCGGATAAATTTATCGAGGATGTTTCAGGGACTACCTATGGCGCGAAGATGCCAAGAGCAAATTGGGATTCGATTGGCAGTTTGCCAATTCTTCTCCCTAATCTAACCGAGCAAAAAAAAATCGCTGATTTTCTCGACTGGAAGACGGGGCAGATTGACGGGTTGATTGCGAAAAAGAAGCAGCTCATTGAGAAGTTCAAGGAAAAGCGCATCGCGTTGATCACCGAGGCCGCCACCAAGGGCCTCAACCCCGCCGCCCCAATGCGCGACTCCGGCATCTCCTGGCTCGGCGAAGTGCCGGAGCATTGGAAAATGATGCGATTGAAGGGTTTCTCTAAAAATTGATCATTAACCATGTTCTACTAAGGCATCATGTGATATACTCCTTCTCAATAACCAAAGGCGTTAAGGAGGAATAAACGATGATGCAGACCGGGCTTTTCGACTGGCATG
>Ga0209467_1000164_pt1 | contig 121931 bp, 109 predicted proteins | sample Higcelwee11metaG_FD_187175 | JGI IMG/M metagenome (GOLD analysis project Ga0209467, IMG submission 187175) | Freshwater pond sediment microbial communities from the University of Edinburgh, under environmental carbon perturbations - High... | ecosystem: Environmental > Aquatic > Freshwater >...
CTTCAAGAACTTCATCCCATACATAATACCCTTTTGCTACTCGAATATCTTCTATGGTTTTTAGGACGGTATATCCCTGTGCTATGGCTTCTGATTCGCTCAGTTTTGTTACTTGATTGATGAAATTCTGTGCCACAGGAGTTGAAGATGTTGTTTTTTCATCCCAAGTACCATCAGTTTGAAGCTCATAGTATTTGGCAATATCGCCTGTGATATTTGTTCCGTTGCCAAAAGTCGCCGCATCAGTAGAATTTGCAAAAGAATATATTTTGCCGTTTGAACCTGTTACCGTTGTGGTGTAGCTGTCAAAAGGTATAGAACTAACGCCGGTAGCAGTTGTAGAAACATTTGCAAGATTATTAGAATTATAAGTTGTTCCTCCAGCAGTACCTTCTACCTTATAAGAATCCCACAAATTTGTTGTGGTATTGTACTTGTAAAATAAATCAACTGCTGCGTTGTTGTTAATAAAGGCATCTCTATCGGCTGTTGTTTCAAATGCATAGGTATCTGGACCACTGGTATAAAAAGTACTAAAATCACCGAACGCAGAATCAAGAATATTATCTACGCTATCACCTGTCGGAGTTGTTGAATAGCCACCTGCTCCAAGCTCAAGAGTTCTGCCTGTCCAAACATTATTTACGGTATCAGTAAGCTCATAAAATTGTGCAATTCCTGTAGTTGCACTGTTTGTAGTGTAATCAACGAATGTATTAAAATCAGTTACGTTGCTAAATGCCCAACTTTTTCCGTCCCAATCGTATACCATATTATAAGTATCATTTGGTCTTGCAGCAGTACCATTAATTGTTTCGGCAGTTCCTGAAGTCGAAAGACCTACGATTGAATAAGTTGCACCTGTTCCGGAACTTGTGTCTACAACTTCTGACAAAGAATAAGAATTTGAGACACTGCCTGTATTTGTACCCACCAATCCTGCTGTATTAGCCTCTCCTGATACTTGCCCGAGAGAATAAGAATTTGTAACAGTTGCAATATTAGAGCCAACCAAACCACCGATTTCTGCAACACCTGATACATCCCCCATCGTATATGAAGCTTGGACAGTTCCGTTATTCGCTCCTACCAAGCCACCCACAGCATAGCCACCTGCAACATCGGCTGTAGAGAAAGAATTTGCGATAGTTCCGGTATCATTTGAACCTACTAAACCACCGATATTTTGACCTACTGCACCGCCATTGACTTGACCTGTAGAATAAGAATCTGCAAGAGTTCCTGACAAATTACCGACAAGTCCGCCAACGCTAAAATTTCCTGAAACATTTGCATTGACTACTGCTATATTAGAAGCAGTGCCATTCATATTTCCTGCCAAAGTACCGACATTAACATCACCAGTGATATCAAAATCTTTTAAAATTAAATCTTTTACGACGCCCGTCTCTGTTATAGTTTGAAATAAACCTATATTGGACTCTGTAGAAGATATGCTTAATCCGCTTATTGCATAACCGTTACCGAGCAAAGTTCCGTCAAAAGCCCCACTAAATAATGATGAACTCAAAGTACCCAAGCTTGAAACATCAATATTATCAAGCATAACAAATGTTTTACCTGTAGTGCTCCCTCCGACAAAACCCATTACATCATCTAATGTTCTAACGAAAATTACATTTTCACCTTCTGTTAAATCAGGATCAACACCATTTGATAACGTTCCGTCTGGTTGTTCGATATATCTGTTGATAGGTTTTGACAAATAACTGGAGTAGTCATATCCGCCTGTGCCTGAAGTAACCGTAGTCGTTGTTGTTACTGTTTTTGAAGTTATTGCGAACATATGTTCATTTACAGAACCTGCAGAGTTATTGTTGTTGAAAACAGTAACACCGTTGAAGGTAGTATTTTCTTCAATATCTTTAATTTTGGTAATGCTTGCAGTGATTAAATCCTGGAATGTTTGAAGTTGTTCATCGGTATAAGTTCCACCCAAAGCAGTATTGGCAATGGTTTTTATATTATTCAATTCTGTAACAATATCAGCGTAAGCTTGTTGTGCTATTTGAAGATACGTCAAACCATTTTGTGCATTATTAGAAGTAGCAGCTGCATATAATGCTTGGGTGTTTAATCTGTCTGAAATGCTCAAATTTGCTGAACTATCACTTGTGGAAGTTACAGACAAACCCGTTTGTAATGTTTTTAATATATCGTTTACTTGCTGTTGAGAAGCATTAACTATATTTTGCAGAGGACTATTCGACGATAACGGCGATAAACTAGACAATTTAGCTACTCCTTAACTGTAATTTGCATCATTCCATTGAATTACTTAATTACTATATGCCTCAAGGAGAGCTTTACAAAACTACAAAATAGATATTTTTATTAGTTTTGTAACAATTCTTAATAATTAAAATCTAATTAAAAAATAAACCGCAAATAAACTCACTAAAAACATTGCTAATTGCAGATTTGAATAAAAACGAATTTTTTCGTATGTAGCTTTTTCTCCGATAACAAAAGGGACGGCAATAAAAACCAATAAGAAAATTGAAAAATATTTTTGGTGAAGCAAAGAAACCCCTACAAAGCCAATTATTGATATGAAATAAAGTAAAAACAGCACACCTAAAAGGATAGAATATCCTGCAGTTAAATTCGGACGGTTTTTTTGCTTAAAAACAAAACAACGACCCAAAATAAAAGCTGTTATGAAAAGTAAAGTTATTGCAAAAAATATATTCGAAATCAAATTCATGCATACACCTCTTGGGTTTTTTCGCATAAACTATTCAAAAATTCTACTGATTTATTAAATACCAATTCTTTTTCATTATCGTAAAGAACCAAGTGATAACTGTCATGAAGGGTTATCATTTCTTTATTTTTGGAAGAAATATTTTTATAAACAAATTTTGCACTTTTAATGCTTGTCAAATCATCTTCTTTGGAATGAATTAACAAAATCGGAACATCTACTTTTTTAATATTTTTTCTTGTATTTTTGGAAAGTTCTAAAAGCTCATAAATACAACTCATCGGATAATTATCGAGAGCTACTGTGTTTTTTTTCATAATATTGGCGACTTTACGTCTTGTGGACTCATTTTTTATGCCGTAAGGCTCTCTTTCAGGGAATGTATAATAATATCGCAAAATTGTATGCAACCCGACAGTAATCATTATGTTGTAATACCAAGGAATTGTCCAACCATCCAAAAACAAAGTCGTGGAAAGACTTATTATTCCTGTTATATCTTTTTGTGTTTGAGCCAAATTCAATGCTATCACAGCACCCAAGCAAAGTCCGCCTACGAAAAATTCATCATAGCGACCCCTTATGTTTTTATATTTTTCATTAGAAAAATTCATCCAATCTTCCCAAGCCACAGTATAGATACTTTGCGGGTGATCACCATGCCCGGGCAGGCAATATCCATACACGTCAAAACCTTGATTGTGCAAATGTTTTGAATATTTTTTGAGTTCAAAAGGACTCCCTGTCATTCCATGGAATAATAAAATAGCTTTTTTGGATTGAGGTGTGTGTATTAGTTCAAAATCGAAAACTGAGGACAATATTAAAACCTCGCAAACAATTGATCAAGAAGCTCCAATGCCATATCAATTTCTTCGTTACTGATAGTTACAGGAGGGACAAGTGTTATGACGTTTTTGTAATATCCGCCGTTGTTTAAAACGATACCGCATTTTTTGCCTCTATAAGTCAAATCACCTTTTAAGCCTTCATCAATAACTGCATCGCAAAGTTTTTTGCTCGGCGTAAATCCGTCTTCTTCTGTGCATTCTATACGAAGTGCAAGACCTAAACCGTCTACGTTACCAACTTTTTTATATTTGGCTTCCAGTTGTTTTAATCCATCAAGGAATCTTTTGCCTTTTTCAGGAATTGATGTCTCAAAATCACCTTCTTCAAGAATACTCATAACTTCATATCCTGCTCTTGTCCCTATTGGGTTTGAAGAATATGTAGAGTGAGTTCTTCCTGCAGGCCAAACTTGAGGATTTATCATTTCTTCTTTTGCCCAAAGTCCGCCGAGAGGATTCAAGCCGTTTGTCATTGATTTTCCGAATGTAATTACATCGGGTTCGACCCCAAAGTGTTCTATTGACCAAAGTTTTCCTGTTCTATAAAAACCCATTTGGATTTCATCAGCAACAAAAAGAATACCGAATTTATCAAGGACTTTTTTGAGTTCTTTAAAATATCCTTGTGGCGGAATGATGTATCCGCCTGTTCCCTGAATAGGTTCAGCTATGAATGCAACATATTCAGATGTTCCTTTGGCAGGGTTATAGATTGAATTACATTCACTTTCAAAATTCTTTTCAAATTGTTTTACGCAATAAAAATCGCAATCTTGGCAATTTTTGCCGTAATGACATCTGTAGCAATACGGAAATGGCGTAAAATGAGCTCTGTCTCCGCAATGACCGAAATTTTCACGATAACGGTAACTGGATGTAATTCCTGAAGCACCGATAGTTCTGCCGTGATAACCGCCCATATATGCGAACATTAAATTTTTACCTGTAAAATTTCTCACCAATTTGAGAGCATCTTCAATGGCTTGAGCACCGCCGACATTGAAGTGTACACGACCTTTTAAACCGAATCTTTTTTCATTGGCAGTTGCAATTTTTTCAGCCAATAAAACTTTGTAATCATAAAGAAAACGTGATGCAATTTGCGGCATAGTGTTGATTTGATCAATTACGGCATCTGCGACCCTTTTATTTTTATAGCCCAAATTACAAGAAGCATACCACATTTGAAGGTCAAGGTAGGGAATATCTTGCGAATCGAACATAAAAGAACCTTCACAATTTCTGAAAACTTTCGGGTCATCGGAATAATGTACGGTATCGCCGTAAGAACAATATTTTTGATCCAATTCTTTTATTTGAGAATCATTTATTGATGTAGTTAAGTTTTGCATTCAGCTCTCCTTTTCGTGCAAAATAGCCCAATATTTCTTCGAATGTTTCAAAATCAATATAGTCTATTTTTTGTTCATCGCAATATTTTTTTAGATTTTTTTTGGCAAAAAGTTTTTTTGCTTTTTTGGAAACGCAAGCATCAGACAAGCCATCTCCTATATAATAAAAATTTTCAACTTCAATTTTACTGCATTTACATGTGCCTGAAGCGTTTTTACAGTCGGGGTTTCCATTATTGAAGCTTATGTTCAATTTATTATTTTTGACCGTTAAAGTATTAGCAAAATATTTTATATTTTTCAAATTATGTTTTTTTAAGGTTTCTTTTATAAATAAATCAAACCCGTCGCTAAGAATGACTAGTTCATAATTATGTTTTTTTAAGAAATTATAAAAAGGAATAAAATAATCATCAATTTCAATAGAATCAATGTAATTTTGCAGTATATTTGCAGGCAATTCGGGTATAAGATTTACTTGCTCGAACAAACATTGTTTCGAGCCAATTTCTCCGTTCACCCATCTTTCTTCGACTTCCAACCATTTTTCGTCTGCAAAAAGACTTAAAAATTTGTTAACGGAATCTTCTTTTGTTATAGTTCCATCGAAGTCGCAGTAAATTATATTTTGATTATTCATTTCTGTTTTCTCACCTTTGCAAAAACCATATTATTATAAACATGATGATTTGAATATTATTTTTTTATTAGTTGAAATATTAATTAATACTTTGATTTTGAAAAAGTTAATGATTTTAAATAAACAGATTTGAATTTGACTTGCCTGCTTCATTGATATATTTGGCTACACCTGCAATTTCGACTCCGTCAATGAGTTCTTCTTCTTTAATTCCCATCACATCCATCGACATATTACAGGCAATGATTTTGGCACCTTGTTTTTGGGCATCTTCTATCAATTCATTCAATGTTGCGACATTTTTATTTTTCATAACCCATTTCATCATTGCAGTACCCATTCCGCCCATGTGCATTTTTGATAAAATCAATTTTTCTGCACCTTTTGGCATCATAAGTCCGAACATTTTGTCTATAAGTCCTTTTTGAGCTGGTTTTCCGCTTGGTTTTCTCAAAACATTAAGCCCCCAAAAAGTGAAAAACATCGTAACTTCTTTCCCCGCAGCCAAAGCTCCGTTTGCTATTATGAACGAAGCTAAAGCTTTATCTAAATCATTAGAAAATACAATCATAGTGTGTTGATTGCTTGAAGGAAGGACTTCTTGAGCAGTTAAACTGCAAAGCCCCTTTTGGATTTTGGCTTTAATGATTTTATTTTCTGTAGTTAATGCCAAAAGAGTATTTCCCGTAGAATCACACCATGCCGAGACATCGGATTTGAATCCGGGGTCTGTGGTTGAAAGTTCGAGAATTTCACCGTTATCAAGAGTTTTTATTGTTTCAGAAAGCTTCATAATAGGTCCGGGACATTGCATTCCGCAAGCATCTATACGAATAGAGGCTACAGAATCAGAAGCTTTTGTAATTTGAGGTTTCGGTAAATTATTCATAAAAAAGTTTTCCTTATTTTTGACTATTTCTTTGTAAAGCAAATATCCGCCCGAGAAGCTGTAAACATTGTCAAAGCCTTTTTGGGCAAGCATTCTGCTGGAATTATAACTTGTGAATCCTTTATTGCAAAAAAGCACGACTTTTTTGTCTTTTGGGATTTCATCCAGTCGATTTCTCAACTTTTCAGCAGGAATATTGACTGCTTCTTCAATTGTTTGAGCAGAAAATTGTATTTCTTTTCTGACATCAATCAAATAAGCATCTTCCAAATCTTCATAAAAAGCAGGTTTGAAAAATCCTTTCAAGATATTATCCGCAGCCATTCCGGCTACATTGACAGGGTCTTTGGCTGAAGAATAAGGCGGAGCATAGCAAAGTTCGCTGTCTACAAGGTCTTGGATTTTTCCGTTCATTCTCATAATTGATGAAATTACATCAATGCGTTTTTCGACACCTTCCATTCCCACAGCTTGTGCTCCAAGGATTTTGCCATCATTACCAAAAAGGATTTTTATCACAAGAGGAAAAGAATTTGGGTAATATCCTGCATGAGAATTTCCCCAAATGTGAGATTTTTTGTATTCGATATTTTGTTTTTTCAGTCTTTTTTCGTTATTTCCGACAGATGCGACTGTAAGGTCAAAAACCTTTACTACAGAAGCTCCTTGAGTATTTTTATAAATAGAATTTTGCCCCATTATATTATCTGCAATAATTCGTCCTTGCCTGTTGGCAGGACCTGCAAGAGGAATTATGGACTCAATACCCGTTACAAAATCTTTTATTTCAACACTATCTCCTGCTGCAAAAATATCCGAATCAGAAGTTTGCATAAATTCATTGACTTTTATTGCTCCCGTTTGTCCCAAAACAATTCCGGCTTCTTTAGCCAAGGATGTTTCAGGGCGGACTCCTATTGCAAGAATTGCTATATCAAAAGGTATTTCCTTGCCGCTTTCCAAAAGCACTTTGTTGTCTTCAAAGGCTTTCACCCCATCGGCGAGGTGCAAATGAACTCCGTTTTCTCTCATTTGATTTTGTGCAAAAGAAACCATATCTTCATCTAAAAAAGCTAATATTTGCGGTGAAAGCTCGACCAAAGAAGTCTCGATGCCTATATGTGCCAAGTTTTCAGCCATTTCTACGCCAATAAATCCCCCGCCAATAACGGCTGCTTTTTTCACGTCATTATTTTTAATAAATTCTTTTATTTTGTCAGAATCCTTAAGAGTTCTTATTGTAAAAATCTTATTGCTGTCTATGCCTGATATAGGCGGTACAATAGGATTTGCACCCAGTGCCAAAACAAGTTTGTCATAAGAAAGTTCATAATCATTATTGACCGTAACTGTTTTTTGTTCCTTATTTATAGAGGTTACTTTGGAATTAATTTTGACTTCTATATTCAATACATCTTCAAAAATTTCAGGTTTTGCAATAATTAATTTATCCCTGTCATCTATGACATCTGAACAATAATAAGGCAGTCCGCAATTTGCTATTGAGACTTCATTTGTTCTTTCCAAAATTATAATTTCCGCATTTTCATCAAGACGTCTAAGTCTTGCAGCACAACTAGCACCAGCTGCTCCACCGCCAACTATTATTACTCGCATAAATTTATCTCCATTGATTTTATAATACTTTCGACTTTTTTATTTATCACTCTGTAGCAAATTTGTGTCCCTTTTCTTTGATTCTGAATTATGCCTGCATTTTTCAAAATATTCAAATGTTGCGAAACCATAGGTTGAGAAACGCCAAGTTTTTCGACCATTTTTGAAACATTACATTCATTTTTCGTCATCAAACCGCAAGCTATTTGTAGCCTTATAGGATGTGCCAATGCTTTAAATATTTGAGAATAATATTCAAAATCCATAACAAAAATTTCCTATTTTTAAATATAACAATATTAGAATATAACAATGTATTTATATAGTCAATATTCTTTACAAACTGTTGACATTTTCCTTAATTGGTATTAAAGTACTCTTATACTAATTAAGGAAGATTTAAAAATGCACTCAATCTTGAAATTAACTGAAGCAACTGCCATAGCCCTGCATTCTATGATATATATTGCCCAAAAAGGCAAGGAAGTATCTTCGGTTAAAGAAATTGCACAACAGTTCAAAATTTCTGACAATCATCTTTCAAAAGTTTTGCAAAGACTTGTCAAAGCAGGCTATTTAATTTCAAGCAAAGGCCCTAAGGGTGGTTTTGTCATTAGCGATGCCCATAAAGAAGCGAGTTTTATGGAAATATATGAGATTATCGAAGGAAAATTTTCAGATTCAGCATGTCTTTTCAATCGCCAGCCTTGTCAAGGAGGACAATGCATATTAGGTGATTTTGTAGTCAAAATCAATCATGAATTTAGGGAATATTTTACAAAAAAGAAAATATCGGACGTCATCAAATAAGGAGAAAATTATGTCAATGTTTTGTTATCAATGCGAACAGACCGCAAAAGGTTCTGGTTGCACAAAAATCGGTGTTTGCGGCAAAAAAGAATCTACTGCAAAATTGCAGGATTTAATATTATTCGCCACCAAAAAATTAGCTTTTTATCACAATGAGCTTTTAAAAAATAATGTGAAAAACCCCGCTGCAGATCATCTTATTTTGGATGCTCTTTTTACAACTGTAACGAATGTAAATTTCGATGATAAAAGATTATTGAGCCTTCTTGAAAGAATCATTTCTGAAAAGAAAAACTCTCAAAAAATCTGCAAAGAAAATAATATACCTACGGATGAAATTTGCGATTGCACTTGTAGATGCGGTTGTGAAGAAGGCAAGAGCTTGGAAGAATTCCTAAAAAAAGCAGAAGAAATTTCTATTACAAAAAGAAAAGAAACCGAAGATGCAGATATTTTGGCACTTGAAGAACTTTTGACTTACGGACTGAAAGGTACTGCGGCTTATGCTCATCATGCTTGGATGTTAGGTTATGAAGATGATAATGTATACGCATTTTTCGCAGATACTTTGGCAACTTTAGCAAAGGGAAAAGCAAATTTGAGTGAATTGCTTGCTTGTAATATGAAATGCGGCGAAATCAACTTAAAAGTTATGGGACTTTTGGACAAAGCCAATACTGAAACTTACGGAAATCCCGAACCTACAAATGTAAGAATCACGCCGATTAAGGGTAAATCAATCCTTGTTTCAGGGCATGATTTGAAGGACCTTGATGAACTTTTGAAGCAAACTGAAGGTCTTGGCATAAATATTTATACTCACGGAGAGATGCTCACTTGCAACGCTTATCCTGCTCTAAAAAAACATTCGCATCTTATTGGAAATTATGGCGGAGCTTGGCAGGACCAACTGAAAGAATTCGCAGAATTTCCGGGTTCAATTTTGATGACTACAAACTGTATTCAAAATCCTATAGGGTATTTTGACAGAATTTTCACATCAGGACTCGTAGCCTATGAAGGGGTTCAGCACATTTCAGATAGAAATTTTGCTCCTGTAATTGAAAAGGCATTGTCTTTAGAAGGTTTTACGAAAGATGCGGAAGAAAAGCGTATTATGATAGGATTTGGGCATAATGCCGTCTTGAATGTTGCAAATGAAGTTGTCGATGCCGTAAAAGCAGGCAAAATAAAACATTTCTTCCTTATAGGAGGGTGCGACGGAGCAAAAAGCGGTCGTAACTACTATACAGAACTCGCTCAAAAAGTACCTGAAGATTGTATAATTTTGACATTAGCCTGCGGAAAATATCGCTTTAACAAGTTGGAATTCGGTAATATTGAAGGCATCCCAAGATTGCTTGATATAGGGCAATGCAATGATGCTTATTCTGCCATTCAAATTGCAGTAGCACTTTCAAATGCTTTTAAAACAGATGTAAATAGCTTGCCTTTGTCGATGATTTTGTCATGGTATGAACAAAAAGCAGTTTGCATATTGCTTACTCTTTTATATCTTGGCATCAAAAATATCAGACTGGGACCGACTTTACCTGCATTTATTACCCCAAATGTGTTGAATGTACTGGTCGAAAAATTTGACATCAAGCCGATTGCAACGGCTGATGAGGATTTAAAGGCTATATTAGGATAGCTGAAAATTTATTCTTTCAAGGAAAAGCGGAGATTTCATGTCTTCGCTTTTTAACTTTATTGTAAATAAAAATTAAGTGCATAAATCACACTTATTGACTTATTCTCACCAACTGCTACAATTGTAGAAGTTGGTTTTTCATGAGATTGGAAATATCAAATAGTTAGGTTGTGTTAAATAAGGAGATATACCATGAGTGTTGTTTTGCAAAATTTATCCTTTAGGTCTTCAGTGCCTATCAGTTCTAATAATAAAAATTCACAAAATGAGCAAATTCCTATAACTGTCAAAAACTCTGTAAAAGATTCGTCTTTAGGTCTTGTAGACAAAAATTATAATCGTCTTATGGTAAGTAAAAAGTCGATAAACTTCGGTGCAAATTTGCCGGCACTGGCTCTAAATCATAAAATTGCAAACAAGCTTTCCGCAGCTTTGCAAGGAATGAGGGACGATGATATTATTCTTGTGGGAAAAAACTTGAAAGAACTTCAAGACAAAATGAAAAATTCTTTACCTTTAATTAATAAAGTAATTAAGAAATTTTTATTAATAGAAGAACCTCAATTAAATGCGAGTTTTGCAATTATTAGGAACAATAACTTCGATAGAATAGTAAATATAAATAAAAAACCTCTTGTTTTGCACACAAAAGGGAATGAAATGGTTGCTCTTAAAACTAATGAGTCTCATTTGATTTATGAAGGAAACAAAATAGCTACCGATGGGATGTTGATACCTTATTCTTATGAAAGTAATCAAAATTTATCTGCTGCAAGAAAATTACATGTTAAAGAATTTGACTTTTCAAAAGAAGATATGGGAGCAATCATAACCCTTAATACTAAACGTATTGAAAAATTAGCACCTCCAGAAGAAGCAGTTGCTGTAAGAAAAATTATGTTTGCTGATGTGGGAGGGCAAGATAAAGCAATTGATGACCTAAAAAAAGCTATAGTATATCCATTGAAATTTCCAAGTGCTTACAAAAATAATATTGTTAACCGCGGATCAATTCTTACAGGAGGTCCTGGGACAGGCAAAACGCTTTTGGCTGAAGCTACTGCTAATGAAACAAATGCTCACTTTATTCAATTAAATGGGCTTGAAATGGAAAGCAAGTGGGCAGGTGAATCCGAAGAAAATTGGAGAAAATTATTTGCCGAAGCAAAAGAATTCCAACCGACTATAATATTCATTGATGAATTTGATGGCGTTGCCAAAAAACGTGAAGGCTCAAGTACTTCAAGATATGATGATAAAATTGTTAATCAGCTTTTGTCATTGATGAGTGATACAGAAAAAGGTAAATTTGGAAATGTTTTTGTCATTGCAGCCACAAATAAACTTCATTTGCTTGATGATGCAATAAGCAGATCAGGTAGATTTGGCAAATACATTTCTGTTGAAAAACCTGATTTAAAAGGTTGCAAACATATTCTGAATATACATTCTAAAAATAAACCTGTTTCTGAAAAGTTTGATTTTGACGAATTTGCTAAAAAACTTCACAATGCTAAAACAAGCGGTGCAGATATAGCCCAAATTGTTAACGATTCAAATATAAAAACATATGAGCGTTTAGGGGTTTTTGAAAAAATGGAGGCAGGAACTTTTGAAGACAAAGATTTAATTGGAGTAGAAATTCTGCCTGAAGATTTTGAAAAAGCTTTGAATGATTTTGTAGAACAATCAAAATTAAAATTAGATCCTGAAACAGCCAATAAAATACCGATGGGATTGGGCAGATAGGATTAAGTCTTATGACCCAAAGCCAAAATAGCTTCAGGAGATGTCAGGGAATCAAAATCATCTTCGGTGAGAATATTATTTTTCAGAATATATTCTTTGATGGAAAGATTACTTTTTTCAATCTCCTTGGCGATTTCAGAAACTTTTTTATAACCCAGTTTCGGTAAAAGAGCCGTCAAAGTAGCAAAACTATTTTTGACGGTTTTTTGAATATTTTCAATATTTGCTTCAATGCCTTTTATGCAGTTTTGAGTCAGCATTTTGTTTGCATTGGTCAAAAGCTCTAGTGATTCAAGAAAAGAAAACGCAATCATAGGGGCAAATTGATTGAGTTCCAGTTGTCCCATAGATACGCATTGATTGATTATCACATCATTCCCAAGAACTTTTATGCCTATTTGAGCCGCGGCTTCAGGGATTACAGGATTGACTTTATTTGGCATAATTGACGAACCCACTTGTTTTGCAGGCAAAATTATTTCCGAAAAACCGGCTTTAGGTCCTGAATTTAGAAGTCTAAGATCGTTTGAAATTTTAATGAGATTTGTAGCATGGGCTTTTAAAATTCCGCTTACTTCTGCAAAAACATCCCAATTTTGAGTATTTTCGACCATATTTTCGGCTCTGGCAAGACCTATTCCTGTCAAGTCGCGAAGTTTTTCAATCACACCAAAAATAAACTTGCGAGGGGCTGACAAGCCTGTCCCTATTGCAGTACCTCCTATATTGATGATACGCAGTCTTTCTTCGCATTTGTAGACTCTCCACCTGTCTCGTGCAATAGCTTCAGCATAAGCCGAAAACTCTTTGCCAAGAGTAATCAGAACCGCATCCATAAGTTGAGTTCTGCCGACTTTTACAATATCTGCGAATTCTTTTTCTTTGGCTTCAAAACTTTCTTGAAGTGCGATTATATTTTTTTCAAGATCTTTCAAAAGCAGTATAGAAGCTATTTTCAAGGCTGTCGGATAAGTATCGTTTGTGGATTGATAAAGATTTATATCCTCAATCGGGTCGACGATATTGTAGTTGCCTTTTTCGTATCCCAAAATCTCAAGAGCACGATTGGCTATGACTTCATTGATATTCATATTGAGTGAAGTCCCTGCCCCGCCTTGCATTGGGTCGACAATTATTTGATTATCGAATTTGCCCTCTATTATTTCTTCTGCGGATTGGATTATGGCAGAAGCTTTTTTTTCTTCCCATACTCCAAGTTCTTTGATAGTCAAAGCACACGCCAGTTTGACGTACCCGAAGGCTTTGATAAAATATGGATGTGTCTGATAATTTGATAAAGAAAAATTTTCGAGTGAACGAACGCTATGAACTCCCCAAAATGCATCTTTTGGGATATTTTTTGTGCCGAGGAAATCTTTTTCTTCTCTGTAAGTCATTTTTAGCCTTTTTTCCTTAATTATAGCTCTATTTAAGATTGTTTGCACTCATTATAGATTTCTTTTGCCATAGGAAAAGGCTCTAAAGCCCTTTCAAAAATTCCTAAAGCATAAGCGATAGCGAGTCCGTAGTTTGTAATCGGCACACCGGCTTTTTGGGCTTTTATTATGCGAGAGAGGATTTCTCGCCTGTTTGTCATACACGCTCCGCAATGTACAATGAGCTTGTATTCAGAAATATTTTCGGGGAAATCATGCCCTGCATAATGGATGAAATTTAACTTTCCGCCTGCATATTGAGTAAGCCATCTTGGAATTTTGACCCGCCCGATATCGTCTCCTATGGCATGGTGGGTGCAGGATTCACAAATAAGGACTTTATCATTCGGCTTCAAATTTTCAATTGCCATTGCCCCTTTGACAAATTCGTTCAATTCGCCTTTAAATCTTGCAAAAAGGATAGAAAAAGAGGTCAATTTTATATTTTTTGGTGTATCTGCAGAAACTTTTAAAAATGCTTGTGAATCCGTAATTACAAGTGCGGGAGGTTTTTTGAGATTACCCAAGGCTTCTTTTAGTTCTCTTTCTTTAACCACCATTGTCATCGAATCATTATCTAAAAGGTCGCGAATTGTTTGAACTTGAGGAAGTATGAGACGTCCTTTTGGGGCTTCAAGGTCAATAGGAACAACCAATATAGCCAATTCTCCCGATGGAACGAGGTCTGATGCTATCGCAGGAGGATTGATAAATTCATCAGGAGCTATTTCAATTAATTTTTGTTTTAGCTCATCAATTCCTGTGCCATTTTGGGCTGATATAATTACATATTCAAGCTTCAAAGCAGTTATTTCCGCAAGTTTTTCCTCGTTTATTGTACACAGGTCAGATTTGTTCAATACTGCGACGACAGGGATTTTTCTTTGCGTAAATTCTTCATAAAGTTCTTTTTCAAAATTGCTCCATCCTGACTGCTCAGAAACAATAACAGCAATGTCTATTCTGTCAAACATTTTGACCGTTTTTTCAATACGCATCTCACCGAGCTTGCCTTCATCATCAATACCTGCTGTATCCACAAAAAGGACAGGTCCAAGAGGTAAAAGCTCCATAGCTTTTTCGACAGGGTCGGTTGTTGTTCCTGCAATATCAGAAACTATTGAGATGTTTTGTTTTGTTAAGGCATTTAGAATTTGAGATTTTCCCACATTTCTTTTGCCAAAAATACCTATATGAAGTCGCATTCCGCGTGGCGTATTTTGCATATTTTTTGCCTTTTTTGCTCTGAAACTATATTAATTTTAGACTATTAAAAAGTATTTGTGAAATTTATTCATATTTTCTTAATTTATTTGAATTATAATTGTAATCAAAAGAAGGCTTTTGATGAATAAAAAAGAAAAAACAGCAGGAATATCAATACTCTCGAATACTTTTTTGATTATATCAAAATTATTAGTCGGGCTGTTTACAAATAGTGTAAGTATTATTTCAGAAGCGGTTCACTCGTTTATGGATCTTTTGGCGGCTGTAATAGCTTTCTTTTCGGTCAAAAAAGCATCCGAACCTGCAGATGATGACCATCAATACGGACATGGCAAATTTGAAGAAGCTTCAGGATTGGCAGAAGGTGCTTTGATAATTCTTGCAGCAGGATTTATCATAAATGAATCTGTTGCAAAGCTTCTAAGCGGGCAAATAGATTACATTGATTCTATAGCAGGAATTGTTGTTATGAGCTTATCTGTAATAATAAATATATTTGTAAGCCTAAACCTTTTTAAAGTTGCCCAAGAGACGGATTCTATGGCTCTTTTGGCTGACGCAGAGCATTTGAAGACAGATGTTTTAACTTCAGCAGGTGTTTTATTCGGATTGCTTTTGATAAAATTTACAGGACTAAAAATATTAGACCCTATAGTGGCTATTTTGGTGGCAATACTTATTATTAAAGCAGGTCTTGGGCTATGTGCCGATTCTATGAAAAACCTCCTTGATTCATCTCTTCCTGATGAAGATATTCAAATCATTAAAGGGATTTTGGTTGAATATACAACAAATAAAGTGATTGCATTTAACAATTTGAAAACAAGAAAATCAGGGGCTGAAAAATTAATCGAATTTACACTAATTATGCGAGGTGAAATGACTCTTACGGAAGTTCACCAAATATGCGATGAAATAGAGGATGATTTGAAAATAAAAATTTCAAATACATTTATCACTATTCATACAGAGCCTTACGACAATAATATCTAATTTGAGCCATTAATCCATTCTATTGATAAACATACTTATAATGGACAATAATATTGACCCTAATAATGCTGCTAAAAAGCCTGAGACCATAAATCCCGAAACTATAGTAGAAACAAACCAAAACAAAAGAGCATTGATGACAATTGTGAATAATCCCAAAGTAAGTAAATTAATAGGGATTGTCAAAAGTATTAACAGAGGTTTTATAAAGATATTTACAAGCCCCATAACTAATGCAGCCCACAAAGCAGGCATAAAACCTGCAAGACTTATTCCCGGCACTATCCAAGCTACAAAAATTAATGACAATGCAAAAAATATCCATTTCACGATTATATTAAACATATATTGCTCCTTTTTTGATAGCTTAAATATACAATATTAATGAATTTATTTCATTAGATTAAGTACTAATTATTGAACTAAACTTTGGTTAATGATTTTTTTGTATTGAGACCAATATTTTCATCCAAATGAAAATTTAATCCCATTGCAGTATGCATATTTATCAATGAAATCACCCATGCAAGCGTGGATTCTGCACCATGATTTCCGTTGACTCCTTGACTTTCGAGACCATCACTACATCCGCCTGTTTTGTAATCACATACAGGCATTTGCAAATCATTGTGTCCAAGGAACCAACTTAAACAGCGTTCACTTTCTTCAAACCATTTTTTATCCCCTGTTTCGATATAAACATCTAAACAAGCATCGATTAATCCTTTGACTTCAATCGGTTGCTGGTCAAACATTGAGCGACTTCCGTCTATATTTAGCCATCCGTTATTGCCTATTATGGACAGATGTCCTTCCGGTGCAGTTTGAATTTTCAATAACCATTTTAAAGCTTTTATACCTGTGTCATACATTTCTTTATCAGGAATCCATTTGCCTGCAACAATTAGTGCATGAGGCAAAATTGCATTGGCATAAGTTGCTGTATTTTCGCACCAATTCCAATCTTCTGAAGCATTATTTTTGAAAAGCTGATGTATTTTTATTGCCAAGTCATCTCGAATTTTGCGAGCAGAGATATCTCCTCCATAGATTGACAAATATGCCTGTAAGCCTAAAACAGTATAACCCCAAGCTCTGGGTGAAGAAAAATGTTCAACAGCAGGCAAAGATTCTAGGAATAAACGCATTGCCATATTTCGAATGGCACTGTCCGGTGCTTCTTTTACAGTTGTTCCTAAGCCCCATAAAGCACGTGCATGAGAGTCTTCACTACCTGCCAATTCCATCCACCTTCTGTCATAAGACATAAAATTACGGAATCTGCCGTTTTCTTGATTAAATGCATAGAATAAAAATGCCAAATATTTTTGGATTAAAGGCAAAATCCCTTTGTCTTTTCTGAGGGAATAATATTTTGTAATTGCTATTAAGCCTCGTGCATTATCATCAACGCAATAACCATGATGAAAATTCGGTGTCATGTATTTTGCATGTTGCAATAATCCTGTATCATCAGTCATAGTTTTCAAATGAGATAAATTTATTTCAGGCAATTCATTAAAAATTTTGTGATATTTAATTCCTGCTTCCTGAATATTTTCGAGCGGTTTTCTTTCCTTAATCTCCGAAATAATATCCAGATGCATTTTTGCCACTTCTTTCCATAGCATCGAGCGACCGTATTGATATCCTTTAAATCTCATCATTTCTCGCTCTTGGTCATTTGACAAGAGATTATTTATTTCTTTTGCCATTTCTATATGGTTATTGAAAGGTACTAATCGCCCTCTGTCTTCTGCCAGTAACTCTTCAGCGTGCCAAAACGATGTTGATACGACCGCTGTGCCGACTCCCAAAGCATAAGAAAGAGTACCCGATGTAATTTGTTCTTTTTTCAAATAAGGAATTGCATAAATTTTTGAAGTTTGAAGATATTGAACAAGGGTTTCAAGTGCGACAAAGTGATTATGAAATACAATATGATTTTCCATTCCTAATTTTTTTATTAATTGCTGCAAATCACGTCTGTAAGAATCTCCTGTTTTTTCAATAATATGCGGATGTGTTTGTCCCAATATCAAATATATAACATTAGGATTTTTTTCAACTATCAAAGGCATAGCCTTTATCATAGATTCTATACCTTTATCAGGACCGAGAAGTCCGAAGGTAAGAATAATATCCTTATTTTCCAGTCCAAATAGTTTGTTAAATACACCCGGAGCTTTGAAATCAGCATCAGGCACGCCATGAGGAATAAAAGATATCATTTCTCTGTCGATATCATATACTTCGACAAGTATATCAACAGCTTTTTGACTCATTACGAGCAATCTGTCTGAATATTTCGCTAAGCCGTTTATTATTTTTCTTTGCCCGTTTGTAGGATTTTCAAGAATAGTATGCAAATTTGTAATAACAGGCATTTTCAAAAATTTAAGCATATGCAAAATGTGAGAGCCGTCTTCGCCCCCGAATATACCATATTCATGTTGAACAATGACTGCATCATATTGATTAGCATTCAAATAATCTGCTGCCCAAAAATAATCAGATTGGATATTTTGTCTGACTCGAAATTTGACTTGAGACGGATAATCATATCCTTCAGGGATATCATCCATTGCGACATTTATCAAATTGTCTTCTTTTGTTAATTCTCTTGCGATTGATTGGCTTAAATCTGTGGTAAAAGTAGCGATACCGCATTGCCGTGGGGAATAATTTCCAATGACGGCAATTTTTCCGATATTTTTAATTTTACGTCGATTTAGCATAGTTTTGTACTCCATTTCTTTGAATATTATTAAATAACTCAGATAATGATATTGTTACGATTCCGGAACAAGTATCAGACATAGCATAAGGGATTATTAAGTTATCATTATGGATTATTGCACCACAAGAATAAACTACATTTGGAACATATCCTTCACGCTCTTCAGGATTGCATATGAGCAAAGGCTCAATTCTATTACCGATTATTCTGCCGGGATTGTCAATGTCCAAGAGGATAACACCAATAGAATATTCTCTCATAGGACCAACTCCATGAGTAAGAAGAATCCAGCCTTTATCCGTTTCGATAGGTGAGCCGCAATTTCCTATTTGTACAAATTCCCAATCGTTTTCAGGTTCTTTCAAAAGTTCTGCATTTTGCCAAAAATGAATATTGTCAGAGGACATCAAATAAAGATTTTCTCCGTCTACACGAGATATCATCATATATTTGCCGTTAATTTTACGAGGGAAAAGTGCCATCCCTTTATTTTTTGAAAAATGTCCGTTCAATGTAATCATCTTGAAATTAACAAAATCTTTGGTTTCGATAATTTGAGGCAAAATATTATACCCATTATAAGCAGTATAAGTCGCATAATAAGTTATCGAGCCGTCATCATCGACAAATCGGACAAATCTTGCATCCTCAATACCGTTACTGTCATTTCTTGATGCAGGAAAAATAATTTTTTCAGACAAATCCTGATTGTGCTTGAATTGGATTTCATAATTAGATTTGGCAAGCCACATCATACTTTCTGAAATATCTTTATTTTCGTTGTCAGTAACCATTTGTAAAACTTCAATCAAATCCGAAAGAAGAAATTCGTTTGGAAGTAAATCAAAAGTTTTTTGATAAATTACACTTTCAGGATTTTGCATTTCTGCCAATTTTAAGAAAAATGTAGCCTTGTCATAAATAGGATTGCTTACCACATCTGCTCTTTCGGCATAAGGACTGACATTATCAAAAGTAAAATTACAACAGCTATCCACAACACCGCTTCTAAATTCAATAGAAGAAATATGCCCTTCTCCGACGGAACGAAAGCTCAAAATAAACCTCAAACTTCCATCAGGAAGGTTATTTTGGTCCATATGTTCAACAATTGAAGGGTTGAAAAATGCTGCCGCCTGAATAGAATACTCGGAAGAAAAATATGCCCCGAGAAGTGCTTTTCTGTTATCTGTAATAGTTGTATTTTGCGGAATATATCTTTTTATTTCATTATAATTTTTGTCAAATTCATTCCATATATTTTTATGACGATTAGAAAAACTTTCGACCACTCTATTTAAAACTTGCGTTACTTTTTCTTCAGGTAAACTTAAAACTCTTTGTATGATTTTTTCAACTCGTTCTTTATTTTGCGGTACATGTGGTTTTATAATAACGCGTGAATAATCAGGCTGAAATTTTTTATTTATTCTTTTGATATTTAACATTTTATTCTCCTCATACTTCTTATAAAGGTTTGCGTGGATTTTTTATACATAATTCGACCAAATCATTTATATCTGCTGTTCCTACGCACATAACGCTATCAGCTCCGCCCCAATATATTTTGACGCTGCCGTCTTTTTCAGGTATTGCTCCACAAGTAAAGACTACATTTGAGACATAGCCTATTATTTCCCAAGGGTCTTCAGGCTGCAAAATCCATTCATCAGCGACACCGATTATTTTTGACGGGTCTTCCAAATCATGCAACGCAACCCCCAAGCGATATACTGCTCCTGCCATGGTTTCAAAAACTCCATGGTAGATATTTAACCAACCCTTATCGGTTTTGATAGGCGTGGCACCAGGACCTATTTTCATTTCATCCCAGTGATAAGTCTCAGGCTTGATAATTACTTTTGAATTTCCCCAATGTACCAAATCCGGCGAATAAGAAATCCATATAGACCACTTTGAAATTTCGGAGTGGGGTCTATCCAGTCTTACATATTGTCCATTGATTTTTTGCGGAAAAATCACCACATTTCTTAAATCTGATTGAGTAATTAAAGAAATTCTTTCTACCGTTTCAAAATCTTTGGTACGAGCAAGCCCTATACGCACACCATGCCGAGAATAGGCACTGTAAGTAATCAAAAAATCATCGCCAATTTGACTTATACGTCCATCTTCCACACCGTATTCTTCATATTCCCCAAAAGTCGAATCGCAAGACGGTTTCAAAAAAGGTTCAGGTCTGACTTTGAAATCATAACCATCATCACTCTCGGCAATACCGATTATGGAACGTCCGTTGAGCAAATGTGAACGAAACAGCATTATGTATTTGTTATTATATTTTGTAACTCCTGCATTATGAACTGTAGCAACGGGATATGGAACATCATCTTTTGTAATAATGGGATTTTTTTCATATCTGGTTACTATTTGCGATTGCAATTTTTTCATTAATTCACTCTCCCATTTATGTCTTAATTGTATTATATACTTCTTTTTTTCAATAATCCCTTCAATAGTATTCAAGGATAATTTTTGATATTCAAATGAGCTTTAGGCTAGCAATTATCTCCTAAAACTTTTGGAATATTTTTAAAAAATGGGCTTGTAATTCTTTAAATAATGAATGATTTTATTATTTTTATTCTATTTCCATTCACTTTATATTTTGAGTGTAGCAGACATATTGCTTTAAAGCTATGAATATATTTTATTTTTAGCTTTTAGCGTAACAAATTTTTTTGTAAACTTCGATATAATTATCAACCATTTTTTCAACTGTAAATTTTTCTTCCACAGTATTTCTGCAAGATTTTCTTTTTATTTCGGGGATTTTTTCAAGGGCAATGACTGCTTCTTTGACATTTGAAACAAGAAAACCGTTTTTGCCGGATTCTATAATTTCGGGCATACTTCCTTTATTAAAAGCAACTACGGGAGTACCGCAAGCCATGGATTCTATGACAGAAAGTCCAAAAGGTTCCTCAAAAAATATCGGATGTAATAACGCATAAGCTTCGCCGAGAAGCTTGTTTCTTTCTTTTGGGCCTACGCTGCCTATATAAATAATATCTTCGCCAAAATGTGGTGCTAATTCTTCTGCAAAATATTTTTCGTCTTGAATTATTCCCGCCATTATTAATTTTTTGCCAAAAGCTTTAGCGATTTGGATTGCTTCTTTTGCTCCTTTGTCATTGTGTATTCGTCCAAAAAACAGTAAATAATCCCCCATTTCTTGGTTGAAAGTGAATTCATCCAGATTGATTCCATGGTAAACAGTAGCTATGTAATCAAGCTTATCCGACCTGTCTGAATTACTTATTGAAACATAATGTGTATTTTTGTTGTATTTTTCATACACAGGTAAAATTTTGCCGGAAGAAAACCCATGAATAGTTGTTAATACTGGGGTTTTGACAAGTCCACTATAACTAAGCGGTAAAAAATCAAAATTGTTATGTATCAAATCGAATTCATTTGCTCGTTCAAAAACCTCTGAAATATGAAGGCACTCCCAGGCTTTTGGTTCGATTGTTTTATCTTCTTCGTATCCGTATTCGCATACAGCACTAAGTTTACCCGATGTTATCGAATTTTTTGTTGCAAATAATGTAACATCAATGCCTTTTTTTACTAAACCCTCGCAAAGCAATGAGGCGATGTTTTCCCAAGGTCCATAGTGTGTTGGAGGAGTTCTCCATGCGATAGGTGATAATAATGCAATTTTCATATTGTTTTCTTACCATACTTTTTTAATAAAAGATACCATTTATATAGGCATAATATTTTTTTGGATTTTTAACTTCATAAAAAAACCTGTATTTTTCAAATAATATAAATGCAGGATGAGATTTATTTTTGAAATATATTATAATTTGTTTGGATATTAACTTCAGTAAGAAATATTATGAATCAAGAAAAAACAATCAATATTGAAAAAAGAATAGAAGAAATAAAAACATCAGTACAAAATATTCAAGGCTGGTTGTCTGAAAATGCAGGAATTACCTTGTATGATTTGGTTTTGCAATATTCTCCGAACGGAACTATTGTAGAGCTTGGTGCATGGAAAGGATTATCGACTGTTTGGCTTGCAAACGGCGTAAAAGACAGAGGAAATGCAAGACTGTATTCTGTCGATACTTGGGAAGGTACGACAAATGAAACTGTTCATGCAGAAATGTTGAAGGATTATGACAAAGATCAGCTTTATAAAGAATTTTTGACAAATCTGCAAAATGCAGGTGTATCAGAATATGTCGAACCTATCAGAATGACTACTTTGCAAGCCTCTAGAATTTGGCCTGTAGACAGTCCTATCGGATTACTTATGATTGATGCCGACCATTCTTATGAAGGAGTGAAAAAAGATTTTGAATTTTGGAGTCCCTTAGTTGCAGACGGCGGATTGATAGTTTTTGATGATGTTCCGACTTGGCCCGGTCCTACAAAACTTATCACACAATTACCTCATTGGTACGAACAGGTAGGAACCAGTCAAGGACAATGGATTGTCTGCAAAAAACCGCAAGGATAAAAATTCAAGCCAAAATTGAAAAAACTTGCTATAATCAAGTTATGAAAAGTGGATTATACAAAAAAGTTTTAACTCTGATTCCTGAGGGAGTCCTTATTTTGGATTTGGACTTCAATATTATTTTTGCCAATGACAGGTTCAAACAGCTTGTAAAAAAAGACCAAATCGAAGGCAAAATAAACGCTTTCATCGAAAATTACACCTATGAAACATCAGAAAAAGATTACATAATCAAAAAATTTGATGCAATTGTTGATGATGAAAAAATTGCAATCAAGGTCAATACGAAAAAAATTGACGATGGCTATGTAGTTTTGATTTCTCTTTTAAAAGAGTGTATTTGTCTTGATGTTGTTCACAATGATTTTATCAGCACTGTAAGCCACGAAATGCGGACACCTTTGACAAGTATGAAAGGTTTTGTAGATACAATTTTATCTGCAGGCGACAAGCTCGATTCTTCTCAAAAAGAGCGGTTTCTAAAAATAGTCAAACAACAAATCGAAAGACTTACAAGACTTGTTGAAAATCTTTTGACCGTTTCAAGGCTTGAAAATAAAAAAATCAGAGAAGTCTACAAATCAGTTGACATTAATGCTTTGTCCAAAATTGTTATTGATGAAATTAAATCAAAACATATTTCTCATGAGTTTAAAATTTCTTCTCAAAAAGGCTTATCCGAAATTTGGGTGGATTATGATAAAGCTCATCAGATTTTGACAAATCTCATCGATAATGCAGCAAAATACTCTTATCCTGAAAGTAAAATTGAAATTTTGCTCAAAAATTCTGCTGATAATGCTTATGTAGAAATTTCCGTAAAAGACGCTGGTGTTGGGATTCCAGAGGAATACACAGGCAAGATTTTCAGCAAATTTTTACGCATTGACAATCCTCTGACAAGAGAAGTTCAAGGCACAGGATTGGGGCTTTACATAACCAAAACTCTTGTAGAATCAATGGGAGGAGAGATTTTCGTCAAATCAGAAGAAAATAAAGGTTCGATTTTTACGGTTAAATTCCCTGTAACAACATCTGAAACTCAAGCTAAACAGAGGTTTTTGCAAAATGCAATCAAATAATTTAAATATTTTGATTATTGATGAAAGAAAAGAATTGTCTTTTAAATACAAAAGACTTATTGAGCATAAATCCTTTTGTACCATTAATATTCACAATTCTATCGAAAAAGTTTTTGACTACATCGAAAAATTTGAACCTGATCTAATATTGATTTCTGACAGCATCAAAGAACCGACTTACGAAATTTGTTGTCAAATACGCACACAAATAAAAAATTATCGTCCTGTTGTTGTTATTTTATCGAAATCGAGCCACCTTGATGATAAATTGGCAAATCTCAATCGCGGTGCGGATGATTTCATTTCTGAACCAATAGAAAATGAAGAATTTACAGCTAGAATTCTTGCCCATCTGAGACGAAGTGAGGAAGAAGGGCTGAATTTAACAACAAATATTGCATCTTCAAAAAGTCTTTTCAGAATTCTCAAAAGAACTCTGAATTCTAACAATAATTGGGCTGCAATACTTATTGATATTGATTATTTCAAACAATATCGTGAAATATACGGCGATTTGGCGGCAAATAAAATGCTTCAGACATATAGTGCTATAATCAAGACCACGCTAGACGAAAGAGACATTTTGACACATCTTGATGATGATAGTTTTGTAGTTATAACTTCACAAGAACAAGCTCAAAAAATAGCGAATTTACTCAAATTTGCCTTTGATAAAGTTTCGAATCGTTTTTATACACAAGAAGATGCTAAAAAGGGCTATATCAGCCTATTTTCCGATGCTACTGCGGGACGAAGAATTCCTTTGGTTTCTACGAGTATAGGCATAGTCAGCAACGAGCATCGCAAATACATTACTTCTCAAGATATTTTGTGTCTTTTGTTGACCACTCACAAACTTGCCAAAGCTCAAGCCGGGTCTTTTGTTGTACAAGACACTTTACAACTCTCGGGCATAGGTGCAGTCAACAACAATGCAAAAAATAAAATTCTTGTTATCGAAAAAGATGCCGCGATAGCTTATTTAATTTCTACAACTCTTGAAATGCAAGGCTATCAGACTCAAGCAATCAGCAACTATAACGATGCTGTCGCCATGATTGAAGATTTCGCTCCTGACGTAGTGATTATTGATGCATCTGATGACAATGAAGGTATAGCAGTGTGTTCAGCACTCAAAGGCAACAGGGCAAAAATTATTGTCTCAAGCATAACGCATGATAAAGATCTTGCCCTTGATGCAGGTGCAGACCTGTATTTGCCAAAGCCTTATGATATTTTGGTTCTTCATAGCTGGATTAAAAGATTTTTAGAAAGCTAAAAAGCCAAAACCCCGCCAAAAATGCAGGGTTTTGCTTGAATTGCTTAAGTTTTATCAGGCAATGACAGTAGTCTTTTATTAGTCTTGCTTGGTGTACTCTGCATCAATGACATCATCATCTCCGCCTTCAGCAGGTGCTTCACCTGAAGGAGCAGCTCCTTCGGCTTGGGCTTCTTCAGAAGCTGTTGACTGATAAGCTGCTTGAGAAATTGCAAAAATTGTTTGTTGCAATTCATCAGAAATACGTTTGATTTCATCAGCAGATTTATTTTCATCAAGAGCTTTTTGAAGTTCTGATTTTTGAGTTTCCATTTTTTCTTTGTCAGAATCAGATATTTTGCCTTCAAAATCTTTTACAAGACGTTCAGCTGACGAGATAAGTCCGTTAGCATTATTTCTGATTTCGACCTCTTCTTTTTTCTTTTTATCTTCTTCTGCGTTAGCTTCGGCTTCTTTAAGCATTTTGTCTACATCAGACTCATTCAAGTTTGAAGAGCTTGTGATAGATATTTTTTGCTCTTTGTTAGTAGCTTTATCTTTTGCAGAAACATTAACGATACCATTCGCATCGATGTCAAAAGTAACTTCGACTTGAGGAATACCACGCATCGCAGGCGGAATTCCGTCAAGACGGAACATTCCCAATGATTTGTTGTCTTTTGCCATTGGTCTTTCACCTTGAAGGACGTGAACATCAACTGCTGTTTGGTTATTTTCTGCAGTTGAAAAAACTTGTGATTTTGAAACAGGAATAGTTGTATTACGAGGAACAAGAGCCGTTAAAACTCCGCCAAGTGTCTCAATCCCTAGTGTCAAAGGAGTTACGTCCAAAAGAACAATATCTTTGACTTCACCTGCCAAAATACCTGCTTGTATTGCAGCACCAACTGCTACAACTTCATCAGGGTTCACTGACTGATTAGGTTCTTTGCCTGAATATTCTTTTACAAGAGCCTGAACAGCAGGAATACGAGTTGAACCTCCGACTAAAACTACTTCATCGATTTCACCTTTTGAAAGTCCTGCATCCATAAGAGCTTGCTCCATAGGCTTTTTGCATCTTTCAAGCAAATCATGGCAAAGGTCTTCAAATTTGGCTCTGGATAAAGTCAAGTCTAAGTGTTTTGGTCCGTTTGCATCAGCTGTGATGAACGGAAGATTGATAGATGTTTCCATTACTGTTGAAAGTTCGCATTTCGCTTTTTCAGCAGCTTCTTTAAGACGTTGCATAGCTTGTTTATCATTTTTGATATCAATGCCTTCTTGTTTTTTGAATTCTTCTGCTAAATATGTGATTAGTTTTTCATCAAAATCATCCCCGCCGAGTTTTGTGTCGCCTGAAGTTGATAATACCTCATGAACTCCATCACCGATTTCTAAAACAGAAACGTCAAATGTACCGCCACCAAGGTCAAATACAAGAACTTTTTCTGTGTGTTGTTTTTCTAAACCATAAGCCAAAGCAGCTGCAGTAGGTTCGTTTACGATTCTAAGAACTTCAAGACCTGCGATTTTACCCGCATCTTTTGTAGCTTGTCTTTGTGCATCATTAAAGTATGCAGGAACTGTAATTACGGCAGAAGTTACTTTTTCTCCGAGATAAGTTGATGCATCATCCGCCAATTTTCGCAAAATCATTGCAGAAATTTCTTGCGGTGTATAATCTTTTCCGTCGATTTTTGTTTTAAAATCGCTTCCCATGTGGCGTTTAATACTAATAACAGTTTTTTCGGGATTCAAAATGGCTTGTCTTTTTGCCAATTGACCTACTAGACGCTCTCCTGTTTTTGAAATTGCAACAATTGAAGGAGTAGTGCGTGAACCTTCGGCATTAGCTATTACCGTAGGTTTACCACCTTCCATCACTGCTACGACTGAGTTTGTTGTACCCAAATCTATACCTATTGTTTTTGCCATTTTTTATCTCCTTAAATCAATATTAAAACGCATTTTTCATCATGCTAATATTTAAGCAGATTTTTTCAGACTTTCTTTCAAAATAAACAAAAAATTAATATTTTGTTTATTACGAACAATCAAATTATTTTTTAGAAATTCAGGGAAATCATCCAAGAATTTCAATAAATTCTTTTGCCACTTTGGCTGGATTTTCTGCATTTATTATAGCTCTGACAACGGCAATTCTTTTTGCACCTGCATCTATTACTTCTTGTATGTTTTGAAGGTCAATTCCGCCTATTGCATACCACGGAATGTCGATATTTTGAGCGACCCATTGAGCATATTCTGTAGTTACGGCGATTCTTCCCGGTTTTGTGGGAGTGGTAAAAATCGGTCCTACTCCTATATAATCCGCACCTTGTTCAACTGCTTTTCGGGCTTGTTCAGGATGGTGGGTGGATACTCCGATAATCATTTTGTCGCCCAAAATATTTCTTGCTTCTTTAATCCCTATATCGTCTTGTCCGAGGTGAATGCCGTCCGCATCGATTATTTGGGCAATATCAATCCTGTCATTCAGAATAAAAATTGCATCATAAATAGATGTAAGTTCTCTGATTTTTTTGCCAAGCCTGATGATTCTTTTTGCGTCGTGCGATTTTTCTCGAAGTTGTAAAAGCCTGACACCACCTTCAAGAGAAGAAGCGACAGCATTTAAAAAATCATCATCATTTTCAAAAGCATCCGATGAAGTTACAAGATAAAGATTTTTGTCTTCAAGCCTAAATTTGTTAAGTTTTGAGGATAAATTTTCGTACATTTCTTTCTCCAAAGTATAGCTGTCATATCTTGATTTTTCAAAAATTTGAAAGTTGATACCCTCTGCTTGAGCGTATTCTGCAAGGGTTCTTAGAGATTGTTGAAGTCTTTTTATATTAGCTTTAAAAATATTCAAAATATCTTTTCTTTGAGTCGGATTATTGATATTTACGCCGACATCATTGATGGTATCTCTTGAAAAAAGCAGTTCTTCATAGCTTTCCTCAGCAAGTTTTGAAATATCATGTCTGATATTTTTTAGTTTTTCAAAAATTTTTTCATCATTCAAATAAAAACGAGCAATCTCTTCAAGCACTCTTAGTGCTTCGGTTGTTCTGTTCAAATTTGCATCAATAATTCGTTTCAAGCTTTTACCTTAAGAAAAATACCTACTTGATTATACAACAAAGATGATACCAACTTCAAAAGATTGAGTTTAACTTGAACAGAACCTTTATGGGGGTGATTTTGAGATATTTAAGAAAACATGACTATAAAAATATGGATTTGATATCCTTGATTGAAGCTGCTCAAGCATCAAATTTGCTCGCATTAGAGGAGATTTTGAGACGTCAGGGAAACATTGTATATTCATCTTTATATCATATGAGCCCGTTTATTGATAATATTGATGACCTTTCTCAAGAAGTTTTGATGAGAATAGCCCGTTCTATAAAAACTTTAAAGAAAAAAGAAAACTTCAAATTTTGGATGAATCAAATCATTAGCAATGTTTTTTATGATGATTTGCGTCAAAAAAAACGTAAACCGAATGCTGTTTCTATAGACAGTTTTTATGATGATTTGTCCGATAATACTCAAAAAGAAATTGAAGATACAACAATCAATATCGAAGAAAAATTGAAAAATTCTGAATTGGATATAATAATTCGTAATTCTATAAGAGGACTTGAGGAACATTTTCGCGAAGTTGTCGTCTTAAGAGAATTACAGGGTCTAAGCTATGAACAAATATCAAGAATTGTCGGAGTAAATATAGGTACGGTAAAATCCAGAATTGCAAGAGCCAGAATCAAACTTCAGGACAAATTGAAGTACTATGTTGGGTAGAAGGGAGTTTATTTATGCTTAATAATATTATTGCTTGTAATCTTGTTACGGATAATTTGTCTGCTTTTGTTGACAGAGAATTGGATGAAGATTTTGACTATGAAATCAAAAAACATCTTTCGGTTTGTCTTGATTGCAGAAGAAAATTTTCTAAGATGCTAAAAATTCATCATTTAATGAAAAAATATTTTAACGGGCATTTAAAGACTGATTTGAAGATGGATTTTATGAAATTGGTCAGTTTTATTTAAAATATATTTTAAAATATGAATTTTTGTAACAAATTACTCTAAAACTGAAATACCATACTGTTTATATACTTTATATATATAAGAATAGGTTAAGTTAAAAGGTAGACAGTTAAATGGCATTCAATTATACATTCAATGCAGGACAATTATCCGATGAGTTCAACAAAGCGAACTATCTCAACAATACGTTCGGCTTCAGTGCTGCTAATGCTTTAGCTGTTTCAGGCGGAAGTTTATTGTCAAATATAAGTGTCTTCAATACTGAATATCAAGCCAAATTCAATACAAATCTTGCTATTTCAGATAATTACAAATTTTTCGAGTCCGGCGAAATGGATAGTTTTTTATTTTCTGATGCCATAAGCTATACTTCAAATACTGCCGTATCAAGAACAGATGCATATAAAGAATTGTTTTTAGAGCAATATAAACCCACTGCAGCTTCTTCCTCTTTGAATGTTACAGGAAGCTATAATAATGCTTATGGGGTAGATGTCAGCTCCACTGAAAGTATGACCGAATTATATGAAAAACTTGAAGCTGAAGCTAATTTATTAGCAGAAGGTCTTAACAGCTCTGAATATGCTTACGGAGGATATCCTGAAATCGGCTATAGTTCTACAGATGCAGAAGTTGAATTATTAAAAAAAGAACTCGATGTTGCAATGCAGAATTTTGTAAAAGTTTATGACGATTTATTCGCTGCTTTCAAAATAAAAGCAGGGGCTCACCGATTGGATAACCAAGCACGTCCTGACGGCAATGAAAATATAAGAGAAAAAGAAGCTGCAACAGCTGCAACGATGGCAGCATCTTTAGCGATGAATTATGCTCAAAAGTATTATTCTCAATCAATAAAACCTACAGCTTCTGATTATGTATTCGGACAAGCACCGCTTATTTTTGCAGGAGCTACTCAAACTACTCAAAATAATATTTTTGCTAATTTATTAGATGATTATACAGATGTTACAAATGCAAATCTAAAAAATCTTTTGTTAAATAATAACACGGATTACGAACTGTACAACAACGTGGCTATTAACAAATCTTCGGGCACTTATATGTGGGATATGAATGTAATGCAGCCCAGATCAGGTATTGGATTAGTGTCAGAATCAGGACAAGATGAAGGTTCTAAGATTAGCCAAGCAGGCCTAGATGAACTTGGCGGTACAATGCCTGCATATATCAACTGGATGGTCAGAGATTCTTTCGGAGTGGGCGGTGTAACTACTGATATAATGAATAAATCATACTGCTCAGAATATTCTTCATTTTTATCTGATGATATTATTGCAGCTGCCGAAAAATTGGTGGATTTAAAAATGCAAATACAGGTCAAAACTGTTGAATCTTCTATCAATAACAAAGCTCGTGCAGAATATGAAGCCAGAATCGGTGCAATGGAAGCACTTGAACAAATAATGAATTGCACAGGAACTGACCCTTATACAGTTAATATTGACGGCAAAAATTATATCTTAGGTCAAGATAAAAATGACGATGGAACAATAAACAATATTACAGAAATTTTGGGTATCAAAGATACACAAGACAATCTCTTTGAAAGCTTGAAAAACTTAGACACAAATAACGACGGATATGTATCACAAGAGGAAATGAAGGCTCAAAATATCATCCTCAATTCAGTTGACAATGAGAGTGGACAACTGACAAATGTTGGGTATGATATGAGCCTTGTAAAAGGAATCAATCTTGCAGAATTACAAAAAACGGACGGTAAAAACAATCTTTTCGGTACTTTTACAATGGATTTGCAAGACAAAAAAGTAAATGGAGATTTGACTTTTGAAGGCTCTAAGTATTTTGACAAACTTTTTGGCTCAAATGTTGATTTTTCAGTACTTAGCGAAGCAATAACATCATCTCCTTCAATTATTGCCAAGTCTGTTCCTGTCAAAGCTCAAGAAGCTAAAACAGAAGAAATTGCAGAAGAACCCAAAGCTACAACAGCAGAATCTTCAACAACCGAATCAAAAACTTATTCATTATTCGATGCTAAAAACTTCTCATTCGATTTTATTGGAGAAGAAGACAACAAATCGGTTTTCGAAAATTTATTAGACCAACTTTGCTGGCAAATGGACATAAATAATCTGACATTAACGCAAAAATATGACATTCTTGACGGTATTGATGTAGCTCAAGATGTAGATATCGCAAAAACTGAAATTCAACAAGAACTCGAGAAAATTAATTTGTCAGCTTAGAATTTGCTTTTTAAAAAATTTCAACACAAATACCTAACACTAACCTTAACCAACTTAACTTTCACATTTCCCGCTTGCTAAACAGGCGGTTTTTATTTGCAAACTTTATCGCAAACAATTTGTTCAAGAATTTCTGCCGCATCTTCAACAAGATTTGCACAATTTTGTTTTCTTTCTATCGAACCGAATTCATATTTTCCGCTTAAAGCTTTACAGCATGTGAATTTATTTTTTTCTTTAAAATTTTCTATAAAAAGTTTAGCTTTTGTTCTGCATTCAGAAGAATCTTCATTCAATTCTTTTCTGCCGAAATTTGAGCTTATAACAAGTTGTGCACCAGCCAAAGCACCGCACAGGCATCCTGATGACATTCCTCCTGAAAAAGCAGTCGATAATTTCACCAGTTCTTCAGGCAAATATCCTTTTTGAGCTGCTGCTTTTAAGATTGCTTCTGAGCAAGAATATCCTTGATTATAAAAATCTTTTGCCGATTTATTCATTTTTTTACCTCCACTTTCATTTTTTTATTGTTTACATATTTATAATAGCGTAAAATAGTTTTTATGAAACTGGCAATAATTGGCAGCGGACCTGCGGGTTTTATGGCTGCTATAATCGCAAAAGAAAATAATCCTTATTTAGATATTACAATATTCGATAAGGCAAAGCCTTTGGCTACTTTGCTTTACACAGGTGGCGGACGATGCAATTTGACCAATGCCGAATTTGACTTCAAAGAACTTGCCAAAAACTATCCTCGCGGTGAAAAATTTTTATATTCTGTTTTTAGTCGATTTGATGTGTCATCAATGTTCGAATTTTTTTCAAAATACGGACTTGAACTTTATATTCAAGAGGACAAAAGAGTTTTTCCAAAGTCAGACAAGGCTTCTGATGTAAGAGATCTTTTGATTAGTATTGCTGTAGGAAAAGGCATCAAACTCAAATCATACACCGAGATTTTCAGTATGAAAAAAGAAGAAAAATTTATAATTAATGACAATTTTTATTTCGACAAAGTAATTATTGCAACAGGCGGAAGAAACAAATTCGGTTATGAAACAGCAAAATCTTTCGGGCATAAAGTATCTGACTTGGAGCCGGTTTTATGTGCGATGAAAATTAAAGAACCTTTATCTGAAATTGCAGGAATCAGCCTCAAAAATGTATCCGCAAAGGTCAAAAATATTGAACTGCAAGATGATTTACTTTTCACTCACAAAGGTTTATCAGGTCCTTTGATTTTGAATCTGTCTTCTTATTTGGCTTTTGAAAAATTCCCGATTGTTTTGGAATTGAATTTTACAGGCTTAACTTTTGATGAGCAAGATGAAGAACTCATAAAGCTTTTGGCGAAAAATTCAAAGAAAAATATTTCAAATATTTTGCAAAAATATCTTCCAGCTGCAATGGCAGAAGAATTTTTAAAAAAGCACGGGATTGCACCTGATAAAAAATCTTTTGAAATAAATTCTAAAGAGAGGAAAATTATTGCAGAATTTTTATCCTCGTATAAAGTTGATTTGACAGAAAAAGACACTCCCTTTATGGTAACTGCAGGCGGTGTAACACTTGATGAAGTTGATAAAAATCTTCAATCAAAAATGGTAGACGGATTGTATTTTGCTGGCGAAATTCTCGACTTGGACGGACTTTGTGGCGGATATAATCTTCAAGCCTGTTTTTCAATGGGATATGTTATCGGAAGTTCGATAACAACAAGCTAAAATCCCCAATAATATGTAAAATTTTTTTAACAAATAGGCAATTTTTTTTCTTCACGATTATTATAACAGTATCCGAAATAGACAAGGTGGTCGAAAAAAATGGTCTCAAGTATTAATTCAAAAGGAGTAACTCCTTTTGGGGTCTCTTGCAAACTTAAAAAAAATGTTTTGGAATCAAGACCTATTAATGCCCAATTGCAGACTTTACCTTCAAGAAGAATACCATTACATGCTCATAGAGCATATTCAAAAATCAGTTTCGGTAGTACGCTGGTCAGTCATAAAAGTTGGGGAGCGGCTGTAAAAGCGACAGGTGATGTCAATTTTAAATTACTCACTTGGACTGATGCTAAAAAAGTTTTTGTAGAAATTTCTGATGCTTTGCCACCGATGCAAAAATTTACAGATGGATTTATTAAAGTTATAAAAAATATATCGGGAGATATTGCTGACATTGTTCCTGATGGCAACAAAAGTCGTGTAATAGAACTTACCAACATGGGAGAGGGTGTATTTGAAAAGCTTGTAGACCCAAGCATTGCAAAACATGGAGAAGATTATAGATTTTTAATCGTCAAAGGCAACAATGAAATTGAAGCGGTCAATGATCCTTATGCGATGAAGCAAAAAAGTATTCATGGATGGTCTACTGTTTATGACCACAATAAATATCAATGGGGCGATAAAAGTTGGATGGACGGCAAAGTTAAAGAAAGAATAAGCCATATAAGCCAAAAAACAGGACTGAAAAACCCTTCTAATATGAGAATCGTTGAGTTGCATATTCCTACCTTGACAAAAGAAGGAACTTTTGAGGCTGCGAAAAAAGAAATCGACAAACTTGCAGAAGAAAAAATAGTCAATACAATAGAAATTATGCCTGTAGAAAATACTCACAGCATAAATTGGGGTTATGATGGCGTTAATAAATTTGCACCTGCTGATTATATGGGCGGACCTGACAAATTAAAAGAACTTATAGATTATGCTCATCAGAAAAAAATAAACGTAACAATGGATTTTGTTCCAAACCATTCAGGACCTGATGGATATTATTTAAACAAAACAGGCCCGTATTATGGGGGTGATGGTCCTTTTGGACCTAAATTAAATTATGAAGGCAAAGACAATAAATATGTAAGAGAATATATTACTAATGCAGCTTTGCTATGGGCAAGAGATTACCATTGCGATGTTCTTAGATTAGATATGACAAAATATATGGAATCTGATTATACAATGAAGCAAATTGCAGCAGAAGTTAATTATCATCATCCTAATGTTGTTTTGATTGCAGAAGATGGACGTGGAAACGACCCTCGAGTTACTAGACCTTTGGAAAAATCCGAAAATGAGTTTGCATCAGAAGATGAGCATGTAAAATATATTGATACAATAAGAACTAACAATGTATCCTTAGACAATCTCGGTTATGATTTAGAATGGAATTTTCCTTTTCATAAACAAATTGCTTCAGCGATTTTAGGAACTTGGGAAGATTTTCACAGAAATATGCATACGTTATATGCAGCAATAAAATCTTCTGTTCGCAGAATTATATACCCTATGAGTCATGACGAAGTAGGCAATATGGATGGAACAAGATTAATTACAAAATCTGTAACAAACGACCTCAGAATGTTTTATAAGGTAGAAGGCAGTTCTAATTCGAAAAAAGGTCAAAGAGCGGCTCAATCTACTCAAGCTTTGTTAACTGCTCTTGCAACAGGCGAAGCAGATAGAATGACGCAAGAACAATGGGCAAAGTACAATCAAGCAAATAATATTAAAGAAACAATCCCACTCAAAAAGTTAAAAGAAGCTTATAAAAAAGCCTTAAATAAACATAAATTGGCACTAGGACAAACATTTGTTACTCCCAGTCCAAAAATGCTTTTACAAGGAGACCAGTATGGATTTATAAATCTGCTTAAATTTTTCAGAATATTTTCTGACCCTAAAATAGAATCAAAAACATTGGAAGAAGAAAAGGGTTATCGCCCGGGCATGCCAGCTTTTTATGATTCGAAATTGTCTTCTATAGAATATTCACAAGAATTTCAAAGAACCCATCAACAAATCAAGAAGTTTTTGATGGACTTGACTCGCATAATAGATGAAACACCTGCTCTTCAAGAAGGAATAATTAAAGACGCAGTAGTACATGAATCCTCATCAGTAATAGGAATGCTTCATAAAGCAGGTAAAAATGAAGTTTTCACTGTTTCAAACTATAGTGATTACAGCTATAATGGGGATTATAATATAAAATTCCCAAGAGGGAAGTGGCAAGAAGTTTTGAACAGTAATTCGGAGGAATATGCAGGTTCTGGAGAATTCTCGAATCTTAAAGAAATAGATTCAAAAGGTCATAATCATTCAATTTCTTTACCTGCAAATTCTATAGTGATTTTCAAAAAAATAACATAACTTACTTTTGATAGATCTTCTTTAAGTTAATTCAAATTTAATCCATAAACTATATTAATATTTCTTTACATTTTATAAACAATTATAGCAATAAAAGCTTGAGGATTGTTTTTATTAATATAAGGGAATTACAAGTTATATTTAAGGGAATTATATCAAAATGACAAATTTTGCTAATATAGGCACATTTTTATTTGGAACTTATGATACTGACCTGGCTAGACACTGGGCCGGAGATAAAGTCGCCGCTCAAATTATTGAAAAAGCCAATATAGACGGCTTGAAGTTCCGAAAATATCAACTTCGCGGACTTGGTCAGGCTTTGGATATTTCTGGAGCAGATGTAAATGAAATAATAAGTAAAAATAATAAAAATCCAGAGGCTATTTTAAATGGTTTACTTGAGAAAGCGAATACTACTAAAAAAGATGTTTCAAGCCTTTTAGATAAAAATCTAAGACAAAAATATAATATGGCAGCAGAGACAAAGTTTGGACAAGTTTCTCTTATAGACCGTTTCAAAACAAACTTTAACCTCGCTAAAGAAGAAGATGTCGTTTACAAATTTTTCAAAGGTGAGCAAAAAAATATTTTCGAAGGTTTTTCAAAAGAAATAAAAACTGCAATCAGTGGAAAAGCAGGCTTAGGCAAATACAAGGAAATTGCTAAAATAACAGGTAAAGGATTAGGAAAAGCGATGCCTTTTATAGGTGCAGCTTTGACCTTAGGATTTGAACTGCCTAATATCTTCAATTCTTTCAGCAACTACGGTGCAGGCGAAGGCTTAAAACAAACAGGCAGAGCTGCCTTTAATATAAGCGGATTTGCAGCAGGTGCTGCAGCAGGAACAATACTAATACCGATACCTTTCGTAGGCAGCCTCATAGGTGGTGCAATCGGCGGAATGGTAGCTTCTTTTGCAAGCAAGACAATATTCGGAGAGTCAAAATCAGAAAAACAATCTGAAATAGAAGCTTTGGGCATATCCAAAGATCAAGCAAAAGAATTGGTCAAACAAGGAATAAGTGTGGAGCAATTAGAGCAACAACTCGCACAACAACAAGCTCAACCTAATCCTTTCGGAAGCTATCCTCAACAACAAACTCAACCGTCTCCTTTCGGAGGCTATGCTCAACAACCATATCAACAATATTATCAACAACCATATCAAGCATATAATCATCAATTTCAAGGTGGGAGCTATCCAAAAGGCATTTCTTTAGGCGACGAAAATATGGTAAATGATATGAACAGGGCGTACAATATGTATTCAGTAGCATAATTCAAATTTTTATATAATCCTCTATTTATCCTCTATGCTCTTTTTTAAAGGGCTTTTTTATTGCCTTGAAATAATATTTGACAGCTCAAACTGCTTCACTTCGTTGCGGTTTTGCTGCACAAAACCTTACCTACGACGCAGTTATCGCAAGGTGAGTTATACTCCCGTCAAAATTTCGCTTTCTTAATATATTTGGATTACAAAAACAAATCCCATATAATTATTTTATATTTAGTCTAATGGAGAGCGGATAATGGAAAATAAATCAAAATTGCCGATGCTTACTACAGCACAGCTATTGAATCTTTGTATAGGATTTTTCGGCTTACAATTTGCATGGCAAATGAGAATCATATTATCAGGACCTGTTACAGAAGCCTTAGGAGCATCACCGTTTATTTTCAGCCTTATATGGCTTGCAGGACCTATCACAGGATTGGTCGTACAGCCTATTGTAGGGGCAATTTCTGACAGTTTAGGCTCAAGAAAGCCATTTCTTCTTGCAGGTGCAATCCTAGCCAGCTTAGCACTTTGGGGATTTCCTTTTTCTCAAAACATAGTAGAATTTTTCTCAAAAATCACTCACATAAATGCACCTGTTTGGTCGGCACTTTTGGTCGCGGCAATATTTATATGGATAATCGATGCATCAGTTAATGCGGCTCAAGGTCCTTATCGTGCACTTATACCCGACATTGCACCTGAAGAACAACATTCAATCGCCAATTCTTATATTAGCTTTGCAATTGGCTTAGGTTCTGTAATTGCTGCAGGTACAGCACCGTTTTTGAGTGCATTTTTTAATTACAAAATGGACATAAATGCGCAATTTATAATGGCGGCACTTGCTTTCACTCTTGGCATGCTTTGGACTTGTACAATGATAAAAGAACGCAAATCCGAAAAAAAACAAGGCGAAAAACAAGAACAAATGAGCTTTTTTGACTCTCTAAAAAGTTTTTTCAGTGCTTCACCCGAAATTTATAAAATTTGTGCCGTACAATTTTTCACATGGATTGGAATTATGAGCATGTTCATATATTTCACACAATTTGCCGTACACAATGTTTTTGGCGTTCCTGATTTAGCTGGAGCTACTGATGCAGTGAAAGCATCTTTTGCAAATGCAAAAACTCAAGGCGAACTATTTTCAGGAGCTTCTTTCACTTGGTTCAACTTGGTTTGCTTCATATTTGCAATCCCTATAGGTGTTTTGGCATCAAAATTCGGTAACAGAAAAATTCACATGTTAGCCTTAATTTCAATGGGGGCAGCATTTATCGGCATGACATTTACCACAAACCCAAATATAATCACAGCACTTATGGCTTTAGCAGGAATAGGCTGGGCGTCTACACTTGCCTTGCCTTTTGCAATGCTTTCTGAATTTATAAAAAAAGGCACAGAAGGCTCTGTTATGGGAATTTTCAATATTTTCATCGCAGGACCTCAAGTATTGGTTTGCACTGTGTTAGGCTATATAATCATGAAAAGCCCTGTCAAAGGCGATGTACTCAACTACCACTGGGAATATGCCTTCTTAATAGGGGGTACTTCGATTTTGATTGCAGCTGTGATGACAAAAATGATAAAGAAAAAACAATCATAATATTGTGTCATTGCGAGAAGTAATTTTTTAGAGATTGCTTCGCTATTGCTCGCAATGACCCTAATAAAAACTACGGCGAAGCAATATATTAAGGACTTTTTATGAAAATCTGTGTTTACTGCTCATCAAGTGATTTAATCGAAGATAAATACTTCCATGCCGCAAAAAAAATTGGTGAACTTATAGGTAAAAACGGTCATGATTTTGTTTTTGGCGGTGGAGTAGTCGGACTTATGGGTGAAGTCGCCAAAAATGCAAAAGTCAATGGAAGTAATGTTATAGGGGTCATACCCGAAAAACTTCATCAACATAAAATTTGCTTCGATGGTTGCGATGAACTGATTGTTACCAAAAACATGCGAGACCGTAAACAAATCATGGACGAGCTCTCCGATGCTTTTATCACTCTACCGGGTGGTTTTGGGACATTAGAAGAACTTTCTGAAATGATTACAGGCAAACAATTATCTTTTCATAAAAAGCCCCTTGTAATTTTAGATATCGACGGATTTTACTCGCCTTTGATAGAATTTTTCGAGAATATGATAAAAGAAAGATTTGCAAATGAAACCTGCAAAAACCTTTATTACCTGACTTCGTCGCCCGAAGATGCAATCAGATATTTACAAGAATACGTTCCGCAGGATGCACCCTCGAAGTGGGCAAGTTTTAAATAAAAAAAAGACCTCTATTAAAGAGGTCTTTTTTTATAATCTTAAAGATGTCTATTCTTCATCTTCTTCATCAAGCTCTGCATTCAATTCTGCTTCAACAAAGGCCGAAACTTTTTCAAATTCTGCTTCATCTTCGATTGTTTCAAAAATATAGCCTTCGCCTTCTTTGACAAGACGCATAATCGCCAATTCTTGTTCTTCTTCATCTTCTTGGCTGTTTTCGTCCTCAACATACAACAAAATTCCATATTCTTGTTCATCGACTTCGATGATATCAATCAATTCAAAATTGTGTAAATTACCTTCTTCGTCTTCTGTTTGAATAATTTGGTTTTCCAAATCTAAGCTTTCTGCATTTTCTAAATTTTCCATTTATTTGCTCCTTTTATTAATAAATTGCCTCAAAATTAACTCTGCTGCCATCATATCAACAAGTTCTTTGTTTTTGGTATATTTTTTACCCTGCGAAGCCAAAATTTGTTCTGCTTCAAAACTTGTCAATCTTTCATCCTCAAAGCATACCTCAAGTTTAGCTTCGACTTCAAGTTTTTTTGCAAAATCTTGACAATCTTTAGCTTGAGAACCCAAAGTACCATCCATGTTATAGGGCAAACCAACTGCCACAGTAGTGATTCCATACTCTTTGCATATTTTTGCAATATCTTCAACAGCTTTATCTTCAGGAACTCTAGAAAGTGCTACCAAAGACCTTGTTGTAATAAGTAAAGGGTCGCAAATAGCAATACCTATGCGTTTACTACCAACATCAATACCTAAAAATCTTTGCATCAATTTGCCCAACAAGCTCTTAATTCATCAATAATTTTAACTATTTTTTCTTCAGAAAAAACCGACTCGTATTTTTGTGTGGTTTTTGCAAAAACATTGGTCTCGATTATAATATTTTCCTCAAAAGATGCTCTCTCTCTTAAGAATAATTCATAAACAGATTTGCGAATTATCCATGTAAAAAGTTCAAAATCTAACGGATTTGAAAGTTCTTTTAATTGAACTGCCAAAAATGCAATGTTGTCTCGAAGTGCAACTTCCCCTTGCAAATCCAACAAATAAAATGCACCCAAAAGTCTTTCTCTATATGTTTCCATAACATTTTTATCAAAAACTTTAGACACAACATCAGCTATTTTTTGCTCTAAAACTTCATCCACGATAAAATCATCTGTTAAAAGTTCTTGGAAAAATTTATCGACATGCTCATTATCTTTACTGTCAAAAAACCACTGATTAAAAATATCGCTTTCCAATAAAAGTCCATAATTTGGAGTTTTTAACGAAGTTATACACTCAAGTGCTTTTTGTTCTAAATCCTGATTAAATTCTTCGATGTCATAGAATAATGACTTCCAGGCCAAATATTCATAAGGCAAAGTCTCTTGTTTTTTACGATTTTTTTTCTCAGCCTGCAATAAACAAAATTTGGCGTATGAAGGCGGTATCTTGACATTTAAAGAATCTTTGCCGTAGCTTTCCAAAATTCTTTCAAACTCACCTTTTGACAATAAATAAAAGCCAAAACAATCAACAATTCCGTCTTTATCGTTAATTACAACGCTGAACATCTGCACATTTTCATCTTCGGACACTCTAGAAACAATTACACCTTGATTCCCCATCCCATCAACCAAAGAAATATAACTTTTATAAGGAATCGAATCTTCGCAAACGATTTCATCCACCATTTGGAATTTATCTTTATCAGAATATTGAATTCCTGAAAGCCTAAGTTTTTTGAGTCCTATTTCTGCAAGTTTTTTCAACCCTTCATCACAGGAATATTCGAGCAAATTCATTAAAGGCTCAAGAGCACTGTAAGTCTTAGAATTACCCAAAGATTTTATTATAAATTCTTTTATTTCATAATCATTTGATGAATCTAAAATCGGTGCCAAAATATTGACCAATCTATCGCCTTGATAATCTTCTTCTAATGATTGAACCAAAGCAACCCTCTCATTTTCGGGTAATGCAAAAAGGAAATCCAAAAAATCAATCTGAACTTCTGGATTTATCATAGCTACATCCAAAAGTTTTTTCGTTTCTGCATCAATCAAATCCATAGGGTTATCCAAAAAATTTATCAAATCTTCAGAACGGATTTTTTCTCCAAAAATTCGAAGCAAATTGCAAGAAATCTCTTTAACTTTGTCTGAAATAGTTTTGTCCTTAATATAATTCCAAAGAGGTTCTTTTACAGTTTCACTATTCGCTGTTTCAGTAATCAAATAAGCAAGTTTTTCTATCTTATTATCGTCATCGCAATTGAGTTCTTTGATAAAAATCTGTTGCAAAAACTCTTTGTCTTCAAAATTTTTCAACTCCAAAAAGACATCTTCTTGTTCTTTTTTATTTAATTTATTTATGTCCAAGTTTTCAATCAAAGCAAGGATTTTGGCTCTTATTTGCAATTTTGATGACATTATTTTTTTGCCTCACTCCAAAAAATATCCAATACTTTTCTCGCCTCTTGTGATATAGCTTCATCTCCTTGCAAAATCAAATATTGTACGCAAATAAGCGTGCATTCAGAACAAATATTTACCCCCGGACCTTTTATCATTTTTATGACCATATGATTCGGTCTTTTGCAAAAAGAACAAACTACAGGTTCTTCTTTTACAGTTTCTTCTTCCAAAAATTCATCATCGCTTTTATGTTTTTCTCTGACGGCTCCCAAAGAAACTACTTTATCTTCATCGGACATTTTATATAATATCTCCATTTTTATAGCTGTTATGTATTATTTTACCTTATTTATTATTTTTACGCAAAAAAAGACGACCTTTTAGTCGTCTTTTTCGATATTTTTTAAAGAAATTATTTTCTTGCCATTTGAGCACCCGGCACTTTTTGCCAGTTAGCTGCCATGATTTTTTTGAATGCTTTTAAAGCTGTATCTTCAAGTTCGCCAAGTTCATCAGCTTGCATAATAAGTTCTCTTAAAGGCATCAATGCTCTTTGGTCGCGAAGTACACCCAAAGCTGCTGCTGCACCTGCTCTTACAAGTTCATTTTCTTTTGAATTTTTAAGAACATCAATCAAAGCAGGAACTGCTGTAGTATCTTCCAATTTGCCCAAAGATGTTACTGCATAAATTCTTACATTTACCCATTCATCTTGAAGCATTGTGATAATAGGTTCAACAGCTTTTGTGTTTCCTAATTCGCCCAATGCTCTTGTAGCATCGCAACGAACATTAACTTTTTCATTGTGCAAAATCGAAATTAAGGCATCTGTAGCAACTTCACCAATCTCGATTAAAGCATCAGTAGCAGTTATACAAACTTGAGGATTTTCATCACTCAAAGCTTCTACTAAAGGTTCTACGACATCAACACCGCCCAATTTGCCCAAAGCACGAGCTGCACGAACGCGAACATCAACGTTTCTGTCTTCTCTCAAAGACTCAATTAATGGCCAAGTTGCAGTAGGATCACCAAGTTCACCCAAAGCTCTGGCTGCATATAATCTTACAGAACCGTTTTTGTCATTTTTCAAGACATCAATCAATTGATCAACGGCTCTCAAATCGCCCATCTCGCCTAATACACGAGCTGCGTTGTATCTTACTTTTTCTGAATTACTAGTCTGCAGTTCCTTTATCAAATCTTCAAATGATTTTTTGACTTGTTTTTTACGGCTGTTAACACTAATTGTCATAAATAAAATTTTCCCTCCGACACTTTTAGGGGACAAAAATAGTCCACACCTTCTACCAACTTACTTATATAAAGTATACGATGTGAAATTTATTGCTTTATTCCCTTTTATTTGCTTTACGTTTTTTTACAATTTTTATTTTATTAATAAATGTATTGCGAACACTTAAATTCCTTTAACATATCAATCATAACATATTTTCAAGTTTTTTCTACCCTTTCGTTACATTTATCGCATCATAAAAAATGATTGTTTTTTTATAAATCGCTACAATTCAATCAATTTGCTTCGCTTTTTTGTTAAGAAAAATTAAACAAACATTACAATAAATTCATCCTAAAAATGTATTGCCAAAATATGACCATATTAAATCGTAAAAAATCGGTTTTTTTATTTTAAGACTAATACGCAAGGCTGGTTTTCGAGGGAAATGACAACTATAGCAAATCTTTGGCTACAAAATCATTATTCGCAAATTTGGGTAAAATCACAAAAAGCACAACTTTTCTTATTGGACGAAAAATCAATATCTGATTCTATTTCATCCACCATGCCCGCCAATTTTTTTTCTATTTCTAAAATCATTTCTTCAGAACAAAGAATTTGTTTTTCTAAATTTTCTTCTTTTGTACTTACGAATACAAACTTTAGCTGATGTGGCTCAAATTCAATCCCCAAATCCTTTTGGGACTTATAAAAAGCATACATATAAATCATTGCCTGATATTTTTCTTCAGGTGCATAAGGCAAATTCTCGCCTGTTTTCCAATCTGCAATAATATATTGTTTACAAGATTGCTGTTCGTCCTGAAAAACTGCATCAATTCTTCCATTCAACCAAACATTTTCGGTCAATAAAATATCGAAGCCCCATTCTGTAAAAACCAATTTTTTGCTTAATAAAGGATTTTTTGTAATATTTTGCCAATGCTCTTGGGTGGTTTCATCCAAATTTGCCTCGATTTTTGATAAAGGCATCCCTCTCAAATAATAATCGACAAGCGAGTGGATACTTCGCCCCAACTTGTAAGTATCTTTATGCAAAGCAAATTTGATACCCTTTTTGTATTTGTAGTAATAAGCTCTCGGGCATTTTTTGTAGGTTTCAAAATGGTCGGAAGTAAAAGTTTTTGTCATACCTTTACACCTCCTGAAAGTTTTTTTAGCAAATCAAACACTTCGCCATTTTCTTTTGATTTTGTAATATAAAGACCTTTTTTTGCCCTTGTAATAGCTACATAAATCAATCTTAAAGTCTCAAAAGATGCTTCTTTTTGTTTTTGTTCATCTATTTTTGAAGCATTTCCGCGAAGTTTTTCAAGTTTGATTGATAAAACACTATCCTCATTGAATTTGGCATCTTTTATTTTTATCTTGTGCGATTGAGGAATGAAAACAAAATCAAACTCGTCTCCCTTTGAATCGTGGATGGTTCTTACTTCGATAGAAGAAAGCATATTTCCTTCATTTTCAAAATATTTCAAAGATGATGCTTTTGATTTGCCTAATTGTCCAAGATAATTCACAACATCCAAAATAAGCGGTTCTCTTTCTTGTTCTCTTAAAAACCCTTGTTCAAAGCGTTTTATGGTTGCTGAAATCAAATTAATATTAGAAATATCTTGAGATTTCTCAAAATAATATCTGCCAAAATCAAACATAAAACCACTTGCCGAAGCACAAGATTTATTTAGAAAATAAAAAATATCCCACCAAAATTTTATAACCTCAGAATTATTCAATTCTTTGTTGGCATAAATTATATCTTCATTTTTGATAAGAGGTTCTTTTAGTTTTTTGATGAAATCAATACTTATAGTGCTTATCCTTGTAAAATTACACTTGTTGAATGCAATTGCCAAATCAGCTAAAAGCTTGTTTTCAAAAGGTTTATCGGCAAATTTCAGCATGGCTGAACATAATTTGAAAACACTTTTATCCTTAATTTCATCCGCACGACATGAAACCTCAATGCCATTTTTTTCTAAAATTCCTATCCAGCTTCGAGCCTGATATTTTACCGACCGCAACAAAATAGCAATCGATGCTGTTTTGTCTTTTTCTTTTATTTTTTTTATCTCCGATAGAACAAATTCAATTTCTTCATTTTCATAATCAAAAGTTTCGAAATTCAAACAATTCGAGTCCTTCGGATTCTTGCCCTCAACAGGATGCATCTTTATATTATAAAAAGCATCTTTGTACTCATCTGAAATTTTTGTCCACCCGACAAGAGAATTGGCAAGTTCATAAATTTCTTTGGCACAACGCTGAGAGCTTTTCATCTCTACAACATTAGCTTTTTCTATAAATTCAGAAAACCCTTTTACATCTGCATTTGTAAAAGTTGAAGTAATTGCCTGATTGACATCACCGCAACGCACAATATTACCTGACTTTAGGGCGATAAGTTCTATCAATTGCTGTTGTATTTTGGAAGAATCCTGAGCCTCGTCTTCTATCAAATATTCGAATTTATTTTGGTAAAAATCCCTTATATCTCGATGTTCAGACAAGAGTTTATACGCGAGAAGCAAAAGATCATCATAATCAAGAGTATTAGATTTTTTCAAAGTTTTTATATATGATTTATAAATTTTTGCAAAGTCTAACAATTGTGCGTCATTATTTTTGCGAGCAGCGACCTCTATCTCAAAAGGGCTAAGCTCAAGCATTTTTGCTCTGGAAACATTTCTTTGCCATTCTTGAATAGTATCACCCTCGGGCAAATTTTTGCCAAAAAACATTGTACTTTTAGCATCATCAAAAATTTCAAAATCCAAATCAAAACCGACTCTATGTGCATTATCGCCATCTGCAATTATTTTTCTTGCCAGCCCATGGATTGTACTTATGTATGGATAATCAGTCAAATTGGGATAATTTTGCTTGATTCTCTCCGAAAAATTCTTCGCGGCAGATTCCATATAAGTCAAAACTAAAATTTTGGATGGACAAACTCCATCATCAATCAATTTCATAATCAAAGCTTGCATAATAGTAGTTTTGCCTGCACCCGGGACTGCCGGGACTGCCATTTTTCCGCTTTTATATTTCAAAACAGGTTTTTGGTCTTCTCTTGGTTGAATGACTTTTGCAGAAGCACTTTTGGCGTTACTTTTTATCAAATAATTTAAAAGTTCGCCTCTGTTTTCAGTTCCTGAAACGGAAAAATCAGAACTTATAACAAAAACTTTATCACACAAAAATTTCAGCTTACGAAGAACATGCCCTGTTTTTTTGAGGGTCAAATCCAAATGAGTTTTTTGTGAATATTCTGTATCTATGAAATCTTTTTGATAAACCCAAGAATTATAAAGCACCCCTGTATCATCTTTGAGCCAAGAGCGATTTTTGCCGTCAACCCAAATTTGGAACTTTGAGCGAAGCTCAAAGTCAATTATTTTTTGGGGCGTAGAAATAATAATCGAATCTTCTTTGACCTTGGGAAGCTCTGTCGGATTATCAGAGACGAGAGAACTTTTCAATTGTAAAAACCAATCCCGATAAGGAATTGAAACATCTTGCCCTGCGATTTTATTTTTTCTTAGATATAATTCTTCAAAATCATCAAGCGATGAAAACAACTGGTTGAAAAAGCTAAAAGTATCCTCCTCTGTGGCTTTTTCAAGAATAAATTCTCTGAAAATACACATCAATTCATCAGAAAGAGAGCTTTTTTTGAGTTTCAAATTTTCAATCAAAGCAATCAAATCATTGTATGTAATAATTTCATCTTCGCCAAGATTAACTGCAATAGGCAAACAAGAATTTATTTTATAGTGTGTTAAAATTCCATCACACAAAATCAAAGGCAAATCCAAAAATTCGACCAAAAACCTTTTTATTTCTGATTCTTGCACCTTCAAATCCCATTCAGGATGTACAAGACAAAGAATCAGCAGTGATGCAAAAACAAATTTGTCATCATAAAGTCTCTTCGTACCGGACAAAAATTGGTGGCTGATATCATTTTTCAGAAAATAATTTTCCAAACTTTTTTTCAAAATAGAGTCAAGTTCAGGTGTAATAATTTTAATATCAGACAAATTCACACCATGCTCAATCAATTCGGTTATTTTTTGCAAAATATTTTCTATCATATCAATATTTTGTTCAAAATTTTCAAATTCAAAAGTCTCAAGATTTTGTTTTTCATTCTCTATAAAATTTTTCAAAATTATATCCGAATCAGATATAGAAGCTTTTAATTCTAAAACCTCATTGTCAAAAAATTTCCACCCATCAGGATACGCACACAAATAACCTCTTCTTGTACCGCCAAATTCATCAAAAGTTATATAATATTCAGCCGCTTTTTTTGCTAAATTCGATACGAGCAAAAATGTCTGATAAGTCATTTCATCAAAATCATCCACCAAAAGATATTTGACCTTATCAAAATCATTTATTTTATCATCCAAAAATAATTTCATAAAAGCTTCACTTTGACGCAAATAATCAAAAGTGCGATATTTTAGAGAATCTCTTTTGGTCATATTTAATGCTTTTTGAGCTTCTTCGGCAAAACTTTCACCCAAAAGCACAGATTTTTGTGCAATTTCTTCAGGAGTAAGAGCATTATTAGAAATCAAAGCATAACGCCTTAGCAGTTGATGAAGCAAATTTTGTCCTGAAAAATAATCCTCGAAATTTAATTTTTCGATATTTTTTTTAAGAATATAAGAGGTGATATTTCCCCCTGTCATGCTTGGTGAAACAACGCTTTCACCTGAACTTTCGGGAATAATTTGCTCAAAAAGAGGCCAGTTATTCAAAATCGAACGATATGCAAGCCCGCTAAATGTATAAACAGGGAAGCTTCCGCCGGAAATATCCAGTTCTTTGAGTTTTTCGATAAATTTGTCTCTCAAGAAAGAATTTTGGCAAATTACAAGGATTTCAGAAGATTTGACACCTTTTGAAATGAGTTCGTTATATTTTTTTATCAGATAGGTGGTTTTACCCGCCCCTAAATTACCTTTTATAAGCATGACTTTATTGTATCAAGATTAATGATTACAAAATGTAAAAAAATATTTTCAAATAGAGCAATAATTTTTAAGTTTTGTTTTTTAAACAATAAGATATCAGTCGGTAAGGTAAAAAAATGTTAATTTCAAAAATATCTACCCCTTTCCAAAGGAATGATAACAATTCTACAAGAAATCAAGGTGTAACTTATCCTAAGCTAAGTACTCTCAGCTCAGATACGGTTTCTTTCAGCGGAATAAAGCCTATACCTGTTAAACGCTTAAGTAGAAGAGAAGTAATTGAAACCTTTAAAAAAGATGGTGATTTAAATGCAGCTTTAATAAAGCTAACAAAAATCAAATCTGAATATGCTACTAAATTTTCTGAAAGAATAATAGAAAAAATCAGAGAAAATTTACCGAAAGAACTTAAAGACTCCATAACATCGAGAGTAAAAGGGTTTGAATCTACAAAGAATAAAATATACAAAAAATATAATCAATTGCTTGAAGCATATCTAGAAAAAAATGGTGAGATTCCCAGCTTAGAAATTAGCGGAGATTTATTATCTCAAGCTTTTGGTAAAATAGATGACTGTATAGGCGTAAGATTAAATATTTCATCAGAGAAAAAAGATTTTAAAGAGATTTTGAGCAAATTACTTAAAAGCTCTTTAAATATAACTCAAATAAAAAATTATTCAGGAAATAACAATACTTACTATATAAAACCAAAGGACCTTTCTATATTAATACATGATAATAGACCTCAAATAAAATTTCAATCACTGGAAAAAGAATCAGGATATAAAGCAGTTCATCTTATAGGCGACAATTTTGAAATCCAAATTAAAAGCCAACGAATGACTGATTTTGGGAATTGGGAACATGATATTAGATACAAAACTGAAGGTTTTGTAGGAGAAAACCTAAAAGCTGTTAAAGAAAAACAAAGAAAAGCTTATGCAAGCCTCGACGAGAAACAAAAAGAAATCTATCATGATTACTTGACCAAATGCTACGATTACATAAGTGCCCTAGACAGTGGTAAAAGAAAAATCAAGCCCCCTGCCTTTCCTGAAGGACTTGATGAAGTATTAAAATATAAAAATTTTGATGCAGGAAAAAAATCTACTGAAAATTTAGAAAAAACTAGACTGGACAATCTATAACAATAAAAAGCCGAGAAATAAATCTCGGCTTTTTGTATATTTTTATCGTTTAGACTAAGCTTTTGAAGTACCTGCTTTAGCAACGATTTCTTCTTCGATATTCTTAGGAACTTGTTCATAATGTTTGAATTCCATTGTGAATGTTCCGCGACCTTGAGTTTTGCTTCTGATGTCAGTTGCATATCCGAACATCTCTGATAAAGGAACAGTAGCATTAACTTTCTGAATGCCTAGTCCTTCAAGCATGTTCATACCTTCAACACGACCGCGACGTGATGACAAATCACCGATTACATCGCCTGTATATTCTTCAGGAGCTTCAACTTCTACTTTCATCATAGGTTCAAGAATTATAGGAGTTGCTTTTCTAACAGCTTCTTTAATCGCCATAGAACCAGCGATTTTGAATGCCATTTCTGAAGAATCGACATCGTGGTAAGAACCATCATAAAGCGAAACTTTTACGTCGATAACTTGATATCCCGCAAGAATACCGCCTTCAAGTGCTTCTTCCATACCTTTTCTGGCAGGTTCGATATATTCCTTTGGAATAGAACCACCAACTATTTTATTTTCAAATACAAACCCTTGACCAGGTTCTGCCGGTTCAATATTGATTTTAACGTGTCCGTATTGACCTTTACCACCTGATTGACGAGCAAATTTGGTATCTGCAGAAGACTTAGCTTTGATTGTCTCTCTGTAAGCAACTTGTGGTTTTCCGACGTTAGCTTGAACTTTGAATTCTCTCAAAAGTCTGTCTACGATAATTTCAAGGTGTAACTCGCCCATACCTGAGATAATTGTTTGACCTGTTTCTTGGTCAGTCTTAACTCTGAATGAAGGATCTTCTTCAGCCAATTTTGACAATGCCAATGACATTTTTTCTTGGTCAGCTTTTGTTTTTGGTTCAATCGCAACAGAGATAACAGGTTCTGGAAATTCCATTCTCTCAAGAATGATTGGTTTTTTCTCATCACAAAGCGTATCGCCTGTTGTTGTATCTTTCAAACCGACAACCGCACAAATATCACCAGCGTAAATTTCAGAAACTTCTTCTCTGTCGTCTGCTTGCATCTGTACGATACGGCTAATTCTTTCCTTTTTGCCTGTAACTGTATTCATGACGTAGCTTCCTGATTCCAATTTTCCGCTATATACACGAATGAAAGTCAAACGACCTACATAAGGGTCAGTCATAATTTTGAAAGCAAGAGCTGAAAACGGCTCTGCATCAGAACTATGTCTTTCATCTTCCGCATCTGTATTTGGATTAATACCTTTTATTGCAGGAACATCAATCGGTGCAGGCAAATAATCAATAACCGCATCCAACATAAGCTGAACACCTTTATTTTTGAAAGCACTACCACCGCAGACAGGAATAACTTTTCCGTCAATTGTAGCTTTTCTTAAGGCACGTTTGATTTCTTCAACAGAAATTTCTTCGCCTTCAAGATATTTCATCATCAATTCATCATCGCACTCTGCAACTGCTTCAACAAGCATTTCACGACGTTTTGCAACTTCTTCAAGCATATCAGCAGGAACTTCATCAATTCTGATGTCTGTTCCGATGTCATTTGTATAAATATGAGCTTTTTGTTCAATGATATCAACGATACCAGTCAAATTTTCTTCTGCACCGATTGGAAGTTGGATAGCAAAAGCATTTCCATTCAATCTTGTACGGATTTGGTCAACAACTTTCAAAAAGTTTGCCCCTGTTCTGTCCATTTTGTTTACGAATACCATTTTTGGTACGCCGTATTTATTAGCTTGACGCCATACTGTTTCAGATTGTGGCTGAACGCCGCCAACTGCACAAAATACAGCAACAACACCATCAAGAACACGCATAGAACGCTCAACTTCGATTGTGAAGTCAACGTGTCCGGGTGTATCGATTATGTTGATTTGGTGATTTTTCCAAAAACTTGTAACAGCGGCAGATGTGATTGTGATACCACGCTCACGCTCTTGTTCCATCCAGTCAGTTACCGCACTGCCATCGTGAACTTCGCCGATTTTATGAATTTTTCCTGTATAATACAAAATTCTTTCTGTTGTAGTCGTTTTACCGGCATCGATGTGTGCAGCGATACCTATGTTGCGAATTCTTTCCAAAGGTGTTTTTCTTGCCATTTTTTTATTCCTTTATCTAATAGTTACTATAATTACCTAATTATAACTAGAATATGCCACAAACATAGTTTCTTATCAAGATGAAGTTTTGAAACGAACCACCATGCCATATCATGCAAAAAAACGAGCCTTAAAGACTCGTTTTTTTGAAATTATGTTGAACTCACCTTGATATTATTAGTATCTGTAGTGTGCAAAAGCTTTGTTGGCTTCTGCCATTTTGTGAGTATCTTCTTTTTTCTTGACTGTAGAACCGACATTGTTAGCTGCATCAAGAATTTCGGCAGTCAATTTCTCAACCATTGATTTTCCGCTTCTGCCTTTTGCATAATCGATTAACCAAGTTGTTCCTTTAGCCATGCCTCTGTCAGGTTTAACTTCCAAAGGTACTTGATAAGTAGAACCGCCGATTCTTCTGGCTTTTACTTCCAAAAGAGGTGTTACATTTTTGATAGCTTTTTCAAAAACTTCGATTGGTTCTTGTTTTGTTTTTTCTTGTATTTTTTCCATAGTTGAGTAGAAAATCTTCTCAGCTATGCTTTTTTTACCACGACGCATAAGTCTATTGATAAATCTTGAAACATCTATGCTTTTATAGACCGGATCAGGTAGTGGAATTCTTTTTTGAGGTTTGCTTCGTCTTGACATATTTTTAAATCCTTATTTCTTAGCTCTTTTAGCGCCATACTTGCTTCTGGCTTGGTTTCTGTTTGCAACGCCTGCTGCATCCAAAGTTCCTCTGATGATGTGGTAACGTACACCAGGAAGGTCTTTTACCCTTCCGCCTCTAATCATTACGACAGAGTGCTCTTGTAAGTTATGCCCAACACCCGGAATGTATGCTGTAACTTCAAAACCATTGGTAAGTCTAATCCTAGCGACTTTGCGAAGTGCTGAGTTTGGTTTTTTAGGAGTAGTTGTATAAACTCTCGTACAAACCCCACGACGTTGAGGACAGCTCATCATAGCAGGTGATTTTGTTTTATCAACGATTTTTTGACGTTCTTTGCGTACTAATTGATTTATAGTTGGCATGTTTTCTCCTTTTGCCTTATGGGTTGATTTCATTATCTGTTTCGGGCTACAAAAATAGCTCGTACATTATATCAAACTACAAGCAAAGTGTAGTGTCAACTTGTGATTAAGATTTTGGACGTTATTTGTAGTTTTGTTAAAAATTTTGCCTCAAATATACAAATTGTCAGTTTAATTTATTTTTTCAACGTAAGCTATTGTATCAATATATTTGACTTCACTAAAATTCGGAGAATTTTCGACTTGTTCTTTTATTAATTTTATTACCCCCGGAGCGTGAGAAGCATCGTGAAATGCTATCACTCCGTTTTTTATCACTTTAGGAGACCAAAGTTCGAAATCTAATTTTACGGATTCATAATCATGTGCTCCGTCTATAAAAATAAGACTGATAGGTTTGTCAAATTCTTTGGAAACTTTTTCGGAGGTGTTTACGAAGGATGTAATAATATCCTCGACGCCTGCATTTTTTATATTGGACATAAATTCATCATGAGTCCAAACAGGGTTTTCAACAGTTGGTACGCCTGTTCCTGCACCTTCATGCGGGTCTATTGAATAAACCGGAGTATTATTATTGTTTTTAGAGCCTGTAGCCAAGCAAATTGTCGATTTGCCTTTATAAGAACCTATTTCGACAATTACGCCTTTTTCGCTACTGTTAAGGGCCAATAGATAAAGACAATCTGCTTCACTTAGAGTCAACCATCCGTCAACATCTTTAATGGCTTTTTGCAATATATTAAGTTCTCTTTTGAGTTTAATTTGTTTTTCAATATTACTTATCATAAATATCTCCAATTACCCTAACAACTAATAAACAATAAAAATATTATACATCATCAATTATAATTACCAATAGCAGCCTGATTCAATCAATTTATACCCTTGAGGGCGTTCGTTTTCCGTAGGATTTACCCAATTTTCGTTAAAAATTATACTCGGGTCATTATGCCATCTTTGTCCCTTGATTCCAAAAAGCAATTGGGTTACACCTCCCAAATGAAAGGCTTTTTTGCCTGTTTTTTTGATATATGCGGCGAGCGGTAATCCGTATGCACCTGCTCCTATAATAGCAATGTCGTAATCTAACTTTGAAATTTGTTCACACATATATTCATAAGCTTCAAACCAATTATGAAAGCCTGATGTATTCCCCCCTACTGTTTGAACAGCTTTTAGAGTTATTAAATCAAAATCAGGTAATATTCTTTTATCCTCAAAAAGTTTTTTTCTGTTTTCTTTGTGTTGTTTTTTGATTGATTCTTCAAATGGGTGAATAACCAAAACTTTTTTATTTTTCAAAATTTCTGTCCATGGATTAGAAGCATTAAATGGCTCTAATCCTCTCAAATGAATCAAATCAGCATTGGGAGAATATGTGTTTGTAACATAATCCTCGCCCGAATTGAACCAAACACCGAGTAAATCAATTTCTTTTGTCGAATCCAAATACAATTCTGCAAATTTGTTCAAATATTTGTCTTCTATCGGAAAAAAACCTGCGTTATTTCGCATATGTTTTTTTGTGGGTTCAGACCATTTTTCATCATTGATATAATCAACGATGCACCTTAACTCGACTGAGCCATGCCTGCTAATCATTACAGGGCTTGGCGAAATCAACATATTTTTTATAAAAATATTACCTTTTTCTTTGTCAAAAATTTCTTTTTTATAATCAGATGATGGCAAAACAGTATTTATTTTAAAACTAGAATCATTTTTCAACATATCATTTCCCTTCTGGTACCCTTTTGATAATTAAAGAATACTTTGATACTAAAATATCATAAATATAATGACAGATTTAAAAAACAGAATGAAAAAACACCCTGCCATTTACAAACAAATATCTTTAATAAATGCCTGCTGATTTTAACAATTTTTCAAAATTTTCCATCAAATAATTTTTGAGATTGCTTTTATTCACGATAAAAGGAGCACCAATGGAATGAAGAATGTAGTCAGAACTTACTTCATACTCATTTGACAATTTGTAGAGTATTTCTTTGCTGACCGGTGAACAACCGTTTTCGACATTACTGATATATTGTTTTGAAACTCCTAAGACAGCTCCAAACTTAGCCTGACTAAGGTTTAACATTTTTCTTATCTGCTTTAAGCGTTTTCCCTCTGTCATTTTTCCCCTTTTTTGTAAACAATTGTATTTACTTAATAAACCTCAAAGTTTACTTATTTTAAATAAACAATCACAAGCAACAGGATACCACAAAATAGCTAAAATAACAGCTTTTCTTCTAAAAAATATTCTTTGTTACTTCTCAACTTAATCATTACCCTGATTTTGCAAAAAGTAAAATTCCGGCAAACTATAAAAACTTACATATTTTTATAGTTTATAGATATAAACCAAATTTACATTGTCGATTGTTACATATTTTTTGTATTCAGGGGGGGGATTTCTACGATATAATTTTCTGTTTTTTTATCAGGATAAATATGCTAATTGTCCTAAAATTCTTTGTCTATACAAATTTTATATTTGCCAGGGGACAATCCTGACATCGAAAAAGTACCATCCTTGTCAGGATTTGTATAGCAAACCTCGCTACCTAACTCGCTTAAAGCACTGACAACTAATATCGATATGAGTGCACTTAAAATGAAAAATGTTCCTTTGCAAGTCGCTATGACCTTCACCAAAGGCGGATTTCAAAAAAACCAAGCAGTAGAAAACCCGAAAATCGCAACTTATGCTTATTTGATTGAATTTGAAAAGGTAAGATAAAAAAATTTGTCATCCTGAAATTGCAAGGGAGGGTGTTCTTGGGTATTTCAGAATATGGCAGTTTGTAGCACCTACGCGGTGAGCGGAACCTTTTTTAAAAAAGGTTCGTAAAAACCTCCGCCTGTTCTCGTTCATAGGTTTCTAAATTTATTCCGTTGGACTGCGGAACTCGGGGCTATGCCCCTCAAACAGTCCTCGTCCCCCTTCCCTCCATCGGGGGGGAGGGCTCTCCATTTCATTAAGAAACCTTTATTCACTTACCACAAGGCGGTTTTTTCTTTAATTCTTCTCGCCTTATGGAATTTTTCCATTTCATGATAAAATCCAAAATATAATGAGTAATAATAAAGTTTATCCTTGTATATTTTGTTTAGAACAAAAAGATGTTTTTTCAATAGAACATATTATCCCTGCTGCTATTCTGTCTAATCCAGAAATTGATATTACATTGCAAAACCGTGTATGTGAAAAATGCAACAAGAAATTTGGGCATAAAATTGATTCTGATTTCTTAAACAGCACACACATAAAATATTTAAGATGGAAGCACGACCTATATTTAAACCAAAATAAAATGCCATATATTAAAGAAAAAGAACCAATTTATTTAATTGACATTCAAGGTAATGAAATCCCTTTTTATAGAAAACATAAAAAAAATGGAACTATTGAATATGAACAATCTAAGAAGGTCAAAATAAAGTATGGCTCTATTAATTTTAATTCGGAAGAAAATTCAAGAATAATGAATAACTTTACAGCTTCTGTTAATTTTACTCAGTTTATATGCAAAATGGCATTAGAATATATTTGCAGAACACAAGGGGACTCAATTGCATATAATAATAAATTTAACATTATTAGAGAATTCGTAAATGGCACAATATGCTCTACGCTGCCACCTCCATATTTAATGAGAATTACAGACATGGCAATAGATAATCAAAATGCACCTTATAACTCCATCAAGCATGACAGGCATACAATAGGAATTATAAATAAAAGCGATGGCGGTTGGCAATTTTTCTTCTCAATTTTCAATGTTACTACTTTTTATCTAATCATCGATAATGGTTTAGATTACAAAGAAATAAAAGAAGAAATTATTATTTCAAAAAATAATCAGCAAGCCATGCATGCAATAAATGGAGGGCTTAGTCCTGACAGCAATCTTCTTAATTAATTTTCATCTTTTAATGGAACAAAAACAGCAACATTACCTTGTTCAATAGCTTTTTTCGACCATTCAAAAGCTTCTTCCAGGTTATCAAAAGTTACCCTTGTAAATGAAGCTTGTGGGTCACTATAATCATCATAACTACTATACAATAAAACATTATACATTTAGACTCTCTCCTATATTAAATAATAAATGGAGCGTAGGGGATTCGAACCCCTGACCCCAACACTGCCAGTGTTGTGCACTACCAACTGTGCTAACGCCCCATATTTTATTTTCAATTTCTCTATTTCGTGCAGTTGGAGATTTTTGTTCTCGCTTACTCCTTTCGCTGAGGGCTTAACGCCCCGTGAACATCCTAAGTATAGGATTAAGTGTCAAATTTTTCAACTCTTTTAATTCGAGTGCATACTCATATTGAGCATCATTCTTCTTGATGAAACGCTCCAAGACTTTTTTTGCCTGAGAATATTTTTTTTGAGATTTGTACAATTTCAAAAGCCCTTTGATAGCTTTTTCATTACCGCTATCGAATCTCAATGCCTTCTTGAAATCAAGCTCTGCCTCTTTTAAAGCTTCTTGTTCAAAATGGATTTCGCCAAGCAATGCATAACTTTTACCGTCATTTGGAGCAATCGAGATCGCCTCTTTCAGGTACAATTTTGCAGTATCGAAATCACTTTTTTGCTTATAAATTTGCCCTAGCTCATAATAAGCTTTGGGGTTATTCGGTTTCAAATTCAATGACTCTGTATAATGTTCTGCTGCTTGCTCAAAGTCTTTTTTGAGTTTGTTCAAATCTGCAATTTCGAGATGAATTTGCGGGACATTTTCATTCATCTTGCAAACCTGATTGAAATAGCCTAAAGCTTTGTCATACTCTTTTTTTTGCTTGTGGCAATATCCAAGCCCGATATAACTGTTGATGATTTTTTCATTTTTTTTGATAGTCATATCATAGTACTTGATAGCAAGGTCATACGCCTTTTTTTCTTCATAAATTTTGGCAATTTCGAGATAATTTTGCTCATTTGAAGGATTTTTGGAAATTGCCATCAAATAATATTCTATTGCAAAATCCTTAAGACCCATTGCCAAATACGTTTTCGCCAAACTCACATAAGCTTTGACATTCTCCGGATTTGCCTTGATTGCCTGTTCAAAATTCATCATTGCATCAGAAAATTTGCCTTTTTCGTAACAAATTTGTCCTTTTAACCAAAATAAATCCTCATTCTCACGAGTCATGCTTATACCGGCATCAAGTTGCCTTACTGCACTTTCAAAATCTTTATTTTGATAATAAACATACGCAATCGCATATCTTGCTTCAGGATGCACAGGTTTGAGCTTAAAGACCTCTTTGTAGCACCAAATGGCTTCTTTGGACCAATTCAAAATCGAATAAGCAAGCCCCATATTGAAATACGCCTCGATATCTCTGGAATCGATTTTTTCAATGATATATTTGAATTCAAAAATCGCCTTTTCTTGCTGATTTTTTTGAGAATAAATCATGCCCAAATACAGCCTTACATCACGCCAAAAATCAGAACTTTGGGTTTGTGTTTCTTCAACTTTTTGAAAAATCTCAAACGCAGAATCAATTTTACCTTTGTAATACAAAATTTTGCCCAAAGTAATTTTGGATTCGGCATCTTCCGGAGAAATCTCAAGAGCCTTGTATACTTTGCTTATTGCCTCATCATATTTACCCTGCATCGAAAGTGCCTTGGCAAAAAGACAATAATTTTGGGCATTTTCAGAAAATTTGATAAAAAGTTTGTTTTGAATAAAATCTCTGACTTTTTCATATTGTCCATCGTCAAAATAAGCCTGAGCAAGGGCATAAAAATCCTCATACTCAGATGATGAAACGATTTTTTGCTCCAAATCGGCTATTTGTGATTTCAGATTTTTTTGAATCATAAAACTTCTTACAGATAATCACTCATAAGTTTCATACTACAATATTTTCCGCACATTGTGCAAGGTTCGCCCTTTTCGATATTTTCAAAAACGGTCTTGTCGATGGCATATTCTTGTTGTTTATCCCAATCAAGAGCCTTGCGAGCAATAGACATTTGCCTGTCTCGCTCAATTGCTTGAGGACGACCTTTTGCCACATCGGCTGCATGAGCAGCGATTTTGCAAGTAATGATACCTTGCCTGACCTGTTCCGCATTTGGCAAACTCAAATGCTCTGAAGGAGTAACGTAGCACAAGAAATCTGCCCCGTGGTACGCTGCAAGAGTTCCGCCAATTGCCGCTGTGATATGGTCATAACCGGGTGCAATGTCTGTAACTAATGGCCCAAGAACGTAAAGCGGAGCACCTTGAGTCAAGTATTTGATTGTTTCAATCATTGCAGGAATTTGATTAAGAGGAACATGCCCAGGGCCTTCAACCATTGTTTGAACGCCTGCTTTGCGTGCACGACTTACTAATTCTCCCAAAAATAAAGATTCTGCAACCTGTGCTCTATCGCCTGCATCTGCCCCTGCACCCGGGCGTAAGCCATCACCCAAAGACAAAGTCGTGTCATAAGTTTTGGCGATATCTAGCAAATCATCATAAAATTCGTATAGAGGGTTTTCTTTTTTATTGCCCAAAATCCAAGCTGCTAGCATCGAACCGCCACGACTGACTATGTCGCAAATACGTCCTTGCTCTTGCAGAAAACTGACAACTTGTCTTGTAACACCGCAATGAACGGTAATAAAATCGACCCCGTCTCGGCAATGTTTTTCGATATCTGAAAATAATTTTTCTTTATCAAGTGCAAGAATATTTCCGTGAATATCAATAGCTTCTTTGCCTGCTTGATACATAGGCACTGTGCCTAGTGGAATACGGCATTCTTTGATGATTTTTTGTCTTGTTTCATCGATATCAACTCCTGTTGAAAGATCCATAACAGCATCTGCACCTGTTTCGTGGACTATTTTAAGTTTTTGAAGTTCTTCATTCGTACAGCTTCTGTCTTTTGAAGTTCCTATATTGGCATTTACTTTAATGCTCAAACCTTCGCCTACGGCTGTCGGAATACAGTTTGTGTGATTGATATTTTTTAAGATACAAACTTTGCCCTCTGCGACTTTTTGCATCAAAACCTTGGCATCAACGCCTTCTTTTTCAGCAATAGCAAGTAATTCAGGTGTCATTTCACCATTTTTTGCACTTATAAGTTGAGTCATTATTTTTTCCCTCTCAAAACTTTCATTAATATAAGCTTAACAAAAGCGAGACATCGGCACAAGCCCAAAATTTTCCGTATGCTACCTTGAGGATGTAAAGACTTTTATCAGGCTGAGAAGGCGTAAAAAAAATTTACATTCTACATTTTTAGAAATTTTTCGGGTATCATCATCATAGAAAGAGGTATGATGGCTAATTTAGTTTCGCAAAAAGTCATAGAATCAATCAAAGAACAGATTTCACAAGAACCTGAAAATACAAACAATTATTTCAGGTTAGCGAATACTTATGCGATGTTTGAAGATTATGAAAATGCACTTATTGTATACCTTGACTTGTTTAAAAAAAATTCTGACAATACGATAATTATAAACAGTATCGGAAGCATTTATTTTTATCAAAAAAATTATGAAAAAGCCTTTGAATATTTTGAAAAAGCCATCGCAATAAATCCTTTGGATTTTTCGGGATATTTGAATATAGCCAATATTTTTGCCGAAAAACGAGATTATAAATCAGCTTTTGATTTTTTTGACAAAGCAATTGATTTGGCACCGAAAAATGCCTCCTTATACACCATGAAAGGTGATTTATATCAAGAAACAGGAGCTTTAGAAGAATCCATAAAATGTTATGAAAAAGCTGTTGAAATAAATCCCAATGATTTTGAATCTTTTGTAAGCATGGCGAGTGCATATTTTGCAGACAGTAATTATACAAAAGCACTCGAATTTTATAAAAAAGGCTCCGAAATTAATCCAAAAGATTGCAGAACTTATGCCTGCATAGCCAATACTTATACGATTTTGGGTGATAAAGAAAATGCTTTTGAATATTATGAAAAAGCTATTGAAGCCAATCCTGAATACTATGATGCTTACCTTTGCTACGCTATGAGCAGTCAAAACAATCAAAAATCCAAAGAAATTTTCAGCAAAGCAATTGAGATTCAACCGCAAAACCCAAAAGGCTACATCGCCCTTGGTAATTTATGTTTTGACGAAAAAGAATTTGACAAAGCGATTGAATTTTATCAGATTGCTACCCAAAAAGATGAAAAAAATATCACAGGATTTTTATCAATTGCCAATACTTGTGTTATCTTAGATGATATCGCATCGGCATTAGAAAATTATAAAAAAGCTTACGACATAAATCCTAATGACATTGAACTTATGCTTTTGTATAATGATGCACTGGATGAATTTATGAAAAAGAAAAACAAGGAGACAAAATGAGACCTCAAGCAAACTATAATATAGCTCCGGGCGAAAAAATAGTCGCCGCCGCAACTTATCTCACGACAGGCATTGTAGGCTTTATTTGGATTATTCTTTCGCAAGTTTCAGGAAGCAAAATAAAACCGTTTTTGAGATTTCATATCTTTCAATCGATTTTTCTTTCCATTTTATTTTATATTTGCAATTTGATACTTAATATCCTTATAGGAATAGTGGTAAAAATACCGTTCATCGGCTCTTTGATATATTCGGTTTATTTCTATATCTTTGACTTAAAGCTTGTTTTTGGCTATTCGATAGTCGATGCATTTGTATTTGCAATCATCATTTACCTTGTCGTATCATCACTTACAGGCAAAGAAGGAAAACTACCTTGGGTGAGCGATATCGTCAAAGGAATGATGTGATTATTTAACAGCCCACAATTCGTCAAATTTTGCCCTTAGCCCGCCTTTTTTGATTTTATCTATTTCTTCATCAGGTAGATATATAATAGCTTGTTTGATTACAAGTTTACGATCATCATCTACACTATGCTTAAGAGTAAATTTTTCTTTCTTGCTACAGTAAGTTTCACTCTGTTTAAATTTTGGTGTAGTATCAGGATTTGCATCAATAATTCTTTTGGTATAAAAATTTATGCTCTCTGGTGTTTTTTCTAAAACATTGAAAAAATTTCTTCTAAGAAAATCCTCACGCAGTTTTACTTCTTTTATATTATTTTTTCGTGATACCTTCTTAGATAGAGCGACTGCATTGCCAAGAAATACTTTGAATTCAGGACTATAAGGACCCGGTATAACTACACTTGGTCTTTTAGCTACATCTTCAGCCCATAAAGCTTTTGCGAGCCTGCGAAAATGCTTATCGGCCCCTTTTATGCAATGAGGGATTTCTACTTTATCACCCTTTTGTGCACAAATAGCAACCATCTGTAGCGGACGGTTATTTGTAAAATATCTAGACATTACCAAAAATCCTTTAAAGGCAGTTGGTGTTTGATTTTTTGATTGAACTGAATTGTTTGCAGAATTTAACCTTGGGCTTTGTGCCAAACTTGAAATCATCATTTTTGAATATTCATTCTGTAATTTTCCTCTAAGAGCATGATAAATGCTGAAAATTTCAATTTGATAGCTAATTACTAAATATGAAACAATTTGTTACAAAAATATTTTCAGGCATACAAACACCTGTACACCAAAAGTATGACATCTAAAAATATCGCTAAACTTTAAATTCTGTTTGGCGATATTTTTTATAACACCAAATGGAGAAGGTATTTTTTTATGATGCTGAAGAATTTAGCACAGCATTTCAATCTTAAATCCCAAGAGATAGATGAAACAGATGAAGTTTTAAGGCTAGCGAAAAAGTCTTATGACAAATTTGTATTACAATCGAGCAATAAAAATCTTGAGGATGCTATTGATAATTATATGAAATTGTTGGATTTAGACCCGACAATTCCTGAAACATATTATCGCCTTGCTTCTTTATTGTGGCAAAAAGGCGAAATTGACATTGATGCTGCAATCCAGCAATGCCTCAATTCAATCGAACTTGACCCTCAATCCGTAAATGCAAGACTGCATTTAGGGTTTTTCTTAGATATGTCGGGCGATTTCGACGGTGCTTGCGAGCAATTTGAAGAAGCTATTTCTTTGAAAAGATTTTTCTCATCTCGCCCAAGATTAGCTTTGGCTGTGGTCTTAATCAAAAAAATGCGTGCAACAGAACCTTCTTTTAAAGATTTTGCCAAAGCTATGCATAGCCTTATTACAGGGACTTGCATGAGTTTTTGGGACTATTCGACACTTCATATGCTTTATAGAAGTTTTGTAGATAATTTTTCAGTCTTTGTATATGACCTTGTGGGTAATTTGCTAAACGCAATGAAAAAATATAATGGAGCTGTAAGATTCTACGAAAACGCTCTTGAAAAAACAGGGTATTCTGACGTTTTCTACGCAAAAATCGGGAACATATTCTTGGAAAAAGGAGATCCTCATTTGGCACTTGATTGCTATCAAAAAGCATTGGATTCAAATCCTGACAACGCTCAAGCTTGGGTAAAGCTTGCCAATATTCTTCAAACTTATTACAGAGAAGATGTTGACCAAATTATCAAATGCTACCAAAATATAGTAGAATTTGACCCTAAAAATGCAACTATTTTCTACGAATTGGGGCATTTATATATTAGACTTAATGATTTATTTAACGCGGTATACGCATTCAAGAAAGCGGTGGAACTGGAGCCTGAGAATCCTTTTTACAGAAACTCTCTAGGCTATGTATTGGTGCAGCTGAGCGATTATGACAAAGCAATTGATGAATACCAAATTGCCATCAAATTGAATCCTGATGATGAATGGACTTCAATTGTTTGTCAGGCCTTAGCTGCAATTTATCATCAAGTTAAAGGAAATGCTGATGCGGCTATTGCCACATACAAAACAGCTATTATGTTTGACCCGAAAAATGCTGATGCTTATATTTCTTTGGGCAATTTATATCATGACAAAAACAATCTGAAAAAAGCTGTAGAATATTACTGCGAAGCTATTTCGATTGATCCTGATATTTCTAAAGTTTATTGCAATTTAGGACTTGCTCTTTGGGAACAAGACCATATCGAAGAATGCATTATCGCTTATCACAAAGCAATTGAACTGGAAGACGATTATCATATCGCTTACAATAATTTGGGTGTAGCGTACTTAGATGGCGTCGGAATGCCTGAATTGGCTCTTGAAAGTTTTGAGTCGGCGATTGAAAAAAATCCAAATTATGCACTTGCATATTATAATGCGGGGCGTTCTTGCGAAGTAATGAAAAACCCTGCAAAAGCTGCGGAATTTTATCAAATGTCTCTTGACTTAAATGTCATTACAGAAGAATTGAACGCAGAAGAAATTCAAGAAAGAATTTTTGGGCTTTTTCAAGCAGAGTAGGCACATCTTAAAATCAACTCCTGTTGAATTTTACATCAGATAACTCAAATAAAAAAGGCGGCTAATTCCTCTACCGCCTACATATACTCTCTTGAAAATTTACAGATTGTAATTATTCTATATCTTAGCATCCAACTTTAGTTGGATTAATCCTCTATTTAACGTATTTATTAATTTCCAAACATACTAATAACTTTTGAAAATAAAGCTATAGCTGACCAAATAAGTCATATTCATTTGCATCCACTACCTTTGGCAGAATTATATCGCCGGGAATATAATGTTCTTTTGTTTTTACGTATATCAAACCGTCTATTTCGGGTGCATCTCTATATGTACGGGCAGTTATATCACCTTTTGCATCGACAGTTTCGACTATTGAAGGGATTTTTTGCCCCACCAAAGATTGATTGATTTCGAGCGAAATCTCTTGTTGAAGTCGCATCAAAGAATCTTTGCGTTTTCTTTTAATATCTGCTCTAATATGAGGTTTTTGTGAATAAGAAAGAGTGTTTTTTTCTTTTGAATATTCAAAAACGCCCATTTTATCGAAGCGAGCCTCATTTATAAAATCATAAAGATGTTCAAAATGTTCCTGAGTTTCAGAGGGATACCCCACAATAAAAGTCGAACGAAGTGCCACATTTTCTATCTTATCTCGCATTTTTTTAATCAAATCGAAATAGTTAAAAGCAGGTCTTTGCATAGCTTTTAGCACATCAGGATGTGAGTGCTGAAGCGGAATATCAATGTATTTGACTACTTTATCAAGTTTCGCAAAAGCATTTATCAAATCGTCATTCATCAAAGACGGATAAGCGTACATAACTCTTATCCACTCGACATCATCAATCTGATTAAGCTCAGTCAAAAGCTTTGGGAGACTTGCTCCGCCGTAAATATCCTTGCCGTAATTGGTTGTATCTTGTGCTATCAAAACAATCTCCGAAACCCCTTTTTTGGCAAGCATTTTGGCTTCTTTGACAATATTTTCTATAGGGCGAGAAGTATAAGGACCTCTAAGACGAGGGATTATGCAATAACCGCAACGATAATCGCACCCTTCAGCAATCTTTAAATATGAACTTGCACCCATCGTAATTTGTTGTCTCTCAACCGATTCGGGATAAATATAATGCGGGTCTGAATTGATATGACTTAAAACTTCTTTCCCCTCTAAATTTTTGATTACATCAACAATTTTGCCATAATCAGATGTTCCCAAAAAAGCTGAAACTTCAGGCATAGCTTTTGCAAGGTCTTTCGCATGTTTTTGAGGAAGACATCCTGTTACAACAATTTTTTTGCCCTGCTGTGCCAATTCCAAAATCGACTGCACCGACTCAGCCTCGGCATCATGAATAAATGAACAAGTATTCACAATAACAATATCAGCCTTGTCATCTAGAGTAATTTTGTACCCTGCAGCACTAAGCATACCGAGCATAAGTTCAGAATCTATAAGGTTTTTGGCACAGCCATGGTTTATCAGTCCGATTGTTTTCATTTTTCACCTTACATTAACATGTCAAATTTTTCACTATTGAAAATTGCATTAATAAATCTTGCCTTCAAAGATATTCTCTCATTAACATTTGAATTAGACAAAATTAAATCTTTAGCATCGATATTTACTTGGTTATCAGAATGAGAATTATGTATTATTATGTTCTTTGCATCCCTTATTTCTGCACGTTTATCATTATTTAAAATATTATTTTGAATAATAACAGTAGCATTTTCCATTTTATCCACTATGATTTTTGCTTTCTTCCCAAGCTCAACAAATACATCTTCTCCGATAATATTTTTCATATTAAAAGTCTTATCCGAATCAACTATAATACCGCTTCTTTCAGTAATTTCATCTATTTCCAAGTCTTGCACATCTTTTATTACCTTAGAAGTTTTATTTTCAAAAGAAGACCGTTTATAAAAGGTCAAAGTATACTTACCATTTTCACCTTTCACAACCTCAAGAGCACTTTCCGGCTTTTTTATAGCAAAAGAATATTTTCTGTTGTTTTTTTTATAAAAACCTGAAAGACCTCTAAAATTAGGTTGAATTGAATTATTCATCATACACATTACCTTCTGAATTAAGGAATAATTTAATAATATCAAAAAAACAGGGAACTTTTTTGTAAAAAAAACATCTATATAACAATACAACTCCTTAACACTCAAACTCCCATAACTCCTTTTTTTCAGGAGTTTTTTATTACTCCTCATACGTAGAAATATCAGTAAGTTAAAAAGTCGGACCTATGGTTCGGCTTTTTGGCGTGATATCGGCTTCAAACACTTTAAATTTTTATATACGAAAATGTTTAATATTCGAAATATTTATCGAAATCCACATCGTCATAATTGCACAAAAGCTTATAGTAAGGGTCTTCTATGTCCATCCTTTGAAAAGAATAATCATCAAACTTCCAAACTTTGGGATTAATGCCAACAACTCTTATAATTCCTGCATCGAATAAAATTTTGAGTTTTTTTCTGACAATTTCAGGCTTTATTCCAAGACGTTTAGAGAGTTCAATAGTAGTAATTCCATCACAACTTCTGCACTTTTGAGGAGTGCAGAACATCAGCTCAAGGCCTACCAATTTCAAAGTTGCATCTTCGATTAAAACTGAATCATACATATCCGTTCACAAAATTCTATAAGTATCCAAGTAGGTTAATCGTACCAAAGCCTAAAAAACTTTATATTCTCATTAAGTTTTGTTACAATACATTTATATCATAAATGGGACTTAAAAAAAATGGAACAAACAAAAGGACTAATCTTTGACCTTGACGGAACATTAGCTGATACGCTACCGCTTTGTTTGATATCTTTTCAAGACGCTGTCGAAAATATATCAGGGAAACGTCCTTCTAAAGAGTCTGTGGAAAAGTTTTGGGGCTATTCCGAAATAGGAATTGTCAAAAATCTTTATCCCCAAGATTGGGAAATATGTTTTGAAGAATTTTTGAAAGTTTACAAAAAAAATCATCCTATGTGTTGCGAACTTTTTGACGGAATGAAAGAAACTCTCGAACTTTTACAAAAAAACTCAATTAAAACAGCTCTTGTAACGGGGAAAGGCAAAGATTCTTGTGCCATAACCCTCGAGGAACTAGGCATAGCGGAATATTTTGAGATAATCGAAACAGGCTCAGAAATCGGTTCTATAAAACCTGATTGCATAAAAAAAGTCCTTGATATTTGGGAATTAAAGCCCCAAGAAGTTTACTACATAGGCGATGCGGTATCTGATATAAAAGATTGCAAACAAGTAAACGTAAAATGTATTTCTGCAGCTTGGGCAAAAACGGCCCATGTTGAACTTTTAAAAAAAGAAAATCCGGCTTTAATCCTTTATTCTATTGAAGATTTTCACCTTTGGACTTGCAAAAACCTTATAAATAAACAATTTAGAGGATAAAAAAACTACAAATAAGTTCTATACTTAAATTATGAATTTACAAGAAGGTTATTTTTTATGCAATTTACAAATTCTGAAACTGAAATCGTAGAAGCGATTACCCTTTTAGACAAATTAATAAAATCTAATCCGGCGAAAACAATAGAAACTATTCGCAAATACAAAAACAAATGCGAAATTGATATGTTCACATCATTCAGACTCAGAAAAGAACTTCAAAAAATTAATGAAAAACTTTGATTTTTTGAAGAGTTTCTATCACCATTTCGGGTTTTAATTCTTTTAAGCACTTTAAGCCCTTACAGACTCTAAGATTGCAAGGATTACATTCTACATTCGCATGCAATTGAAACACATTAGAATTTGGAGCGTAAGGTCGCCATTGATGATAATTTGTCGGGCCGTAAAGAACGATTATATTAGGTACTTTTGCTACTGCTGCAAGGTGTGCAGGTGCAGAATCCGTTGTTATGAGAACATCAGCATTGTGCAAGAGAGCTATTGTTTGTTTGAGAGAAGTTTTTGAGCATAAATTTATAATATTTTTTCCATTCAAAATTTCCGGTAAATGCCCCGCTCCTATCACATAAATTTCATTTTTTTTTAGATAGGCTATAATTTCTTGCCAATATTCAACCGGCCACTTTTTGGAATAAATACTTGCTCCCAAATGTAAAAAAATCTTCTTTTTTTTGTTGTTTTTAATAAGTTTTTTTGCGGAATTCATATCTTCAAAACCGATTTTTACTTCCAAATGTTTGTCAAAAACAGTAAGCCCAAGTTGTCTCAAATAGCCCAAATAAACTTCCAATTGAGGAGTTTTATCCTTAATTGTAGTATTTGACAAAACATGAGTAAAAAAACCTTCCAAAAATTTATGGATTCTAAGATTTGCCCTTCTCATATCCGTAATGATTTTCTGATTAATACCTGATTTTAGAATATGAAAAGACCAAGCAAGCGAAAAATCCAAAATTATAGCAGTATCATAATTTTGTCTATTCAAAAAATCCGAAATTCGGCGAATTTTATTTTTCACAAAAATCATATCTATATAAGGATTTCCATCAAGCATATCTGCTATAACCTTATTGGCACAAACATGAATTATTGCCTCATCAGGCAAATTACCGCAAAAATTCCTGAGAAAAGCAGTCAAAATAATACTGTCGCCAATAAAGTCAGGAAATACTATCAAGGCTTTTTGGGGCAAAATAAATTTCTTATTCGATTGGAGCAAAACTTCTTCGTGCATAGTCTCATCAAACCACTTCTTTATTGGAAATTAATCAGACAGCTGTGCTAGTATGTATTACCAATAATTTTTCAGAGTCGGTTGAGTTATGTTTGAGCTGGAAACAAAAAAACTAAAATTAAATAAAAAATTTGAAGGGCTTAAAGTTTTGCAGCTTTCTGACCTTCACATATCAAAATTTAATTTTGAACTTATTGAAAGTGTTATCGAAAAAATTAACGCCCTCTATGCTGATATTGTTGTCATAACAGGGGATTTTATCTGTCATAATGAGCTTCATATCGATGAATTAAAAAGATTCCTGAAAAAAATTAACGCAAAAATAGCCAAATATGCATGTCTCGGAAATCATGATTATGCAGATAATGATTGCAGTCAAAAAATTCAAAAAATCCTCAAAAATTCTGATTTCCACCTTCTTAAAAATTCTCGAGATGAATTTTTCTTTAATTATCACAAAATTGGATTTTCAGGACTTGATGACTACGAAAACGGTACTATTTGCTACGAAAACTCTATCAAATCCGAAGATATAGTCTTATCGCACAACCCTATTACATTTTCAGAAGCAGTTAAATATTCGCCGTCTTTAATGCTTTCAGGACACACCCATGGTGTTCAGATTAAAAATGATCTTCTTAAAGTTTTAATAAATAAATTTTCCAAACAAAATTATATTGAAGGACTCTATCAAAAAGAAAACAGCTACCTCTATGTCAATCGTGGGGTAGGAAATGTTGTTTGGCACCCCAAAATTCTCAACAAAGAATTTTTGATTCATACCCCAAGAATAAATTCCAAAGCCGAAGTTACGATGTTTGAGTTTGAGTAGGTTTCAAAACATTAAGCCCAAAAACCGCATCAATACTATGCTAAAAATCATACTACCCAGGTGTTCAATTGGATTTTCCAAAAAGCTATTTCAATATGAAAACACTACAAGAGACCACTGCACAAGTCCTGCTCAGGAGTACTCTCCCTTGTATGGCTCATTTTTCACCTACAAGAGGAGCTGAAAATTTTTGATTTTAAGACTTGTCAGGGGGCGACCTTACAAAAGTTAGCAAAGCACGGCACCAAGTAGGTAATTTATCTCTAAGCTTCACAAATTCAGCAAGAGCTAAATCAACGTGAGTTGGCGGGCATTTGCGACACTAGCCGTCGGAGACGTAGCACAAGTTATTTTGACTAAAAAATCTGAAAGTATGACTTGTGCATCAGTCTCACAAAGGGGAGATGATGACAAAAGAACTTATTGCCAAATTTAGGGCACAAATGCACCTTAACATCCCGATTTTAATGATAACTCTGTTTCATACCGCTGTGGTTTTGATAATTATTACGGCCTGATTCTGTCCATCAATCTTGGGAAAGGAATAGTTTCACGAACATGATGCAACCCGCAAAGCCACGACACAGTGCGTTCTATGCCGAGCCCGAAGCCTGCATGTTCAACCGAACCATATTTTCTGAGGTCTAAATACCAATCAAATGCCTCCTCAGGAAGTCCGTGTTCTTTAATTTTGTCGAGCAAAATATCAATATTTTCTTCCCTTTGACCTCCGCCTATGATTTCACCATAACCTTCAGGAGCAATCATATCAACACATTTTGCCAATTTGGGATTGATTTCATCTTGTTTCATATAAAAAGCTTTTATTTGCATCGGATAACGATGAATCATAACAGGCTTATCGAATTCTTGAGAAATAATCGTTTCTTCGTCCCCGCCAAAATCCTCGCCCCAAGGGGTATCATTCCCTTTTGAATGAAGAATTTCAATCGCCTCATCATAACTTATACGAGGGAAAGGACGTTTGATATTTTCGAGCTTAGCCACATCTCTCTCAAGGATTTCAAGCTCCTCACGACAATTCGCCACCACCTGCTGAACGATATATTCAACGAATTCTTCTGCCATATCCATATCTTGCTCTAAATCGCAAAAAGCCATCTCCGGTTCTACCATCCAAAATTCTGTCAAATGACGGCGAGTTTTGGATTTTTCCGCACGAAATGTCGGACCGAAACAATAAACATTTCCATAAGCCATTGCAGCCGCTTCCATATACAACTGCCCGCTTTGAGTCAAATATGCCTTTTCATCAAAATATTCGACCTCAAACAAATTCGTAGTGCCTTCACATGCCGCAGGAGTGAAAATCGGAGCATCAACAAGCATAAAATCTTTTTCAAAAAAGAAATCACGAACAGATTTGATAATTCGATTACGAACCTTCATAATTGCACGCTGACGAGGAGAACGAAGCCATAAATGACGATTTTTCATCAAAAAATCAACACCATGTTCTTTGGGAGTGATGGGATAATCAACGGATTCCGAAACAACCTGAATCCCTGTAACGGCAAGCTCATAACCCAATTTTGAACGCTCATGTTTTTTTATGACACCGACAATTTCAAGGGAAGTTTCTTGGGTAATTTTATCAGCCATATCGAATAATTCATCTGAAACATCACCTTTAAATACAACCGCCTGAATTTGTGCAGAACCGTCTCTAATCTGCAAAAAATGGAGCTTTCCGCTTGAGCGTTTATTGAATAACCACCCTTTAATCAAAACTTCTTGACCTTCGAATTGCCCTACATTTTTGATTAAAACTCTATCCATTTTTACCCCCTAAAGATTTAATGCTTTTACTATATCTTCAATTTTTGCAGTTGTTTTTACGATATCGCTTGCAGAATATTTCATCGCGGAATCAGGGTCTTTTAGTCCATTTCCTGTCAAAACGCATACTATTTTTGAACTTTCTTCAATGCGACCCATTTTGTGAGCTTTTATCAAGCCTGCTACAGATGCAGAGCTTGCCGGTTCAGCCAAAACCCCCTCACAAGATGCCAAAAGCTGATAAGCTTGAGCAATTTCTTCTTCAGATACAAAGTCTATAATTCCGCCTGATTCGTCCCTTGCAGCTTCTGCTTGTTTCCAACTGGCAGGATTGCCTATTCTGATTGCAGTTGCAAAAGTTTCTGGTTTCATAATACGCTCGCCTCTTACGATTGCGGCTGAACCTTCAGCTTCAAAACCATATATTTTTGGTAACGAATCAGCAAAACCTTTTTCGAAATATTCTTTAAAACCCTTCCAATATGCGGTTATATTTCCTGCATTTCCAACAGGAATACACAAATAATCAGGAGCATCGCCCAAAGCTTCGACAACTTCAAAAGCAGCTGTTTTTTGCCCTTCAATACGATACGGATTGACTGAATTTACAAGAGTAATAGGGTATTTTGCTGACAATTCCTGTACAACTTCAAGAGCTCTGTCAAAATTATCGTCTATTGCAATAATTTCAGCCCCATACATCATCGCTTGGGCTAGTTTTCCAAGGGCAATATATCCATCTGGGATAAGTACAAATGTTTTCATTCCTGCTTTTGCACCGTAAGCAGCAGCAGCAGCACTTGTATTCCCAGTACTTGCACAAATTATGGCAGTTGCACCCTCTTCTTTAGCTTTGGACACAGCCATGGTCATACCACGGTCTTTGAAACTGCCTGTCGGGTTAGAACCTTCATATTTAAGATATATTTTGCCTGAAAAACCTATTTTTTTTGCAAGATTACTAGCCTCAATAAGCGGAGTATTCCCCTCATTGATTGTTACTACAGGAGTTTTTTCACTTACAGGCAAAAAATCTCTGTATTTGTTTATAAGCCCTTGATAATGATTGCTTTGCATCAACTTACCCTTATTACACTCACTACTTCTTTGACATTATCGTCATTTTTCAAATCCAAAATTGCTTTATTAAAATCTGCCTCTTTCGCCTCTTCGGTCAAAAGAATAATTCTGGCTGTTCCATCAGGCAACACGCCCCTTTGGATAAGACTTGAAAGACTTATGTGATTTAAGCCAAAAGCCACACCAATACTGCCGATTACACCGGGATTATTTTTTGTAATTACATTTATGAAATATTTATTCGTTGTATCTGATATATCAACCAAATCCGCATAGTCATTGTGATTACAACGCATCATCGGAAGCGGTATGTCAGTAACTTTCATCTCTGTCGCAAGAGAAACCAAATCACCCACAACGGAGCTGGCAGTAGGGAATTCGCCTGCACCGGGACCTGACAGCATAATTTGTCCGATAGGATTGCCTTCAATCACAACGGCATTTAAAACATCGTCTATGCTTGCTATTGGGTGATTATGGGGAATAAGCATCGGATGAACACGAATATCCACGCCCTTTTCGCCCATATCTTGTGCTTGAGCAATGAGTTTTATTTTGTAGCCCAATTCTGCCGCACAAGAAATATCAGACGGCGTAATTTTGTCTATGCCTTCTCTATAGACCTCATCAACCTTGACTCTTTTGCCAAAAGCAATTGAAGCCAAAATTGAAATTTTGTACATCGCATCATAACCTTGAACATCACCCGTCGGGTCAGCTTCTGCGTAACCAAGTTCTTGAGCTTCACTCAAAACTTGCTCAAAACCAGCACCTTCATTGGTCATTTTGGTCATAATATAATTTGTAGTTCCGTTTAAAATCCCTTGAATTTTTTTGATTTTATTTCCGCTCAAAGCTGTCTTAAGCGTCATAATCACAGGGATTCCGCCTGCAACTGCCGCTTCGTATAAAAGTACAACATCATTTTTTTGTGCAAGTTCAAAAAGTTCTTTGCCATGTTTGGCAATAAGTTCTTTATTTGCACTCACAACATGTTTTTTGTTTTGCAAAGCTGTTTTTATCAAATCATAAGCTGGATTTATTCCGCCTATAAGTTCTACCACGACATCAATTTCAGGGTCATTCACAATGATTGAAGAATCAGCAGTCAAAACTGATGCATCAATTTCAACAGAGCGTTTTTTATTCAAATTTTTGACAGAAACCCTTTTGATTATTATATTAGAAAACGGTTTCAAGCTTTTTACAACGCCACTTCCGACAGTTCCTAATCCTAATATACCAACTTTAATAATATCTTTCATAAATCACCGACAAACTTCCATAGATATAAATTATTAAAACACAAAAAGGACTTTTTGACTAGGAATGCTCTCAAAAAACTAAATTTTGTAAAAATTGGACTTTTATCTTCTCCTCCAATACAATAATGAAATGAAAAATTATATCGGCAAAGATTTTTATAAACTTTTTGGGATTTCTCCTGATGCAAAAATCGAGGAAATTAAGCTTGCATACCGAAAATTGGCAAAAATCTATCATCCTGATATCAACAAAGGCAACAAAGCCAGTGAAGAAAAATTCAAAGAATTAAACGAAGCTTATGAAGTTTTGGCTGATGAAAAAAAACGAAAACAATACAATATTGCAAACGGATTTTTCACAAAAGACACCATGCCGAATAATTCTTTCCAAGCGAAAGCCAGAGCTAAACAAGCTTATACAAAAGAAAAAGAAACCGTCGAAAAAGAAGCAAAACCATTTTCTGATATTTTGGAAGGTTTTTGGAAAAAAGAACCTCAAAAATCCCAAGCAAAAAAAGGTTCTGACATAACTATAGATGTCGAAATTACTCCCGAAGAAGCCATCAACGGTACAATTAAACAAGTAAATATTATGTATATGAATTCCTGCCCAAAATGTACTTCTGTTACAGATAAATCGTGTATTTTATGTGCAGGAACAAATGAAGTCCCCAGGCAAGAAAAAGTAAGAGTCAAAATTCCCCCAAATGTAAAATCAGGAACCAAAATCAGGATAAAAAATGAAGGAAATAAAGGCAAAAATGGCGGAGAAAATGGAGATTTATTCCTAATCGTACAAGTGAATAAAATGGAAAAATTCAATTATAACGGTCTCGATATTTTGTACGAATTGCCTCTAACTCCATCAGAAGCAGCCTTAGGCGGAACAATAAGCATCCCTATAAAAGACGGCAATATCGTTATGAAAATTCCTGCAGAAACTTCATCGGGACAAAAATTAAAAATGACCGGAGAAGGTCTGAAAGACCACAAAACAGGCAAAAAAGGTGATTTGATTATAACTTTAAAAATCCAAATGCCAAAAAAACTCTCTCAGAAAGAAAAAGACCTATACAAAGAACTTGCAAAACAAAGAGAATTCGATCCTCGCGAGAAAAAAAATGGCTAATATAAGAGAAGTTTTTCTGTCATTACAGGGAGAAGGTCCATATATCGGTCATAGACAGCTTTTCATCCGTTTTTGCGGATGTAATCTTCAATGCGACTATTGTGATACGGATTTTGCTCTAAAAGACTGTCAAATCGAGTACAACTCAGGTTCAGGGCAATTTGAATATATTCGCAATCCTATCGAAGAACATATTCTTTTAGAAATAATAAAAAAATTCAAAAATTATCATTCAATCTCTCTGACAGGAGGAGAACCTCTTTTGAGCTGTGAATTCCTTTCAAATCTACTCCCAAAGCTCAATTCCAAAATTTATCTCGAAACAAACGGAACATTGCCCAAAAAACTGAAAAAAATAATCAACCTTGTAGATATAATTTCTATGGACATAAAAATACCATCTTCAACAGGGCTGAAAAGCTATTATGCAGAGCATTATGAGTTTATAGATATAGCCCTGAAAAACAAAAAAGAAATTTTTGCAAAAGTTGTAGTATCAAACAAAATTACAAACAGCGAAATGGATTATTTGAAGCAAATTTCAGAAAAAATCCTGCTCATAATTCAACCAATCACAACTAAAGACAAAAATCTTATTTTGAGCAGAGAAAAGCTTTTCAGGCTATCAGAAAAAATCCCTTCGGCAAGAATTATTCCGCAAACGCACAATTTTTTGGGAATTCTTTAAAAAAATATTACCCTAAAGAGCATCTTGATAGGCAATAAGAGTCGAGCACTTTTAAGTTTTGATTCTTTTATGTCTTATAGTGTTGAGGATTTTTAGTTGCCGAATTTGCAAAAAAACAAAATCAAAAAATTCATATTAGCTTTTTTACTTATCTTTGTAGCATATTTTATTTTAAAAATACTGCACAAGCCTCAAATGACAATCATTGTAAAATACAAAGATGCTCCGCCTATAGGTTATAATATTTTTAACAAAACAATTGACGCATATTACAGAGGCTACAAAGTAGGACGAGTATCAAAAACAATACTTTCTGCCGACCAAAAATATATAGAGTTTCAGCTTGAAATTTATTATAAAAATTTGAAACTACCCAAAAATGTAGCAATTTTGTTGCGAACTGAAAATTTTTGCGGAAAAAGATACTTAGATATACATTATCCCGAAAATTCTTCCAATGAAATGCTAAAAAATGGTGATTCTATTGAAGGACTGGAATTATATGAGGGACTTGATGAGTACCTGATTGAAGAATTCAAGGTGGGACATGCAAAGAATTTTTTGACAAATTTGAGTTCCATAACAGAAATATTAGAAAAAACTTTGAAAGAAAATGAAAACAAAAAACTTATAACTCAATCTGCAGATGATATAGCAGTTATTTTAGAAAATTTGAGAGATATTATAGACAATCCCCAATTTAAAAAAGAACTAAAAGGCGTTATGAAAAATGCCCCCGAATCCATAGAAAAAACCATGCAAAATATCGAAACAATGAATGAACATATGGACAAAATCAATCAGGCAATCCCCGAAGTAAACCAAAGTGTCAAAACTACAAATGTATTGCTTGGAGATACCAACAGTAATCTTTGCTCTATAAATAAAAAAGTCCCTGAAATTCCGCAAAGCTTGGTTAAAAATGCAGATAAACTGCTTGTCAGAACAGATTGTGTCGAAAGTGAACTAAGCAAAATCCTCAGCAAAAGATTTTTATTATTAAGACTTATGTTTGCAAACCCAGGCAAATCTTTCAAAAAATGTGTCAAAAAAGACTACGATTGTTCAAATAGTTTTTGACAAAAATTAATCCACTTTCAATGACATCAAAAGCCCGCCATCAAAGGGTAAAAGCTGCGTTTGATAATCTTTCCTGGAATAAATTTCATCCAAAAACGGCTGTACGGAATCCTGATGAGAGCTTACATTATCCGCAAAAATAACTCCGCCTTTTTTGAGCAATGGATGTACAAGCTCAAAATATTTGATATATTCTGATTTATTGGCATCGATAAAAACCATATCGAGTTCGAGTTTATCGGTCTTGAAATCTGCAGGAGTGAGATTTTGAATCAAATCAAAAGCACTGCCGCATTTGATTGTAGCCAAATCTTTCAATCCGCAATGCTCGAGATTTGCTACAGCAAGATCAATCCTCTTTTGCCAAAATTCAAGTGAAACCAAATGTCCGCCTGTTTTTTTTAAAGCACTACATATCCAAATTGCCGAATAACCATTTGAAGTACCGATTTCGAGTACAGTTTTGGTATTATTTGCCTTAATAAACATATTGATAAAATTTGCACTCTCAGGCGGCAAATTCCAAAAATCACTGCGTGTAAGTTCCAGTTCTTTCAATTTTTCTATTACTGTAGATTCCATACCTAGTGCCTTTGTGAAACAATTATAGAATTTACGATGGTATCAATCGGAAATTTTTTGACTACTGTATCTTTTTCCAAGTCCACCAAAACATATTCATAATTTGATGCAGTTGAAATAATAGCTCTGACAGATGTGTCCAAAAGATTTATTTTATTGGGGAAACCTTTGGTATTAAGCGGTATATCCTTGATATTTTTATCAGTGTTCAAATCAATAACACTTAATGAATCAGAAACAGAATTTACGACATATAATTTTGAATCAATAATCGCCATATCAAGAGGTTTTTCGCCAACAATGATTTTGTTGACCACCACCGGTTTTTCGGCACCTATATCTACTACGGTAATATAATTTTTGTCTCTTGAAGCAAGATATATTTTATCGTTAAAAGAAAGTACCTTTGAAAGATTTTTTATTTTGAACAAAAATTTGTCATCAACAAAATCCCCGCCAAGAACCATTTTGTGGACTCCCTCTGTCAGAGCATCCGAATAAATAAGAGCTTTTCTGTCAAAAGAAAGTGCCATTTTGGAAGGATTTCCGCTGGCTTCAATTCTTTCGGTTACATCCATATTGGTCAAATCAACCACTGAAATTGTAGAAGAATTTTGATTCGCTACATAAGCTATATTTTTGGTTTTATCAACCGCTATAGATGTAGGCAAATTACCTGATTCTATCTCTTTTACAACGCAATTTGTGTTAAGGTCGATTACTGAAAGTTTTGATGTACCGAGCATTGCTACCAAAAGATATCTTTGGTCGCGAGTCATAATAAACCCTGAAGGATTTGACCTCAAAGGTATTATTTTCAATACTTTTCCTGTATCAGCATTAATTAAATAAACAGCATTCGCCTGATAATTTATGGCGTAAATTATTTTTTTTGCCAAACAAGGCAAATTTTTATCAAAAGCCGAAAGGGCAGTTAAAGAATCTGTTTTTTTTTGGGCTTGTGCTTTCACAGGGTCGAAAAATCTGTCAAAATCTTCGAAATAAGCGAATTCATCGCTCAGTTTTTCAAGAGGAATCGACAAATTTCCAAGCAAAATTTCAAGTTCTTCAGGAATTATCAAATTCTCTGGAACAAGCAAATCTTGCGGTAAAAGCCCTCTTTTCACACACAAAGGCATTTGATTATAAAAAATTATTGTCGGATTATGCGTCTGACTTTTTATTATACGAAGCATTGCGAAATCGTTATCGAATAAAACCATATCAGGCTTATCTTTCAAGGTTTTGTTTGCAGGGTAAGTTAAAACAATTTTTGCCTCATCAATTTTTTTCAAATCCATAGGAAAAACAGGTAAATATTGTGTTTTATCAGGATATTCGACAAGCCCGTCGAACCTGATTGTTACCCCTGGTATATCATTTTTCAGTTTTGTTTGAATATTTTTTGGCAATTCTGTTGAAAAGGTCATCGTAATTCCCATAAAAAACAACAAAATTGTCAAAATCAGTTTTTTCATAAAAGTCCTATTTTGCTCTATTTCGATTTCACAAATCTATTTTTGATTTTTTCGAACAAAGGGTTTTTCGACCCGTTTTTTTGTTCAATTTCAAGCAATTGCTGATAAAGCTTTTGCTCTTCTTTAGACAAATCCTTTGGCATGATTACATTTATTTTAACAAACATATCGCCTCTTTGTGAAGGATTATTTAAAGAAGGAAATCCTTCATTTTTAATCTTAAAAACCTCACCATGCTGGCTTGCATTGTGAAGTTTCAAATTCGCTTCGCCTTCCATGGTAGGAACAACAATATTATCGCCCAAAATTGCTTGGGCAACAGAAATTGGCTGCTCCAAATACAAATTCATACCATCTCTTTGAAAAATCTCATGTTCTTTTACATAAACAACAACATACAAATCTCCTGAAGGTCCGCCATTTTTACCGGCATCCCCAGAGCCTGAAATCCGCATTTTTACGCTATTTTCGACTCCTTTAGGGATTTTCAAAGTAATTTTTTTCTTTGTATTGACTCGCCCTTCACCTTTGCAATTTTTGCAAGGATTTTCATTGACTTGCCCAGCCCCGTTACAAGCAGGACAAGGAATTACTTGGGTAAAGCTCCCCATCATTGTGCGAGCAGTCCTTTGAACTTGTCCCATTCCGCCGCAAGTTTGACAAATACCTTTTTTAGTTCCCGGCTCTGAGCCTGAACCTGAACATTTTTGGCACTCCTCAAGATGGTCTATTTCGACTTCATGTTCTGTGCCATAAAAAGCTTCTTCAAAATCGATTTCGATATCAAGCCTTAAATCACTGCCTTTTCTTGGTGCATTAGGATTTGAACGACCTCCTCCGAAGCCTCCAAAATCAAAATCCCCAAATAAACTTGAAAAAATTTCATCAAGCCCGCCAAACCCAAAATCGAATTGCGATGAGCTATAACCTTGTTGATTGAGACCTTGCTCGCCATATCTGTCATAAACAGCACGTTTATCATCATCCGATAAAACTTCATAAGCCTTGCCTATTTCTTTAAATTTTTCTTCTGCATCAGGTGCATCATTCACATCGGGGTGATATTTGCGTGCAAGCGAACGAAAAGCTTTTTTTATTTCATCTTTAGAAGCTGTTTTTGCAACTTCCAAAAGTTCGTAATAATCTTTTGGCATATTTATTTCCTATTTGTCATTTATGGCCACATTTACAAGTGTAGGTCTGATTATTCTGTCATCCAACATATAACCTTTTTGAAGTTCTTGAAGAATGGTATGGTCTTCAACTTCATCGCTAGGGGTTTGCATTACAGCCTCATGCAAATTTGGGTCGAATTTTTGCCCTTCAGTTTCAATAACTTTGAGTCCGAGCTTTTGCAAAGCTTCCAAAAATTGTTTTTGAACTACATCGAAACTTTCTTTGATTTTTTGGGCATCATCAGAATCCACGATTGACTGTTGAGCTCTTTCAAAAGTATCAATAACCGCAAGAAGCCCCTTCATTGTGTTTTCCGCCCCATATTTAAGAAGCGATTCACGCTCTTGAGACTGACGTTTTCGATAATTATCGAAATCAGCTGCCATTCTGATATATTGATTGTTGAGCTCATCTAATTTTTGAGCCATCACTTCAATATCAGAAACTGAAGTTTCTTCGCAAGTGATATCTTGAATAACCGGTTCTTCTGTTTTTTCTTTATCTTCTGTAAATGGATTTTTTTTGGCTTTCATTTTCAAAAGTCCTTATTATTTATAGTATTTTTATTTAATCACAAATATAAAATTATTCGTATAGTAACATTGTAGCCAATTTAGCGATTTTTTTTCAAATATTAAAAAAATCTTAATTATTCAATTAAAATTTTTTAAAATTCACTGCGGCCTTCAAGAGCTTTGAGAATAGTTAACTCATCTACATATTCCAAATCCCCGCCCATAGGCAATCCAAAAGCAATTCGAGTAACTTTCACACCAAAGGGTTTTAAAATTTTATTCAAGTACAAACTCGTTGCTTCACCTTCCACAGAAGGATTTATGGCAAGAATAATTTCCTTCACCGTTTCATCTGTAGTTCGATGCAAAAGTTCTTTTACTCGCAAATCATCAGGTCCAATCCCCTCAAGAGGCGAAATCAAGCCCTGCAAAACATGATACATTCCTTTAAATTCTCGTGTTTTTTCTATTGCAATCAAATCCTTTGCTTCTGAAACAACGCAAATAATACTTCGGTCTCTTTTGCCTGAAGCACATATCTCGCAAGGATTTTCAGAAGACATATTAAAACAAATATCGCAATATTTTATAGTTTTTTTTGAATCCACCATGACATCAGCAAATTTTTCAACTTCAGACAAAGGCATTTTCAAGAGGTGAAAAGCCATTCTTTGTGCTGATTTTGGTCCGATACCCGGTAATTTTTGAAATTGGTCAATAAGTTTTGCCAAAGGTTTTGTATATTGCATTTTTAGCCTAAAAGATTCCCAAAACCGCCCATATCGCCTCCCATTCCTGGAATATTCAATCCCGCTGTAAGAGAACCCATTTTTTCTTTTGCAACTTTGGCAGCTTGTTTATTTGCTTCTTGTATTGCACTTGTAATCAAGTCTTCAAGCATTTCGACTGTTTCTTGACTAACACTTTGTGGATTTTCAGGATTTATAGCTTCAGGTTTAATTTTGATTGATTTGAATTTTGATTGTCCCGTAACATCAACCTGAACAATCCCACCGCCTGATGAACCCGTAAGAGTCATAGCGTCAAGCTCTTCTTGAAGTTTATTGGCTTGTTGTTGCATTTTTTGCACTTGTTGCATCATTTTTTGCATATTAAACATCGAATTGTCTCCTTTTACATTTAGGCTGATATTGATTATAATAAAATAAAGAATTCAAAAAGTCACATATATTAAGATTAAAATGAATAAAACAACCTACTTAGATGAATGTCTGCAAAGAAATACAATTATAAAATGGCCTTCAGGTGCAATGCCCATAAAGGTCTATATTTCGCCATGCCGATGGTACGCCTCAAAAGGAAATGATAATTACACTTATCAGGCTTTGGCAAAACAAGCATTTGAAGACTGGCAAAATGCCTCAAAAGGGCTTGTATCATTCAAATTTGTACCTACATTACAAGATTCTCAAATCAATCTCGAATGGAAAAGAGTTGAGCGAAAATCCCTCGGGCACTGCCACTTCACTTATGACAACAAAAAACGTCTTTTTTCTGCAGAAATAAATATAGGACTTTCTGACGGAATTCTTCACGGAAATTATCAAAACAAACAAGAAGTTTATCATACGATTTTGCACGAAGTCGGGCATTCTTTGGGAATAGGGCATAGTCCGTTCAAAGATGATATTATGTACGTTCCGCACCAATACGGAGTGAATAATCTCAGCAAAACTGACAAAAAAACTCTCATTTGGCTGTACAAATTGCCTTCTTTAACAGCTGAAGATGCCATAAAAAGAATTTGTAACGAACCTTTTTCGAGCCTTGATGAAATGGTTATGCATATTGAAAAAAAACAGCAAAAACCTCAAAACATTCCTTCTGCAAACCAAAATAGCGAAAATGATTTGTCAGACAGAGACTTGATTAAAGAGCAAGAACTTATTGCGGATATAAATTTGTACAACATGATGATGCAGCAAATTCAGATTTCGCCCAAAGTCAAAAATTATATCCAAACTCAAGCTATTCTTGAAGAAATCGAAGATTAGATTTCTTCTTTTTTCGGTCTGTGGAATAAAAAATACACAGCTACAATAGCAACTGCCAAAATAGCGAAGAAAATATCTATATTATCCTTAATCGCACTGCCAAAAGCCACTACCAGCGATGAAAAAGCCAAAAACCTCATCGTTCTTCCAGCCAAACAAGCGAAGAAAAACGGCCAAAAAGTTAATTCAAAAATTCCGCTTGCCATTGTAAAAATCATAAAGGGTATCGGCGTAAAAGCTATTATAAAAACCGTCAAAACCCCATGTTTTTGGTACATTTTTTCAATTTTATCAAGTTGATGATGCTGGTTTTTGAAAATCATATGAAACAATTTTCGACCACCTTTAAGCCCAATCCAATAATTGGTCGCAGCACCCAAAGCAGAAGCTACACCTGATACAAGAGCATACCAAAGGGCCGAATGAGGCTTGCACAAAGCACACGCAAAAAGCATTACATCAGGAGGCAAAGGTAAAAATATCGCCTCAAGATAAGCTACAAGTGCCATTCCAGCCAATCCCATCGCCATAAAATAATCTACTATAGGTTTCAAAATCGTTTCTAACATATATCTATATCCGTTCTAAAATACTTCTCTTTAAATTCCAAACTATTCGCTACGCTATATATTTTAGCATAAGGATTTTTTTCTGTATTACAAAGACTCAAAACTCTTCCGCCATTTGATTTTAAGCCATTATTATTTTTGACTCCCGCATAAAAAACCTGCACTTCATCAGAAATATTTTCTATTGGGATATTTCGAGGAAATTCATCAGGATAACCCTTTGTAGCAATGGTTAAACACCCTGAAAAGCCTTCTTTCCAAATCAAATTAACTTTTTTTAGCTGTTTTTTGGAACATAAATCAAAAATCTCAAGAATATCACAATCCAAATGCATCATCAGAGCCTGTGTTTCAGGATCGCCGAATCGCATATTGAATTCGAGTACATAAAAATCACCCTTTGTCCAAATCAATCCCGCATAAATCACGCCCATAAAATCGGCTTTTTCTTTGAGCAAAGCCTCTTGGAGCTGTTTTTGTAAAACCACCATTTTTTGATTTTGTTTCTCTGTCAAAGCCACAGGACAAAACGCACCCATTCCGCCGGTATTTGGACCTTTATCGCCATTTTCAAGCTTCTTAAAATCCCTCGCAGGCACAAAAGGTAACAGCGTTTCACCATCGAAAAGACAAATCAAAGAAATTTCTTGCCCCTCCAAAAACTCTTCTGCCACAATAGTTTTTGATGCCTCACCGAATTTACCGTTCAAATATTCTTCTATTTTGGCTTTGGCTTCAATGGAATTTTGTACAACGCAAACTCCCTTGCCGCCACAAAGCCCATCAGCCTTTAGCACCAAAGGATAAGCTATTTTAGGCAAATTATTTTCATCTTTGATTATTTCGTATTTTGCAGTTTTTATTGAATGTTTTTGCATAAATTTTTTGGCAAAAACCTTAGAACCTTCAAGTTGAGCCCAATACTTATCCGCCCCAATGCAAGCTATGTCTTCACTTTTGAAAATATCCACAACACCTTGAACCAAAGGTGTTTCAGGTCCCATAATCACAATATCAATTTTTTCGTTTTTCGCGATTTTGGCAAGTTCTTCGAAATCTTTTGCTTCAATGACTTGCCCCAAGTGAGAAAAACCGTCATTTGCACCATAAAGATACAATTTTTCGAGCAAAGACGATTGGCAAATTTTCCAAGCCAAAGCGTGTTCTCTGGCACCTGAACCGATTATTAATGCCCGCATTGACCGCTACATCCTTTGTCTCCTGATTTGCAATCGCATCCACCTTTTTTAGGTAAAAAATCAACTATTTTATTATACAAAAGACTCTCTACTATCAGAGGGTAAAGCTGATGCTCTGTTTCATGAATTTGAGTCTCAAGTTCTGCCAAATTCATCCCTTCTTCAATCATCACAGGTGCTTGAGCGATGATTTTTCCGCCATCGACTTCTTCAGTAGCATAATGAACCGTTACGCCTGTGACTTTGACACCGTGGTCATAAGCCTGTTTTATCGCCTCTTTACCTTTAAAAGCCGGTAAAAGAGACGGATGAATATTGATAAAAGTGCCCAAATCCAATACGGATTGTGGTAAAACCCTCATATAGCCTGCCAAAACATACAAATCAAAAGGATTTTGCGAAAAATACTCGAAATTTTGTTCAAACGGCAAATAAATTGCATCCACGCCATGATTTTTGGCACGCTCAAGAGCTCTTGCATCCTCATTATCGGAAAAACAAACGATTTTGATATTGGCATTATTGGCGAAATGCTTGATAATAGCCTCGGCGTTTGAGCCGTTACTCGATGCTAACAGAGCTATTTTTATCATTAGTTATTACCCCCATTTTAAAAGGATTGTGTACTTTAGCGATTTCCATAATCGCTTCGAAATTAGCTTCATCAGACACAAGCACCATTCCACAGCCCATATTAAAGACTCTGTAAGCCTCTTGCTCTGATATTAAAGTTTTTATTTTTTCAAAAATTTCCATTTTTGGCAAAGAATTTTGGTCGACTTTTGCACAAAGCTCTGATGGAATAATTCGTTTCAAATTATCCGCAATGCCACCGCCTGTAATATTTGCAGCTGCTTTAATCAGCCCTTTTTTGTTTAGTTCAAGCACCTCATTGATATATATTTTGGTCGGTTGCAAAGCCTCGCCAAGGCTCAAAAGCCCATCAGAAGCCAATTTGTTGGCAAGGGTAAAACCATTTGTGTGAATACCGGAGGATTCTAAGCCAATCAAGACATCGCCTTCCTTGACATTATGCTTACCCAAAAAAGATTTTTTGGAGACCAAACCCATTGCATAGCCTGAAATATCGAGTGTATTTTCTTTTATAATACCCTTGAGCTCTGCAATTTCGCCTCCTACAAGTCGGCAATTGTACTCGGCGAGCTGATTTTTGAGTTTTTTTATTATATTGAGGCAAATATTTTTGTCGAGATTATTGACTGCTATATAGTCCAAAAACAAGACAGGGAAAGCCCCAACGCACGCAAGGTCATTCAAATTCATTGCAATCAAATCATTTGCAATAGTGGAATAATCCTGTTTTGCCAAAAGCGGTAAAATCTTTGTCCCAATACCATCTGTAGTCGCACAAAGATAAAAATCCTCCAAATAAGGATGCTCCACTACGCATGCAAAATCGCCGTCTATTTTGTTTTGCAAAATAGCCTTAATCTCTTTCGTGATGGCATTTGCCAAGCTTATGTCCACACCTGAATTTTTGTAAGTATATTCCATAAAAATATTTTAACTTAAAAATGAGCATATAAAAAATTCCAATTTATACAAAATTGAGAGTTTTTTATATGCGAACCTTCGAAGTGTGAACCTAAGCACAGCCTTGGTCAAAGGTTGGCTTAGGTGAAACCGGACATAAAAACCTTAGAAACTCATAATTCGCTCAAGGCAATTTTTGTAAAGGTCAAAAAGCTCATTTTTATCAAATTCTATATTATTTATAATAATTTTTTCAGAGTTTTGGACTTTCCCGATGATTTTATGCGAAATTTCAGACAAAACCTCGGGATTTTTGACAGAAATCAAAAAACAATTCGGATAAGAATAAAAAGCATCCAAATCACCAAAACCACCTTCAAAGCCACTGCTTGAACGGCAAATCCCCCTGAATAAAGCCCCGAAAATTCCGCCTCTAGTGAGGTTTAAGCATCCCAAAACTTCTTCTTTTTTCAAAAATTCTGCCGTATTTTTGATTGCCCTTAGATTTGTTTCATGGGCAAAATCACCAATAATAGCTAACGTTTCACCGACGACAAATTTGCCTTTTTTGATTTTTTCAAATTCATCGCAAATTCCCATCATCGCAATTGTTGGAGTCGGGTAAATTTTGTTGATTCCGTGTCCGGTTTCAAACAGGTCCAACCTTTGACCAAGGTCGACCCTGTTTTCACACTTCTGAGATCGGTCACATAAAAGTCTCAAATTTGTAGAATTTGGACTTTTTTCGTGACCTTTATATTCATTATAAAAGGAGACATTTCCTGATACCACAGGGATTTCGAGGGTTCCAAGAGCATCATTCATTCCATTTACAGCATTGATAAATCCATCTGCCACATCGGGTTTTTCGGGATTGCCAAAATTGAGACAATTCGTAACACCTTTAGGCTCAAATCCTGCTGCCAAAAGGTTTTTATAGCTTTCTACAACTGTATTAAAAGTCCCATAATACGAGTTTTTTTCTACTTCAATCGGATTAGAATCCATCGAAAATCCTGCAAAACAATTTGCTTCTTTTAGCCATATCGCACTGACACCCGAAACATCAGGTGTAACACAAGTTCTGCCTTGCACAGTATAATCATATTGCTCGAAAATATATTTTTTTGAGACAAAATTGGGCGATTTGAGCAAATCCAATACATTTTTTTTCGTAAAATCTATTTTTTCATAACACTCTTGATGTGCACTTGCATTGAGCTTGAGGTCATACAATGGGGGCTCTGCCAAAATATGACAAGGGATTGAACACAACAATTCATTTTCATAAAACATCTTATATTCGCCACTAGCAGTGGTTTCGCCAATTATACTCGCTTCTATATCGTATTTTTTTGCAATACGCATAACATCCACAATTGCATCATCAGAAAGGGTGAAAATCATTCTCTCCTGAGACTCCGAGAGCATAATTTCATGCGGTTGAATATTCGCTATTGCATGCACTTTTTCAAGGTTCAAAACAACACCACAGTGGCTCTTATAACCAATTTCAGAGGTTGAAGACAAAATCCCCGCCGCACCGCAATCTTGACAAGCATCAACGCCTTGGATTTTGAAAATTTCAAGCGTAGCCTCTATCAGACGTTTTTTCATAAAAGGATCTGCAATCTGCACACTCAGGCGATTTTGTTCATCATCATCAAGTTCTTTGGAAGCAAAAGCTGCCCCACCAAGCCCGTCAAGACCTGTTTTTGAACCCAACAAAAGAATCTTTAACCCTGCTTTTGTTCTCGAAATTTTGATTGAATTACTCTTGGCAATTCCCACAGCCATAACATTTACGAGGGGTTGAGCATCATAACAATCCAAAAACTCGCACTCTCCACCGATTGTAGGCACACCGATGCAATTTCCGTAATGAGAAATTCCTGATACAACACCATCCAAAAGCCTTTTATTTTCTTGCTTTTTAAGGCTTCCGAATTTCAAAGAATTCATAAGAGCAATCGGTCTTGCATTCATCGCCAAAATATCACGAATTATACCACCAATCCCCGTTGCAGCACCGTTAAAAGGCTCTACCGCCGATGGGTGATTATGGGATTCAATTTTGAACACAAGCGTATGCTCACCGATTTCGATTCCACCTGCATTTTCATCGCAAAAAACCCCACCATGCCTGTAAAGTCCTGCCAAAAGTTTCTTAGAATGTTTGTATCCACAGTGTTCTGAGTACATTGCAGAAAAAAGATACAACTCAAAATCATTCGGCTCACGCCCCAATTTTTGAGCAATATAATCATACTCAAATGCTTTGATATTAAGTTTTTTGGTTAAACTTGAAACTGTCTGCATTCTAAAACCTTTTTTATTCGCTCAAAAATCACTCTGCCATTCACCAAATTTTGCTCCTCAAAGACTGCCCTTTCAGGATGTGGCATAAGTCCCATAATATTTTTTTGAGTATCCCAAATACCTGCTATATCATCTTTTGAGCCATTCGGATTTTCTTTATATTTGATAGTTTTTATATGAGGAGGCAATTCTTCTTCATAAAAATAATTGCCATGATGATGTGCTATAGGTAGATTTAGAGTCCTACCCTCAAAAACAACTTCGACAGTTTTTGATATGAATTTTAATTTTTCGTTTGTAATCAAAGCCCCAGGTAAAAGCCCTGCCTCGCAAAGGATTTGGAATCCATTACAAATGCCGAGAATAAAACCGTCAAAATCTTTCAGTTGTTCAATCAAAGGGCTGAATTTCGCCACTCTGCCTGATGAAATATGGTCTCCGTAAGAAAATCCGCCGGGCAAAATTATTAAATCAAAATCATGAAATTTTTTTTCTTCATGCCAAATAAGACTCGGCTTAAATCCTAAAAACTCGCACGCATCAAAGGTTTCTTGCTCGCAATTTGTACCCGGAAAAACAACTATTGCAGCTCGCATATTTTTACCTCAAATTCTTCAATAATAGGATTACTGAGAACTTTTTTCGCCAATTCATTTGCGATTTTTAAGGCTTCGGATTTGTTTTTTGTTTTTATTTTGAAATTATAAAGTTTGGAACAAGAAACAGTTTCAATTTCTTGAAAATCCAGACGAGAAATCAAAGTTTCCAAAGTTTTTTCTTCAGGATTTTTGACATTTTTTTTGAATTTTACGATTATTTCAGCCAAAAACATATTTTTTTACCTATCCGTCTAATATGTTATCATAGCCGATTAAATCAATAAACAAATCAACCATAATAACTTAACAAAAAGGAGTTTTTATGGAACATTTAATAATTATAGGTGCAGCAGCTGCAGGTACAAAAGCCGCAGCGAAAGCCAGAAGAGAAAATCTCAATCTCAAAATTACACTCTTTACCGAAGAAGAAAATATTTCCTACTCCGCTTGCGGAATACCTTTTTATATCGGGGGAGAATTTGATGATTACAAAAAACTTATAGAATACACGCCTTTTGAATTTGAAAAAGAAATAAATGCAAAAGTTTTTATCTTGCATAAAGTTTTAGAAATTTTTCCGAAAAAAAATTCTATAAAAGTAAAAAATCTCGTTACCGAGGATATTTTTGAAGAAAAATACACAAAACTCCTTATTGCAACAGGTGCAAAACCTGTTAAACCTCCTTTTGATGGGATTGAAACGAAAAATATTTTTACAGTACGAAGGGTAAATGATGCCATTGCAATAAAAAAATCAACTAAAAAAGCTAAAAAAGCAGTAATTATAGGTGGCGGGTACATTGGAATAGAATTATTTGAAGCATTTTTAAAATTGGGACTCGAAACAAAACTTATTGAAAAACAAAATCAAATTATGGCGGTTTTAGACTTTGAAATGGCGGACAATCTAAAAAAAATGATTGAAAAAGAAAGCCCAAATTCCATAATATTATCAGACAGTGTCAAAAAATTTATTCCAAATTCAAAGGGTGAACTTGAAAAAATTGAACTTGAATCAAAACGGCTGATAGAGGCTGATTTAGCAATTATAGCACTGGGTGTCAGACCGAATGTAAAACTTGCCCAAAATGCAGGTATAAAAATCGGCGAAACAGGTGCTATCGAAGTAAATAAACACATGCGGACAAATATTAATAATATTTATGCAGCAGGCGATTGCTGCGAAAAAAACAATATGATTAGCCAAAAACCTTCTTGGATACCGCTTGGCTCTACCGCCAATAAAGAAGCCAGAGTTGCAGGGCTCAATTTAGCAGGCAAAAATGCTGAATTTGAAGGGGTTTTGGGCTCTGCAGTAACAAGATTTTTTGATATAAACATATCGCTGACAGGATTGAGCGAAAAGGCTGCAATTCAACAGGGATACGACGTATCAGCTGTTACTATTGATTCCAAAGACAAAGCTGGTTATATGAAGGATTCTGCTATGATTTCAATAAAAATTATTGCAGACAAAAAAACAGGCAAACTCCTTGGAGCACAAGGAATAGGATATGGCGATGTCGATAAAAGGATAAACATTATCGCCGCCGCCCTCTGTGCCAAAATGACCACAAAAGACTATATAAATATAGATATTACATATGCACCGCCTTTTTCTCGAGCAATAGATATAACCACAACTGCTGCGTATAAATTAGATAAAATAAACTGATTCAAAATTAAACTTGAAAAACACACCCCATATCGGCTAAAATTCTAATAAAGAATAGCGATAAGGAATCAAAAAATGGCAACTCTTGGTGTAAACATAGACCATATAGCAACACTCAGGCAAGCAAGGCTCGGAATTGAGCCTGACACTGCCGCCGCAGCTTATATTTGCGAAAAAGCAGGTGCAGACGCAATAACTGTACATCTTAGAGAAGACCGCAGACATATTCAAGACAAAGATGTGAGAATTTTAAAAAATACCATCAAAACCCGCTTGAATCTTGAAATGGCTGCAACTGAAGAAATGCAAAAAATCGCACTCGAAATTATGCCTTACAGTTGCACTCTTGTCCCTGAAAAAAGACAAGAACTCACTACAGAAGGCGGTTTGGACGTAGTTTCAAACTTTGAAAAGCTCAAAAAATTTATTCAGCCACTTGTCGAAGCGGGCATTATTATAAGTATTTTTATCGACCCAAATCTTGAACAAGTCGAAAAAAGCAAACAAGCAGGGGCACAATTTATTGAATTTCATACGGGGAAATACGCCGAAGCCTTTGGTACATCTTCAGAAAAAGTTAAATTTGAAAACCTGAAAAATTCTGCCAAACTCGCTCATAAAATCGGATTAAGAATTAATGCAGGGCATGGATTGAATTATGAAAATGTTATTCCTATCGCCAAAATTGAACACATGGAAGAATTAAACATCGGACACAGCATAATCTCTCGTGCAGTAATGGTGGGGCTTGAAGCAGCCGTTCGTGATATGAAAAGCCTTATTTCATGAAAAAAATAATTTCTTTAATTTTAAGCATTATTTTATTTGCAACAATGCCTGTATATGCCGCATTGACGGACTATCAGGACTCGAATCCGAAAATAAAAATTTATGCAAAAGAAATCGAACTTAAAAGTGTCCTGAAAGATAATTACTCTGCATATTATGTAAGTATTGAAAATCAATCTTCTAAAGCTTTAAAAATAATTGAAGGCGAATTCGAAGGCGGAAAAAACGGCGGAGACGCCTATCTTGAAACTAGAAAAGATGCTGATAAAATTCTAAAAAACCGCGTCCACAAATGGGAAGATTGGGGTGTTTGGACTTTTGGTTGGGCATGGGCTGTAGCCTTTGTTATAGCACCTTTTGAATGGCATAAAGTAGTTTCTGAAAATAGAAAATCAAAATTAGAATCTCTTGAATATTGCCAAGATAATTTTTTTAAAACAACTTTTTATCCTGATGAAAAAATGGAAAAACTTGTTCTTTTCCCCATCGAAAAACCTTTTTATCTAAGACTGGTATTGCAAGACACCTTATCAGACAGAACTTACACAATTACCAAAGAAAATGCTGATGAAGCTTGGTGAAAATTTTCAGCTCCTCTTGTAGGCGAAAAATGAGCCTTACGCCAAGTAGAAAAGATGCCCGTAATTTCTTTCGCACAAAGGTTATCTTCAGGGGGGCTCTTAAGCGGAGCTTATGCATCATTGTTAATCTTTGTAAAACTTTAAATTTTACTAGCAACTTTTTTTGTTCAGGAATTATTAAACACTCAAGAGGTTTTGGATTTCTTCCAAAAGAGAGGATAAAAAATGGATACCAAAGTTATTAATTTTGATTTGAGGAGTAAAACTCTTTCATTGAGGAAACATCCTGAATTTAAAATTTTAAATTTGAATTTTGAAATGATTCTTAAAGACATCTATCTTTTCAAAAAAAATATCAAACTTATACAAAAATCAGAAGTTTTATTTCGAAAAATAATGAGAAAAACTCGCAATTATTCAAAATCTTTAACTTTTCAACAAAATTTTGTTGAAGAATTCAAAAAAATGGGATAGAATTGCTTTTGAATTAACAAATCAAGTGAGTCAAATAGAGAGTAATATATTTTATGAGTAAAGATTTATCGGCAAAAGAACGTATAATCCTTGCATTAGACGTGGATACGCTGGAAGAAGCAAAAAGTCTCGTGCAAGAACTGAAAGATTATGTCGGAATGTTCAAAGTTGGGCTACAACTCTTTAGTGCTGTAGGTCCTGAAGTTTTTAAAATGATTCAAGAAGAAGGCGGAAAAATATATTTTGACGGAAAATACTGCGATATCCCAAATACAGTAGCTCAAGCCAGTGCAAATATTGTCAGGCATGGTGTTGATTTTTTAAACATCAATATTCTTGGCTCATCAAAAATGATTCAAAAAACAGTAAAAGCAGTTAAAGAAACTTCCAAAAAAATGGACAAACAAAACCCTATAATCCTTGGCGTTACGCTTCTTACGAGTTATGGTCAAAGAACTTTAACTGAAGAACTCGGAATTTGTTCAAATATAGGTGATTATTCTTTGAAATTAGCCCAAATTGCAAAAGAAAACGGCTTAGACGGCGTTGTTGCAACAGCTGAAGATTCAATAAAAATAAGAGAAGTACTTGGCGAAGATTTTATCATTGTTTGCCCTGCAGTGCGTCCTACTTGGTCAATTGTTGATGATCAGGTTCGAGTTGTAACACCTGCTGATGCGATTAAATCAAAAATTGACTACATGGTCGTCGGAAGACCTATAAGAAATGCCGAAGATAAAACATCTGCGGCACAACTTATTATTAATGAAATTGATGAAGTTATAATTTAAAAGCTTCTTTAATCGACTTTTCAAATGGCGGAAGCAAAATACCTTTTTCGGTAATGATTCCAGCTATATATTTAGCAGGAGTAACATCAAAACCGGGATTGATTATATTTACGCCATCTGCACAAACTCTTTCGCCGTTTATGTGCGTAACTTCTTCATGGTCTCTTTCTTCAATAGGAATCTGAACCCCTGATTGAATTGAAATATCAATCGTAGAAAGCGGTGCAGCAATATAAAAAGGTACATTATGCTCTTTTGCAACTATTGCGACATTATAAGTTCCGATTTTATTAGCAGTATCACCATTTGCAGCAATTCTATCCGCTCCGACAATCGCTACATCAATCATACCTTTTGACATAAAATGCCCACTCATACCGTCTGTAATAAGAGTTGTATCAATTCCGTCTTGAACCAATTCAAAAGTTGTAAGCCTCGCCCCTTGCTGACGAGGGCGAGTTTCATCTGCAAAAACCTTAACGGTTTTGTCTTTTGCAAAAGCCGAACGCACTACCCCAAGAGCCGTACCATAACCGACTGTTGCCAAAGCCCCTGCATTACAATGAGTCAAAATTGTAGCTCCTGAAGGCACAATTTCTGCACCGAAATCACCTATTTTTTTGTTAATTTCGATATCTTCATTTTCAAGTTTGATGCTGTTTGCAATTATTTCTTCAATTACTGCGTTTACTTTTGCCGAATTTGAATTTTGGGCAATTTCGAATTGTTTATCCACTGCCCAAGCGAGATTTACCGCTGTAGGACGAGAAGATTTAAGATATTCACAAATTTCTTTTAACTTTTGTAAAAATATCTTTTTGTCAGTTTCTGCTTTCAGCTCCAAAGCCCCTAAAGCCACGCCATGAGCTCCTGAAATCCCTATGGCCGGAGCTCCCCTTACTATCATATCTTTGATTGCATGATACATTTGTTCAGAAGTTTCTATATCTACAAATTCAAAGCTATGGGGTATTTTTAGCTGATCTATCATTCTTACTTTGTTATTTTTCCATTCAACAGACTTAATCATCAATTTAATCCTTATTATAATTTCCGCTTCTTTTATATTATATTAAACAAAGATTGGTGCAAAAATAAGAAAATAATTCAAAAAAATTTCACACCGAATTCTCAAATATAAAGTTTTTTAAGCAAAAAAGCTTAATCGATTTTACCTCAAGTTTTTAAATGTTATAATTTTAATATTAAAGAGGAATAGGGGTTTTAAATAATTTCCACATGCGTATTTTAAATATATTTTTAGTATTTCTCATTTTATTTTTAAATACTTCAATCTTTTCTCTAAAGGCTGAAGCCTTTAGTTTTAAAAGGAAAAAGCCTGTCGCCTCAGAACAAACATTACCTATTGAACAACCAATTACAGAACCTGTTCAAAGCTTCATTGATACCCAAAAATATAACCCCAAAGATTTGATAAAAGAATTTAATATCGAAGGAAACAGCTTGGTTCCTGATGAGCAAATTCTTGAAGTAGTCAAAGGGAAAGTAGGCACTCCTTATAAAATTGAGGATTTAAAAACTGACCTCCAAAATATCTATAACATGGGATATTTTACGAAAAATATCAAAGCTGTACCCAATAAAACCGACTCGGGCGTAATTATCAAGATTGTAGTTCAGGAAAACATCCCCATAACAGGCTTCAGCATTGAAGGGAACAGTGTTTTAGATGAAAGTGAAATCCTCTCTGTCGTAAATAAAAATATAGGCACTCCCCAAAATATAAATGTTTTGAATAATATGATTGAACAAATAGAAGATTTATATGCCTCAAAAGGTTATTCTTTGGCTCGTATCAAGAATATTCAAGATGAACCCGACGGAAATATAGATATTAAAATCGACGAAGGCTACATTGATGATATAAAAATTTCAGGAAATATAAAAACAAAAGATTTTGTTATTAAAAGAAATATGATGATAAAAAACGGCGATATTTATAATGAACTGGCACTTGCAGATGATGTAAAAAGAATTTTCGGAACAAAAGCATTTTCTGATGTCAGAAGAATTGTCTCGCCAAGTGAAAATAATCCCGAAAAATATTGTGTCAAAATAGAAGTCGATGAAAAACGCTCCGGCTCAATTTCTTTGGGCGGAGGGCTTGATACAGGTGCAGGGCTTTTCGGTTCTGCCGGTTTTACAGATTATAATTTTCGAGGAATGGGGCAACAACTCGGCGTGGATTTCATGTCAGGAAGCGGTATTGTCTTCAGAAATGACAATATTTTGAGGCGTGCAAGCTATCAAGCCGAAGTGAGATTTTTTGACCCTGCATTTTTGCAATCAAAAAATTCTCTCCAAGCCAAAATTTTCGGAAGAGATTATGCCAGTTGGCAAGTACCTTTAGCGACAGAAAGACGTTTTGGGACCGAAATTGAAGTTATGCGTCCTCTTGAAAAATACAAACATCTTTCAGGAGGAGTAACTCTTGGTCTTGAAAATGTAAAAGTAAAAGAAGGCGATGAAGCTCAATCTAAAAATGATTTTGCAACTGCCGGAATTGATTTTTCAAAACGTGCAAATATGCTTACAGGCGGAACTTTTATCTCTCTTGGACCAAAACTCGTTTATGATACAAGAGACAATATGCTTGCCCCGAGAGACGGTGTATTCGCTTCTTTGTCAGCTAAAGAATCCTTAGCCATAAGCGGCTCTGACACTTTCGGAAGAGCTGAAGTAAATATTCAAACATTTCATCCTGTAGGCGAAAAATCCACATTTGCACTTATGGGAAAAGCGGGGACCAATTTTCATGGTGATGCACCATACTTTGCACAATATCACTTGGGTGGTTTGCGTTCTATCAGAGGATTTACGCAAGGTGCAGCAGGCAATGGCTTAGGAATGATGATGGCAACGGCAGAATTAAGAACCCCCGTTCCTTTTATGGATAAAATAACAGAAAATACTTTCTTTAACGATATGAGGCTTGTAGCGTTTATGGATGCCGGAAAAATCATCAGCCCAAATATTGTGGATGATGTTTATAAATACCCCGGTTACGGTATTTCTGCCGGCTTAGGGTTAAGAATTTATATTCCGGGTCTTGGACCGATAAAACTTGATTACGGTTATCCTTTATCTGCTTTGGGCGGAGGCAAAGCCAAAGTGGGTCGATTCTTGTTTGATATAGGTGAAATGTACTAATTTTTTAAGGAGTAAATTTATGAAAAAAATCTTGAGTTTTATTTTAGTGGCAATAATTGTTCTTTTTGCCAAAACTACAGCTTGGGCTGAAAACATTGGTGTCATTGATATTACAATGGTTTGGGACAAATACGAAAAATCAGTCAAAATTGATAAATCTGCCGATGAAAAAGATGTTGAACTCGAAAAATTCTTACTTGAAAAAAAACGTCTTATTACTCAAGGAGCAACTCCCGTAGAGAGAAAAAATCTTGAAGACAAATACTTAAAAGAATTCCAATTAAAAGTAGAAGAAACAAAAAAATGGTATGCCACAGAACAACAAAAACTTGAAGTCTCAATGATGGATGTAATAAAAAATATAGCAGCTCAAAAAAATCTTTCAATTATTTTGAACAAAAAAACCACCATCTATGGCGGAGTGGATATTACCAATGAAGTCATCTCCATACTAAATCAAAAATAATGAATTTTTTTTCACAAAAACAAATCCAAAAATACTGCGAAGAACTGAAAAACAACGCGGTAATTGCTTTCCCAACAGATACGGTTTGGGGAATAGGTTGTTTGCCGAACAATGAAATTGCCTGCCAAAAAATTTACTCCCTAAAAAAACGTGACGGCAAAAAACCTTTGATTTTATTGGGCGAAAATATAAATGATTTTTTGCCTTATATCGAAAATTTTTCTCCAATAGCAAAAGATTTGGCAAAAAAGTACTGGCCGGGGGCTCTTACGATTATTGTCAAAAAATCTCCGCTGGTTGCTGATTATGTTTCATCTTCAATGGAAAACATCGGACTTCGCATTCCGAATCATCCTGTCCTTTTGGAACTTTTAAAAACCACAGGTCCTCTTGCTACAACCAGTGCAAATCTTTCAGGAGAACCCCCAGCAATGAATTCGGAACAAACCAAAGAATATGTCGGAGATAAAGTTGATATAATAATAAATGACTTTACAATTGCATCACAAGGTATTGAATCTACGGTGATAATAATAGACAATGATAAATACAAAGTTTTAAGACAAGGTGCAATAACCCTATAAGGAGTGATTATGTCCAAACAAAAAATCGCCCTCGGTTCAGACCACGGCGGATACGAACTAAAAACTTATATCGAAAGATTTTTGGCGAAAAACAACTATGAATACAAGGATTTCGGTTGTTTTGATACAAAGCCGGTTGATTATCCTAATATCGCAAAAGAAGTGGCAAAAGCAGTAGCTACAGGCTCTTTCACTAAAGGAATTCTTGTTTGCGGTTCAGGATTGGGTGTTTGCATAGCAGCAAATAAAGTCCAAGGAATCAGAGCTGTAACTTGTACCGATGCTTACTGTGCAAAAATGAGCCGATTACATAACGATGCAAATATTTTAACATTAGGGGGTCGCATAGTCGGGACTGATTTGGCTCTTGATATCATTGACACTTGGCTGAAAACATCTTTTGAAGGAGGTCGCCACCAAAGAAGAATTGATATGCTGGAAAAATAAAGCTATTAAAAATCTTACTATCGAACTCTACTGTAAATTATCACTCGGTTTGAGATTCTATATCAGAAGGTTTGAGATAAAAGTTGAGTAAAAGTTTCCAATACTTGCAAACATCGTACTGTTCGTATACAATGGAATTGTAATCCATATTGTACGAGATTTCATATGATAAAAAGAACATTGCAAAAAACAGTAGAAGATACATCAAAGTCTTTTCCAGTAATATTAATAACTGGTCCGAGGCAAGTTGGGAAAACAACTTTACTTGAAATGATTTCAGAAAAAGATAGAAAATATGTAACACTAGATGATTTGGAACAAAGAAAATTAGCTAAAACTGACCCAGCACTTTTTTTACAAGTTAATCAACCGCCTTTGATAATTGATGAAATCCAATATGCACTTGAGCTTTTTTCATATATTAAAATGTATGTTGATAAAAATAAAACATATGGAGCTTTTTGGTTGACAGGTTCTCAAAAGTTCCATTTAATGAAAAATATTACAGAAACACTTGCAGGTCGTGTAGCAATTTTAGATTTGCTCGGAATTTCTTATCAAGAAAAAATTAATAATTCTAACAATATACCATTTCTGCCCAGTGCAGAGTGGATTGAAAATAAAAAAAAGAGTGACGGAAATACATTGACCGTCAATGAAGTCTATGAATTAATTTATCAAGGGTCGTTTCCTAAATTGATTACTGATAAAAATGTTTCACGTGATATTTTTTATAAATCATACATTCAAACTTATATAGAACGAGATGTTAAAGATATAACCAAAATCGGGAATGAAATAACTTTCTATAACTTTTTGATTGCAATGGCAGCTCGCACAGGTCAATTGATAAATTATACAGATATTGCTAGAGATATTGATATTGACGTAAAAACAGCTAAAGCTTGGGCTAGTATTTTAGAAGCTTCAGGTTTAATTAAATTTTTGCAGCCTTATTATAACAATATTACTAAAAGAATTATCAAAACTCCTAAAATGTACTTTTTAGATACAGGACTTTGTACCTATTTAACAGGCTGGGATAGCCCTAAGACACTTGAATTAGGGGCAATGAACGGTGCAATATTTGAAACCTATGTTTTTGCAGAGATTTTAAAATCCTATTGGAACAAAGGAAAAAGCCCGAATATTTATTTTTATAGGGATAAAGACCAAAGAGAAATTGATTTTATTTTTGAGTACAATGGAAAACTATATCCTGTTGAAGTTAAAAAGACAGCTACTCCAAGTCTTGCAAGTATAAAATCCTTTTCTGTATTGGAAACCTTAAAGAAGCCTATTGGTGAAGGTGCTGTAATTTGTTTGTATAAAGAGTTATTTCCATTGAATAGAAATGTGCATTTAATCCCAATAAATTATATTTAAATTTACAGAATGTATAGTGGGCCCCAAATATCGAACTGTTTTCTAAGTTGAAATGATGGAATCCTACTATACAAATTAAATTAACATAAAAGCATTTTCATATACCTCTTTTGGTGTTCTATTTTTAAAAGAACTGTGCGGTCGGCAGTTATTGTAATCCCAAATATACCGACCAATACTGAATATTGAATCCTTCATCGTATCATACGAATTCAGATACACTTCTTCATATTTCAGAGTCCGCCAAAAACGCTCAATCATGATCTTATCTAGAGCCCTACCTTTGCAGTCCATACTGATTTGAATACCGTGAGCCTTCAAAATATCGGGAAATTCATTACTTGTGAATTGAACTCCTTGGTCAGAATTGAAAATCTCTGGAACGCCAAACCTTGAAATAGCTTCAAGTAAAGCTTCTTTGCAAAATTCGGCATCAAGCGTATTTGAAATTCTCCACGAAATAATTTTGCGAGAACTCCAATCCATTACAGCAGCAAGGTAGATAAACTCGTCTTAAAACTCTCTGAAAAATCTCTCGATGACCTTCGCTCTTGCATTATATGGTCGAGCAAAAACAGATTTGATTCCTAGTTTTTGATAAATTTCTATGAAACCTACCTCACTAAAGTCATTAAATAGCTGCATTATTTTATCTTTTTATTTTTGGCACCAAATATCGTTCCAAATTCTTCAGTAGTCATAACTGCAACATCTTTATAGACTTCATCATCAGCAATTTTTGTACTATCTTGCCCAAATTCCTTAATTGCATCTTTTATAATAATTGGCTTGATTCCGAATTGCTTACAAGCTGCTGCCGCATCTCTTACGCAGTAGTCAGTTGCAACACCATATAAAACTGCAATTTTAGCACCTGCTTCTTTTAATTTAGGGAAGAAGGACAGTGCTTTCTGGTTTTCTACAACGTTATTGGTCCCTGTTATACCATATTTCAGAGGAGTTGTTTCATTCTTTTCAAGCCTGATGATTCCTTTTTTTGCTAATACGTTTTTGATTTTATCAACAGTAGGAACGTCATTTTTTTCAGGTTCTATTTCTATTAATATATTTGGTTTTCCAAATACAGTCTCAGGAATCTTAGTTCCGCCAAGAGTCCCTTTTTCGCTGTGGATATCAGAGTTGAATGGGGCACCTGTGAAGTATTGTAATTCTGGGTCACCTTTTTTGTGTGCATCAACTGTCTCAAATTTAGCTATTTTATCTTTTGCGAAAGTTTTAATTTTTTTCATTGCACCTATAACACTTTCTGCAAAAGGTACATAAAGGCCATCTCTTGTACCGTCAGGCCTGACAGTATTCTTGTGCATAAAACCATTGGTTGTATCAACATCGTATAGGAATGCTTGGTTCTTTTTTACAGCTGATTTAAGTTCTTTAATTTCTTTAGCTGTAATTACATGGCTTTTAAAATTTGTTTGGTTAGAATTGTTTATTCTTGTTATCATTTCTCCCCTCCTTTAGTTTTTAATTTCTTCTCTGTGCTCTTGTCGTAATTTTGCTCTTAAAGCATTCAATTTTTTACTGTAAAGTTCTGTTGGCTTGTTGTGTAAATCAAACTCGTTAAGGACTCTGTATCTAACTTTTGAGAATCTCTCTTTGCGTTCGATACCATGTCCATCGATGCCGTCAAACCAAACTTTAAGCATGTTTCTGCCTTTTTCTGATTCCATTTTTACAGTTGGTTTGCCAGGTCCTTCGCGTACAATTTTTACTCTTCCAGGTAGTGACTCTTTTGCAGGTTCATCAAGAGGTGTTTTCATTACTGGACGTCGTTCTTTACCTACTTCAGCAAGTTTTTGAGCGGCAGACATATTGCTTCTTGATATTCCATCATGTAAAAATCCGCCTACACCGTAGTATACGCTGTCAACAGGACAGTATCCTGCTTCCATTAACCTTTTATCTATATCCATCATTGTAGCAATCTTCATTCCGTCAGCTTGAACAACCCTTAAAGTTGTCATAGCTTTTAGTTTTCTTCCGTCTGCAGCCGTGACTTCTTTATACAATCCGGCTTGAACAGCTTCATCCATAACGAATTTTACTTCTTCAAAAGGATCTCCTGAATCAGGCCTTGCACAAATAACTGTATTAATACCTTTTTCTTTATTTTCTTTTTCAGCTTGTTTAGCTAAAGGTACCAAGTATTTTTTTACAGCTCTTCTGAAATCGTAGCAATCAGCAACGTATGAGCCCATACCGCCTTTTGTGAAATCATATACTGCCAAGTATGCATCTTTCTCTTTTTTGTAACTTTGTACAACTCTGTGAGGAATTGAAGGCATAGAAAGGTTTGCTACAGGTTTGTTGCCATTGGCTTTATAAGCTCTGTATGCAGCAGAAACTGTCGAAGTAGTAGGGATAACAGTCAAACTGCCCATTCCCAGCCATTCGCTTTCTTGTGGAGTCATATTAGAACGGTCAGAAAAATCCACAAGTCTTCTTTGTGCTCTTGCTGTTATTTCTGCATCAGGTAATTTTTCGTTTGTACAGCTTTTTGCAAGGTTTTTGTTGTAATTTAGCCAATGCCTAAGCATAGAAGATCTTTCGCTGTTTGCCCAAACTTGTAGAAGTTTGGTCTCAAACCAAGCAGCCATTTCACCGTAACCGTCTTTTGCTTTGATTTGGATAACCGGTTCTCCTGGGAATACCGTAGAACCATCCGGCATAGCTTCAATTTTGATTGGGATTATACCGTGGTTTTCTTTGACTACTTTTTCCCATATATTTTTATTCCATTTGAATTGTCCACCGTTTTTGGCAGTTTTGGTGAATTTGTCAGTTTCTTTAATTTCTTTCATAGTTACAGGATCATGAAGGATTTCTCCCATAATTTGTTGCAAGCCATAAAAAATAAGTTTCGAATCTTCTTTTTTTACTCCCATTTCTTTCATCCAAGGAAGTTGTTCTCTACGGAAAGAAATTTGGTAAGAACTGTAATCTTTTGCATCTTTATGAATATAAAAATCGCTCGCCATATAATATGCATCTGTTTGAACCATTCTTGGAGTGCTTTCGTGGGGGTTGAAGCCTGCACCTTTAGCCATTTTGTTTACAACATTCCTTGCTGTCAGAAAGTTTGCTTTGAAGGCTTCATGTTCTTTTACTTTCCCTGATTTCAAGCTTTCACCGAGCTTTATTAGAGCATCGCCGTATTTTTCAAGAACACTTTGTTTCGGAACTTTATGAGGAATGGCTGTTCCAAAATTTATCGTGTTGTTTTTTTTATTTTGATTAAACGAATTTATTTGTAAAAGGGGCATTCTTTTCTCTCCTTATTTTATATTTTTTAGTTTTTTAGCTATATCTGTTCTCGATATGCCTTTGTAATTTATACCGCCTGATGTGATAGGTTGTTTATAGTCTGCTTTGTTAATGGAACGGCCCTCTACAATAACTGATGGCGGAAGTATTGACCATTTATAAAGGGCTGTGGACATTCTTTTGTAGAATCTGTCTAACCATATTTCTTTTTGTTCTTTTTCAATTTTATTTTTTTGTTCATAAGCAAATTTTGATTTCACCATATCTTTATAACTTTGGTGTTTATTTTCAATTCTCCATATTACTTCATCAAGGAATGGATAAGGCATAAGAGCATCTTCTGCAACAAGAGCTTTTCCTGTTTTTGGGTCAATAGCAAGTTCTGCTCCAGGGGGTTTTGCTATGATTGCTTCTGGGATGGCATTTTTTTGTTCTCTGCTTTTGTTCATCCAGTTTGCAAGTGCAAAAAGTTTTGTTTTTGGTACATCAGCAATAGGAGCAAAGCCTCCAGACATATCACCATTTATAGTTGCATATCCCATATACAATTCTGATTTATCGGATGTTGCTATAGGAATTGTTTGAGGAAATGCGTTACTGATTCCCCATAACAATGTTGCTCTTGAGCGTGCTTGGATATTATCTTGAACAAATGATTCTTTATATCTATCATTCCAATTTTTTTCGATACCTTCGAATAGTGGATTTAATTGGTCATTGGCAGCATCGACCATTCCTTTGATAGGTGCTTCTATAAAATGGATCCCGAGATTTTTGGCTAAAATTTTGGCGTCGTTTCTGCTCTCTTCGCTGGTTATTTTAGAAGGCATACTCACGCCGTAAACATTTTTAGCTCCGATTGCATCTGCTAGCAATACAGCGCTTACAGTTGAATCCAATCCTCCAGATAGTCCTAATACAGCACGTTTTAAGCCATTTTTCTTGTAGTAGTCTTTGATACCTTGGACAATTGTTTTATAAGTTCTGTCCATATCAGGTTCATAATTCATAGAGAATTTCTTCTGTGATTTCAGTGTTTGATCAAGTCCTTTTGCCAGTGGATAAATCGTGCCTTCTGATTTTAACGGGTTGCAAATAATAAATTGTTCCTCGAATGATTTAGCTCTGACAACAAGCTTACCTTTTGCATCGTATACTCTGCTTGAACCGTCAAATGTGCTATCATCAATCGCTCCGACTTGATTAACATAAACCATAGGAGTTTGATATTTTTGAGAAACGTACGAAAGCATATTGTGTTTCAATTGTTCTTTTCTGCTTCTTGTTGGAGAAGCAGAACAATTTACAATAATTTCAGGCTTTTCCTTTGCAACTTGTTCGACAGGGTCTGTTTCATAAAGTACTCCATGTTTAAAGAAGTCTTTATCATTCCATCCGTCTTCGCAAATTACAACGCCATAACTGTGACCATGGATTTGATTTAATTTATTTGCTTGTTGTATTTTATCTCGACCAAAATGTCCTAGTGTTTCGGCAGGCTGATTTCCTGTAACTGGAGATGGTTCTATATAACGGTAATCATTAAACTCCCCATATGTAGGAAGTAATGTTTTTCTTGTTATTCCTAATATTTTGCCTTCACCTAGTACTGCCACAGAATTATAATAATTTTTACCGACTTTTTGATTTGCTCTTGCTTCAACAAAGCCTACAATAGCTTTTGTTTTACCTGTTTCTTTTGCAATTTCTTTAAGCCAAGCCATATTGTCTTTCACCACAACAGGGTGTCTGTCTATAGTGTCATGGATAGGATACCCCATAAGACTCAATTCAGGGAACACTATAGTATCAGCTCCAATTGCTTCTGCTGCTCTTATATGCGACATGATTTTTTTTGCGTTTTCTTCAACATTACCTGGGTTAGGGTTTATTTGGGACATAACTATATTGCCTTGCCCTTGCTTCCCCATAACCTTTTTCAAGTTAGTTAAAACGATTTCTTTTTTATTTGGATGAGTCTTTTCTCTCCATTTATTTTGTAAATATAAATCCAGAACTTCTGTCAATTCTGACACTACTCCCATTTTATTGGAAGGATTTATATTCGTTATTTTAGTGTTTACTATCTTTTCAAAATCTTTTACTGATAAAGATTCTGATTTTAAATCTTGTTTTTTTCCGGAAAAATTCACAGTATCAAAAGAATTAAAATTCAACTTATTATTTGGGGGCTGATTTTTTAAATCAAATCGAGTACTCAAGATATTAAATTTTGAAATAGGGGTTATTAACATTTACTAACTTCTCTCTTATTAGGTATCAAATTATTTTATAAGAGATATAGTCGCTGAATATTTTTTTTTGTTAATTAATTTTGTATTTATTTAGACTAATTCCTTTAAATGCTTATAACACTTACCTTTTACTGTGCAAATTCATTTTTACGTTTCTTAATATATGTAAATGTTTTTTCAAACTAATAAATAATGATTGCAATCCTTACATCAAATATCAAAATTAGATAAAATTACAAATCAACAATTTCAAAAGTTGGGTATTCTCGACTGCCAGTAATCTTACTAGAAGCTTTTTTAAGAGCTTTTTTCAAAAGTTCATTGATGGGAACAAGCTTTTCGTCTCGCAAGACTTTTTCTTTTGGCAAATCTTTTAACATAGTAAATTCTTGTCCGCCGCTACCGATAAAGGAATCTATGGCACAAGTTATTTGTCTTGAAGAATCCAAAGCTTTTCCTGTTTTTTCATCTAATAAAGGTTCATTATTTATAAAAATTTGTTTAAGACTATAACTTTTATCTTTGATATTACCTTCACCGACCAGTTTTATATTTTGAGAACATTGCAAAAATTTTGCATTACCTATATCTTTCAACATACGGTTTTTAAGTGCATTTTCAAAAACTTCTTTCAGAGTATCGGAGGTTAGTGTGATTTTTTCAATAGGGGTTTGAGCAATAATTGTTTTCTTTAAATCATACTCCAGAATTTTCTTACCTTTTTCATATGGAAGAGGTGCCATCAAAAAACCTGTAGATAAGAAAGCTATATCTGTATTTCCAGCATCTTTCATCGCATCAGCAAGAAAAGTACCTAAAGCCCCAGGGTTTGAATATGATTTTGTAAGATTTAAAGTAGATGAAGCAATTTCATTCATAAGTTTTTCACGTTTTTCGACAATACTCAATTGTTTATCAAATATAGGGTTTATGCTCAATCCTTTATTTTGGTGAAGTTTTATATTCTTAAGCCTACTCGACCCATTACACAAAAGTAAGTCAAACTGGTACATAGAGCGATTAAATGCTTCAGGATAATATATCCTTTGTTTTGTATCAGGTTCAAACTTTTCATGTTCATGTCCGCCAATCAATAAATCGACTTTTATCCCTTTTTCTTTTGCAAATTTCATCAACGTTTTACTTTGTGTAAACCAATCATGATTTAGAATAATCAATCCATCAGGTTTTTCATCAGATATAGCCTGCTTTAAACCTTCAAGAACTTTTTGAGGGTCTTCTGATTTTACCCCATAAGTCGTTTGCGTCAGGTTATTTATGCAAAAGCCGGCAACAAAAATTCTATCTTTATCCCTTTTTATCACGGCATAAGGTTTTATTCCTTCTAAACGCTCACCACTGTTTTTATCCCACATATTAGCAGATATAACATGAATCCCTTTATCCGTAAGTGTCTTAACTGATTTCTTAAAAAACTCAAAGCCCTCTTGGTTATAACCAGGATCGTTGTTTCCTATATTTATTACTATTTCTAAATTTGGTCTTAGTTTTTTTGCCGTAATATAGCTATCAACTTCTGTCTGAGGGGGATAAACTCCCTTGAAAAGATCTCCGCAATCAAGAGCTAAAACATTGTCATGTTTTTTTGCATCATCAAGTATTTTACTTAGTAATGCACATTTATCTCTAGTCTGTAAATGAGAGTCAGTGAGGGCAAAAATCCTTGTTTTGCCTGAAAAACTTGTATTTTGTCCCATGTACTTATTTGTTAATAACATATTTTCATTTTTTCCATTTTTTACAATTAGTTTAAAAGTCCTGAATTTTAGAATTTGCACAAAATAAAAGAAATATTACGATTTTTTAACTTTTGAATAATAATTTTAGCAATAAAAATTTGGCAGGAAAATCAAAGAAAAGAAGAACTCGAAGTAAGACTCTCTGACAAAGACCCAAAACTAAAATCTTACTCTTTAGTATTCGTCATTTTATGTACTTGCAAATGTTCTATCAATTCATCCAAGTTATTTTTTATTACATAATAACAATTAGTTAATTCTTCATTAATATCATTAATATGAGCTTTAGTAGGCTGTAAATGAAGTAAAACAGCACCAGCACCAATAAAGGGCTCAAAATATGTACCATTAAATTTAGGCACATGTAAAGAGACAGCTGGTTTGAGATTTCATATCAGCAAATTTGAGATAAAATTCAAATTTTTTTTATGTCCAATTTTATGGGCACAGTATAAAAAAAGTTGCACAATTTTCATTGATTAAATAATTACTAATTGCATTATTTTGATACTCATATTGAGGACGCAATTGAGGGATTTAATAACAGGGTCAAAAGGATTACAAAAACCAAGTCTTCATTTCCGTCAGACGAATCCTTGTTTAAGCTTCTCTACTCGGTTTTACATGATATTATCAAGAAATGGACAATGCCTATTCAGAACTGGAGCTCGATTTTTAAGCAACTTCTGATATATTTTGATGAAAGATTAGAAAAATTTATTTAAGACTGGCTTTAATCTGTTTTATCACAGCTCTTAGTTCTTCTGGATTATTAACTAGTCTTAGCATATCAAGCTTAAAGGCTCTTATATAATCTCTTTCATTAGGTCCTTTCTGTAACCAATCCAACATTGGTTGCCAATATTCTTTATCAACCAGAATTATTCTACAAGGAGATTTTTTTAAACCGTCTCGAGCATCAAGTACATTACGAACCATTTTATCCCATAATTTACTAATAGATCCTTCTCCTCCTGGCATAACAATGGTGAAAGGAGCTTGAGCCCTTTTATTAAATCTTTCTAGTCTTTTATTCCAAGTATCTTCAACATAAAGTTCATCAAGGCCTTCTTTAATTAATTCTTCTCCTTTTAGTGCAACCCCTACACAGTAACCACCTTTCAGTTTTGCCCCTTTTTTCGCTGCTTCCATTGCACCGCTTGCATCACCTGTGAGAATACCATATCCTTCTTCTGCAACTACGCTAGACATTTCTCTAGCAAGAGCATAATCGCGCATTCTCATCAAAGTCTTTATTATATGATCAGGAGATGTTTTTTCTAATAATTTTTTTGTATGGGGATTTCCTTCATTTATAATTGCGTTTTTTATTGCTGTATTACTCTCCAGATCTGGTTGAAGGGAAGTGATATATGATGAAGTCAATCCTGTAGGTATAGCACTAGATGCCCCATAAAATTGTACAACCTTATCTGCTGGAACAGGTGGAGTTTCAGATATTTTTTGGTAATTTATTCTACCTTTAAAATAAGGTATTTTATATGGATTTTTTTTTATTGATAATACTTGCACTATGATTTTTTCTCATTTTATTAAAAATAATAACTTATAATTGTCTCTTTTTCTTTATCTTTTTGTAGATAATTCTTTTATTGCATCTTCTATATTTGGATGATTCTGAGGAAGTACATAATGGCTTGGGTATCCAGTTTCTTTATTAATTTCGACTATGCATCCTAGCCTTTTAGCTGTAGCATTTTTTGATAAAACAAAATCATTATCATGTCCAAGTCCTTTTAGATCTATGGCACAGCTTTGCCATGGACCTATCCAGCCACTTCCCTCAACTAATTCAATGCCGGTTTTAAATGATCCGCATGGCTGAGGATGCATAGAAAATCTCACTTTATCCGCAGTTTGTTTATTGATCAAGCTTACCCAAGATTGATCCAAATGAAGAACCTCGTAAGCTAGTTGACTAATTTGTCTAGCACCTTCGTTAGTTGCTCTAAGCCTAAAACGCTGGTCCTGAGAAGTATTACTAACTTTTACCAAGTCTTCTTCTTTGTTATTAAATCTTTCACCTAAAGCTTTTTTACCAGCTGCATTAACAACTTTTACCGCTTGAGCCACTCTGGGGTCTCCATTGTCAATTGCTCTACCAGTTGTAGTGTCAATAAAAGTTATATAATCTCTGTCGTCAACAAACATTGTTATCCCTCCACTAGACTCCCTTTGCAAAGCTTCTTCACCTGCTGTTGCATGAATTCCTTTCATTGTTTGTTCATTAAATTTTTGAATACTTCCAACAAAATTTCTGTAATGTACATCATTAGCCATTCTTTCTTTAATTTTTGGTTCGGTATATTCGCTTCCATAATTATCTTTTAACCACTGTCTTCTTCCTGCAAGATCTTTTGGTATACCTGGCTTGTTTAAAAAGTCAACATCTTCCATTGTTCTATAATGGATACGATTATCTAATCCCATTCTGGAAATCATACTCTTAAGTTCTCTGCCATACTGTCTTGCCTCAGCATCTGAAGGGTTGGTAGGGGTAGTAGAAAATACAAGACTATCACTATAAATAGTCATATCAGTTCCAGGTTTGCTACCACCAGGCGTATAAACTCTATCAACCTCAGACATTATTCTTTCTAAACGTCTTAAACTCAACTCTTCAGCCTTATCCGCATGTGGACTTATAGTCTTTAGCCTAGAAGCTGATTTAAAAGGATAACATATTATAAGCCCTGGTATTGTGGCAGCTTTTTCAATAAAAGGTCGAACTTTAGCTGCTATGGCATCACAACATGTCGGGCATGGGTTAGTTTTGCACGGATGATATGAATCTTGCTTACGGAATGAATATAAAACTTCAGCTACAGTTCTAGCAATTCTTTCGTTCTGTGTAAATTGTGTGCCAAATGAAAGCTTATTTGTTTTACTAAAACTATCAAACTGTGCTTTGTTATTATTTGGTCTGACAAATTGTGTTTTAGCAGGCTCAATCTTAGATTGAAAAGCTACTTCGTTTTTATTCTTTTTTTGTCCTTGCATTACTGCAAATTTGTTATCAAATGATGCAATGCTAAATTGTGTTACCATTTTCTGTACCTCTTAATTCATATTTCTATGATTTTATAAATTATATGAATACAAAAAATTGCTAAAAATCAGGGAAATTTTTTTATAACTTCCACTAAACCTTTTGTATGAAAGAGAAATGCATTGTTTACATTTCTTAATAAAATATCTAAGGTGGATTCGCGAAGCAATCGCAACACTAAGATACTTTCATCAATAGCTCAAGAAATAATTTATCTCCTTTTTGTTTCGGTTTGTGATGATTTCTGAAGTCATTCCAGTCATTCAGCAGGTCAACTTTTGCAAGTGCTATCGTTTTTGCTGCTTCAGGAATCAATTTTGATGAATTTTGTGAGATATTTTCAGTTGCAGGAGCAAAAATCTCATCTTGAGCTTCAAGTTTTATGATTTCATTGTAATAATTCTCTCTGTACCTCTGACCTATTTGACTCTTTGACAGTCAGATTGTACCCTGGAAGACTCAGAATTAGTCTGAATTTGAGAGAAATGTGTCTATATTGAATCAATTAAAAATGGAAAAGACGGAAATCGAAGAATTTCCTCGAAAATCGATGGAAATTGAGCCTTTTTTGCCTCTGATTTCCGACTTCGTTTCCCAGTTTTCTCTCAAATTTTCCGGGTTTTTGCCACTTCCTTGCCAGCCCTCATACTCCTAAACAGCCTAAATCAAGGGCTATTAAAATATTTATACAGCTTTTAACATGCAATAATTTTGCAAGAATTCGGCAATATCGGCAATTCGTCGCAAACTCCAAAACATGCCTCAATGGCACACACAAAGCCTTTTTTGGCGATTTCACTCTGTCTAAAATTGCATGATAAAGTATGTAAATTATCACTTGGTTTGAGATAAAGTGTCAGAGAGTTTGAGATTCCATTAGTACATCGTTCTTTCTTCTCGAATAAGTGCTCTTTTCAAATCCTTACCCAAAATTTCAAGATATTTATTTACAAAAGATAAAACATTTTGATTCTTATCATTTTCTTTTATTATGTTTAATCTTTCAATGTCTTTTTTTATATTATCACTTTCTTTTCCCATCCAGCCTTTATTTCCAAAATTAATTAATAGATGGTGCGTTAAATCTCCTTTATCGCCATATTTGATAAGCAGATTTCTCATTATACTTGTTTCACCATCGCACAAATCTTTTGGCGAACATGATGCTATTATCTGAATTCTTTCTTCTGTATTATCATCAATCCAGTTAGTTATATCATCAATATTAAAATATATCATAGCACCGGGGCTTTCTTCAAAGGAATAATTACCTCGCAAAAAACTTTTCAAGGGGCTTAATATAACCATTTTCAAATTAAGTCTTTCTTTTATAATATCCCAAGTTTTTTCAGGATATTGTTGAATAATTTGCATTAGAATTGGAGAAATGTAGTTGGAATAAATTAGTGCCGAATTATCTCGATGAGTTAGCGTATCTATAAGTGTTTCAAATATTTTAAGTTTTTTTTCTGTATATAATTCTTTTTGAATATATCTTTTGAAAATTTCTCCCCAAATAAAATCGTCTTTTATCAATGAAATATTTCGACTATTATCTTTTGAAATAGAGTTATTCAAGAGATCAAAAATTAAATCCAAAGAAATTTTTTCTTCATCCCACAATTTTTTATTATGATAAAGAATATGTAAAGCTGCCTCAATACTTTCTGGGGTTAATAGTTTAATTGCAAATTCTATAATATTAACGATAGTATCAATTGGCACATTTTCTGAAATATAGCTAAATGATTTAATTTTATCTTGCTCCGTTTTTCCGGATATAATTAAATCAAATGTTAACCTTGCAGTTGTATCGGTAGTGAAAGCCCATTGATTAATATTGGGAATCAATACATACAAATCTTCATCATTATATAGATTTTTAATTGTAGCATCATACAGTATTGAATTTTTTTTATATAATTCTGATAAATATCCGACTATTAATAAACTATCTTTGTTTTCGGACTGTCGATAAATGTCAATAATATTTTCGAGCAATTCGAAATTTTCATCAATTGATACAAGTACTATACCCAATTGGAAATCATTTTTATATTTATTTTTAATAACTTTTTCCAGAAATTCCATTTTTACATCTTGGGAACTTTTATCCCAAAAAGCTTTAACTAAAATTGATAATTTTTCCAGAAATATAACGTGACTATTTTTTAATTCATCAATATCATCTGCTATGCTCCAAGGATCAATATCCAAAAACATTTCAAGAGAATCTTGTTCCTGATATTTAAGGAGAGAATCTTTAAGGTCTTTAAAGTATTTTATAGAATCAGAAGAGTCTTTTTTTGAAAATTTAAGTTGCCTGATTATTTTTAATGTTATACTTAACAATTCTTTTTTTGTTATATTTTCTGACCCCATTAAATCCTCAAAAAGCTTAATAATACTTTTTTGTGTAGTTTCACTGTATCTTAATAACCCCACAGATCTTCCTTGTATTATCTCTAATGCAAGACTCCTTATTTCATCTGAGACAGATTTTTTGTTTATACAATCAAAAACTAAATTTAAGATATTTTGCCAATAATCAAAAATTTCACCATATATTTTAGGATGATAATCATTTTTAATTTCAAATCCCTGTACTTCAACTCCCCCAGCTCTTGAAAAGTAATCTGCATTTAATGCATTATCAAATACTTTTAATAAAACTCTTAATTCTTTTTCATTGGAAACTGCATTATATAATTCTTGCAAAAAATCAGATCTTTTGGCTAAGCTGGCTTCAGTACCCGGTAAAGACATTTGAAATATTTGACAAAATGTGCCGGTAGCATTATTTGAATATACAAAATCGTTTTCATTAACCGCCAGTTTATATAAAATCCTTGCTGCATCTTCAAAAAGCTTGTCACTGAAAATAATATATTGTATAGCCCATATAATATTCATTCGTCCATATGAAATATTAGAAACTTGTTCATCTGAAAGTGAATCAAAAATATTTTTCAAGACTGATAAAGCACTTTGAGGGTTGGCTTTAGTCAGATTTAAAAAAAAATCAGAAAAGTTTTTATCTGCTAATTTTGTATAATCGAAGTTTTCAAGAAATTCTTTTGATATTTCTATACCTGCTTGAGAATTACCAGCATATTCAAACATTTCTTGGAACCATTTTTTCAGTGATTCAGGGAATTGTTCATATTTTTCGGATATTTGTCTTTTCCTGAAGGTATTTTGCCAAAATTCATCATAGAGCCATATATGCAAGATTTTAGGCGTTATATATAATGTATAATTGTTTTGCAAGATTTTTTGAGATTTTAGCCTATCAATTATTGAATGGTATTCAGCTTCTGAAATAGAGGGATTCTCTTCTTTAATTAAGCCGAAAATAAACTCATATTCTTCTTTAAATTCATTCGAATAACCAAACATCCTGAATATCGATAAATACCTTAAAATAGAAAGGGTTTTGTTTATCTTTGTTTCATCTTGTATCTCTCCCATAACAACATTTGTCAATATAGAATCAAGATCGTATAAAGGCGTTTTATTGATTTCATAATTTTTGCCGATAGTATGTGCTAAACGAGGATATCCTTCACATAATAAAGCTATATGATTTGCTTGTTCTTTTGTTAGTCCATATTCATTACATAAAATTTGCTTAAATATATCATCTGACATCTTCGGAAGCTCAATGATTTTTATGTCTGTATCTCTTGCACTTTTATATAAATCTCTAGATATTGTTATTAATTTTATATTAGGCAAATGGGCTTTAACTTTACGCCAAATAGTTTGTGATATATCATAATCACATTCATCTAAAATAAGGATGAGTTCCTTATTTTTTTCTTTCTGTAAATAATTAAATAATCCTGATTCTTCAAAATCACTCGCATTTTCTATATATAAAGCTATACTGGAAAAGTTTTCAGCAATTTCCAAAACGGTTTTAGTTTTCCCTACTCCAGCATCTGCCAGTATTCTTATATGACGGATGGAATTATCTTCAATGATATCCTTTCTTATGGATTCTGAAATCTGTTTTATTTCTTCACTTTCATAATATTTTTGGCTAAGGTCTGGGTAATTTAGAGCCTCATCAATATTGTAACAACCATTAGGAATCTTTTTTATCAAATCAACAACAGATAAATATTGATTGATAAATCCTTGCAAATTTGTTGCATCAATAATATCTATTTTAGGGTTTTCATATCCTGCCTTTATTAAAATATTTTTTATTAAAGTAATAGCCTCAGATTTTTTAGTCCCTGTAGCTTGGGTTCTAAAAGATACCAAAACATAATATTTTCCTTGTTCTATAGTTTCTATTATTTTAGGTTTTTGTTTTAGTCTATTTTTAGTTTCGTCTGGGGATAAATTTTCCAATTCTTTTATTGTTCCTACCCCTAAAAGCTCTTTTAATATTGCCCCTTTTGACAAAGATGTAAAAGAATCATCTGCCTTAATTTGATAATTAGCCTGACCATTTTTTAATAAATCATTTATATCTTCACTTGAAACGAAGTTTACTGTAGCATCTATTCCACCATCAGGTTCTTTTGTATTTTCACTTATCTGGAATCTGGACAAAGGCAATCTGTATTTGTATGCTTCAGCCTGTAATAATTTTTTAAACAAAACTACAGCTTGTGTTTCATCTAGCTGCATAATGTCTTTTATGGAAATTTGGAAAACATTCTCATCTGCCATATTCAAATTTTAGTATAAATTTACAATTTAGTAAATTTAAAAATTGCTTTACAAATTATAAAAATTGATAAAGTTACTGTACTGGAACTTTTGTAGATACTTTAATCATGTTCGCAACAGGAGTATATATATCTGTTGTTATTTCAGGCGTATATAATGAAACGACTAAAGAATAATGTGCTTTCTTATTATAACAAGCAAATTGTTTCCTATCTTTCCACCATCCCATTACTGGGTATACAATTAAATTGTTACTTAACGCTAATTCTGCTGCCGTTCCTTCCCAGATATTTGAGTGAATAGACCCATTATTTACATTGCATTCATCGCCATATCTCCAAGGAACATCTTTGGGACGTGACTCAATCTCTATTCCATTTACTTTGGCCTCTTCATTGTCATTTTTATTGATTTTCCTAATCATAGTTTCTTTTTTTTCGCCCGCACGGTTAATATCGAATCTTAAACCATAAGACGAATATCTGTATTTACTATTTGTGCCACATCCAAGAGGAGCTGGTTCAATGAAATAAGATAAGGTCACCTTTAATTTAACGTCAAGTTCTCCCAACTTAAGTAATTCATCTTTTGGCCATGGTAATTCATAAATATGCATTTCTTTTGTTGAGGCATTGTCTGCACCAAGTTTTTTTTGGTATGGTTGAATTTCATTTTCTGCAATTAAAACCAAACTATTTGATGCAGAATATAATGCTTTTTCTAAGTCAGGAACACCATAGCCACAAGTTCTCAATATTTTGGCATAATCACTTTTCCTTCCAGTATCATTTAAAAATCGAGATTTCATTTCATCAGTCCATTCAGCTGAATGGACCATTAACGCCCGGACTGTTTCAGGTTTCAAATTAGGATATTTTTCTTTGATAAGTGCAGCAAAATAAGCTGCTTTAGCAGTCGCTGGACTTGTCCCACTCATTGTTGAAAAGAAATTAGCTGTTATATTATTATTTAATGACAAAACAGCACATTCTTCACAAAAATATGTTCCACTTTCATCTTTAGCTTTATTTCCACCTTCAAATAAAACTTCCGGTTTAATTGGCCATTGAGAATTATACCAAGCCAAAGATGTTCTACTATAAGGAGATAAGCTATCTTTCTTAGCAAGAGGTTTATGTGTTTTTATTTCATCTTTTTGAGTATATGCTCCAACAGTAATTGCATTCCAAGCTTGCCCTGGACTTTCCACGGGTTCATTCATATTTGTTTCAGGATAATTCATTTGCATATAATTAACATTACCTGCTGAAATTAAAAATAATCTTTTATCACCTGGTGTTTGCAAATTATCAATATCTTGTCCCGATATTACTTTATCTATGGTTGCAGACCAAGATGACGGATTTCCTTCTAAATTGAAATTTGAAGGTTTATTTTCAGTAATAGCCATACAACATATAATATCTTTTTGAGGATGAATGATTTCTGCTCTTGATACGCCATCTTCTGTGACACTTCCATAAGAAGTAGGTTCTCCTACATAATCTCTATTGGGCAAAATTTTAATAGAAGAAATTGAATGATTTATTTCGATTCCATTACTTGATTCTAAACTGCTTTGTATATCTCCATACGCAACTAACCCACACATACCTGTTCCATGTCCGCCTAATTTTTCTGTATCATTATTACCCCAAGTTTTTTCAATAGAATCACATTCTTTATCATCAATAATATTTTCTAATAATGGATGCCCATTGTTTACACCTGTATCCAGAACACAAATAGCTGTTTTTGTATTCTTATTAATTTTAGTTCTTTTTTGTAAATTATCAACCCAATCTGCCTGTTTAATATTGGGCATTTCTGCCCAATATTTAGCGACTTCATTTATCGGCCTGAACTCACCAATGAGGCTATAACTTTCTAATAGGTTATTTAAATCAATTTTATTTACTTCAATTAAAATTACTGATCTATCAAGAAATTTCAGTATCCGTTTTTTATTATAGTTTATTTTTAGCTTATCACAGCATTCAATAAAATCATTAATATTGCGACCGATAACCCATATTTCACACCATTTTTTTACAGTTTCTTGTGGTATAAGGCTCTCATCTCCAACCCAAAGTTCTTTTAATATAGATGCCTTTATACTGTCAATACTGTTCATCAAAGGTCGATTTTTTGTAACGCCTTCTCCATTTTTGGTTTTTTGATCTTCTAAATACTCTGTAAGTTTTTTAAGTAATCTATTTATGTGAGCTTTGTTTACGAATATTGTTACATAAACTGTTTTATTAACTTTATCATGGCGAATATTCGAAATTGTAATTTGATCAGAATATTCCAAACTCGAGGCTCTTTCTAGCAAATCCTCGTCACCTGTAAAGGTCAAATATATACCAAAATTTTCTATATATTCATGAGATTTGCTTGCTAGTGCTTTTTTAAAATCTTTTTTGATTTTTCTTCCATGAGAAGAAGGCTCTTTAAACTCTTTATGGTCATCACCACCTCCAGAGGGCATTGATGTAAATTCTCTTACTTCCGGTTCTTTTTTAATAAAGAGATGGGACAACTGATTTGACATAATTACTAATCCCTATATGCTTTTTTACGATCCTCCAATAATTTCTTCAGAATCGTTTTTGTAACCTTTTTCCTATCATCCAATATTATTTCCTTTATTGCATCAAGACAAGCTAATGTTATTTCTGAATGGCTTAATCCTTCAGCAACTTTTACCACATCACTTATCTCAAATTCACCCCTAAAACCAGCGAGTTTATTTCCCATAAGAATTTTTATTTGTTCCTTAGATGGTTTTTTATAATCTAAAATATCATCAAAGCGTCTAAATAATGCTTGATCCAATAATAAAATATTGTTAGTGGCTGCTAAAATCAAACTTTCAGAATCATCATTTTCTATAAATTGCAAGAAAGAATTTAAAACTCTTCTCATTTCTCCAACATCATTTTCTGAAGCTCTTTCTGTACCTATGGCATCAAATTCATCAAATAAAAATATTCCTTTTTGTTTTTTTATTACATCAAATATTTGTCTTAACTTGGAGCTCGTTTCTCCCATATATTTATTAACAAGCTTATCCATTTGAATTGTATATAATGGCAAACTTAATTCAGATGCAATTACAGAAGCTGTTAAAGTTTTACCTGTACCAGGAGCACCAACTAATAAAAGCTTTCTACGATTGCTTAGCCCATATTTAGTAAGTTTAGATTTATTATAATATTCTTTTAGAACCCTCTCAATTTTTAATTTTAAATCATCTGCTATAACAAGTTCTCCCATATGACCTTTGGGTGTTGTTAATAGCACCAAATCGGACAAATCAGGAGTAAATGGTATAATTTTATTATTTTCTTGTTGAGAATCATCAACTATTTTTTTAATTTCATTAGCTAAAGATAAATGTCCTTTTTTAGCTTCATGAGCAGCTACTTGTAATGATAATGTTCGAAAACGATTTTTATCATTATCTGCTAAAAAAGATTTTATAAGTGATTTTACTTGATCTGCAGTTGCCATTTTAAATTCCCAAAAATCTTATGAAACAATAATACAACATATATGTATAAATAACAATTGAGCCATACCGACAGAATAGTTTTAATAAATACTGCATATATTTTAAATAATTTTCTTATCTTTTTTAAGACTCATTAGTCATTGATATAAATCTGTTGCATAAGCTATTTGAAAAATTAAACATTTTAATCTTACATAAGTGTCTATGTCAATTTTTAATTTTTAAATAGTTATGCAGCTTGAATATCTTGAGTTTGGATTTCTTTTATATTTTTGTATTCATAGGGTTTATTGTGTTTATACATCATGAAAATAATTCTTACTAATTTACGCATCAAAAAATGCAATGCCTGTTTAACAATGACTGAGCTTGGTGGTAAGTTATGCTACCAACCTTTTATTTAATGACATTTCATCAGTTTTACACTTGTGAATTATATTTTTCAGTTATTTCTATAATTTTTTTAATTAATTGACTATTTTTAACTTTTTCTTCTATATGATTTCTTATTTCATCATTCGAGCCCAAAGCTATTTCATAATATTCATTTTCCGAAATAATTTCTTCTTTTATTACTTTCCACCATTGCGTATGCTTAGAGATACGAGAATTATTAATATGCAGTTTTTTAATCGTTTCACAAAGAACTGCTCTGTCTTTCGACCTTTGCTCATCACAAGGTAATACAAGTAGTTCAAGAGATAAATTATTTATTTGATTGTTGAACGCTAGTATTATAATTTGCCCATTTTTAACATCAGGATAGCTGCTAAAGCTGATTTTATCTATGTCAGCTTTTTTAGGAATACATCGAAAAATCTCTTGCTTATACTGATACAACAGAGTTAATTCCAGAGTATTAATAATTTCTTTTATTATTTTGCCGACGGAATCTTGAAGATAGCTTCCAAGAAAATTTTGCAACATTCCAATTGCTTCTGATGAAATTCCTTGTAAAGACTTCAAATCAAGTTGTCTCAAAAATTCAATTTTGTCTTTATGTGAAAAGCAGATATCTTTACATAGCTCAAAAATTTTATTATCTATATTTTCGTATTTTTCTCTTAAAATAACAGCATACTGTTTGATTATCTCTGATTGAATTTTGTTTTCATGATTTAGCTCTTCAAGGATTTTATAAATTTTATTATAAGTTAAAGATTTATAACCATAAAGTGGTCCACATTCATCAAACTGTTCGCCTGATGACTCATGAATATCTAAAAAAATGAATTTTTTTGATTTGTCTTTAAATTCATTCTCAATAAATTCCTTATAATGCTTACATTGACCGTTGTGTTCTTCGGAGCCATATTTATTTTCAATAACGCAAACAAAATTTTCAGAATGAATCAAAATATCAATTCTTCTGCCTTCATTTGTTGGATATTCAGTTTCAACTTTAATTTCTTTTCCAATCAAAATATCTTCATTATCAAAACATGCTTGCAAACAAGTCTCTAAAAAATTTGTTCCTAATCCATGTGATGCTTTAGGGTCAAATAGCCAAGCTAAAAAATTTGAATGTCTAACCTCATAATCTTGAAGCCTTAATACTTTAAAAATATTAAAATCTTCATTTTTCTTTTGTTCAAGGTATTCAGTTAATGGCACAATTTTTTCATCTTTTAATAGATTTTCCAGCATATTCAATTCCTTCTTTTTTTATTATTATAATCTAAAATCAGTAACATCCTATATTAATCGCCTTATGCCCATATCTGTCTTTCAAAAGGTCGCATATTGTAGCGATTTTCTGTTGTTTATTTTCGCCCTGATAAAATAGCGATAATTGCTCTTCTTGCTCCGCTATAAGATTTTCAAGATAAACGCCTGAACTTCTATAAAAAATCGCAGAATCGTAATGTTTTGTCAGCAAGTCATCAATAAATTTGTATATTTCGAACTCGCAATTACTTGGTGCTGGTAGAGTTAATTTTTCGACAATAACCCTGAAATCTTTTGTTCTGAGCATAAGCCCTACAACATTCGCTTTCATTTTTAATCGCCGAAGTTTTGAACAGGCTCTATTCGTATGGTAGTGAAGGTCATTTTTTATTTCTTTGGCATCACTCGTACATTTTGCAAAAGAGCTAGTTTTTTGGATAGATTTTGGCAAGTGAAAAGTATTATCAACAGTGCTTATGCAATGACCCAAAAGTTCTTCTTTGAGCTCAAGTCCTTTTTTGCCTAGCAATCTTTGTAGCACAGAATTATCCATCGCCACAAACTGAGAAGCTGTTCTTACTCCGTACTTACTCATCAAGGCAGCGGTATTTTTACCAACACCCCATATTTCTGACAAATTCGTCAACCTAAGAAGTTCTGACGTTCCCTTAGTTCCAATTTGATAAACGCCAAAGCCACTTTTGGCTCTTTCTGTAGCAAGTTTTGCCAAAACTTTTGTCGGTGCAATGCCGATTGAGACCGGGATTCCAATGTCATTGCTGATATGCTTTTGAATATCCTGTGCAATCTCAAAATATGACTTGCGATAAAGTCTTCTTAGTCCTGTCAAATCCAAAAATGCTTCATCTATAGAATACTCTTCTACATCGGGTGTATAGTTGCGAAGAGTGGTCATAATCCGTTGTGAAATCTCACCATATAACCCTAATCTTCCTTGGATATAGATAACTCCTTTAAACTCTTTCTTTGCCATAAAAACAGGCATACCCATTCTGACGCCGAGCTCTTTTGCCTCCTTGGAGCGAGCCACCACGCACCCGTTGTTGTTGGAGGTGACACATACAGGTTTTCCTATCAATTTTGGGTTCATAAGCTGCTCACAGCTTGCATAAAAATTGTTGCAATCCACTAATGCTATAACTGCCATAACCGTTCCTTACAAATGTCTTACTACACCAGTAACTGTCCCAAAGATAGTGAGTTCATTTTCTGCCCGTATTATCGAATAATTTGAGTTTGCAGGTTCAAGATATACATCCTTGCCCTTTTGCCTAAAAGTCTTCAACGTATATTCACCATCTACGCAAGCAAGCACTACATCGCCGTCTTTTACAACAGGAGATTTTTTGACTATAACTTGGTCACCTTCTAAAATCCCGAGTTCTATCATCGAATCTCCGCTTACATTAAACATAAAGGTCGAAGGGTTATTAAGCTTGAACTCATTGTCCAGTGAAACACGTTTTTCAATATAGTCCTCAGCAGGAGAAGGAAAGCCGGCTTTTACAGGGGATTCGTAAAGCACGGCTCCAAAATGATGGGTAGGAATATAAAACTTGTTGTTTTCTTCTTCAATAAAGCCGAATTCTTTAAGTTTGTTAAAATACTGCCAAACAGAATTCTTATGCTTAAAACCAAAATCTCTCGCAATAATCTCAAAACTAGGCAATGGCTGCATAGCATACCTTTCTTTGAGTTTATCGAAGAATTCTTTTTGTTTGTTTGTAAGCATACATGTTATTATAGACACATGTCTATAAATGTCAATCTAATGACTTTTCTTGTAATACTTTTTAACATAAGGGCAATTTTTTTCTTGTTCTGATTTAAAATAGTCATAAGTAAAAACAAGAAGGAAAAAGTGTGTTAGTAAGTTTTAATCCAATGGTTCAAAATAACAGACAACAAAAGACAAATTTTAAGGCTTTACCTCCTAATATAAATAGAACTGCACCTGATGCTGAAGATTTTCTGCTTAAAGTAATTAGAGGAAATGTCACATTAACTGCTAAAGATAAGGCTGATTTAGTTACTCATATAACAACTACGGAAGATCCAGGAATAAGCGAACCTTTAAAAGATGCTGCTAGAAAATTAGGCATTGATTTTACTAAGTAAGATTTTGAAGTTTTTTAGAAACATTTGCACCAAAAATAGCTCCTAATCCCATTCCCACAAGTGAGCCTGTAGCTCCACCGTATTTTGCACCTAAAGCACCGCCATAACCTATGCCGGCTAGAGTAGATGTAGCATTTAAGGCAGAGCTTACAGTTTGTTTTGCTGTTTCTGATATATTTTCACCTAAGTTATCACCTTTATCCATTGCTTTAAATATTTTAGGAACTTCCAATAAAGCAATAGCAAGAACACTCAATAAAGGTAGTCTTTGCATTGCTCTTGCGGTTATTTCTCCGCCAAATTTTACACTTTTAAATTGATATGCACGAGCTTTTTTACCTGCAAAGTCTTGTATTTTATCGATTACAGGTGCATCAATCCTTTTAATCCCAAAGAAATTTTGGAGTTTTTTGCCGAAATTTGTATCATAAAGAGTAAATCTATCCATATCATACATTTTTTGTGCTATTTTACTTCCTCCATCAATTTTTTTATGCAGCCATTCTTCAACTGCAGTTCCACGAAAAAATGAAAAAGAATGCTGATGAGTTTCACGATTATACAAAGGGTCATATTTATAATTTTTATCAAAAACACCTCTGATTTGTCCTCCCGCTGATTTCATATCTCGCCAATCTTCAGGAAGGTTAAATTATTCGGATGAAGAAGAATTTTGAGGAAAATTCCTGTCTGCTCATCGCTCAATCTTGTTTTGTACTCTTTAAATCCTGAATAATTGTATTGAGGAACAAGACTTTCCCAAGTTTCATCTTCAACATACACTTTGTTCCACCTCAGAA